>Ga0187893_10000151_pt1 | contig 161958 bp, 131 predicted proteins | sample MA1701074metaG_FD_139574 | JGI IMG/M metagenome (GOLD analysis project Ga0187893, IMG submission 139574) | White microbial mat communities from a basaltic lava cave in the Kipuka Kanohina Cave System on the Island of Hawaii, USA - MA170107-4 metaG ...
CGTGATGACCGTGTGAGGCGCCGGAGCCAGATTCAACGGGCCATGGCTGATCGTCAGCAAGCCTGCTCCTCGATACCAGAGGCGAGCGGGTTCGCTTCCGCTGAAGGTCGCCACCACTGTGCCAAAGCTCGGCTGAAGAATCCGACCGCTCAGGTTGTATTGGACTTCGATGATCGCCGCGTCAGCACCCCGCGCGGCCAAGGCGACGCCCGCCGCGGGCGCCAGCAGCACGGATGAGATGCGCTTGGCTCGGGCCTTCGTCGGACCAGGGAGCGTGCGATTCTCGAGGGAACACCAATGCTCAGGCGCGCCCATCCTCGTGTTCCCTCTGCGCCCTACCCCATTGCCCACCGCCAGTTGCGCTTGCCGGTGTGTCCTGTCGGTCACCGAGGCGAGTATACCGGCACACGGAGTTGCCTCTGCTTCTCTTGGGACGTGGAGTAGAGGAGAGATCCGTTCTCGCAGGGAGGCGGTACCCGTTGGAGGTCCCGCCCGCGGGTTCCTGCTAGGCCTGGCGCTGCTCGAGGATCCGCCGCCAGAGGGCCGCGCTATCGGCCGGAAGCGCTGCGAGGCGGCTCTCCACTTCGGAGGCGAGCGCGGGCTCCGCGTCGAGGAGCTGATCGATGTCCCAGGCGTCCTGCGGACCCCCGGCGTAGAGCTTGAGCAGCACGAGGTCCGCTGCCGTGACGGTGGGCACCTCGCTGTCGCCGACCCGTGTCGGTAGCGCCCGGCGCAGCACCTCGTATTGCCAGCGGTGCCGACCGACGATCACGTCGAGGGTCGGCTCTTGCTTCTGGCGGATGCGGATCACGCCGGCCAGCGGGTCCGCGTCGTCTCCGCGGCGGAGATCCACCGAGGCTCCAGTGGCTCGCAGCGGTGCCCAGAGCGACTCGCCGAGGCAAGCCGGATCGGTCACCAGCAGATCGATGTCGGAGGTGGCGCGCGCGACGCCGTGCGCGGCCAGCGCTGCGGCGCCGATGATCGCGTGCTCGACGCCGCGCGCAGCGAGGAGGCGCACTGCGTCGACGAGCAGGCTCAACCGAGGAGATCCTCCAGACAACGCGAGGGGCGCCGCCGCGCCTGACGCCGGCGCTCGAGGGTGGCACGCGCACTCTCGAGCGAGAGCACCGCGCGCGCAGCGAAGGACTCGAGACTGCGCCGGCCCAGCTCGAGCGCGAGCTGCACGCGGGCCTCCGCCGAGAGCGCGGCGATCCGGGCGCGCTCTTCGCTGCGCAACTCCCCCGCCACGGACCACCGTCGCACTCCGAGCTCCTCCCGCTGCGGCCGAACGTAGCGTGCCGATGCGCCAACCGCCGTGCGGGCAGCGTTGCTTCTCGGGGCGTCGAATCCGCAGAACCGAGCACGGCCATGCCGAGGGATCGCGCCGGCACCAGGCGCTCGGCCCGGAGCCGGCGTCAGATCTCGACGTTGTAGAGCCGGGCCGGCGTGTCCTGGAGCACGGCACGCACGACGGACTCGTCGATCCCCGAGAACACTTCCTCGGCGTAGTCCGCGGGGCGCACCGCGGCGCTGTTGGGGCTCGGGTACTGGCTGGTCGGATGCGGATAGTCGGTCTCCCACATCACGTTGTCGGGGAAGTCCGCGAGCGCGGCCTCCACGCCCTTCCTCTCGAACCAGAACGAGCCATAGATCTGGCGCCTGAAGTACTCGGAGGGCAGCAGGTCGTAGCCGGGATGCTCCTTGGCGACGTCGCCGTTCGTCCACTGCCAGTCGAACATCTCGAGCACGCACTGCAGCCAGCCCACGCCGCTCTCGACCGATACGAAGTCGAGCTTCGGGAAGCGCGCGCAGATGCCGCCGAAGAGCAGGTTGGCGAGGCAGTTCTGGTTGTCGAGCAGCGCCAGCGAGCCGGCGCGCGAGAAGTTCGCCTTGGCCCCCATGCCGGCCTTGTCGTTCACGATGTCGCTGAGATCGCCCGATCCGATGTGGAAGCTGATCGGGAGGCCGGCCTCCTGGGTAACGGCCCAGATCGGATCCCAGTGCCTGTGGGCGAGCGGCGGCTGGCCGAAGGTCTCGGGCCGGCTGCCGAAGAGCACCGCGCGATGCCCCTTCGCCGCCGAGCGCTGGATCTCCTGGACGGACGCCTCGACGTCCCAGAAGGGCAGCGCCATGACGGGCAGGAGGCGGTTCAGGTCTGCGCTCGCCCACTCGACCAGGAAGTCGTTGTACGCGGTGACGCATTCGAGCATCAGCTCGGGCTCGCCGAGCCGGAGGAAGCCACCCGACCCGAAGCCACCCAGGTTCGGGTAGAGAACCATTCCGTGGATCTTCTCCTCGTCCATCAGCCGAAGCCGGGCCTTCGCGTCGTAGGACGCCGCGGGGATGTCGTCGTACCCCATCGGGACGTCGGGATAGGTACCGGTGTGGCCGGCCATCGTGTAGAAGCCGGGCCCACCCGCTGGAGAATCGCCGATGAACCAGAGGTCGCGGCCTTCGACCTTCCGGATGTGCGGGACCTTGTTGCCCCACTTCCTGGAGACGCGGTCGGTCCACACGTTCGCCGGCTCCGTGATGTGGGTGTCGATGTCGATGACCTTGTACTTCTCGAACAGCATCTGGCTCATGGATCGATCTCCGTGATCGGCGCGCTGGCTCACCTGGCGCCGAGGGTCGGCGTCGCCGCCATCTCGGCGACGGTCGCTGCATTCAGGACCTTCATGTCCTTGTCGAGCGTCTCGAAGACGGGGCCGTCTCCGGCGTAGAGCGAGAAGAAGACGAGCGCGCCTTCGGGGCCGCCGTGCTCCATGTGCGCTTCGCCGCCCCGGCTCATCACGTAGGTGCCAGCCGGGCGAATCTTGTGCAAGCCCTCGCTCCCGTCGTCGTGGATCTCGATCACGTGCTGCTCCCCTTCGAGCACCAGGATCGCCGTGTCGGCGACGTGGCGGTGGAAGTGGCAGTACGAGTTCGGTGGCCATTTGACGATCAGGTCGAGGCGACCGGTCTCGGGATCCGCCCCGAGAATCGACATCCAGTACCTGCAGGGGTAGTCCTGACTCGGATCGTCGATCTCGGTCCAATCGATCTTGTCTCCGTCGAACTGGTACTGCGCGCCCATGGGATCTCCGGATTGGTTGGAGTGATGTGGAGCTATCGCCCTTCGAGCCCCTCGAGGTCGCCGGCCTCGCGCCACTCAGCGAGGCGCTCCGCGAACTCGGTCGGGCCGCCGAAGAAGAATCCGCCCTGCCGGCTCCGCGCGTCGGCGGTGCCCTCGTTGTTGTAGTAGCCGGGCGTGCAGTTCTCGGAGAACTCGGTCGTCTGCCCGCCGCGCGCCACGATCTCGGCCACCCAGGCCGCCTCGGCCTCGGCCGTCACCTCGAGCCGCTTCCAGCCGGCGTCGAGAGCGCGCTCGATGATCCAGGCGATGTGCCGGGCCTGGAGGTCGAAGGTGTAGGGGAAGTTCACCGTGAAGCCCGACTGCGCGATGCTCATCACGAAGCAGTTCGGGAAGCCGTGGATGTGGATGCCGTGGAGCGTGCGCACGCCTTCGGCCCAGGCGTCGGTGAGCGTACGCCCCTCGCGGCCGATGATCGCGTAGCCCGAGCGGCTCGAGTAGTCGGTGCCGACCTCGAAACCGGTCGCGAAGATCAGGCAGTCGAGCTCGGTTTCGACTCCATTCGCGACGACGCCCTTGGACGTGATGCGCTCGACGCCCTTTCCCTGCGTGTCGACGAGCGTCACGTTGGGCCGGTTGAAGGTCGACAGGTAGGCATCGTGGAAGCAGGGGCGCTTGCAGAACTGCCGGTACCACGGCTTCAGCGCTTCGGCCGTTTCGGGGTCCTGTACGAGCGCGTCGACGCGCGCACGGATCTGCTCCATCTGCATGAAGTCGGCGAGCTCGGCCGTCTCGGCGATCGCCTCGGGCGACAGCTTCGAGTCCGTCTGGCCTAGCATCAGGTTCAGGATCTTGCGCACGACCTCGGTCCAGCCGTCGTCGACGAGATCCTCCTCGGCATGGCCGCCGGCGGTCAGCGTCTGGAAGTTTTCGATCCGCTTCTCCTGCCAGCCGGGCTCCAGGCCCTCCCACCATGCGAGATCGGTCGGCCGGTTCGCGCGCACGCCGATCGACGACGGCGTGCGCTGGAACACGGTGAGCTCGGCCGCGCTCTCGCCGAGGTGGGGGATGCACTGCACCGCCGTCGCGCCCGTGCCGATGATGCCGACGCGCTTGTCGCGGAGGCCTTCGAGGTTGCCGTTCGCGTCTCCGCCCGTGTAGGCGTAGTCCCACCGGCTCGTGTGGAAGCTGTGCCCCTCGAAGCTCTCGAGGCCGGGGACGCCGGGGAGCTTCGGCTTCTGCAGGTAGCCGTTCGCCAGGCACACGAAGCGCGCGCGCATGCGATCGCCGCGATTCGTCTCGATCGTCCAGCGCGAGGCGCTCTCGTCCCAGCGGATCTCGGTCACCTCCGTCTGGAAGCAGGCGTCGCGGTACAGGTCGTACCTGCGCGCGATCGCACGGCAGTGCTCGAAGATCTCGGCGCCGCGGCTGTACTTCTCGGCCGGCACCGTGCCGATCTCCTCGAGCATCGGCAGATAGACGTAGGACTCGACGTCGCAGGCCAGGCCCGGATAGCGGTTCCAGTACCAGGTGCCGCCGAAGTCGCCGCCCTTCTCGATGACGCGGATCCCCTCGACCCCGAGCTGGCGCAGCCGCGCGCCGGTCAACAGACCCGAGAAGCCGCCGCCGATGATCGCCACGTCCACCTCGTCCGTGAGCGGCTCGCGCGTGAAGCCGGGCTCGACCCACGGATCGTGTTCGAAGTGCGCGAGACGTCCCTTCATCTCGACGTACTGCCCGAGCCCATCGGGGCGGAGACGCTTGTCGCGCTCCGCGCGGTACTTCGCGCGGAGCGCGTCCGGATCGAAGTCGAGCTCCTTCCCCCCGTCCGTCACTTCGCTGCTCCTTTCGCTCGGCGTCGAGCCCCGCGACCTCTCCTCGCGGCAACCTCGTCGCGTACTCCCAGGCCGTTGCGCACCAGCTCGAGATAGGAGTCGACGACCTCTTCGTCGCTCAGGTTCGCGTCGTCTTCGACGAGCCTCTCGAGCGAGTGCCGCGCGCCGACGAGGAAGCTCGCCTTGAGCATGATCTCCGAAGCGTCCATCGGCCGCAGGGCTCCCTCGGCGATCCCCTCGCGAATGCGTTCTGCCATGCGTTTCGTCCACCGCGCGGCGCCGCGGCGGTAGAGCTCCGGCTCGTGGAGCTTGATCTCGTCCGCGAGCCGCACGTACGCGGGGTGGCGACGCACGTGCGCCAGGTAGGCCAGCAGAATGGCGCGTTCGCGCGCAACGTAGTCGCCGGAGCTCTGCGCCTCGGCGGCCTGCATTCGCGCCTCGTAGTCGGCCACGAGCTGGCGCATGAGCTCGCGGATCAGCTCGGCTCGCGATCCGAAGTGGTAGTGCAAGCTCCCGATCGCGACGGCCGCGCGCGCCGCGATGCGCGCCACGGAGGTCCTGTGGAATCCCGACTCCCCTGCCTCCTCGAGCGCCGCCGCCAGGATGCGCTCCCGCGTCTCGCGCGACTTCGCGTAGCCCGATTCCGGCTCGGGAGATCGGGCGGGTCGGGGCAGGGAGGGCGAAGAGGTCTGGGCCACGGATGAATATTGAACCGATTTTCAGATTCTTGCAAGCCGCGGGAGGCGCGAGGTTGCGGCCGCTTGCGAGCGCTGCCGTCGCCCTCAGCCGGTTCGATCGAGTACTGCGACCTCCTTGGCGAGCCGAGTCCGGAGCCGCTGCCGCTCTACGACGAGATCGTAGTGGGACTGCAGGTTCATCCAGAACTGATCCGAGGTGCCAAAATAACGAGCGAGGCGGAGTGCAGTGTCTGCCGAGATACGCCGAGTGCCGTGAACGATCTCGTTGATTCTCCGCGCCGGCACACTGATGTCCTTGGCGAGGCGGTACTGGCTCACGTCCAGGGGCTTCAGGAACTCCTGCTCCAGGATCTCTCCCGGATGAATCGGAGGGTGGGCTCTCCGCGGCGCGGCCCGCCTTCTAGTGGTAGTCGCAGATTTCGACTTCATGTGCATCCCCCTCGTGCCAGCGGAAGCAGAACCGCCACTGATCGTTGATCCGCACACTGTGCTGCCCCGCGCGTTGCCCAGCGAGGCGCTCGAGCCGGTTTCCCCGGAGGCACTCGGAGCTCCTCCACGGAGGCGGCCGCGTGCAACAGGAGAAGCCTGCGATGCGCCCGGCGCTGCAGGTCAGGAGGCAGCTTTCGGGACCGCTCTCGCTCGAAGACCTTCCGCGTCTCGTCGTCCCGGAAGCTTCGGATCACCTGGCGAGGGTAGGCTGGTCGAATAGTAACGTCAAGCGTTACTATCCCCGTCCTCTCGTGCGAAGGACTCGAGCTGCCCGTCTAGATGTACTGCGCGAAGCTCCGCGGGTGCGCCTGCTTGAATGCGCGCCACGCCGCGCAGAGCGGGTAGAGCGCGACGGCGGTGCCGAGCGCCGCGAGGTAGGTCTCGGGCAGGCCGCGCTGCTGCAGGCCGCCCGTGAGTGCTAGGGCGGAGCCGCCGAGCACGAGGAAGTGCACGAGGTAGAAGAAGTACGCGCTCTGGCCGAAGAGCAGCAGCGGGTTCCAGCGCCACGGCGCGCCGCGCAGGCGGCGCTCGAGCGCGGAGCAGCCCGCGAGACAGAGCGCCACGAGGCCGAGGTCGAGCGCGCTGTAGGCGAGCGCGGGCGGGTACTTGCTCACGTGCAGCCACTGCGCGAGCGAGTCGCCGTCGCGCAGGAGGCCCATGTTGCCGTAGCCGTCGAGGCTCCGGACCAGCGCGAAGACCGCGAGCCCGGCGCCGCCGCAGCCCTGCAAGAGGCGCTCGGCGCGCGAGCGGCCCAGGGCGTCGGGCGGCAGGCCCAGCAGGTGGCGGCCGAAGCACCAGCCGAGCGCGAGCATCGCGAGCCAGCCGAGCAGCGGGTAGAGCACCTGCACGGGCGGCGTGAGGGAGGGCGCGAAGAGCAGCGCGAGCGGCAGCGGCACCTGCGCGCCGGGCTCGAGCAGCGCGCGCGTGACGAGCTCGCCGCCCGCGAGCCACGCGAGGCTGCCGATCAGCAGGCTCTGCGTCGAGAGCCGGCGCAGCGGGATCATCGCGAGCAGGCTCGCGCCGATGGCGTAGAGCACCTGCAGCAGCACGCCGCCCTGCAGCGCCGAGAGATAGGCCTCGCCGGCGAGCACGACGAGGCCGCGGATCAGCAGGTGCCGGTCGAGCTCGCGCGCATCGGCGCCCGCGCGCGCGCGCTTCTCGAGCGACATCGCGAGCGAGGTGCCCGAGAGGAACAGGAAGGCCGGTGCGCAGAGGTGCGTGATCCAGCGCGTGAGGAACTGATCGGCCGGCAGCGCGCTGCCGGGGGTCCAGAGCGGCAGACCGCTCGCGGGGTCCAGCAGATAGGCGGAGTCGACGTTCAGGCGCCCGGCGTTCCAGGTCTGCGACGCGTGGTCGATCGCCATCAGGAGCATGACCGCGCCGCGCAGCCAGTCGATCGCGGCGAGGCGCAGGCCCGGGGTCGACAGCCGCGCGTCCGAGGCCGGACGCGCGCTCGGCGCGGCGCTCACCGAGCGCGACTGCCCGGAGGCGCAGCGGGCGGCGCGTCCGGCGCCTGCGGCCAGGACTCCGCGAGCTTCTCCGCGCCCTCGCTCGTCGCGAGCGCGCGCATGCGCGGCGACGCGTAGGCCGTCTCCGCGAGCTGCGCGTCGCCCAGCACCGCGCCCGGGCTCCTGCCGTCGACGTGGCCCATGATGCCCTTGTAGAGGCCCATGCCGAGCAGCTCGCGCAGGCGCTCGGGGAAGCCGAGCAGCGTCTCGCGCGGAATTCCGAGGTAGTGGTTCTGCTGGGTGCGGATGTAGCCCGCGCAGTACTGCACGTTGACGCCGAGGCGCCACTCGCTCCCGGTGCGGTTGCCGCCGCCGCCGTGCCAGAGGCTGCCGTGGAAGATCAGCACGCTGCCGGCCGGCATCTCGCAGGGGATCGTCTCGTAGCTGCGGCTCCAGTCGGGCCCGCGGTCGGACTTGTGCGTGCCGGGCACGAGGCGCGTCGCGCCGTTCGCGTCCGTGAAGTCGCTGAGCGCCCAGATGCTGGTGCACATCAGCGCGCGGTGCGGCCGCGCGAGGTCCATCACGAGGTCGTCGGAGTGCAGCGGCTGCGGCTTCTCGCCCGGGCCGATGTCCATCGCGGTCATCCCCGAGAGCAGGCAGCCGGGGTCGAGCACGCGCTCGACGATCGGCAGCACGCTCGCGTGGACCGGCATCTTCGCGAAGGCCGCGCCCTTCGCGAGCAGGTTGTAGTTGCGCAGCGTCGCGAAGCCCTCGGCCGGGTTGTTGCGCGGCGCGCTGCCGCACTCGCGCTCGACGCGCCGGATCTCGCCCGCGAGCTCGCGCACGAGCTCGGGCTCGATCGCGCCGTGCACGATCGTGTAGCCCTGGTCCTCGATCTCGGCGCAGTGGCGGTCGATGCGGGTCGGGTCCATCGCGCGCTCCCGGTCTGGAAGGGATGGGCCGATTCTAACCCGCGGAGCTCCCCGCCCGGACGCGCGGCCGGGCTGATAGGATCGGGCCGTGGCGCCGACCGCCCTGCCCGCCGCCGACCCGGAAGCGCTCGAGCTCGAATCGCTCGAGCTGCCGGACGACTCGCCCGAGACGCTGCTCGCGGCGTTCTCCTCGCGCGGCTGGGGCGACGGGCTGCCGCTCGTGCCGCCGACCCCCGAGCGCGTGGCCGCGATGCTCGCGGCGGGCGCGGCCGCCGCGGATCCCGACGAGCCGATCGCGGCGCTGCCGCCGCGCCACGGCCTCGCGACGCGGCGCGCGATCGCCGTGAACGCGGTGCTCGCGGGCTGCGCGCCCGGCGTGCTGCCGGTACTCGTGGCGGCGGTGCGCGCGCTCGCGCGGCCCGAGCTCAACCTGCGCGGCGTGAACGCGACGACCCACCCGGTCGCGCCGCTCCTGATCGTGCACGGCCGCGCCGCGAGCGAGCTGCGCTTCAACGCGGGCCTCGGCTGCTTCGGCCCCGGCAACCGCGCGAACGCGACGGTCGGCCGCGCGCTGCGCCTGATCCTCCTGCACCTCGCGGGCGCGCGGCCCGGCGACGGCGACGCCTCGACCCAGGCCCAGCCCTCGAAGTACAGCTACTGCATCGCCGAGAACGCCGCGGCCACGCCCTGGGAGAGCTACCCGCGCAGCGTCGGCGTCGAGGCCGCGAGCGCGGTCACGCTCTTCTGCGGCGAGAACCCGCACAACTTCCACGATATGGAGAGCGGCGAGCCCGCGCCGATCCTCGACAAGTGCGCGTCGGTGATGGCGACGCTCGGCTCGAACAACGCGCCGGTCTCGTCGGCCGAGTTCTTCGTCGTGCTGGGGCCCGAGCACGCGGCGACCTGCGCGGGCGCGGGCTGGAGCCGCAGCGACGTGCAGAGCTACCTCTACGAGCGCGCGCGGCTGCGCGCGGGTCTGCTGCGCGGCGCCTTCGAGGTGCGCAAGCTGCGCCCCTGGCAGGAGGCGCTGCCCGAGGACGCGGGCTGCCCGATCACGGACCACCCGGGCAACCTGCGGGTGCTCGTCGCGGGCGGCGCGGGCAAGCACTCGTGCGTGATTCCGAGCTGGGGCATGACCCGCAGCGTGACGCTCGCGCTCGAGGCCTGAGCCCGGCGCGCGCGCCTTAAGAAGAGATAGGAGGAACCCGATGACTCCGATTCGCGTGCTTTCGCCCGAGGGCAATCTCGGCAGCGCGCCGCGCGCGCTCGCCGAGCTGCCGGCCGCGCTCGCGGGCCAGCGCATCGCCGTGCTCGACAACGGCAAGCCCAACGCGGCCGCGCTGCTGCAGCGCATCGCCGAGCAGCTCGCGGCGCGCAGCGGCGCGCGCGCCGTGGGCCTGCGGCAGAAGGCGAACGCGGCGCTGCCGTGCCAGCCGGAGCTGCTCGCGCGCCTCGCGGCGGAGGCGGACCTCGTGCTCACGGGCAGCGCCGATTGAGGCAGCTGCACGTCGTGGAGTGTCCACGACACGCTGGAGCTCGAGGCCGCGGGCCGACCGACCGTGCTCGTCGCGACGCGTCCCTTCGAGGCGCTCGCGCGCGAGACCGCGGCTTCGTACCGGGCGCCCGCGCTGCGGCTGCTCGGGATCGAGCACCCGCTCGGGGCGATCGCTCCCGCGCTCGTGCGCGAGCGCGCGGATGCGGCGATCGAGGCCGCGCTCGCGCTCTTCGCGCGCGGCGCGGCGCGCTGAGCGCGCGGCGGCAGGGCGCGTGATCGTCGACTCGCACGTCCACGTCGTCTCGCGCGATCGCGCGCGCTACCCGCTCTCGCCCGCGGGCGTCGGCACGGGCTGGTACCTCGAGGCGCCGCTGCCCGCGGAGGATTTCGCGGCGCAGATGCAGCGCGCGGGCGTCGAGCGCGCGGTCCTGGTGCAGGCGGTCGGCGCCTACAGCTGGGACAACGCCTATGCGGCCGACAGCGCGGCCGCCGATCCCGCGCGCTTCGCGGGCGTCTGCGCGGTCGACCTCGGCGGCGCCGATCCGGTCGCGGCGCTCGAGCACTGGTGCGGCGCGCGCGGCATGCGCGGCGTGCGGATCTTCTGCATCTCGCCCGACGGCAGCGCGCGCCTCGACTCGCCCGCGGCCGCGGCGCTCGTCGAGCGCGCGGCCGAGCGCGGCTGGCAGGTGGTCGTGACGATCCTGCCCGACCAGCTCGAGGCGCTGCGCGCGCTGCTCGAGCGCTTTCCCGGCGTGCGCGTCTGGCTCGACCACTGCGGCTTCCCGACCGTCGAGCCCGGCCTCTTCGACGGAAGCGCGCCGCTCTTCGCGCTCGCGCGCTTCGACGCGCTCTCGCTCAAGCTCTCGACGCACTTGCTCCACTCGCTCGGCGACCGCGAAGCACAGCAGCGCTTCGCGCGCGCGCTCGCGAAGCACTTCGGCGCGCGCCGCTTGATCTGGGGCTCCGACTTCCCGCAGACGCGCGGGATCGACTACCCGGAGATGCTCGCGCTCGCGCGCGAGGTCTTCTCGGTGCTGCCGGCGGCCGACGCGGAGTGGCCGCTCGGCCGCAACGCGCTCTCGCTCTGGGGCTAGGCGCGGCCCCGCGCTCAGCCCGACGCGAGCGCCGCGCGCGCGGCCGACTCGACCGCGCTGCCGTCGAAGAATTTCGGGTCGTTCCCCGCGTAGAGCCGGACCTGGTGGGTGAAGACGAAATCGCGGAACTGGCCCTCGTCGAGGATCCCCTGCTCGACGAGCTCCCAGGCCTCGGCGAGCGGCTCGCTGAACTCGGGCACGTCCCAGTGGCCGATGTCGCTGCCCATGATCGCGGGCACGCGCGCGCCGAGCGGGTTCACGCGCGGATCGAAGGCGATCCCGACGAGCGGGTCGTCGGCCTCGCAGCCCCAGTAGAAGTTCGGGCAGATGCGGTCGCGGATGTCCTCGACGCTGCGCACGCCGCTCTTCGCGAAGTCGTCGCGCTCGCCGTCGCGCGGGCCGGCGAGAGACGCCGCGAGCTCGGCGGCCGGGAAGCGCGCGAGCTCGCTGCCGTACTTCCCGATCAGCTCGGCGTAGCGGCTCGCGTCGATGCGCGCGGGGTCGAGGCGCGCGAGGTTCGGCCCGCCGCGCTTCTTCCAGCGCGAGACGAGGTCGCCGTAGAGGCGCACGCCGAGTGCCACGCCGCCCTCGAGCAGCGCGATGCGCAAGCGCGGGAAGCGCGCCGTCACGCCGCCGAAGAAGAGCGAGCGCGCGAGCAGGTCGCCCGCGGCCGCGAAGTGCCCGCAGTGATTGAACATGTAGTTGCTGCAGGAGGCGCGGTCGCTGAAGCCCATCGCGGGCGAGTGGCAGGCGAGCGGGACGCCGAGCTCGATCGCGCGACGCCAGAAGGGGTCGTAGTCGTGCGCGCTGTCGAGTCCGAAGGCGTCGAGCCAGCGCAGGCGGTGGCGCAGCGCGGGCGGCGCGTCCGCGTAGGCGGGGATCGGCCGCGCGACGAAGCTCGCGATGCAGGCGACCTTGAGGCCGAGGCGCACGAGGTGCTCGAGCTCCTCGATCGCCTCGCCCGGGCTGTGCATCGGCACGAGGCCCGCGACCGCGATGCGGTCGCGGAAGGGCCGGTACTGCTCGGCGACCCACTCGTTGAACCAGTGGCAGAGGCCGCGCCGCGCCTCGTCGCCGTCGGCGTGCAGCAGGCCGAAGGCGACCGTCGGGTAGAGCACCGCGAAGTCGATGCCGGCCTCGGCGAGGCGCTCGTGGTAGAGGCGCGGGATCGTCACGCTCGCGAAGTAGTCGGTGTCCGCGGGCGGCACCCAGAAGGGCGGGGCCGGGTCGCGCGAGACGAGGCGCTCCGCGGGCGTCTGCTGGCCCCAGGGCTTGCCGAGCGACGAGAAGACCGAGCCCGCGTAGGGCTGGAAGCCCTCGAGCAGCGCGCCCGCGCCGTGGTCGCGCACGAAGGCGTGGAAGGGCGCGCGCAGGTCGATGTAGTGGCCGTCGCCGTCGATCACGGGGTGATCGAGGCGCGCGCGCAGGCGGGCGGCCGCGCTGGGCTCCATGCGCGCCATCGTCGCACATCCGCGGGGACCGCTGCGGGCGGAGTGCGGCGCCCGCGCGGCGCTCAGCGCGCTCCGGCGCCCCCCGGCAGCTCGACCTCGAGCTCGGGGTAGCGCTGGCTCATGAACTCGAGCGCGAGCGCGGTGTGGCAGCGCCTGGGGTCGGGGTTCTGCTGCGTCGGGCAGCTGCAGCCGAGGAAGACGTCGCGCCTGCGGGCGAGCTCCGCGAGCGCGTCGAAGTCGGCGCGCCGCGCGCGGAAGCGCTCGCGCAGCCGCGCGCGGTAGCGCGCCGCGAAGCGCCTCCAGGCCGCGTCTCCGGGCGCCTCGAGATAGGCGCGCACGGCCTCGGCCTCGGGGCGCAGCAGGTGGCGCGTGTGCTTGCGCGTGTCGATGCGCAGGCCCCGGCGCAGCCGCGCCGGCAGCGACGCGAGCGGACGCCCGCGCTCGATCGTGTAGCGGCCGAGCACGGGCAGAGGGTATGCCGCGCCGCCGCGCGGCGCAGGGCGCGGCCGGCCGCGCTCCACGCGCCGCTCCATCTGGCGTAGGATGGCGGGAGCGCGGCTGCGGCGATCCGCTCTCGCCGCGCGCGGGAGGTCCCGATGCCCGAGCGCGAGCCCAGCTTTCCCCACCTCGACTTCGCGCGCGACGAGATCCCGGAGCTGCACGCGATCCTGGCCGAGCTGCGCGAGCGCACGCCGGTCGGGCTGGTGCGCTACCACGGCGAGACGAGCTACATCCTGACGCGCTTCGGCGATCTCGAGGCCGCGATGGCCGACGACGAGACCTTCCCCTCGGCCGCCGCCTACCTGCGCCACTCGGCGCCCTCGATGGGCAAGACGATCCAGTGCATGGAGGGCGAGGAGCACCGGCGCAACCGCGCGCTCGTCTCGAAGGCCTTCCGGCCGCGCGTGATGAGGGACTTCGTGGAGTCCTTCCTGACGCCCGTCGCGCACGAGCTCGTGGACGCGATCGCCGCGCGCGGCGAGTCGGATCTCGTCGCGGACTACACCACCCGCTATGCCTTCACGGTGATCACGCGGCTGCTCGATTTCCCGCCGACCGACTTCGAGCAGCTCAAGCGCTGGGGCGACGGACTGATCGACTTCCCCTGGCACCCCGAGGCCGCGCTGCAGGCCTCGCGCGAGTTCGTGGCCTACCTGAAGCCGATCATCGACGCGCGCCGCAGCACGCCGGGCGAGGACCTGCTCTCGTCGCTGTGCACGGTCGAGGTCGAGGGCGAGCGGCTCAGCGACGAGGAGATCTACTCCTTCCTGCGCCTGCTCTTTCCGGCCGGCGCCGACACCACCTACCGCGCGCTCGGCAGCATGGTCTACGCGGTGCTCACGCACCCCGAGGTCTGGGACGAGGTCAAGCGCAACGCGGACTTCGTTCCCGACGTCGTGCAGGAGGCGCTGCGCTGGGAGGGGCCGACCGCGGTGCTGCCGCGCTTCGCGCCGAAGGACGTGGTCTTTGCCGGCTCGCCGATCGAGGGCGGCAGCACGCTGCTCTACGCGATCACCGCGGCGAACCGCGACCCCGCGGTCTTCGGGCGCCCGAACGACTTCGACCCCTGGCGCCCCGAGCGCGAGTTCCTGAGCTTCGGCCACGGCCTGCACTTCTGCCTCGGCTCGCACCTCGCGCGGCGCGAGATGGAGGTGAGCCTCGCGGTGCTCGCCGAGCGCCTCCCCGATCTCGCGCTCGGCGATCCCGCGCGCGTCGGAATCTCGGGGACGGTGCTGCGCGGGCCGAAGGCGCTGCCGGTGCGCTTCGCCGCGCGCTGAGCCCGCGCCGCGCGCGCCGCCGAGCGACGCCTTCCGGGTGGGCGAGCCCTGCGATGCGATCGTGATCGGCGGCGGCTCCGCGGGCTGCGTCGTCGCGGGCCGCCTCTCCGAGGATCCGCGGCGCCGCGTGGTGCTGCTCGAGGCGGGCGGCGGCGAGCTGCCCTTCTGGCTGCGCGCGCCCGCGGCGACGCTCTGGCTGCGCGGCCGCCACTGGCGCTACCGCGCGGAGCCCGATGCGTCGCGCCACGGCCTCGTCGACCGCTGGTCGACCGGCAAGGGCCTCGGCGGCGGCAGCTCGGTCAACGCGATGGTCTGGGTGCGCGGCGATCCCGGCGACTTCGACGGCTGGGCCGCGCGCGGCGCGCCGGGCTGGGACCACGCCTCGCTCCTGCCCTACTTCCGGCGCGCCGAGAGCTGGGAGGGCGGCGCCGACGCCTTTCGCGGCGGCGACGGCCCGCTGCGCGTCTCGTGGGGGCGCTGCCCGCATCTCGCGACCGAGGCCTTCCTCGAGGCCGCGCAGCAGGCCGGGCACGCCTTCAACCCCGACTACAACGGCGCGCGCCAGCAGGGCGTCGGCGCGGCGCAGCTCTCGCAGCGGCGCGGCGCGCGGCACAGCACCTCGCTCGCCTATCTCGGGGCCGCGCGCCGGCGCGCGAACCTCGAGCTGCTCCACGGCGCCTACGTGCGGCGCGTGCTCTTCGAGGGGCGCCGCGCGGTCGGCGTCGAGTACGAGCGCGCGGGCGAGCTCCACCGGCTCGACTGCCGCGGCGAGATCGCGCTCTGCGCGGGCGCGCTCGCGTCGCCGCGGATCCTGCTCTCCTCGGGCGTGGGCCCGGCCGCGGCGCTGCGCGCGCAGGGCATCGAGGTCGTCGCCGACAACCCCGCGGTCGGCCGCGACCTCCAGGAGCACGCGATCTGCCTGATGCTCTGGCACGTCGACGTGCCGACGCTGAACACCGAGCTCACGCCGCTGGGCTTCCTGCGCCACGGCCTCGACTACCTGCTGCGCGGCCGCGGGCCCGCGACGGCCTCGATGGGGCACGCGCTGGCCTTCTTCAAGCTCGATCCCGCGAGCCCCGTCTCCGAGGTCGAGCTCCAGTTCGCGCCGATGGGGATCGTCGGGCACCAGCGCGGCGGCGCCGCGGACGACGCCGTGCTGCCCGGGACCCACGACGTGACGCGCATGCAGCTGCTCTCGCGCCCGGCGCTGAGCGCGGTCGTGCACCTGCTGCACCCCGAGGCGCGCGGCGCGGTCGAGCTGCGCTCCAGCGACCCGCGCGATCCGCCGCGGATCCGGCACGAGCTGCTCGGCTGCGAGCGGGACGTCGCGGCGCTCGCGGCCGCGTGCCGGCGCGCGCGCGCGATCTTCGCGGCGCCCGCGCTCGCGCGCCTCGGATGCCGCGAGGCGCTGCCGGGCCCGCGCGTGGAGAGCGACGCCGACTGGGAGCACTACCTGCGCCACGCGAGCTGGCTCGGCTCCCACGCGGTCGGCAGCTGCGCGCTCGGCGGCGACGCGGGCTCGGCCGTCGACCTCGAGCTGCGCGTGCGCGGGGTCGCGGGGCTGCGCGTCGCCGACGCGTCGGTGATGCCCGGGCTGCCGAGCGGAAATACCAACGCGGCCGTGGTGATGATCGCCGAGCGAGCGGCGGAGTGGCTGCGCCGCGCCCGCGAGCCCCGCTAGGCGCGGAGCGTCCCCGGTGCCTCCGCGTGGTACGCTGCGCAGCGCCGCTCGCGGAGGCGCCCGGAGGAGCAGATGAGCGAGAACCCCTACGCGCCTCCGGCCGCCGACCTCGGGCTGCCCGCCGCTGCGCTCGGCCGCGCCGCGAGCGGGGATTTCGAGCTCGGCGAGTGCTTCTCGGACGGCTGGGCGAACACCTGGTCGAACTTCCCGCTCTGGCTCGGGGCGGGCTGCGTCTGGCTGCTGGCCACCGCGCTCGCGACGGCGACCGTGGTCGGAGTCCTGGCCCTGCCGGTGCTCGCCTGGGGCGGCACCTACTTCACCCTGCGCATGCACGATGGCGAGGCCGAGCTCCGCGACCTCTTTGCGGGCTTCTCGCGGCTGCGGAGCTCGCTCGTCGAGATGACCGTGCTGGGGCTCGCCTTCCTGCTGCTCTCGATCGCGGGCTCGTCGATCCAGCTCGCGGCCACGGTCGCCGACAGGCCCGCGCTCGTCGCCTTCGGCTACCTCTTCTCCCTCGGCGTGAGCCTCCTCGTCACGGCGCGCGTGACGCTCTCCTTCTTCTACCTGGTCGATCAGCGGCTCACGGGGACCGAGGCCTTCCGGCGCTCGTGGCGGGACACGGCCGGCTGCAAGTGGAAGATCGTGTTGCTGAGCCTGGCCGGAACTCCCGTGATGCTCGCGGGCCTGCTCGCCTTCGTGATCGGCATGATCCCCGCGATGGTGATGCTCTTCCTGATGTACACCTCGGCCTATCGCCAGATCGCCGGGAGGCCGCTCGCGCCGGTAGCCGGGCGCGCCTGACGCGGCGATGCAGCCGCTGGATACGCTCCACGTCGTCGAGGCACCCGAGGGCGTGCGCCTCTCGCTGCGCGCGGCGGGGCCGGTCGCGCGGCTGATCGCGTACTCGGTCGACGTCTCGATCCGCAGCTTCGGCTACGCCGCGCTCGGCTTCCTGTTCGCGACGCTCGTGCCGGAGCTCGCGGGTCCGCTGATCCTGCTGCTGGTCTTCGCGGGCGAGTGGGGCTACCCGGTGCTCTGCGAGGTGCTGCGCGCCGGGCAGACGCCCGGCAAGCAGGTCGTCGGCCTGCGCGTCGTGCATGCGGACGCGACGCCCGTCGGCTGGTCGAGCTCGGTGCTGCGCAACCTGCTGCTCGCCGCGGACCTGCTGCCCGGGACCTACCTCTCGGGTCTGGCTTCGATGCTCGCGACCCGGAACTTCCAGCGCCTGGGCGACCTCGCGGCGGGCACCCTCGTGGTCTACGTCGAGCGGAGGGTCGAGCCGACGGGCGTCGCGCCCAACGCCGCGCCGCTCGCGCCGCCGCTCCCGCTCGAGCTCGACGAGCAGCGGGCTGTGATCGCCTTCGCCGAGCGCGTGGGCTGGCTCTCGGATGCGCGCGCGGACGAGATCGCGGCGCTCGCGACTCCGCTCCACGCGCCCGGCGAGCCCGCGCGCGAGCGGCTGCTGCGGATCGCGGCCTGGCTGCTCGGCCGGCGCGCCGAGGTCGCGCCGTGACGCAGGAGGGCTTCGAGCGCGCGCGCGAAGCGGGCTGGGCCGCCTTCGAGGCGGCGCTCGCCGCGGGGACGGCGCCGCCCGACGGCTTCGACCTGCCCGCGCGCTACCGCGGCCTCTGCCGCGACCTCGCGCTCGCGCGCGACCGCGGCTTCTCGACTTCGCTCGTCGACCGCCTGAACCGCCTCGCGCTCGAGGGACACCAGCGCCTCTACGGCGCGCGCGCCGCGCGCGGCAGCCTCGTCGAGTTCTTCGCGCAGCAGCTGCCCGCGGCGCTGCGGCGCGAGGCGCGACTGCTCGCGCTCGCGTCGCTGCTCTTCTACGGCTCGGCAGCCCTCGCGCTCGCGCTCGACCTCTGGAAGCCCGACCTGATCTACCACCTGATGAGCGCGGAGCGCGTCGCCGAGTTCGAGTCGATGTACGACCCGGGCACGACCTACTACGGAACTCCGCGCGACACCGCGAGCGATTTCGGCGCCTTCGCGTTCTACGCGAGCAACAACATCGGGGTCGCGCTGCGCACCTTCGCCTGGGGCGTCTTCTTCGGCATCGGCAGCCTCGGACTGCTCGTCTTCAACGGCGTGTACCTCGGGGTGGTCGCGGCGCACATCACGCAGCTCGGCTTCGCGCGGCCCTTCTACTCCTTCGTGATCGGCCACAGCGCCTGCGAGCTCACGGCGCTCGTGCTCGCGGCGATGGCAGGCATGAAGCTCGGCTGGGCGCTCGTCGCTCCCGGCCCGCGCCGGCGCGCGCGGGCGCTGCGCGAGGCGGCGGCGGCCTGCGTGCCGATCCTCTACGGCGCGGTCGCACTGCTCGCGATCGCAGCCGTGATCGAGGGCTTCTGGTCGTCGAACCACGCGCTGCCGGCCGCGCTCAAGCTCGCGGTCGGGGGCGCGCTCTGGATCGGCGTCGGGCTCTGGATCGCGCTCGGCGGGAGGTCGCATGCGCAGGGATGAGGCCGCACACCTGCGCGGGGATGAGGCCGCGCGCATGCGCACGGACGAGGTCGCGGTCGCGCTGCGCCAGCGCAGCGGGCTCGAGGCGCTCGATCTCGGCTGCGCGATGCTGCGCGCCTGGTGGCGGCCGCTCGCGACGAGCTGGTGCGGACTCGTGCTGCCGGTCGCGGCGGTCCTGATCGTCGCGCTGCGCGAGCACCCGTTCTGGGCGCTGCTCCTGCTCTGGTGGCTGCGGCCGCTCTTCGGGCGGGTCCCGCTGCAGGTGCTCGGCCGCGCGCTCTTCGGCCGCTCGACCGGCTTCCTCGAGACCGCAGCCGCGATGCCGGGAGCCCTGCGCACGGGGCTCGCGAGCTCGCTCTTCGCGCAGCGCCTGTCGCCCGCGCGCAGCTACCTGCTGCCGGTGATCCAGCTCGAGGGGCTGCGCGGGCCCGCGCGCCGCGAGCGCTGCGCGCGGATCGCGCGCCGCGACATGGGCTCCGCGCTGGGCCTCTGCGTCGCCGCCGCGCACTTCCACGCATCGATCCTGATCGGGCTCGTGCTCTTGCTCGCGCTCTTCGTCCCCGACGAGGCGGCCTTTGGCGTCTCCGACCTCTTCGCGCCCCTCTTCGACGACCACAGCACCTCGGCGCTGCGGATGCTGCTCCCCGCGCTCTACCTCGCGGGCGCGAGCGTCGTCGAGCCGCTGCTCGTCGCGAGCGGATTCGCGCTCTACCTGAACCGGCGCGTCTACCTCGAGGGCTGGGACGTCGATCTCGCGTTCCGCCGGCTCGCAGCGCGCGCGGGGGCGACGCGCCCGCGCGCGCTCGCGGCCTGTCTCGCCGCGCTGCTGCTCGCGCAGGGCGCCGCGCACGCGCAGCCCGCGCCGCGCTGCCGTCCCGACGCGCCGGAGAGCGCGGGATCCTGCGCCGCGGAGGTGCTCGAGAGCGAGGACTTCGGCCGACTCGAGACGCTGACCTGGTGGAAGCTCCGGGACGGCCTCGGCGATTGGAGCCTCGACGCCGACGCGCCCGAGCTCGGCTGGCTCACGGGCCTCGCGGAGCTGCTCGCGTCGCTCGGCGAGGCGCTGCTCTGGGTGGGCGTGGTCGCGGCGCTGCTCGCGGTCGGTGTGTCGCTCGCGCGCCGCCGCCCGCTGCGCTCCCCGCCGCCGGAGACTCCGCGCGCCGGTCCGCTCGCGCTCTTCGGCCTCGACCTCGACCCGCACAGCCTGCCGGCGGACCCGATCGCCGCCGCGCGCGAGAAGTGGCGGCAAGGCCTGCACGGCGAGGCGCTGAGCCTGCTCTACCGCGGCGCGCTCGTCGCGCTCGCGCAGCGGGCCGGCCTCGAGATCCCCGAGAGCGCGACCGAGCTCGAGTGCCTGCGCCTGGTCGAGCGCTCGCAGCCCGCGGAGTCGGCGCGCGAGTTCGCCCGGCTGACCGACGCCTGGCTGCACGCGCGCTATGCGAACGCCGCGCCCGCGGACGCGGTCTTCGAGGCGCGCTGTGCGGCTTTCGAGCGCGCGTTCCGGGGTGCCGCGTGAAGCGCAGGCGCGTGCCCGGAGCCGCGATCGGAGTCGGCGCGGCCGCGCTCGCCGCGGCGCTCTTCTTCGCGTGCTTCGAGCGCACGAGCTACGACGACGAGGTCGGCTACTCGGAGGCGGCGCGCCGCAATCCCTACCTCGCGGCGTCGCGGCTGCTCGAGGCGATGGGGCACGCGGTCGTCGCGCTCGAAGGGCCGGCGAGTCTCGGCGAGCTGCCGCCGCTCGACGCGACCCTCGTGCTCACGACGCAGCGCCGCTCGGTCTCGAGCGAGCGCACGGCCGCGCTGCGCGCGTGGGTCGAGTCGGGCGGCCACCTCGTCGTCGAGACGCACGATCTCTGGGACGACCCCAACCGCCGGGACGACCCGCTGCTCGACCCGCTGGGCCTGCGCTCGCACCAGCGCCCGGAGCCCGACGCCGACGCGGAGGAGGAGGCTGCCGAGGCGGAATTCGCCGGCGCCGGCGGCGATCCCGAGGCCGGCATCGCCTTCGCCTGGTTTCCGGAGCGCAGCGCGCTGCTGCAGGTCGAGTTCGATCCGAGCTACTCCTGGGGCGATCTCGGCGGCGACGTCCGCCTGCGCGCCGAGGGCGGCGCGGGCGCGCACCTGATCACGCTCGCGCTCGGCCGCGGCCTGCTCACGGCCGTCACCGACAGCGGCTTCCTCGAGAACGCGCGCGTGGGCCTGCTCGACCACGCGGAGCTGCTCGTGCGCCTGGTGCGGCTCGAGGGCCGGCGCGGCCCCGTCTGGATCGTGACGAGCGAGCGCTGGCCGGGCGTGCTGCAGCAGCTGCGCCGCCACGCGCTGCCGATCCTGATCAGCGGCGCGCTCTGGCTCGCCTTCTGGCTCTGGCGCGCCTCGCGGCGCCACGGCCCGCTCGAGCCCGAGCCCCTGCCCGCGCGGCGGCGCTGGATGGAGCATCTCGAGGCGGCGGGCCGCTACCACTGGCGCAGCGACCGCGCGCAGCTGCTCCTGCGCGCGAACCGCGCGGCGCTCGCGCGCGCGCTCGAGCGCGCCCATCCCGGCTGGGCGAGGCTCTCGCCCGCGCAGCGAAACGCTCGGGTCGCCGCTGCCCTCGGGCTGCCTCCCGCGGCGGTCGCAGCGGCGCTCGAGCCGCGCGAAGCGCGCGACGAGGCGCGCTTCGTCGAGACGCTCCGCAGCATCGAGAGGATCCGCAGATCGCTATGAGCTTTGCTCCGTCGGAATCGGCAGAGACCGGGGATCGCAGCGCCGAGGCCTCCGTGCGCGAGGCCGCGGGCGTGCTCGCGGCGGTGCGGCGCGAGCTCGAGAAGGCCGTGATCGGGCAGCGCGAGGTCGTCGACCAGGCGCTGATCGCGCTGGTCGCGGGCGGCCACGCGCTGCTCGAAGGCGTGCCGGGCCTCGGCAAGACGCTGCTCGCGCGCGCGCTCACGCGCAGCTTCGCGGGCAGCACCAGCCGCGTGCAGTTCACGCCCGACCTGCTGCCCGCGGATCTGCTCGGGCACCTGCTCTACGAGGTCGAGACCGGCGAGATGCGCATGCGCCGCGGGCCGGTCTTCACGCACCTGCTGCTCGCGGACGAGATCAACCGCGCGCCCGCGAAGACGCAGGCCGCGCTGCTCGAGGTGATGCAGGAGCGGCAGGTCACGATCGAGGGCGAGTCGCTCGCGGTTCCCGAGCCCTTCATGACGCTCGCGACGCAGAACCCGATCGAGATGGAGGGCACCTATCCACTGCCCGAGGCGCAGCTCGACCGCTTCCTGCTCAAGATCCGCATCGACTACCCGAGCGAGCCGGAGGAGGTCGCGCTGGTGGGACACGTGACCGCAAACCGGGTCGGCGATGCGCTGCCGCTCGAGGCCGTCGAAGCGGTCGTGCGCGCCGGAGATCTCGTGAGCGCGCAGCGCGTGGCCGCGCAGCTGCACGTCGACGAGCGCATCCGCGAGTACGCGGTCAGGATCGCGCGCGCGACGCGCGAGCGGCCCGACGTCGCGATCGGCGCGGGGCCGCGCGGCGCGATCGCGATGATCCGCGCCGCGCGCGCCCAGGCGCTGCTCGGCGCGCGCTCCTTCGTGATCCCGGACGACGTCAAGGCGGTCGCGCTGCCCGCGCTGCGCCACCGCGTCCAGCTGTCGCCCGAGGCCGAGATCGAGGGCCAGACGGCCGACGCGATCGTCGCGAGCGTGCTCTCCGAGACGCCGGCGCCGCGCGAGTGATCCCGAGCCGCCGCGCGCTCGCGCTGCTCGCCGGGTGGCTCGCGCTCGGCGTCGCGGCCTCGTTCGCGCCGCGGCTGCTGCCCGCATGGGGCGCCGCGGCCGGCGCCGCGGCCCTGCTCCTCGCGCTCGACGCGCTGCTCGCGCGGCGCGGTCTCGCGCTCGAGGCGCGCCGCAGCGTGGCGCCCGCGCTCTCGGTCGCGCAGTGGAGCCCGGTGCGGCTCGAGATCGCGAACCCGGGCGCGCGACTCCGGCGCCTGCGGGTCTTCGATCAGCACCCGGAGGACGCGCGCAGCTCCGGGCTCCCGCTCGAGCTCGTGCTGCCGGCGGACTCGCGCGCCGAGTGCGTCTACCGGCTGTGGCCGCGGCAGCGCGGCCTGCAGCGCTTCGGCCCGATCGAGCTGCTCGTGCGCTCGCCGCTCGGCCTTCTCGAGCTGCGCCGCCGCCACGCCGCCGGGCAGGCGGTGCGCGTGTACCCGAACTTCCGCGCGGTCGCGGGCTACCAGCTGCTCGCCGCAGCGAACCGCGGCGGAGCGCTCGGCATCCGGCAGCGCCCGCGGCGCGGCGAGGGCCTCGAGTTCCACCAGCTGCGCGAGTACCGCCCCGGCGACAGCCTGCGCCAGATCGACTGGAAGGCGACCGCGCGGCTGCGCAAGACGATCTCGCGCGAGTACCAGGACGAGCGCGACCAGCAGATCGTGTTCCTGCTCGACTGCGGCCGCCGGCTGCACGCGCGCGACGCCGAGCGCTCGCACTTCGACGCCGCGCTCGATGCGGTCCTGCTCGCGGCGCAGGTCGCGCTGCGCCAGGGCGACGCGGTCGGGCTCATGACGATGAGCGGCGAGCGGCGCTGGCTCGCGCCGCGCAAGGGCGCCGCGCAGGCGAACGCGCTCCTGAACGCGGTCCACGACCTGACGACGAGCGCGCACAGCGCGGACTACGCCGCGGCCGCGCGGGAGCTGGTCGCGCGCGTGCGCAAGCGCGCGCTCGTCGTGCTGGTGTCGAACCTGCGCGACGAGGACGCCGACGAGCTCGTCCCGAGCCTGCGGCTGCTCTCGCGCCGCCACCTCGTCCTGCTCGCGAGCCTGCGCGAGACGGCCGTCGGCGCGGCCCTGCGGCGCCCGATCGAAGGCCTCGACGATGCGCTGCGCGCGGCCTCGCTGCGCCACTACCTCGAGCAGCGGCGCGACGCGCTGCGCCGGCTCGAGCGCTGCGGCGCGCTGCTGCTCGACGCCGAGCCGCAGGCCCTGCCGGTCGCGCTCGTGAACCGCTATCTCGACGTCAAGGCCGCGGGCGTGCTGTGAGCGCCCGCGCCCGCGCGGCGGGCGCTCGGCTGGACCCGGTGGGAGACCTGCGATGAAGCTCGGCCTCGTGTTCCCGACCTGCGACATCGGCAGCGACCCGGTCGCGATCCGCGACTACGCGCAAGGCGCCGAGGCGCTCGGCTTCGACTCGCTGCTGACCTTCGATCACGTGCTCGGCGCCGAGCACGCGGGGCGGGTGCCGCCGCTGGCCGGTCCCTACGACGAGAGCTTTCCCTTCCACGAGCCCTTCGTGCTGCTGGCCTTCCTCGCCGCCGCGACGCAGCGCATCGAGCTCGCGACGGGCGTGCTCGTGCTGCCGCAGCGCGCGACCGCGCTCGTCGCGAAGCAGGCGAGCGAGCTCCAGAACCTGTCGCGCGGGCGGCTGCGCCTCGGCGTCGGGACGGGCTGGAACCGGATCGAGGCCGAGGCGCTCGGCAGCCGCTGGGCCGGGCGCGGCCGGCGCTTCGACGAGCAGATCGCGCTCCTGCGCGAGCTCTGGAGCGCGAGCGCGATCGACTTCGCCGGCGAGTTCCACCGCATCGACCGCGCCGGCATCCTGCCGCTCCCGGAGCGGCGGATTCCGCTCTGGTTCGGCGGCGCGTCGGCGCGCGCCTACGAGCGCGCGGCGCGCGCCGGCGACGGCTTCGTCTTCCGCCCCGACGACCGCGAGTACGGCGCCGAGCTCGCGCGCATCCGCGATCGCATGCGCAAGCTCGGCCGCGATCCGGGCGGCTTCGGCGCGGAGTGCACGGTCAGCTATGCGCGGGGACCCGAGCACTGGCTCGCGCGCCTCGCGCACTGGCGCGCGGCGGGGGGCACGCACTTCTCGGTGCAGGCGCACGACTTCGGCGCCGAGAAGCTCGGTGCGCCGGCCGCGGGCCTCGCGGGCGTCGGCGACCACCTGCGCGCGCTCGAGCGCTTCGCGGGCGCCGTGCGCGGAGCGCTGCGGCAGCCCGGCTGAGGCGGGCGCGCGCAGGCCTCCGCGGGAGCGACCCCTCCGAGGCCGCGCCCGGCGATTTTCTGGCCGCTAGAACCGTTTTCTTGTTACGCTCCTCGCGGCGATCCGGCCCAATCGAGAACAGCCGCCCGCGCCCCGCGCGCGGCCTGGCGAGAGGCGCTGGCATGAGCGAAGCGAGCTTCCGCGCACTGCGACCGATCGACGTCGACACCCACATCACCGAGCCGCCCGACGTCTGGACCGCGCGCGTCTCGCGCAAGTGGGGCGACCGCGTGCCGCACATCGTGACGATCGACGGCGACGACCTCTGGTACATCGGCGACGAGCCGCTGCTCTCGCCCGCGTCGGTCACGATGGCGGGCTTCGACGGCTCGCCGCCGGATCACCCGAAGGGCTATGCGGAGATCCCCGCGAGCAGCTACGACGCGCGGGCGCGCCTCGCCCACATGGACGCCGAGGGGATCTACGCGCAGGTGCTGTATCCGAACGTCGGCGGCTTCGGCTCCGGGACCTACCTGCGGCTCGGCGATCCGGAGCTCGCCCTCGAGTGCGTGCGCGCCTACAACGACTTCCTCGTCGAGTGGGCATCCGCGGATCCGCAGCGGCTGCTGCCGGTCGCAGCGCTGCCCTTCTGGGATCTGCCGGCGGCGCTGCGCGAGGTCGAGCGCTGCGCGCGCATCGGCCACCGCTCGATCAACTTCTGCACGAACCCGGAGCACCACGGCGAGCCCCCGCTGCGCGCGCCGCACTGGGACCCGCTCTGGGCCGCGATCCAGGAGACCGGGCTTCCGGTCAGCTTCCACATCGGCGGCGGCGACACGAGCGACCTCGTGCAGGACCGCGCCGGGATCGGGATGCGCGCGAACATGGCGCGCGCCTCGTCGCTGCAGTTCGTCGGCAACGCGCACTGCGTCGCGGAGCTGATCTTCGGCGGGGTCTGCCACCGCTTCCCGTCGCTCAGGCTGGTGTCCGTCGAGAGCGGCGTCGGCTGGCTTCCGGCCTATCTCGAGGGCGCCGACTGGCAGTGGACCAACATGCAGGTGCGCAAGGAGCACCCCGAGTACGATCTGCTGCCGAGCGAGTACTTCCAGCGCCAGATCTACTCGTGCTTCTGGTTCGAGCAGTACGTGCTGCCCGCGGCGATCGAGCGCTATCCCGACAACGTGCTCTGGGAGTCGGACTTCCCGCACCCGACCTGCCAGCACCCGGGCCTCTCCGACGGCTGGGCCGTGCACCCGGCCGAGTACGCCGACAAGGCGCTCGCGGGGCTCGCGCCCGCGACGCGGCGCAAGGTGCTGCACGACAACGCCGCGGCGCTCTATCGGATCGCCTAGGCGCGGGGCGATCGGCTCGCGGCTCCGCGCAGCAGGCGTCCGGGCAGGGCCCCGGTCGGCCGCCCGTCGCGCAGCAGGATCTCCCCGTTCACGATCGTCGCGGCGATGCCGCGCGAGCGCTGCACGAGCCGGCGCGCTCCACCCGGCAGGTCGAACGCGACCTCCGGCAGCAGCGGAGCGACGCGCTCGGGGTCGAAGACCACGGCGTCCGCGGCGAAGCCCTCGCGCAGGAGGCCGCGGTCGCGGAAGCCGAACGCGGCCGCGGGCTCGGCGCTGAGCATGCGCACGGCGGTCTCGAGGCGGAGCTTCTCGCGCCCGCGCACCCAGTGCGCGAGCAGGTGGGTCGGAATCGACGAGTCCATGATCTGCGAGACGTGCGCGCCCGAATCCGAGAAGGCCACGATCGAGCGCGGGTGCTGCATCAGCTCGAGCACGGCCTCCTGGTCTTCGTTCGAGAAGACCTGGCGGAAGAAGAGCCGCAGGTCCCGCTCGCGCGCGCGCTCGATCATGAAGCGGGCCGGCTCGACGCCGCGCTCGCGCGCGAGCTCCGCGACGCTGCGCTGCGGCCCGACCGCATCGTCGAGCGGGAAGATCCACTCGTACTCGGGGCGGCGCGCCTCGGCCCCGATGCCCTGGCGGTAGTCGCCGTGCTGCGCGGCGTGCACGAGGCGGTCGCGGGTCTCGGGGTCGCCCAGCGCCTTGCGCTGCGCGTCGAGCGGGAGCGCGCGCAGCGCGCGCCACTCCGGCAGGCAGTCGAAGGGCAGACCCGTCTCGAAGGAGAGCACGACGCTGAACTCGCGCGCGTGCACGTGGGCGTACAGCGACGCGCCCGCGCGCTCCGCGCGCTCGATCAGGGCGAGCCAGGGCCGCCAGTGTCCGGGCGTCGCGCGCAGCGCGCCGAGGCCGAAGAGCACGCTGCGACCCGTCCCGCTCGCGAGCTCGAGCAGGTCGCGGTGGTAGTCGTCGCGCACCGCGTCGTCGGAGAAGCTGCGGTCCGGGCTCGCGATCTGGAACACTCCCGCGCCGAGCTCCCCCATCTCGCCGGCGAGCGCGCGCAGCTCCGACCAGGGCGCCACGACGCTCGCGACGAAGCGGTCGTCGGGCCTGCGGTGGTTCTGGCTGCGCGAGGTGCTGAGGCCGATCGCGCCCGCCGCGAGCGCGTCGCGCAGCTCGCGGCGCATCGCGGCGAGCTCGTCCTCGCTCGCGGCCGCGTCGAAGGCGCGCTCGCCCATCGCGAAGGTGCGCAGCGCGGAATGCCCCACGTAGCCCGCGTAGTTGATGCCCTTGGGCAGGCGGTCGAGCGCGTCGAGGTATTCGGAGAAGTGCTCCCAGTCCCAGCCGACGCCCGCTTCGAGCACCGCGCCCGGGATGTCCTCGGCGCGCTCGAGGTTCTGCAGCACGAGCTCGCGCGCGCCTGCGCGGCAGGGCGCGAGCGTGAAGCCGCAGTTGCCCATCACGGCCGTCGTCACGCCGTGCCAGCAGGCGCTCGTCCCGAGCGGGTCCCAGCAGACCTGCGCGTCGAGGTGGGTGTGGCCGTCGATGAAGCCCGGCGCGACGACCATGCCCTCGGCGTCGATCTCGCGCGCGCCCCGCTCGCCGATGCGCCCGAGCCGGGCGATCCGGCCGCCCGCGATCGCGACGTCCGCGCGGTGGCCCGGCCGTCCCGATCCGTCGATCAGCGTGCCGTTCCGGATGACGAGGTCGTGGGGCATGCGGGCTCCGCTGCGGCGCCGGGCGCGCGCTTCAGGCGAGGTGGTAGAGCTGCTCGACGTTCTCGCTGAGGATCGCGCGGCTGCGCGCGTCGGACATTCCCGCGGTGAGCTCCGCGACGACGGCCGCGGTGTGCGGATAGGTCCCGTCGCTGTGCGGGAAGTCCGACGCCCAGAGCAGGTGCCCCCAGTTGAGCCCTTCGCTCACCCAGCGCAGGCTGCGGTCGTCCTGGAAGGTGAAGTACAGGTTCGCGTCGACGTAGTGGCTCGGCGGGTGCGCGAGTGCTGCGCTCTCGGCCCAGTGGCGGTGGCGCCGCCACGAGTGGTCCATGCGCTGGCTCAGGTGAGGCACCCAGCCGGCCTCGGCCTCGACGCAGACCACGCGCAGCGCCGGGTGCCGCTCGAAGACGCCGCCGAGCACGAGCATCAGGAGGATGTCCTGCACGCCGCGGAACGCGGCGACCTGGCCCGCGAGCTTGGGGCCGCGCGTGCGCGGCTCGAAGTCGCGCCGCGTCGTGACGATGTGGAAGCTCACGGGCAGCTCGAGCGCGCAGCAGGCCTCCCAGAGCGGGTCCCAGCAGCGCGCGTCGTAGTCCTCGAGCACCGGATCGCCGGGCAGCATCACGCCGCGGAATCCCTGGGCCGCGAGCGACTCGAGCTCGCCGATCCCCTCCACGACGCTGCGGCAGGTCGCGACGGGAATCCCGATCAGCCGCTCGGGCGCGGTCTCGCAGAAGCCCGCGAGCCAGCGGTTGTAGGCGTCGAAGCAGGCCTTCTTGTAGTCGGCGTCGGGATGCCCGCAGAGCACCATGCCGACGCTCGGGTAGAGCACCTCGGCGGAGACGCCCTCGGATTCCTGGATCGCGAGGCGCGCGCGCGGATCGTGGCCGGCGGGATGCAGCTCCTCCCAGCGCACCGCGCGCGCGAAGTCCTCGGGCGGACGCCCGCCCGTGCAGATCAGGCCCATCGGGATCGTGTGCTCGAGCTCGGGCACGCAGAGCACCGCGCCGAGCTTCTCGTCGAAGGCCGCGCGCGGGCGCGCGCTGCGGTAGCGGGGATCGATCTCGCGAAACACGTCCTCGGTCTCTGCGACGTGCGAATCGGCCGAGACGAGTCGGGTCTGCGCCACGGGCTCCTCCGCCCTGCGCCGCGCGGTCGGCGGCGCCCGGGGTTCTGGCGTGCGAGAGGCCTCGGCCATCATACAGAAACTCGTTCCCCGCTACAGAAGCATCTGCTAGCGTGGCGGGATCGCGCGAGGAGCGCCTGCGCGGCTGCCGGAGCCCCGGGCTCCGGCCCTCCTCGCGAGGATGGGAGTCCTCCGATGACCGAGCTCGGCTACCGCCTCTTCGACGCCGACAACCACTACTACGAGGCCGAGGACGCCTTCACGCGCCACCTCGACCGCCGCCTCGCGCGCCGCGCGGTCGACTGGGCGGAGGTGCACGGCAGGAAGAAGCTGCTCGTCGGGGGCGCGATCAACCACTTCATCCCGAATCCGACCTTCGACCCGATCGGAAAGCCCGGCGCGCTGATGGAGTACTACCGGGGCAGCGAGGAGGGCGGCGCGAGCTTCCGCGAGAAGATCCGCGACGTCGAGCCGCTCGCGCTCCACCCCGAGTACCGCAACCGCGACGCGCGCCTGCGCGTGATGGACGCGCAGGGGATCGAGGGCTGCTGGCTCTTCCCGACGCTCGGCGTCGGCATCGAGCACGCGCTCGACGGAGACCCCGAGGCCTGCGTCGCGGCCTTCTCGGCCTTCAACCGCTGGCTCGACGAGGACTGGGGCTTCGCCCATCGCAGCCGGATCTACGCGGCGCCGTGGATCTGTCTCAAGGACCAGCGCGCGGCGATCGCGGAGCTCGAATGGGTGCTCGGCCGCGGAGCGCGCGTCGTGCTGATCGCGCCGGGACCCGTCGTGACGACCTCGGGCACGGAATCCCCCTTCACCGAGGCCTACGACGCGTTCTGGGCGCGCGTGAACGAGGCCGGCGTCACCGTCGCCGTCCACGGCGGAGCCTCGGTCTACAGCGACATGGAATCGATCTGGGAGCGCGGCGCGCAGATGCGCGCCTTCTTCGGCTCTCCGCTCGGCGGCATCATCCACGGCACGCACCGCGACATCCACGACACGCTCGCGGCGATGGTCTGCCATCGCCTCTTCGAGCGGCATCCGCGCCTGCGCGTGGCCTCGATCGAGAACGGCGCGAACTGGGTGCGCGGCCTGATGCAGAAGCTCGTGATCGCGGGCAACCAGAACCCCGACTGGTTCCGCGAGAAGCCGCTCGAGAGCTTCCGCCGGCACGTCTGGGTCGCGCCCTTCTGGGAGGACGACCCGGTGGACATCGCGGATGCGATCGGCGCGGAGCGCACGCTGCTCGGCTCCGACTGGCCGCACCTCGAGGGCGTCTCGGAGCCGCGCAGCTATGCCGAGCGGCTCACCCCGCTCGGCGAGGCCGGCGCGCGGCGGATCCTGCGCGAGAACGCGCTCGAGCTGACCGGACCCTGCCCCTTCTGAGCCCGCGCCGGGCCGCGCGGCGCGGTTCCCCGGGCGGTGCGCCGCTCAGTCGCCCTCGGCGTAGACCCAGTGCTGCTCGCAGCCGGCGTCTCCGCGGTAGCGGCACTTGTGCACCTCGACGCGCAGCAGGTTCTTGTCGGCCGCCTTGTAGCCCTCGAAGCAGCCGAGCTCGAAGGCCTCGGTGTACTTGCCGTTCTCGGGCTTGTCCTCGCTGAAGTAGATGCACTCCTTGCGCTTCACGACGCAGCGCTTCTCGTCGTGGCTCGCAAACAGCGCCGCGGCGTGCTTCGGGCCGCGGATGCTGTGCACGAGGTCCTGGTAGAGCGCCATCATCCGCGGGCTGCCGCGGTCGCCCTTGCCGTGGACGGCGAGCAGCTTCGCGTAGCCCGTGCCGCCGTAGCGCCGGCCGATCTGGTTCGCGATCTCGAGCGCCTTCGCCTCGCCGACGACGCTCTCCGCGACCGTGTAGAAGGTCTGGAAGTTCGTCTCGATCTGGCGGCTCATGCTGTAGATCAGGTGGTCGAGCGTGACCTCGCTGATCTCGATGTCGTAGCTGTCCATGCGCCGGCGCTCCTCGGCGGAGAGGCGGCGCCCCGGATAGAAGAGCAGCGGGTTTTCGGCATAGGGCTCGCGCTTCATCGGTCTCCTCCTGCGTTCCGTCACGGGGGGTCAGAGCAGATAGTCCCGGTAGTCGTAGCCGAGCGCGGCGCGCCCGTAGACGCGCGCCGACTTGTCGCGATGCGTGTAGGCGTGCACCGCCATCACGCGCGCGTCGCGGAACGCGCGCTGCGTCGGGTCGCTCAGGTAGATGCCGTGGCCGCCGCCCGCGTCGAAGAGCCGGTTGCAGACCTCCGCCGCGACGCAGGCCGCGCGCGCGGCGTCCCAGCGATAGCGCGCGCGGCGCTCGACCGGAATCGCCTCGCCGCGCTCCGCGTACTCCATCATCTCGCCGAGGTTGTGCCGGCGCTGCAGCGCCGCGGCGTCGAGATCGGCGACCGACTCCGCGACGACGACCTGCGCGGGCGGCTCGAGCGGGTCGCGCCCGGCCTTCATGCCCGCGACCTTGCCGCGGCACTTCTCGACGAAGCGCCGCAGCGCGCCGCGCGCGTTGCCGATCGCGGGCGCCGCGAGGCAGTTCACGAAGATCGTCGCGAAGGGCGCGCGGAAGAGCGCGCCTGGGTTCGCGCGCCAGCCCTCGCAGTCGTTGGTCACGAGGTTCGCGAAGGGCAGCGTGCGGTGCTCCGGCACGAAGGCGCCGTCGACGACGATGTCGTTGCTGCCGGTGCCGAGCATGCCCGCGGTGTGCCAGACGTCGTCGATCCGGTAGTCGTTGCGCGGCAGCAGGAAGGTGCGGATGTCCGGCAGGCCCTGCCAGGTGCGCGGCCCGTCCGGAACGACGCCGCCGAGGAAGGCCCAGCGCGCGTGCTCGCTGCCGCTCGAGAAGTTCCAGCGCCCCGAGACGCGGTAGCCGCCGTCGACCACCTCGATCTTCCCGGTCGTCGCGTAGGACGAGGAGATCAGCGAGGTCGGGTCGTCTCCCCAGACCTCCTCCTGCGCCTGCAGCGGGAAGAGCGCGAGCTGCCACGCGTGCACCGACAGGATGCTCGTGACCCACGCGGTCGACGCGCAGGCCTCGCCGAGCCGGCTCACGCCCTCGAAGAACGCGAGCGGATTCAGCTCGTGGCCGCCGAAGCGCCGCGGCTGCAGTCCGCGCAGCACGCCGCGCTCGATCAGCTCCTTGATCGACTCCGACGGCACCTGGCGGGCCCGCTCGCAGCCAGGAGCGCGCGCCTCGAGCTGAGGGGCGATGCTCTCGATGTTCTGCCGGAACTCTTCGGGGGTCATGCTGTGTCCTCGGTTTCGCGGGAGCCGGGCGGGATCAGCCGCTCGCGACCCCGCTGCCCAGCGTGATGCCACCGTCGACGACCAGCGTCTGCCCGGTGATGTAGCTGGCCGCGTCCGATGCGAGGAACGCGACCACGGAGGCGACGTCCTCGGGCAGGCCGAGGCGCCTCACCGGGACCGACGCGGCGATCTGCGCTTCGCGCGTCTCCCAGAGCGCGCGCGAGAGATCGGTCTTGATCACGCCCGGCGCGACGCAGTTGACCGTCACGCGCGGCGCGAGCTCGATCGCCATCTGGCGCGTGAGCTGGAGGATCGCCGCCTTGGTGCCGTTGTACCACGCGATGTTCGGCTCGGGATGCAGGCCGCCGATCGACGAGACGTGGATCACGCGCCCGCCGTGCTGCTCGAGCCAGGCCTTCCAGGCGAGCTGCGTCCAGAGCACCGCGCCCCACTGGTTGACCTGCACGGTGCGCTCGGCGCGCTTCTGGTCGATGCGCATGAGCGGGCCGAAGTAGGGGTTCGTCGAGGCGTTGTTGACGAGGATGTCGAGCCGGCCGAGGCGCTCGAGCGTGCGCTCGACCGCAGCCGCCGCGGCCTCCGCGTCCGCGACGTTCGCCGCGAACCACTCCGTGCCCTTGCCGATCGCATCGGCCGCGCTCGCGAGATCCGCCTCCTTGCGCGCGACGATCATCACGCGCGCGCCCGCGGCGGCGAGCGCCTCGGCGGTGGCGCGGCCGATGCCCCGCGATCCGCCCGTCACGAGAGCGACCCGGCCGTCGAGGCGCAGCTCCATCAGCCGGCCGCCAGGAAGCCCAGCACGACGCGATCGAACTCGTCGGTGCGCTCCATCTGCGCCCAGTGCCCGCAGCGGCCGAAGACGTGGAGCTGCACATCGGGGATGCGCTTCAGCGCGAAGAAGGCGCCGTCGAGCGGCATCGTCTTGTCGTCGCGGCCCCAGATCAGGAGCGTCGGCTGCCGCAGCCGCTCGAGCTCCCGCCAGAGCTCGCCGTCGGCGAAGAACTCCTTGGCGCGCACGGTCTCGAGCGCGTGCTTGGTGCCCTCCATCGTCTCCGGGTCGATCGCCTGCTGCAGCCGCTCGTCGATGAACTCCTCGGTCACGAGCTTCTGGTCGAAGGTCATCACGCGGATGAACTCCTCCATCTTCTCGCGCGTGGGACCCTCGCCGCGGTAGAAGTCCCGCACCGCCTTCAGGCCCTCCGAGAGGCCCGGGTAGAACACGTTGAATGCGAGGCCGCCGGGTCCCATCAGCACGAGCCGGTCGACGCGGTCCCGCTGGTCGAGCGCGATCCGGATCGCGGTGCCCCCGCCGAGCGAGTTGCCGAGGAAGTGCGCGCGCTCGACGCCGAGCTCGTCGAGCGCGCCGACGACGAAGCGCGCGGCGTAGTTGAAGAAATGCTCGCCGAACTTCGGCTGGTGGGAGCGCCCGAAGCCGGGCTGGTCGATCGCGATGCAGCGGAAGTGCTGCGAGAGCGCGGGCAGGTTGTACTTGAAATTGCTCCAGCTCGAGACGCCGGGGCCGCCGCCGTGCAGGAAGACGAGCGGCGGGCCGCTGCCGACGTCGTGGTAGTGGATCCGCTTGCCCTCGACGTCGAGGCTGCGACTGGTGCTCTCGTAGCTCAGGACCTCGGGCATGCGCCCTCCCCTCCGCTCGGATCCGACGGCTTTACGGCTCGGCGGCTCGCGCGCTGCGCGCGGCGGATCGCCCGATTCTGCTCTGTGGTAGCATTTTCTTCAAGCCTGATCATCGCAGGCGAGAGGGCACGATGGCGACTCGAGTGCGCGGTCTCGGCTACCTGGGTCTCGAGACGCCGGATCTCTCCGGCTGGCGCGACTTCGCGACCGGGGTGCTCGGCCTGATGGTCGCGCCGCATTCGAGCGACGCCGCAGTGAAGCTCAAGATGGATGGGCTGCCCCATCGCTTCACGCTCCGCGCGGGCGACCGCGACCGCCTCGCGTACGCGGGATGGGAGGTCGCCGATGCGAGCGCGCTCGACGCGCTCGCGCAGGAGCTCGCGGCGGCCGGCGTCTCGCTCGAGGAGGCCAAGCCCGACGAGCTCGAGGAGCGCCGCGTCCAGCGCATGCTCTGGTGCCGCGATCCGAGCGGCCTGCGCGTCGAGCTCTACCACAGCCCGGTCCACGACCACCTGCGCTTCGTGTCTCCCGCCGGCGTGCGCGGCTTCGTCACGGGCGACCAGGGCATGGGCCACATCGTATTGCTCTGCGATCACTGGGAGGAGTCCTGCGCGTTCTACCAGGATCTGCTCGGCTTCCGCCTCTCCGACAGCATGCTGCTCGAGGGCCGCGCGCTGCGCTTCCTGCGCTGCAACCCGCGTCACCACAGCCTGGCCCTCGCTCCGCACCACACGAGCCGCCTCGCGCACTTCATGCTCGAGGTCGATTCGATCGACGAGGTCGGCTACTGCCTCGACCGCTGCGCGGAACGCGGCGTCCCGATCGCGATGAGCCTCGGGCGCCACACCAACGACCAGATGCTCTCCTTCTACATGCGCGCGCCGAAGGGCTACGAGATCGAGTACGGCTGCGGCGGCCTGCGCGTCGACGACGCGCAGTGGACGACCTCGGAGATCACGCGCGTGAGCTTCTGGGGCCACCGCAGGGAGCAGCGATGAGCCGCTCGCGCGGCCGCGGAGTTCCGGATCGGAGCCGGGAGACGCGATGCTGAAGGACGCAGAGCGCCGCGCGATCGCGAGCGCGCTCGCGGCCGCCGAGCGCGACCGCAAGCCGATCGATCCGCCGAGCGCCACGCATCCCGCGATGGACGTCGCCGACGCCTACGAGATCCAGCTGCTGCAGATCCGCGAGAGGCTCGCGGCGGGCCGCCGCGTGCGCGGCCACAAGGTGGGGCTCTCCTCGAAGGCGATGCAGCGAATGATGCAGGTGCACGAGCCCGACTACGGACACCTGCTCGACGACATGTTCGTCTTCGAGGGCGAGCGCGTGGCGCTCGACACGCTCTGCCAGCCGCGCGTCGAGTTCGAGGTGGCCTTCGTGCTCGGGCAGCCGCTGCCGGCGCCCGGCTGCACCGTGGCCGACGTGCTGCGCTGCACGGCCCACGTCGCGCCCGCGATCGAGATCATCGACAGCCGCATCGCCGACTGGAAGATCGGGCTGCGCGACACGATCGCGGACAACGCGAGCTCGGCGCGCGTCGTGCTCGGCGGCAACGCGGTCGCGCCGGCGGCGCTCGACCTGCGGCTGATCGGGGTGCTCGCGTCGAAGAACGGCGAGATCGTCGACACCGGCGCCTCGGGCGCGGTGCTCGGGAACCCCGCGACCGCGGTCGCGTGGCTCGCGAACAAGGTGCACGGCTTCGGGGTCTCGCTCGAGGCGGGACACGTGATCCTGCCCGGCTCCTGCACGCGCGCCTTCGACGTCGGCCGCGGCGACGTGGTCACGGCCGAGTTCGATCACCTCGGAATGGTGACGGTCTGCTTCGAATGACGCGCAGGAGCGCGGGAGTGCGCGGCCGCGGAGGCGAGGCGGCGCGCGCGGAAGGGCAGTTCACGCGATGAAGCTCGAGGCCGCGATCGTCGGGTCCGGGAACATCGGCACCGACCTGATGTACAAGCTGCTGCGCTCGAAGTGGCTCGAGCCGCGCTACATGGTCGGGGTCGAAGCGGCGAGCGAAGGCCTCGCGCGCGCGCGCGCGGCGGGCCTCGAGAGCTCGCACGAGGGCGTCGACTGGCTGCTCGCGCGACCCGAGCTCCCGGACATCGTCTTCGAGGCCACGAGCGCCTACGTGCACCGCGCGAACGCGCCGCGCTACCGCGAAGCGGGCATCCGCGCGATCGACCTGACGCCGGCCGCGATCGGGCCCTACGTGATCCCGCCGGTCAACCTCGGCGCGCACATCGCGGAGCCGAATCTGAACATGGTCACGTGTGGCGGCCAGGCGACGATCCCGATCGTCCACGCGGTCTCGCGCGCGGTGCAGGTCGACTACGCCGAGATCGTCGCGACCGTCGCGTCGCGCTCGGCGGGCCCCGGGACCCGCAACAACATCGACGAATTCACGCGCACGACCGCCCACGCGGTCGAGGTGCTCGGCGGCGCGCGCCGCGGCAAGGCGCTGATCATCCTGAATCCCGCGGATCCGCCGCTCTTGATGCGCGACACGATCTTCTGCTCGCTGCCGCCCGACGCCGACGCCGAGAAGGTGGAGCGCTCGGTGCGCGAGATGGTGGCTTCCGTGCAGAGCTACGTCCCGGGCTACCGGCTGCGCTCGAGCCCGCTCTTCGACGAGGTCGGCGGCCTGCGCCGCGTGTCGGTCTTCATCGAGGTCGAGGGCGCCGGCGACTATCTGCCGCCCTACTCGGGAAACCTCGACATCATGACGGCCGCGGCGGCGAAGGTCGGCGAGGAGATCGCGAGACTCCGGAGCGGGAGCGAGAGCTGATGCCCTTCAGTGATGCCCTCGACGTGCGCGTGAGCGACACCTGCCTGCGCGACGGCTCGCACGCGAAGCGCCACCAGTTCAGCGAGGCCCACGTGCGCTCGATCGTGCGCGCGCTCGACGCGGCCGGGATGCCCGTGATCGAGGTCTCGCACGGCGACGGCCTCGGCGGCTCGTCCTTCAACTACGGCTTCTCGCTGACCGACGAGCGCGTGCTGCTCGCCGCCGCGGTCGAAGAGGCGAAGCGCGCGCGCATCGCGGCGCTGATGCTGCCAGGCGTCGGCACCAAGGACGACATCCGCGCGATCCACGAAATCGGCGTCTCGATCGTGCGGATCGCGACGCACTGCACCGAGGCGGACATCTCGATCCAGCACTTCGGCCTCGCGCGCGAGATCGGGCTCGAGACGGTCGGCTTCCTGATGATGGCGCACACGATCCCGCCCGAGGCGCTCGCGGCCCAGGCGCGGATCATGGCCGACGCGGGCTGCCAGTGCGTCTACGTCGTCGACTCGGCGGGCGCGATGATCCTCGAGCAGGTCGCGGACCGGGTCGCTGCCCTCGTCGACGAGCTCTCGGGCGATGCGCAGGTCGGCTTCCACGGCCACGAGAACCTCTCGCTCTCGCTCGCGAACACGCTCTTCGCGATCCGCGCGGGCGCGGTGCAGGTCGACGGCTCGACGCGGCGCTTCGGAGCCGGCTCCGGCAACACGAGCTGCGAGGCGCTCGCGGCGGTCTGCGAGCGGCTCGGCATCCGCACCGGCCTCGACGTGCTGGCGCTGATCGACGCCGCCGAGGACGTGGTGCGGCCGGTGATGGACGAGGAGTGCGTGCTCGACCGCCTCTCCCTGATCATGGGCTATGCGGGCGTCTACTCGAGCTTCCTGAAGCACGCCTACCGCGCCGCCGAGCGCCACGGCGTGTCGGGTGCGGAGATCCTGCTCGAGTGCGGGCGCCAGAAGCTCGTCGGCGGCCAGGAGGACCAGATCCTCCAGATCGCGGCCGGCCTCGCGCCGCGGCGGGCGTCGGCGCGCGGCTGAGCGGATCGCGGTCGCGGCCGGGACCCGGGACGGGATGCAGAGCGCGGACGTCGCGATCGTCGGGGGCGGCATCGTCGGACTCGCGACGGCCTATCGCCTGTCGCAGCGGCACCCGGGACGGAGCGTGGTCGTGCTCGAGAAGGAGCCGCGCGTCGGCGCGCACCAGACGGGCCACAACTCGGGCGTGCTCCACTCGGGCATCTACTACCGGCCCGGCTCGCTCAAGGCCAGGAACTGCCGCGCGGGCAAGCGCGCGCTCGAGAGCTTCTGCAGCGAGCAGGGCATTCCCTTCGAGCGCTGCGGCAAGGTCGTCGTCGCGCTCGATGCCGCGGAGCTGCCGCGCCTCGACGAGATCGCGCGGCGCGCGCGCGAGAACGGCGTCGCGTGCGAGCTCGTCGACGCGGCCGCGCTGCGCGAGCTCGAGCCGCACGCCGCCGGCCTGCGCGCGCTCCACGTGCCCGAGACGGGCATCGTCGATTACGGCGTGGTCGGCGCGCGCCTCGCGCAGCTCGCGCAGAAGGCCGGCCACGAGATCCGCTGCGGCGCGCAGGTCGAGCGCGTGCGGGCGCAGACGGGCGGCGTCGTGATCGAGACGCGCGCGGGCGAGGTCGCAGCGCGCTTCCTCGTGAACTGCGCGGGGCTCCAGAGCGACCGCATCGCGCGGCTCTGCGGCGTCGATCCCGGCGTGCAGATCGTGCCCTTCCGGGGCGAGTACTACGAGCTGCTTCCCGGCGCGCGCGGCCTGTGCCGGAACCTGATCTATCCGGTGCCCGATCCGGCCTTCCCCTTCCTCGGAGTGCACTTCACGCGCATGATCTCGGGCGGCGTCGAGTGCGGCCCGAACGCGGTGCTCGCATTCGCGCGCGAGGGCTACCGCAGGCGCGATCTCGTCTGGCGGGATCTCGCCGAGACGCTCGCGTTCGGGGGATTCCGGCGCCTCGCCGCGCGCTATTGGCGCACGGGGATCGGCGAGATGATCCGCTCCGCGAGCAAGCGGGCCTTCGTCGCCGCGCTGCGGCGCCTCGTGCCCGCGATCGAGGCGGGCCAGCTCGTGCCCGCGGAAGCGGGCGTGCGCGCGCAGGCGGTCGCGCCCGACGGCTCGCTCGTCGACGACTTCCTGATCCGGCGCGCGGGGCCGATGGTCCACGTCTGCAACGCGCCGTCGCCGGCCGCGACCTCGTGCCTGAACATCGGCGGGCTCGTGGTCGACGAGCTCGATGCGGCGGGGCTCTGAGCGCCGCGGCGCCGGGGCCGGGCTATCCCCGCGGGGTCGAGCGGCTCTGGGCTGCGGGAGCGCGACACCTGCGCCGCATCGCTGCTAGGGTTCTGCCATGAAGAAAAAGCGAGGCGAGGCGGCCGACGGCCCCAACTACCCGATCGAGTCCGTGAACAGCGCGCTCAGGCTGCTCAAGCTGCTGCAGGAGCGGCCGATCCGCGTGTCGGAAGCCGCCGACGTGCTAGGCGTGGCGCCATCTACCGCGCATCGCCTGCTCGCGATGCTCAAGCACCACGAGCTCGCCGAACAGGATCCGGACTCGCGCACCTATCGGCCCGGAATCGCGCTGATCCAGGTCGGGCTCTCGGTCGTCCGGCGCCTCGACCTGCGCGAGTCCGCTCGCCCGCACCTCGAGCAGCTCGCGCGCGAGCTCGGCGAGACGGTGCACCTCAGCATCCCGAACGGGAGCGAGATCCTCGTGATCGACAGCGTCGAGTCGTCGCAGCGGCTGCGCGTCGGCTCGCTCGCGGGCGAGGTGCGGCCCGCGCATCTGCGCGCGGCGGGCTGGGCGTATCTGGCCGAACTCGACCCCGCGGAGCTCGAGCGCCTGTACCCGGAGCGCCGGATCCCGGCGAAGGGCGAGTACCCCGAGACCTCCCGCGCGGACCTGTTTCGCAAGCTCGACCAGGTGCGCGAGCACGGCTATGCGCTGCGCCTCGACGACGAGTCCCACATCGCCGCGATCGCGGTCGCGCTCGTCGACGAGGGCGGGCGCGTGCGCGGAGCCGTGGGCCTCTCGCTGCCGATGAACCGCTTCGACTCCTCGCGGCTCCCGGGCATCGTCGACGCGGTGCGCCGGGCCTGCAAGTCGATCAGCGAGCTCAGCGGCCGGGCCGCCGAGGTGATCCGCCCGATTCCGCGCTGACGCGGCGCGCGGCGGCGCCGCTCCGGCGCGCGCGCGGCGCCCGGACCGGCTGGCTTTATTCGCCGCCGGCGCAGCCGGGTTCCAGTATCATGCGAGAAGACGATTCCTCTCTCGAGAAAGCGCGGGGGCCGCGTGTCCGATCGCAGCCGCATGTACATCGACGGCAAGTGGGTCGCTGCCGAGGGCGGCGCGAGCCAGGCGCTCCCGAACCCCGCGACCGAGCAGGTCTTCGGGCATGCGCCCGAGGCGGGCGACGCGGACATGCAGCGCGCGATCGCGGCGGCGCGGCGCTCCTTCGACGCGGGCGTCTGGCGCCGGCGTCCGGTCGAGGAGCGCGCGCGCGTGCTCGAAGCGCTCGCCGAGGGCCTCGAGCGCCGGCGCGCGGAGCTGTGCGAGATCCTGATCGGCGCGCACGGCTGCGAGCAGGTGACCTTCGGGGTCAACGTCGACGATCCGATCGCGTTCCTGCGGCGCTATGCCGAGGCCGCGCGCAGCTTTCCGCTCGATCGCGCCGTCCTGCCCCACATCGGAGTCGCTCCCGCGGTCGGCCTCTCGAGCGTGATCAGCGGCCTCACGCACCGCCAGCCGGTCGGCGTCTGCGGATTGATCCCGACCTGGAACTTCCCGCTCTTCATCTCGATCAACAAGCTCGCTCCGGCGCTCGCGATGGGCTGCTCGGTCGTGGTCAAGCCCTCGCCCTGGGGACCGCTGCCGGACCTGCTGCTCGCGGAGATCCTCGAGCAGTGCGATCTGCCGCCGGGGGTGTTCAACGTCGTGACCGGCTCGAGCGCTTCGCTCGGCGAGGCGCTCGTCGCGAGCCCACTCGTCGACATGATCGGCTTCACCGGCTCCGCGGGCGTGGGCCGCAGGATCATGGCCGCGGGCGCGGCGACCCTGAAGCGCCTCCACCTCGAGCTCGGCGGCAAGTCGGCGCTGATCCTGCTCGACGACGTCGACCTCGATGCCGCGGTCGGCGAGGCGACGCTCGCGACCTACTTCCGCGCGGGCCAGGCCTGCGCACTGAAGACGCGCGTGCTGGTGCCGCGCGCGCAGCACGATGCGCTCGTCGCGAAGATGGAGGCCTTCGTGAAGAGCAGCGTCAAGCTCGGGGACCCGGCGGACCCCGCGGTGCTGCTCGGTCCGCTGATCCGGCCCGAGCGCCGCGATTCGGTGCTCGCCTTGGTCGAGTCGGGGCGGCGCGAGGGCGCGGAGCTCGTGCTCGGCGGCCGGCGCCCCGCGCAGGTCGAGCGCGGCTGGTTCGTCGAGCCGACGATCTTCGCGAACGTGCGCTCCGGGATGCGGATCGCCCAGGAGGAGATCTTCGGGCCGGTCGTCTGCGTGATGCCCTACGCGGACGAGGCCGACGCGCTGCGGATCGCGAACGACTCCGCCTACGGGCTCTCCGCGGGCATCCTCTCGCGGGATACCGGGCGCGCGATCGCGGTCGCGAAGCAGATCCGCACGGGGCAGGTCTGCATCAACGGCGGCATCCATCCCAGCATGCCCTTCGGCGGCTTCAAGCAGTCGGGGCTCGGGCGCGAGATGCTCGAAGCCGGCTTCGAGTCGTTCACGGAGCTCCAGTCGATCAGCTGGGCGAGCTAGGGGGTCGCGACGTGAAGGCAGCCGTGATGCGCGCGGTCAACGCGCCGCTCCAGATCGAGGAGGTCGCGCTCGCCGCGCCGAATCCGCGCGAGGTGCGCGTGCGGACCGTCGCGAGCGGGGTGTGCCACAGCGACCTCCACGTGCTCGTCGGCGACAATCCCTGGGAGCTGCCGGTCGTGCTCGGGCACGAGCCGGCGGGCGTGGTCGAGGCGGTCGGCTCCGAGGTGCGCGCGGTCGCGCCCGGCGACCACGTGGTCGCGTGCTCCTCGGCCTTCTGCGGCGTCTGCGATTTCTGCGCGCAGGGCCGGACCTATCTCTGCGGCGGCATGGCGACCTTGCGCGGACCCGGCGAGCCGCCGCGGCTCTCGCAGAAGGGCGTGCCCGTCGGCCAGTTCGCCTATCTGAGCTCCTTTGCGGAGGAGATGCTGCTGCACGAGAACAGCGTCGTGGCGATCCGGAAGGACATGCCGCTCGACCGCGCCTCGCTGCTCGGCTGCGGCGTGCTGACGGGCGTCGGCGCGGTGCTGAACACGGCCCGGCTCCGGCCGGGCGAGACCGCCGTCGTGATCGGCTGCGGGGGCGTGGGTCTCTCGGTGATCCAGGGCTGCCGCATCGCGGGAGCCTCCCGCATCATCGCGGTCGACACGCTCGACTGGAAGCTCGAGCTCGCGCGCAAGCTCGGCGCGACGGACGGCGTGCTGGCCTCGGGCAGGGACACCGCGGGCAGGGTCGCGGAGCTCTCGCGGGGCGGCGTCGACTACGCCTTCGAGTGCATCGGAAACAGAGGCGCGATCCCGGATGCGGTCGCGATGCTGCGTTCGGGCGGCAGCTGCCTGCTGCTCGGCCTGATGCCGGTCGGGAGCCGCTTCGAGCTGCCGGGCTTCGACCTCGTGCTCGGCGCCAAGAGCGTGCGCGGATCGCTGATGGGGTCGAACCAGTTCCGCGTCGACATCCCCCGGCTGGTGGAGTTCTACCTCTCGGGGGCGCTCAACCTGGACGACATGATCTCGGAGCGGGTCGCGCTCTCCGGGATCAACGCCGCCTTCGATGCGATGGTGCAGGGCCGGGCCGCCCGTTCCGTCGTGACCTTCGGCTAGCCGCCCGCGGGCCGGCCCCAGGTTCCGCTTGACGGGCTCTCGGCCCCGGGCATAGAATCGTTTTCTAAATGCCAGAATCGGCGCCCGCCGCGGCCTGGCGGGGCGGAGGTAGTGCGTGGTGACCACGGGCGAATGGGCTCGCAGTGCCGACGTGATCGTGGTGGGGTCGGGCATCGCAGGACTCGCGGCCGCAGCCGCCGCGGCGAGCCGCGGTGCCAGCGTGCTCGTGCTCGAGAAGAGCCGCGAGATCGGGGGCACCAGCGCCTACTCCTCGGGCGAGTACTGGGTGCCGAACAACCGCTTCCTGCGCGCGGAGGGCATCGTCGATCCGCGCGACGATTGCCTGCGCTACATGGCCCGGCTCTCCTACCCGGGCTTCTACGACCCCGGATCCCCGACGCTCGGCCTCGGCCGCAACGAGTACGAGCTGCTCGAGGCCTACTACGACCGCGGCTCGGAAGCGGTGGATCACCTCGACGAGATCGGAGCCGTCGCGTCGCGCTTCAGCCCCGACTTCGACCAGATCATGGGCAAGCCCGAGTACAACGCGCATCTGCCCGAGAACAAGGTCACCTTCGGGCGCCATCTGCTCTCGCTGGGCGGCACGCACACCTCGGGGCAGGGGGCCTTCCTGATCGGCGGGCTCCGCGACTATCTGGCGAAGACGGACACGGCGATCCTGCACTCCCACCGGGTGGAGCACCTGCTGCGGAACGCGGCCGGCGAGGTGATCGGCGTCGAGGCGAGCACCGGTGGAGAGCGCAAGCGCTTCCGCGCGCGCAAGGGCGTGATCTTCGGCAGCGGCGGCTTCGCGCACAACAAGAAGCTCTGCGACAACTTCATCCACGGCCGGCTCTACAGCTCGACCGCGGTCGAGACGAACGAGGGCGACCTCGTGCGCATCGCGCTCGAGGTCGGCGCGTCGCTCGGGAACATGGGGAACGCCTGGTTCGGCCAGATCCCGATCGAGGAGGCGATCGGACAGGGCCGCATGGACTACATGATGTACTTCCCCTGGGGCGACAGCATGCTCATGGTCAACCGCTACGGCGAGCGCGTCGTCAACGAGAAGGCGCCCTACCACGACCGGGCCTTCGCCCACTTCTACTTCGATCCGACGACGAAGCAGTACACGAACCAGGTGCTGTTCATGATCTACGACAGCGTCGTGGCCGAGACGCCGGAGCAGGAGGGCTGGCACAAGGTGCGGAGGCCGATCCCGCCGGTCGGCCAGTTCCCCGACTACCAGATCGTCGCGGAGACCTGGGAGGAGCTCGCGGCGGAGATCGACAAACGCCTGGAGAAGCTCTCCGGCTACACCGGGGGACTGCGGCTCGATCCGGAGTTCCGGCAGACGCTCGAGGAGACCGTCGCGCGCTTCAACCGCTACGCCGACGCCGGATTCGACCCGGAGTTCCGCCGCGGGGAGACGCCGCACGAGCTCAACTACAGCCCGCCGATCCGCGAGGGCTTGAAGAACCAGACCCTCGCGCCCTTCGCGAGCGAGGGACCCTACTGCGCGATCGTGCTCGGCGCGGCCTGCTTCGACACCGCGGGCGGCCCCCGGATCAACGCCGAGGCCCAGATCATCGACCTCGAGGACCGTCCGATCCCGGGCCTCTACGGCGCGGGCAACTGCGTCGCATCCCCGGCCGGCCAGGCCTACTGGTCCGGCGGCACGACGATCGGAAGCGGGCTCATCTTCGGGTACATCGCCGGCACGAATGCGGTGAAAGAGCGTGAGAAGGCATCTGCCTGAACTCACGACAGCGAGGCGTCGAGGAGCATGCCGCTAGCGCCGGGCCGCTACGAGAACTGGCACCAGTGGCAGAGCGTCGTCTACGGAGCCGACGCGCTCGCCTCGCTCGGCGCGGAGCTCGATCGCGTGGGCGCCCGCCGCGTGCTCGTCGTCACGACGCCCTCGCTCGTGCGCGAGGCCCGCGTGCTCGCCCGCGTGCGCGAGGCGCTCGGAGCTCGCGATGCGGGCCTCTTCGGCGTCTGCCGGCAGTACGTCCCGCGCAGCGCCGTGATGGCCGCGGCGCAGGCGCTGCGCGCGCAGCGTCCGGACCTGCTGCTCTCGCTCGGCGGCGGCAGCGTGGTCGACACGGCCAAGGCGGCGGCGCTCGTCCACGCCGAGGGCCTCGAGCACGCCGACGAGCTCGACGCCTACCGCGCGGTGCTCGCGTCCGGCTCGCTGCGGACGCCCTCGCTCGCGCGCGACCCGCTGCCGATCTTCGCGTTCCCGACGACCCTCTCGGGCGCCGAGTACACGGGGATGATCGGCATCACGAACGAGAAGAGCGGACAGCGCGAGCCCTTTCGCGACGACCGGCTCTCGCCCGCGACGGTGTTCCTGGATCCGCGCGTGGCCGCGGCGACGCCCGACAGGCTCTGGGCCGCGACGGGCATCAAGAGCCTCTGCGACGCCTTCGAGCAGTACAGCGCGGGCAGCGCGGGACCGGTCATGGAGCCGCTCACGCTGCGCGCCTTCGAGTGGCTGATCCGCCATCTCCCGGCGTCGCTCGAGGGCGACCTCGACGCGCGGCTGCGCTGCCAGGTCGCCTCGTGGCTCACGCTCTACGGAGTCTTCAACGCCGGCACCCGGGTCGGCATCGGCGCCGCGATCCGGCACCAGCTCGGGATGCTGCACCAGATTCCGCACGGCGAGGCCACCTGCGGAATCCTCGCCGAGGTGGTGCGCCGCAGCGCCCCGTCGGATCCGGAGCGGCTGCAGGCGCTCGTGCGCGCGGCGCGCGCGACGCCCGGAGCGGAGGACGAGACGGCCGCGCGGAACGCGCTCGCCGACGCGCTGCTGGCCCTGCTCGCGCGCCTGGGCCTGCCCTCGAACCTCGCCGCGCTGGGGCTCGAGCAGCCCGACCTCGATCCGCTCGCGGTCCGCGTCGCGGGCGACTTCGCCGCGAAGGCGCGCACGGCGCGGGTCTGGTCGGTCGACGAGCTGAGAGCCCTGCTCGGGAGCGCGCTCCGATGAAGCGGGTCCTCGGCCGGGAGCTCGTCGCGGACAACCTGTCGGAGCTCTTCGACTGGCGGCTCGCGCGGAATCCGGGCGACGTCTTCGCGCGCTTCGAGGACGAGTCCGCGAGCTGCGCGGAGCTCGACCGGATGGCCGGCCGCATCCGGGCCGGCTTCGAGCGCGACGGGATCGCGGCCGGGAGCACGGTCGCGTCGCTGATGCACAACTCGCTCTGGCACCTCGCGCTGCTCCTGGCCTGCGCGCGTTCGGGGGTGCTCTGGGCGCCGATCAACGTCGCGCTCGGAGAGGACGACCTCGCCTACACGCTCGCCGACCTCTCCGCGCGCAAGCTCTTCGTCGACGCCGACCTGCAGCAGCGGCTGCCGGCCGCGGCCGAGCGCGCGCAGGGAGTCGACAGCGTCGTCCATGGCGGCAGGCCCGCCGCCCCGCGCAGGGCGCTCGACGAGTGGCTGCCGGACGCGCCGAGCGCGGCGCGCACGCACGTGACCGCGGGCGATCCCTTCTGCGTCATGTACAGCGGCGGCACGACCGGGCGGCCGAAGGGCGTCGTGCTCCCGCACTTCGCCGCGGTGTCCTGCGGCTACCGGATCGCGGAGCTCGCGTCCTTCCAGCCGCGCGAGGTGTATTTCTCGAGCTCGCACTTCTACCACGCGCTGCTGCCCTGCGGCGTGCTGCCCTTCTGCATGGCCTTCGGACACGAGCTCTGCTTCACGCGCTGGTGGAGCGCGTCGGCCTTCCTCGACCGCGTGCGGAAGTTCGGCGCGACGATCGTCGACCCCTTCATCGGCATGGCGGCGACGCTGCTCCGGACTCCCGAGCGGCCCGACGACGCCGACAATCCCGCGCGGCTCTCGATCAGCGGCTACGGCGGCGCCGACCCGAACTCGCTGGCGCTGCGGCGCGCCTACGAGAAGCGCTTCGGCGTCCGCACGCTGCAGCCCTACGGCCAGACCGAGGCCGGCGGATTCGTCACGGCCGAGTTCGAGTCGGAGCCCGTCAAGCCCGGCTCCTCCGGCAAGCTGCGCGGCTGGTTCGACGTGATCATCGCGGACGAGGCCGGCAGCGAGCTGCCGCAGGGCGAGGTCGGCGAGATCCTCGTGCGGCCGCGAGCGCCTCACATGATGGCCCACGGCTATCTGAACCGCGCCGAGGAGACCCTGCGCAACTGGCGCGACCTCTGGGTCCACACCGGCGATCGGGGCTACTTCGACCAGGACGGGGATCTCTTCTTCGTCGGCAGGCTCGCGCACTTCCTGCGCAAGGGCGGCGAGCTCGTCTCGGTGGCGGAGGTCGAGGAGGTCGTCGCGGCGCTGCCGGGCGTGCGCGCGGTCGCGGTCGTGGCCGTCCCCTCCGAGCTCGGTGAGGACGAGATCAAGTGCTGCATCGAGCCCGAGGGCGACGCCAAGGTCGACCCCGCGGACGTGATCGCGCTCTGCAGCCGCAAGCTCGCGCGCTTCAAGGTGCCGCGCTACGTCGAGCTCGTGGACGCGCTGCCGCGAAGCGCGGCCAAGGGCGAGATCGATCGCCCCGAGCTGCGCCGGCGCGGCGTCGCGCAGTGTTTCGACCGCGACGCCGGCGGGCGTCGATTCGAGTCCAAGCGAGGAGAGCGTTGATGCCGGGGTCGGATGAGTTCGTCCTGTGCGCGATGGGAGACGTCCTGATCAACCACGAGGAGCCAAAGTCCGGCTTCTCCCTGATCGCGCCCCTGCTCGAGGCCGCCGACGTGGTCTTCGCGAACTGCGAGGGAACCTACTCGCGCTCCGAGGAGGTCTCGCTGCTGAACGCGCAGCCCGAGCAGGCCGAGGGCCTGCTCGTCGGGAACGTCGGCATCCTCTGCTGCGCGAACAATCACGTGATGGACGGCGGCCCGCGCGTGATGCAGGAGACGCTCTCCGTGCTGCGCGGCCTCGGCATCGAGTGCGTCGGTGCGGGGGCCACGCTCGAGGAGGCGCGTCGCCCCGTCGTGCTCGAGCGCCGCGGCATGCGCATCGCCTTCGTCGCGGCCGTCTCGACCTTTCCGGCCGGGATCGAGGCCCGCACGCGGCGCCCCGGGATCAACCCGCTGCGCTTCCACAACCACTACTACATCCGCGAGGGCGACCTCGAATTCAATCCCGGGATCGCCCCCGAGGTGATGACGATTCCCTATCCGGAGGATCTCGCGGGACTGCGCGATTCGATCGCGAAGGCCCGCGACCAGGCGGACATCGTGGTCGCGAGCTTCCACTGGGGCGAAGCCGTGCGCCCGGTGATCGTCCGCGACTACGAGCGCGAGACCGCGCGCGTCGCGATCGACGCGGGCGCGCACGCCGTCCTGTGCCACCACCCGCACATCGTGCGCGGAGTCGACTTCCATGCGGGTGCCCCGATCTTCCACGGGCTCGGAAACGGCGTCTTCCACGTGCGCGGCGGCGCGACGAACATCCCGCGCGAGGTCCGCGAGGTGCTGCTGCGCCAGGCGGGCGAGTACGCGCCGATGCCCTACGAGGACTATCCGCTGCTGCCGATGCACCCCGAGTCGAGGATCTCGATGATCGCGCGCCTGGGCTTCCGCGACGGCCGCGTGTCGAGCGTCGGCATCGTGCCGGCCTACATCCTCCCGAACGGGCAGGTCGAGGCGCTGGATCCGGAGACCGAGCGCGGCCGCGAGGTGCTCGCCTATCTGCAGCGGGTCACTCGCGAGGCGGATCTGGCCTCGGAGCTGCGGAACGACGGAGCGCAGCGCCTGGCCGGACATCCCGTGCTCGGCGTCCATCCGCTCTGAGACATGCGACCCGCGCGCACGGAGGGCTCGTCCCCATGGCATCCCAGGACCTCTTCTACGAGATCGGATCGATCGACTACCCGATCATCGACGCAGACTCCCACGTCAACGAGCCGCCCGACCTCTGGCAGAGCCGGGTTCCGCGGCAGCTGCGCGCGCGCGCGCCGAAGGTCGTCAAGACCGACGACGGCGACGTCTGGTCCTTCGACGACGGCAAGCGGATGCGCCCGCTGGGCCTCACCGCGACGGCCGGGAAGAACGTCGTCGAGTACCGGCCGAGCGGCAGGACCTACGAGGACATCCGGCCCGGCAGCTTCGATGCGAAGGCGCGGCTGCAGGACATGGACATCGACGGCATCCACACCCAGGTGCTCTACCCGAGCGTGACATTGACCGGCGCCGCGACCTACGCCGCCGAGCGGGATCTGCAGCTCGCCTGCGTGCGCGCGTACAACGAGTGGATGCTCGAGTTCTGCGCGGCGGGCAAGGGCAGGCTGATCCCGCAGGCCGTGATCCCGACGACCGGCGTGCGCGACGCGACCGAGGAGATGCGCCGGGCGGTCGAGGCGGGCCACCGCGGCGCGATCGTCTCGGCGTTTCCGAACGGGAGCCTCGAGTCGCTGCCGGAGGACGCGCCCTTCTGGGAGCTCGCCGAGGACCGGGGCATCGCGATCGCGATCCACATCGGGAGCTTCACCGCGAGCACCGCGGGCGGCCGGCACCCCGACTACAACTCGCGCGAGTTCCTCGCGGGCGCCGGCGCGACCAAGGCCGGCTGGAACGCGATGGCGACGACCTCGGACCTGCTCTTCTCGGGGCTCTTCGAGCGCTACCCCGCGCTGCGCATCGTGCTCGTCGAGTCCAACATCGGCTGGATTCCGACCTTCCTCGAGCAGACCGACGACATGTTCCGCCGCTACCGCTTCTTCTCGAACGCGCTGCACGAGATGACGCGGATGCCGAGCGAGATCTTCCATCGGAACTTCTGGGCGACCTTCATGATGGACGTCGTGGGCGTCGAGAACCGACACCACCTGAACGGCAGCCACCTGATGTTCTCGACGGACTATCCGCACTCGGGCTGCGACTGGCCGATGTCGCGCGGAGTGATCGAGAAGGTCTTCCGCGGCGTGCCGCGCGACGAGGTGAAGCGCATGCTCTGCGACAACGCGCGCGCCCTCTACGGCCTCGACGCGATTCCCGACAAGATCTGAGACGGGAGGACTGCCCCATGTCCCAGCGGATGCCGGATCCGGCGCCCAGGCGGGTGCGGAATACGATCATCTCGGCCGACGACCACCTCGTCGAGCCGCCCGACGTCTTCGAAGAGCGCGTCGAGCGCCGCTTCCGCGGGCTCGCGCCGCGCGTCGTGCGCGACGAGAAGGGACTGCAGGTCTGGGAGTTCGAGGGCCGCAAGTACAAGTACGTCGGGACCGACGCGGCCGCGGGGCGCGTCCGCACGAGCGTCAAGTACGAGCCCTGCGACTTCGACGCGATGCGGCCCGGCTGCTGGAACATCGACGAGCGCATCCGCGACATGGACCTGAACGGCATCTGGGCATCGCTCAACTTTCCCTCCACGGTGACCGGATTCTGCGGCAGCCTCTTCGCCGCAGCCTCCGATCCGGAGCTGGGCCTCGCCTGCACGCGCGCGTGGAACGACTGGCACTACGAGGTGCTCTACCGGCCGCATCCCGATCGGATCATCCCGCAGTCGATCCCCTGGCTCTCGGATCCGGTGACCGGCGCCAAGGAGATCCGCCGCAACGCCGAGCGCGGCTTCCGGGCCGTGAGCCTGCCCGAGCGGCCGCACCGGCTCGGCCTCCCCAACGTCTACAGCGGCTACTGGGATCCGATCGTCGAGGCCTGCGCGGAGACCGACACCGTGATCAACCTCCACGTCGGCTCCTCGGGCCATCAGGAGCTGCCCGAGGGCGCGCCCTCGCTGCCGCTGGCCGCGACGCTCTTCGGCCAGCTCTCCCTCACCGCCTGCGCCGAGTGGCTCTGGAGCGGCTACCCGACGCGCCATCCGAAGCTCCGCTTCGCGATGTCGGAGGGCGGCATCGGCTGGGTCGCGATGCTGATCGATCGGCTCGACGACCTGATGACGCGCTCGACCTACGGCAGGGAGTGGAGCGATCCGGAGCTCACGCCGAGCCAGCGGCTGCGCAGCAGCTTCTGGTTCTGCACGATCGACGACGTCTCGACGCTCTGCACCCGCGACACGATCGGGATCGAGAACATCATGGTCGAGTCCGACTATCCGCACGGCGACTCGACCTGGCCCGATACGCAGGAGCACGTCGCGAAGCTCTGCGCACCGCTCACTCCCGAGGAGACGCGCCGGATCACGCACCTGAACGCGGCGGAGCTCTACCGGCACCCGCTGCCCGCGCCCGGCGATCCGCTCTCCGGTCCGCACGACGGCTGAGGCGCAACCCACACCCGGTCCTCGAGGTGCCAAGGTGTCCGAACTCGGCGTGGAAGAGGGCAGTCTGTCCGGACGGCGGGCGGCCGAGGCGGCGCGCCTCGAGTCCCCGGCCTACGCGAACTACGTGCTCGGGGTCCTCTTCCTCGTCTACCTCGTGAACTTCGCGGACCGCCATCTGATCTCGGTGCTGATCGAGCCGATGAAGCGCGATCTCGGCGCGACCGACACCCAGATGGGACTCCTGACCGGCATGGCCTTCGCGGCCTTCTACGTCCTCTTCGGGCTGCCGGTCGCGATGTGGGCGGACCGCGGCTCGCGCCGCTCGATCCTCGCGCTCGGCATCGCGGTCTGGAGCCTGCTCACGGCCGCGACGGGGCTCGGGCGCAGCTACCTGCACGTGCTGCTCGCGCGCATCGGCGTCGGCGTCGGCGAGTCGACGGCCGGAGCGCCCGTGCACTCGCTGATCTCCGACTACTTTCCCGCCGAGAGGCGCGCGACCGCGCTCGCGATCTACACGGCCGGCGCGCAGATCGGCGCGATGCTCGGAATCATGCTCGGGGGCTGGCTCTCCGATCTCTACGGCTGGCGCATCACCTTCCTCCTGATCGGCGCTCCCGGACTCGCGCTCGCGCTGCTGGTCCGCCTCACGGTCGCCGAGCCGCGCCGGGGGCGCTTCGACGGCGCGGTCACGACGCGGCCCGCGGCTCTCGGCGAGACGCTTCGCTTCCTCGCGGCGCGGCCCTCCTACCTCTGCATCATCCTCGCGATCGCGTCGCTGATCTCGGCGAGCTACGGCGCGTCCTCGTGGCACCCGACCTTGCTGCGGCGCGTGCACGGGATGAGCGGGACCGAGATCGGAGTGTGGCTCGGCCTCGTCGCCAACGGCGGCGCGATGCTGGGCGGGATCTCGCTCGCGCTGCTGGCCGACCGCCTCGGCCGGCGCGACAAGCGCTGGTACCTGATCCTGCCCGCCGTCGCGACCCTGCTCTCGCTTCCCTTGACCTTCGTGTTTCCGCTCTGGCCCGATCGCGAGACCGCGATCTTCTTCCTCGCGCCCTGGTCCTTCCTCGCCGGGAGCATCGCGGGACCGATGTACGCGATGGTGCAGTCCGTCGCGCGGCCCGACATGCGCGCGCTCGCGGCCGCGATCCTGATGTTCGTGATGAACCTGCTCGGCATGGGGATCGGACCGACCTTCGTCGGCATGGCGAGCGACGCCTTGACGCCGCGCTTCGGCGACGAGGCGATCCGCTATGCGGTGCTGCTCGTCGCGCCGGCCCAGCTGCTCGGCGCGGGCCTGTGCCTGCTCGGCGCGCGCCATCTGCCGCGCGACATCGAGCGCGCGACGTCCCCGCTTCCGGCGGCCTGAAGGGCCGCGATTCAGCTCCCCGGGGCCGACGGATTCGAGAGCTCGACCTCGACGCGCATCCCGGCGAGGCAGCGGACGCGGTCCCCGAGCGCCGCGAAGGGCGCGGCGCGGCGGAGCGCAGCCAGCGCGGTCCGCCCGAGGCCCGGGTAGCTGCTCGACGCGATCGCGGGACTCGAGATCGCGCCGGACGCGTGCAGCGCGAAGCGCAGCACGACCGCCTGGTCCGGCGGCACGCTCTCCGGGTAGGTCCAGGCGTCGATGATCTCGCCGTGCAGCGCGCGGACGTAGGCCTCGACTTCGGGCCGCTGCAGGCAGTTCTGCATCGCCTCCGGCAGATGCGCGGTCTCCGGGGCCTCGAAGGGCGCGCGCGCGGGGCGCGGCGGGCCGCGCCGCCAGAGCTCGCGGCCGCCGAGCGCTGCGAGTGCAGCCGCCGCGACGCCGAGCGCGATCCAGACGGGCCGGCTGCGAAGCCGCGCGAGCAGCAGCGCGAGCGCGAGCCCGGCAGCGCCGAGCGAGAGCGCGCGCGGAATCCCGCTGGTTGCGGCAGCGGCTGCGAGACCCGCGGCCGCGAGCGCGAGATCGAGCGCGGGTCCGCGGAGCGCGCGGCGGCTGGAGCTCAGGGCAGGTGCCCGACGCGCGCGACGGGTTCCGCGGGACCGCGGTCCGCGCGCGCCGAGACCGCGAGCGCGCCGAGCAGCGCATTGCGGAGCTCGCGCGGGTCGATCACGTCGTCGTAGGACGCTTCGCTCGCGAGCTTCCAGGGGCCCGCGTCCTCGGCGGCCGCGAGCTGCGCCCCGGTGCCGGCGCCCGCCTTCGCGGCCAGGGCGCCGGCGCGCGCGGGCATCGTCGCGAGCGTGACGCCCGGGAACGCGAAGTGCATCGTGCGGCCGTCGAAGAGGTTCATGCCCATGATCGGCGCGCCGAAGCCGAAGCACTTGCGCAGCGTGACGTGGAGCTTGGGCGCGCGCAGCCGGTGCTGCGCCGCGAACATCCTCGCCCCCGCGCGCAGGATCCCCGCGCGCTCGGACTGCGAGCCCGCGAGCACGCCCGGGTTGTCCGCGAGGAAGATCACCGGGAAGTGGAAGGACCCGACGATGCCGAGGAAGCGCGCGCTCTTGTCCGCGGCGGTGGCGTCGATCGCGCCGCCGCGGACCAGGGGCTGGTTCGCGACGACCGCGACCGCATGGCCGCCGAGCCGCGCGAGCGCGGTCACGATTCCGGTCCCGTAGCGCGGCTGCAGCTCGAGCACGCTCGCGCGATCGAAGAGCTCCGCGAGCACCGGACGCACGTCGTAGGGAGTCCGCGGATTCGGCGGAATCAGCTCCAGCACGCGCTCGAGCGGGCGGGCGTCCACGTCCGGGTTGCCCTCCTCGGGGCCGGCCCAGGGCGGGCGGCTCCAGGCGTTCGAGGGGAAGAGCGCGAGGTAGCGGCGGATCGCGAGGAAGCCCTCCGCCTCGGAGTCCACCGCGAGCTGCGCGACGCCGCTCTCGCCGCAGTGCAGCTCGGCACCGCCCAGCGCCTCCTTCTCCACGACCTCGCCGATCGAGGCGCGCACGAGCGGCGGGCCCGCGCTGAAGAGCGCGCCCGCACCGCGGACCATGACGACGAGATCGGCGAGCGCGGCGGTCAGCGCCCCGTGCCCCGCCGAGGCCCCCGCGACGAGCGCGACCGTCGGCACGACGCCCGAGAGCTCGGCCAGCGTCTGGAGGTCGATCGGCCCCGGGGTGTGCCGCTCGAGCGCCTTCGAGGCGCGCGCGCCGGCGCCCTCGAGCATCGCGACGAAGGGGATGCGCTCCTGCAGCGCGAGCCGGGCGAGGCGCTCGCGCTTGGTGGCGCCCGCGATTCCGACCGATCCCCCCTGGACCGTGAAGTCCTCGGCTCCGATCGCGACCGGCCGGCCCGCGATCCGGCCGACGCCGCAGGGGTAGCCGTCTGCGGGAGCCGGCGCTCCGGGCTCCTCGAGCCCGGCAAAGCGTCCGAGCTCGAGAAAGGAGCCCGCGTCGCATAGCGCTTCGATGCGCGTGCGCGCGTCGAGGCGGCCCGCCGCGCGCTGCCGGGCGAGCCGCTCCTCGCCCCCCATCGCCTGGACCCGTTCGCGCCGCGCCGCGAGCTCGGCGAGCGCGCGCGACCAGGCCTCGGCGCCGCGCCCGCCGCGCTCGTCACGCGACACCGCGGCCTCCGGAGTCGCGCGCGCGCTCCTCGGCTCCGCTCCGGGAAATCGGCGACATTTTCTCGAGAGCAGCCTATTATTCTCACTTCCAGAAGGCAAGCAGCGTCGAGCCGGCGCGGTGCGGCGCAGAGCGGAGCACTCCCGTGACGAAGGTCGAAGCCGACCGCGCCCCGCGCGCGCCCCGCGCTCTGCCCGCGGCATGAGTTCCGCCCCCGCGGAGGCGAAGGGCTCCGAGCCCGCCGAGCCCTCGCCGGGCTATGTCCGCTACGTGCTCGTGCTGATCTTCCTCGTCGCGGTCTTCAACGTCTGCGATCGCACGATCCTGAGCGTGCTGGTCGAGGAGGTGAAGCGCGACCTCGCGCTCGACGATCGCCAGCTCGGTCTGCTGATGGGCTTCGCCTTCACGGTCGTGAACCTCGGCGCCTCGATCCCGATCGGCCGCGTGGCCGACCTCGGCTCCCGCCGCAGCGTGATCGCGCTCGGCCTGCTCGTCTGGAGCGGCATGACGATGTTCGCGGGCTTCTCGCGCAACTTCGGGGAGCTGCTCGTCGCGCGGATGGGCGTCGGGCTCGGAGAGGCCGCAGGCGCGCCGCCGAGCCAGTCGCTGATCTCCGACTACGTGCCACCGGAGCGGCGGGCCCGGGCGCTCTCCGTGCTCACGACGGGCGGCGTCGCCGGCCTCGGCGTCGGCATGCTGATCGGAGGCTTCGCGAACGAGCTCTGGGGCTGGCGCTCCGCATTCCTGATCGCGGGCGCGCCCGGGCTGCTGCTCGCGGTGCTCTTCTACGCGACCGTGCGGGAGCCGCCGCGCGGGCGCTTCGACGTCGCGGTTCCGGGCGCGCGCCGCTCGCTCTGGGACGCGATTCGCGCGCTGCTCGCGACGACTTCCTACCGCTTCCTCGCGCTCGGCGCGTGCATGGCGGGCATCACGTCCTACGGCAAGAACTTCTGGGAGCCGACCTTCCTGCGCCGCGTCTACGAGCTGAGTCCGGCCGAGGTCGGAGTGGTCTACTTCCTGATCGCCCCGCTGCCCTCGGCCCTCGGCGCCTACTTCGGCGGCTCTCTCGGCGATCGACTCGCCCGGCGCGACGCGCGCTGGTACATGTGGCTCTCGGCGCTCGCGAACGTCTCCGCGATCCCGTTCAGCCTCGGCTTCCTGCTGCTGCCGCGCGAGCTCGCGATCGCGGGCGTTCCGGTCGCATTCCTGTCGAGCGCGCTCGGCTCGCTGCTGATGCAGGTCTGGTCGCCGCAGAGCGGCGCGCTCGGGCAGCTGCTCGCGCGGCCGCACGACCGCACCGTCTCGGCCGCGCTGTGGTCGTCGCTGCACAGCTTCGTCGGCCTCGGCGTCGGTCCCTACCTCGTCGGCGAGCTCAACATGCGTTTCGAGCCGAGCTTCGGCGCCGCGAGCGTGCGCTACTCGCTCACGATCGCGTCCGGAACCCTCGCCCTCGCGGCGCTCTTCCAGCTGCTCGCCGCGCGGACGCTGCCGCGGGACCTCTCGCGCGTCCGGGGCTGAGTCCGGGGCCCGGACCGGGGCCGCGAACTCATTCCACACTCCAGCATCCGATTCTGTAGTATGGGCGGGCGCGGGCGCCGGAGGCCTCGGGGCCGGCTTCGAGCGCGCGGAGGGCCGCTTGGCCGTCGACTACAACCCCTACCGGGCCGACGTGATCCGGGATCCCCACTCCTTCTATGCGCGGATGCGGGCGGAGGACCCCGTCTGCCACGTGCCCGAGTTCGACTGCTTCGCGCTGGCCCGCTTCGAGGACATCTGGAACGCCGCGCGGGACGCGCTGCACTTCTCGGCCGCCGAGGGCACCACCTCGGCGCAGCTGCTCACGCGCCAGATGGGGCCCTACCCGGCCCTCGGCAACCTGGATCCGCCGCGCCACACCGAGCGGCGCAAGGCGATCGCGCCGCTGCTCGGCCCCGGCGTCGTCGCGAAGCTCGAGGCGCCGATCCGCGAGATCGCGCGCGCGCGTCTCGCCCGGCTCGCCTCCGGCGAGCCGCTCGACGTCGTCACCGACTACGCGGCGCACATCGCGACCGGCAGCCTCTGCCTCGCGGTCGGGTTCCCGATCGAGGACGCGGGGCTGTTGCGCGACTGGGTGAACCGGATCTTCTCGCGAGCCAGCGACCAGACCGGCCTCTCCGACGACGGGGTGGCCGCGTATCGGGATCTCGCGGACTACGCGCAGGAGCTGATCCGCGCGGAGCGCCTGCGGCCCGCCGCGCGCGACGGCATCGTCCAGCGCTATGCGGCGGCGCGCGTCGACGGGGGGCGGACCTTGCGGGACGACGAGGTCGCCGCCCACCTGCGCGAGTTCATGATCGGGGGCACCGAGACCTTCCAGCGGGTGCTCGCGGCGGCGGTCCACCGGCTCTTCGAGCACCCGGAGCAGCGGGAGGCGATCGCGCGCGAGCCGGGCCTCGCGAAGGCCGCGTTCCTCGAAGCGCTGCGCTTCGACACGCCGGGCCAGTTCATGGGCAGGACCGCCGCGCGCGACGTCGCGATCCGCGGGGTCGCGATCCGGAAGGGGCAGGTCGTGCTGCTGCTCTGGCCCTCCGGCAACCGCGACGCGGAGGAGTTCGAGAACCCCGACGTCTTCGACATCCGCCGCCGCGCGCCGCGCATGCTCGGCTTCGGCGCGGGGATCCACGATTGCGTCGGCCGCCACCTCGCGGTGCTCGAGGGGCGCGTCGCGCTCGAGAGCTTGATCGCAGCCGCGCCCGACTACGCGGTGGACCTCGCAGCCGCGAGGCGCACCGGCTCGGAGTTCGTGCAGGGGTTCACCTCGCTGCCGCTCTCGGGCTGAGCCGCGCGGGTCCGGCGCCTGCGGGCGCGGGCCGGATTGGGAGGATCGCCGTGAAGTTCTGCTGCACGCTCGGCTTCGTGCACACCGATCATCTGGTCGAACTCGCGATCGCGGCCGAGGAGGGCGGCTGGGACTGCGTGACGCTCGCAGACCACGTCGTGAACCCGGACCAGATCACCGCCAGGTACCCCTACTCCGCGACCGGCGAGCGCGGCTGGACGCACGAGACGCCCTGGCCCGACGTCTGGGTCGCGACCGCGGCGATGGCCGCGCACACCCGCCGGCTGCGCTTCAGCCAGGGGGTCTACGTGCTGCCGATGCGCGACCCCTTCTCCGTCGCGAAGGCCGCCGGCACCTGCGCGCGGATGTCGGGGCACCGCGTGAGCCTCGGCATCGGCCTCGGCTGGATGTCCGACGAGTTCGAGCTGCTCGGGCACGCCTTCGCCGACCGCGCGGCGCGTGCGGACGAGATGGTCGCGGTGATTCGGCTGCTCTGGAGCGGGAAGCTCGTCGAGCACCACGGCCGCTTCTACGACTTCGGCCCGCTCTCGATGTCACCGGGCGTCGACGGGAAGATCCCGATCATCGTCGGCGGCTGGTCGAAGCCGGCGCTGCGCCGCGTCGCACGCCTCGGAGACGGCTGGGCGCCGGCCTATCTGAAGGTCGCCGAGGTCGCCGCCGCGATCGCGGAGATCCGCCGCATGCAGCGCGACTTCGGCCGCGAATCGGCCGCGCTCGAGGTCTACGCCGCGTGTCCCGATGCGCGCGACCTCGACGGCTACCGGCGGATGCAGGACGCGGGCATCAGCCACGTGGTGACGAAGCCCTGGGCGCTCTACGGAAAGACCGACGCGCTCGGAATCGCCCCCCTCGCCGCGATGAAGGACGGGCTGCGCCGCTTCTCGGACGAGGTGATCGCGCGCTTCGCATAGCCGCCGACCCTCGGACGAGGTGATCGCGCGCTTAGCATAGCCGCCGACCCGGCGGATCGCGAGAGGAGAGAGTCAGATGGCCGATCGCCGGCTCATGGGCAGGAGCATCATCGTGACCGGGGGCAGCAGCGGCATCGGGCGCGCGAGCGCGAGGCTCTTCGCGGCCGAGGGCGCGCTCGTGGTCGTCGCCGATCTCGACGAGCTCGGAGGCAAGGAGACCTGCGCCGCGATCACGAGCGCGGGCGGCGAGGCCGTGTTCGCGCGCGTCGACGTCACGCAGGAGGACTCGGTGGCCGCGATGGTCGAGCTCGCCGTGAACACCTTCGGCGGGCTCCACGGCGCCTTCAACAACGCGGGCGTCGCCGAGGCGCCCGCGCGCTTCGAGGACACCGCGCTCGAGACCTGGCACCGCATCCTCGCGATCGACTTGACGGGGGTCTTCCTGTGCATGAAGCACGAGCTCCGGCACATGGCGAAAAACGGCGGCGGCGCGATCGTCAACACCTCCTCGGTCGCGGGCCACAGCGGGGCGCCGGGGCGCGTCGGCTATTCCGCGGCGAAGCACGGCGTGCTCGGGCTCACGAAGCTCGCGGCGCGCGAGTACGCGCGCCGCGGCGTCCGCGTGAACGCGGTGAGCCCGGGCCTGATCGACACGCCGGCTCTGCGCGGCTCGCTCGATGCGGCGGGCTTCGACGCGCTCGCCGAGCGCACGGCGCCCGGGCGCATCGCGCGCCCGGAGGAGGTCGCGCAGGTCGCGGCGTGGCTGCTCTCCGACGGCGCGACCTACGTGAGCGGCGAGACCGTGGTCGTCGACCACGGGGCACTGGCCCGCTGAGCGCGCGAGGCCCGGTCCCGGCTGCCGCGCGTCAGTAGAACTGGCTGAACCAGCGCCGGAACTCGGGAACCAGCGCCTCCTCCGGCGTGAGCAGCGGCGCGGCCCGGTAGCGCTTGTGGCTCCAGATCTCGACGTCCTTGGCCCAGCCGGCCTGCGAGTTCTCGAACACGCGCTGCGCCGCGGCCTCGGGCACGTCGTCGCGGAAGTAGTAGAGCGAGTGGACCGCGATCCAGCCGGGGTCGAGCGGCGTGCAGCTGTGCAGCGTGATGCCGTTCAGCGCGCCCGTGAAGCGCGTGCGCGTACACGAGGGCCCCTCGGTGAAGGACTCGAGCGCGTACGCCGCCTCGCCCGGGGCGCCCGCATCGAGCGGAGCCATGTCGTAGCGCAGCGAGTAGGTGTGCGCGCGCGGCTGCCAGTCGATGCCGCGCGTCTCGAACTCGTGGATCGTGCGGAAGTGCGCGACGTCGACGCCGTTCTCGCTGAGCTCCTGCGGATGCGATCGGAAGCGCGGCCAGACCTTGCGCGCGGTGATGCGGTAGCGCGGATCGAGCGCCTCGGGCACGGCCTCGACCTCCCAGCTCGGCGCGAGCTCGCGCTCGTGGTGCCAGAGGTAGAGGAAGCCGTTGCGGTCGCGCAGCGGGTACGCGCGCGTGCGCGCGGCGCGCGGGATGCGGCTCGCGTAGGGCACCTCGGTGCAGACGCCCTCGCGATTCCAGCGCCAGTGGTGGAAGGGGCAGACGAGCTCGCAGCCCGCGACGCGGCCGCCGTGTCCGAGGTGGGCTCCGAGGTGCCGGCAGTGCCCGTCGAGCGCGGCGGGGATCCCGTCCGAGCCGCGGAACAGCACGAGCTCCCGGCCGAAGGCGTGGAGCGGCAGCACCTGCTCGGGCGCGAGATCGGCCGAGAAGGCGACCGCGTACCAGCCGTTCGGGTACGCGGGCAGCTCGCTGGGCGCGTCTTCTTCCGGGCTCGGCGTAGGCGGACTCCCTGGGTCCCGAAAAGCGCTGGGCGCGGTCCTCCCGGAGGAAGACCGCGCCCAGGCCGTCAGGCGATCACGGCTCTGCGCGATCAGTTCGGCGCGCGGCGCCGCTTCACGCGCTCGAGCACGAGCAGGCCCGCGAGGCCGGCGCCCGCGAGCGACATCAGACCGGGCTCGGGCAGGAAGGTGATCTTCGCGCGGTTCGTGAAGGTCCGTCCGTTCGGGCCGTTCGGGCTCATGCTGCGGACCAGGAAGGGCTGCACGAGCTGGATCGTCCCGGTGCTGTTTGCGAGGTTGACGTTGTTCATGCCGGTGTCGGTGCGCAGCGTCGTCGTCGGGAAGACCCCGGGGCGGCTCATCTGCGTCGCCGAGACCATCGCCGTCGTCCACGGTCCCGCCTCGCGGATTCCGAACGTGAACTGGGTCGAGATCGTCGAGCCGAGCGAGACGAAGCCACCGGGGGTGAATCCGAGGTTCTGGCGCACTTTCTGGGGCTCGACCACCTTCCTGCGGTTGATGAAGGTGTTGCCCGGGACCGAGGCCCCCATCGTCGTGACGGCCGGGATCGGCGTGCCGGGTGAAAGCGCGACCGGGAAGTGGTAGGTCGTCGCGACGCCCGGGTTGAAGGTCAGCACCAGGTACACGTTGTTGACGCCGACGATGCCGATCGTGCCTCCGAAGCGGTTGCCGGCGCCCTGCGCGCCGTACACGATCTTGCCGCCGTGGAGCGGCGACGCCTGGATCGTTCCCGTGCTCGTGGCCTCGGGCGGGTACATCTTCGTGATCACGCCCGTGCCCGCGAAGCCCACGGGGTCGTAGGTGAAGGTCTGGGTGCCGAGATCCTTCGGGTCGAAGCCCGTCGCATTCCAGGCCGCCACGCCCGGCACTCCGGCGCCCTGGCCGGGACCGAAGTTCGCGACGCCGTAGTTCGAGCCCACCTTGTTGATCAGCACCGGGAAGCCCGGGATGCCGAGGATCGTGACGACGGCGGCGTTGTCGAAGTGATTCGCGTTGAAAGTGAACGCGCCACTCCCGGTGACGTTCGCGCCGATCGCGAGCGGGCCATCGGGATGCCGGCCGTAATACGCGCGCGCGGGGCAGGCGTTCGGGGGCGCCGTGAGCTGCTTGAAGCCGCAGCCCGGCGGCCACGTGCGCGCATCGATCATGAAGCTTCCGGGCCAGCCGAACGCGGGGCCGCTGTTGCTGCCGCCGCGGTACAGATCCACGCGGATCAGCGTCTGTGCATCGGCTTGCTGAGTTCCCAGTACTAACACGCAGCCGAGCAAGGAGAATGCAAACGCGGCTGCTGCGGCGAATGCGCGTCTGATCATTTCGCTCACCTCGTTTTCTGGTTGTTGACCGACTCTCGCCCCGCGCTCCCGGTTGCGCCACAGGCAGCCGCAAACACGCAGGCCATCCAAGCTCCAAGTCCAGACTACTCCTCCCGCGCGGAGCAAGTCAAGAAAACCCTTCGTGCCTGCAGAAAATCGCGTGGTGCCCGCGGACCCCGTTCGCGGGCTCCCGGGTCTCGAAAGGCACTTTTATTCTCTAGGACAGAATCAGGATTCCGCGCGCTGCGGGGAGGCGCGCTCGGGCCGGTCCCGCTCGGGGCAGTCAGCGCTCGCGAGTGCTGCGACGATCGAAGCACCGAGTCGGAGCGCTGCCGGAAAATGTCCCTGCGGCGGGCGCTTAGCCGGCCGGGGGGCAGCCTTCCAGGGAAAAGAATTGTGTTCTGGACTCGTCTGGTGCCAGCTGATAGGGTTGCCGGGCTGCCCCCAAAGCCCGCACTTCCGTCGATCTCCGCGGCCCGCCGGGCGAATCAGCGACACCAGGAGCCCCGCTTCGAATGCACCGTGGGATGCGCTGGCTGCGAGGGGTCCCGCTGCTGCTGATCGCCCTCGCGCTGCTCTTGCAGCTGCGCATCGAGCGGGGCGGCCGTCCCGCGGGCTCGAGCGAGGAGATCCGCCATCTCGCGCAGCGAGGCGACGTGAACGTGCTGTTCCTGCTGATCGACACGCTGCGCGCGGATCGCCTCGGCGCCTATGGCTACGCTCGCCCGACGAGCCCCACGCTCGACGCGCTCGCGGCCACGGGCGTGCGCTTCGCGAACCACCTCGCGCAGTCGTCGTACACCAAGACCTCGATGGCCTCGCTCTGGACCGGGCTCAGCCCCGCGCGCACGGGCGTGCTGCGCTACGACCACGCGGTTCCCGCGGACGCGCGCATGCCCGCCGAGATCCTGAGCGATGCCGGCTTCCACACCGGCGGGATCTGGCGCAACGGCTGGGTCGCGTCGAACTTCGGCTTCGCCCAGGGCTTCCAGCTCTACCACAAGCCCAATCCCGGCCGCTCGCCGGCCGCCTATCGCCGCGACAATCCGGCGAGCCAGATCACGGGCACGGACGTCGACGTCACGCTCTCCGCGGCCGAGTTCCTGCGCGTGCACGGGAAGGAGCGCTGGTTCCTCTACCTGCACTACATGGACGTGCACCAGTACCTCTCCGACGAGGAGTCGGCTCTCTTCGGGACGAGCTATTCGGACATCTACGACAACTCGATTCACTGGCTGGACCGCCAGATCGCGGTGCTGCTCGCGCACCTCGAGGAGGCGGATCTCCTGCGCCGCACGCTGATCGTCGTCGCGGCCGACCACGGCGAGGAGTTCGGCGAGCACGGCCGCGAGGGACACGCGAAGAGCCTCTACAGCGAGGTCACCGCGACCCCCCTCCTGATCAGCTTTCCCTTCGCGCTCGAGCCCGGCATCGTCGTCGAGAGCCCGAGCCAGAACGTCGACATCTGGCCGACCGTGCTCGAGCTGCTCGGGCTTCCCGCGCTCGAGGGAGCCGACGGCAGGAGCCTCGTGCCGGCGATCCTCGACCCGGAGTCGACCCGCGCCGCGGATCCCGCGCTGACCCGGATCAGCCACCTCGATCGGACCTGGGGCCGCGTCGACAGCGAGGCGAAGCCGATGGTCGCGCTGACCGAGCTGCCCTTCCGCTACATCCACTACGCGGACGGGAGCAAGGCCGACGAGCTCTACGACCTCGCGCAGGACGCCGCCGAGCGCAGGAACCTCGCGAAGTCGCAGCCGGAGACCGCCGAGCGCATGAAGGCTGCCGCGCTGGAGTATCTCGCGAGCACGCCTCCCTGGGAGAGCGCGCCGAGCGTCGAGATCGACGACCTGCTGCTCGGGCAGCTGCGCGCGATCGGCTATGCGGTCGGCAAGGGCGACGGCGAGGAGAAGCCGTGAGCGCGCCCCGACACCTCGGCGGCCTCTCTCTGGCCTGGCTCCTGCTGCCGCTGGCAGCGCTCGCCGCCGACCCCGAGACACCGCGCCCGGAGGAGACGCCGCGCGCCGCGGAAGCGCCCGCGCCGCCCGAGGAGGGCGCCGGGACCGGGACGGCTTCCGAGCCGCCGCCGGACATCGAGGAGGTGATCGTCTACGCGCAGCGCGCGGTGCCGATCGTGCTCGACTCCGCCGTCTCGGTCACCTCCTTCGACCAGTCCTATCTCGAGGCGCTCGGCGCGACCGACGTGCGCGACATCGCGAAGTTCACGCCGAATCTCGAGATCAAGTCCGCGAACGCCGCCTCGAACCCGACGATCTTCATCCGCGGGGTTGGCCTCGACGACGGCCGCGCGAACGCCTCGAGCTCGGTCGCGATCCTGCAGGACGAGATCTACATGAACTCGCCGGCCGGGCAGCTCGGCCAGATCTTCGACATCGCGCGCGTCGAGGTGCTGCGCGGGCCGCAGGGGACCTTCTACGGCCGCAACGCGAGCGCCGGCGCGATCCTGATCGAATCGAACAAGCCCTCGGGCGAGACCGCCTCGCAGCTGAGCGCGAGCTACGGCAACTACGATGCGAAGGAGTTCGAGGGCTTCCTCGAGTTCCCGCTGGTCCAAGACCTGCTCGCGACCCGCGTCGCCGGGAAGTGGAGCCAGCGCGACGGCTTCGTCGAGAACCGCTGCGCGATCCAGTCTTCGCGCGCGCGCGAGCTCCGCACGCTCACGCGCTGCCAGCCCGGCTTCTTCTCGTCCGGTCCGGCGCCCGAACACTGGGTCAACGACGTCGACAACTGGGCCGCGCGCGCGCAGCTCCGCCTGCAGCCGCTCGACGGCGCGATGGACTGGCTCCTGAACGTGCACGGCAGCCGCAACGACAGCCTCGCGACCCAGTTCCAGGTGACGGGCTTCGAGGGCGCGGGAGACCGCACGCAGGTCGGCTACGTGGATCCCGATACCTGCCTCCGGATCGTCGTGACGAACGGCGTACTCACCTGTCCGCCCGGCGCCGGCGCGCCGCGGCCCGAGGACGGCGACCCCTACGCCGGGGACTACTACCAGACCGGCAAGGAGCTGCTCGATCTCCTCGGAGGGAGCTTGCGCGGCGACTGGACGCTCGGCGATTTCCAGCTCGAGACGATCACCGGCTACGAGTGGCACGACCGCGCCACGAGCCAGAACCTCGACGGCGTGCCGGACCTCAGGCTCGAGCCGCTCTTCACCGACAACGCCTACCAGGTGACGCAGGAGCTGCGCGCGAAGTGGGACACCGGACCCACGACCTCGCTCGCGCTCGGCGGCTACTTCCTCTACGAGGATCTCGAGGTCTTCAACATCTTCTTCCAGGAGGGCACCGTCGCCCCGCTCCAGGACCAGACCCAGAAGACGAAGTACTACGCGGGCTACCTGCGCGGCGAGTGGCAGGTCTCGGAGGATCTCGAGCTCGAGGCGGGCGCGCGCATCAACCACGAGATCAAGGACTTCGACATCACGAGCGCGGTCTGGGTCGTCCGCCAGAACCGGCGCAATCCCGCGGACGACATCAACGCGGGGGCGCGCTCGACGGTCACGGCGCCCTCGGGCGATCTCGTGCTGCGCTACCTGCCGACCGAGGAGCTCACCTTCTACGGCAAGTACACGCGCGGCTTCAAGGGCGCGCACTTCAACGGCGCGCCGCTGCGCTCGGCCGACGGGATCGTCGACCCGGCGGATCCCGAGTACGTCCACGCGATCGAGCTCGGCTGGAAGACGACCTGGCTCGACGATCTCGTCCTCTGGAACGGAGCGACCTACTACTACAACTACCAGAACCAGCAAGTCTTCGTGAACCAGGTCAAGGCGAACGGGCGCTCGGCGACCCCGGTGCCGGTGCCGACCCTGATCAACGCGGCGGACACGCGCGTCGCCGGCGTCGAGACCGACATCACCCTCAGCTACGAGGGCTTTCGCACCTTCGCGTCCTTCTCCTACAACTTCTCGGAGTTCACGAACTTCGTGAACGCGGTGACGCGCACGCGCGTGGACCCCGGGAGCGGATTCCTGTTCACGCGGACGGACGTCGACAACTTCTCGGGCAAGCGCCTGATCGCGGCGCCCGACTTCAACATCTCCGGCTACGTCGACTACGCGTGGGAGCTCGGCTCCTACGGCAAGCTCACGCCGCGCCTCGACTACAACTGGAGGAGCCAGGTCTACTTCACGCCGCACAACGAGAAGCGGCTCGGCGACGACCCGCGCTGGCTCCTGCACACGCGGCTCGCGTGGGCGGACGTCAACGAGCGCTACGAGCTCGCGCTCTGGATGCGGAACGTGACCGACGAACCCTATCGGCTCACCGCGATCGACCTGACGGACCCGGAAGTCCTCGGGCAGGTCTCGTACGTCTTCGACGAGCCGCGCACCTTCGGCGTCAGCTTCCAGCTGCGGTTCTGAGGGGGAGGCGGATCCAGTGACAGCACGCGACCGCGCGAATCCCGGAATCGGAGCGGGCATCCTGCTCGCGCTCTGCCTCGCAGCGCCGCCCGCGGCGGCCGAGTCCGCGCCCGGGGACGCGGCGCGCGCGGAGCCCGAGAGCGGCGAGAATCCGCCGGGCCTCGGCGGCTGGTCGCCCTCGCTCGGAGCCGAGTTCGGGGTCCACCTCGAGGAGTTCAACGGCTCGGTCTCGAGCTCCTTCGGACCCAGCGGCCAGCGCAAGCGCGTGCTCTCGACGCTCGAGCTGCGGCTCGACGGCCGCGTGCTCGGCCCTGGCAGCGGCTTCCTGCCGGGACGCCCGCGCCCCGTGTTCCACGCGGGGATCGGCCTCCCGATGCGCTCGTCTGCGACGCTGCTCTCCGCGTCGCAGCTGCTCGGCACGCCGAACCAGAGCCAGGGCGAGAATCGCGCGGAGGTCTCCGTCGACTGGCACCTCTCCTGGTTCGCGGGCGCGGGCCTCCAGTTCCCGCTGCCGATCGACTACGACGTGCGCCTGACCCCGGCGCTCGAGTACCTGGGATCGCGGCTCGGCTACGGAGCGGAGATCTCGACGCAGGCGCCGCCCAACCCGATCACGAATCCCTTCCCGACGCGCTTCATCCTCGAGGGCAGCCCGGACAGCTTCGTGCGGCACTTCCTGGGTCCGCGCCTGACGGGCGAATTCGTGTTCCTGCGCGTGGGGCATTCGGTGCTGAGCCTCTTCCTCGACGGGCGCCTCTACTGGAACCTCGGAGAGCGCGAGCGCGAGTTCCGCTTCAACGGCCTCGTGAGCGGCGTGCCGCAGAGCGGGTCCGTGCGCATCGAGTCGGGCCGCCTCGTGAGCCACGTGGGCTTCGGCCTGCGCGGGAGCTACTGAGATGCGCTGCCGGGCGCGAGCCGCGCGTCCGCGGCGCCTGCTGCTGCAGCTCGCCCTCGCGCTCGCGGGCGGCTGCGGAAGCGAGGCCGAGAGCCCGCTCGACGCGGCGCGCAAGCAGCTCGAGGAGGGCCAGGTCGACGCGGCGCTCGAGACGCTGCGCGCGCAGCTCGACGCGACTCCCGCCGATCCCGCGCTGAACCTGCTCTACGGCCGCGCGCTGCTCCAGGCGGGCCAGCCGAGCCTCGCGGTCTGGTCGCTCGCGCGCGCCGCCGCGGATCCCGAGCTCGGTCTCGAGGCGGGCCTCACGCTCGCGCGCGCCCAGATCGACAGCGGCAGCTTCGACGAGGCGATCGCGACGGTCGATCGGCAGCTCGAGCGCGAGCCGCGCAGCGCGCGCGCGCGCCTGCTGCGCATCGAAGCGAACATGCTGGCGCGGCGGGAGCAGGACGCGCTCGCGGACATCGAGCTCGCGCTCGAGGCAGCTCCGGACCACCTCGGCCTCGAGATGACTCGCTTCCAGGCCCTGCTCGCGCTCGAGCGCGCCGACGAGGCGCGCGAGGCGCTCACCAGGATCCGCTCGCGGATCGACGAGCTCGAGATGCTCGAGCCGGTGCAGCGCGACCAGCTCGCGGGGCGCTACTGCGCCGCCGAGGCGTCCTTCCTGCACGAGAGCGGCGACGCCGCCGCCGCACAGCGGGAGCTCGCGGTGTGCCTCGAGCGCTTCCCGGGGCACCCGGGCGTGATCGCGGCGGCCGTGCGCTTCTACGACGAGACGGGCGCACCGGAGCGCGCTTCCGAGGTGCTGCGCGAGGCGGTCGAGGCCGACCCCTCGAAGCTCGCGCTGCGCGTGGATCTCGCGAATCGCTATCGCGCGGCCGGGGACCCGGCCGCTTCGGAGCGCCTGCTGCGCGCCGCCGCCGAGTCCCATCCCGAGATCTGGGCCGCGCTCGCCGACCATCACCTGAGCCTGGATCAGAAGCAGCCGGCGCTCGAGGCGCTCGAGAGCGCGCTCGCCACCGCGGGTCCGAACGTCTCGCCGGACTGGATCCTCACGCGCGCGGATCTGCTGATCCAGCTCGGGCGCTTCGACGAGGCGGAGAAGGCCTCGCAGGCGATCGAGCAGCCGGTCTACCGCCACGCGGCGCTCGGCCGCCTCGCGCTCGCGCGCGGCGAGCCGCGCCGCGCGCTCGAGGAGCTCGACGCGAGCATCCGCCTGTGGCCGGACGGAGCCATGGCGAGGTACCTCGCCGCGCAGGCCGCCGAGCAGCTCGGAGACTTCGACCGCGCCGAGAGCGACTACCGCGAGGCCTTCCGCGCGGGCAAGGACTACACGGATGCGGGGCTCAAGCTCGCCGAGCTCGCTGGCAGCCGCGGTCGCCACCAGGAGGCGATCAACATCCTGCTCGCGTACATCCGCGCAAAGCCCGGCGATCCGCGCGGCTTCGAGCGCGCGGTCGAGTACGCCTTCGCCGCGAAGCAGCCCGAGCTCGCGGGCTCGCTGCTCAAGGGCTATCGCGAGCGCCCGGAGTTCGCGGCGCGCTCGAGCGCCTTCGCGATCCGCTCGGCGCTCGAGCGCCAGGGGGCGGGCGTCGCCGCGCGCGGCATCGAGGCCTCGCGCCTCGATCTCGGCGACCCCCAGCACGCGAGCCTGCTCGAGGCGGCCAGCGAGGTGTTTGCGGCGCTCGGCAACCCGGCGAAGGCGCTCGAGCGGATCGACGCCGCGCTGCGCGCACACCCGGAAGCCTCCGAGCTGCATCGGATTCGCGGGAGCGCGCTGGCGGCGCAGTCCGCGGGCGAGGCGGCCGGCAAGAGCTTCGAGCGCGCGCTCGAGCTCGATGCGGCGAACGCGCGCGCTCTCCTCGGGCTCGCGCTCCTCGCCGAGGGCCGCGGCGACCTCGACGCGGCCGTGGCGCTCTACGACCGCGCGGCCGCCGCCGAGCCCGACGCCTCGGAAGCGCGCACCGCGGCAGCGCGGATCCAGCTCGCGCGCGGCGCCGCCGCGGATGCCGAGCAGCGCTTCGAGGCGGCACTGCGCGCGAATCCGCGCGACGCGCTGGCCGCGCGCGAGCTCGCGTCGATCCTGCTCTCGCGCAAGCGGGGAGCGGAGGCGCGCGCGCTCGATCTCTCGCTCCGAGCCGTGCGCTTCGGCCAGCGCGCCGGCGACTTCGCGGTGCACTCCCAGGTGCTTCTCGCACAGGGCAGCCCCGAGAAGGCGCTCGCGGCCGCGGAGCGCGCGCACGAGCTCGAGCCCGACTCCCCGTCGATCCGCTTCCACCTCGCGCGCGCGCTGATCGCGGTCGGCCGCGCGGGCGACGCGCGCGCGGAGCTCGAGCGCGCGCTCGCGGGCGGCGCGTTCCCCGAGGAGGCCGAAGCGCGCCAGGCGCTCGCGTCGCTCCCTCCGGATCCGGCCGGCGAGCCTGGCTCGAGCTAGCGCCGCCGCGTGCAGGGAGCCTCGGCTCCGGCTACGAGTTGCCGGAGTCGGTCGCCTGCTCGAGCTGCTTCGCGCGCTTCTTCTCCAGGCCCTCGATGATCGCGTTCGCGTCGCCCTCGGAGACCCCGACGCTTGCGAGCCAGCCGCGCAGCGCGTCGGGCCGGCGGCGGAACCAGTAGCGCGAGACCTCCGTGAGCACGCTCTCGCGCTGCTGCGGATCCCCGATGCGGGACGCGAGCCGGATCGCGCCCGCGGGATCCGAGATCGTCGTGCCGCGGGCGAAGCGCTGGTAGAGCGGATCGAGCGCGGCCCTCGGCTCCTGGGCATCGAGCCAGCGCACCGCGGCGGGCTGGTCGTGCGCTCCCCAGCGGTCGACGACCGCGCGCAGCGCGGCGTCGCGCTCCTCGCCCTCGGGCTGCGCGACGACCCAGGCGACCGCGGCGACCGGGTCGCTGTCCGTCCACGCCGTCGCGAGCGGGACCATGCTCTTCTCGGCCACCGACCGATCGAGGCGCTCGGCGCGGAAGGCGACCGCCCGGGCCGGCTCGAGGCGCACGAGCTTCTGCAGCACGAGACCGAAGGCCATGCGGGCGACCTGGTTCGGCAGCTCCGCCGGAATCGAGTCGGCCCAGCGAATCACGGCGTCGGCGCTCTCGCGCGCAAGCGCCTGGATGATCTGGCGCAGCGCGCGCTGGCGGTCCTCGGGCTGGTCCTGGGTCGCCGCCCAGCGCGTGATCTCGTCGAGCCTTCCCGCGTTGACGCAGCCCTCGACGAGGCGGAAGCCGACGGCGAGGCGCAGCGGCTTCGGCGTCTCCTCGTAGAGCGCGAGCGCCCTTTCGAAGCCGTCCTGCACGGCGATCTGGTAGATCGCCCAGCCGTAGCCCTGCGCGCGCGAGCGCTCTTCGGGCCAACCCTTCATCTCGGCCGCGAGGCCGTCGCGATCGAGCTCCGCCCAGCGCCCGAGGAAGAGCGCCGCACCCTCCATCTCCGCCTGGGACGCCACCTCGCGGTAGACCCCGATCGCGCTCGGCAGGTTGGCGCGATCCATGCCGCGCACGAGGCGCTCGAACTCGAGCGCGCGGCGCAGCGGGTCCTTGTCGTGCAGCGCCGCGCGCAGCGAGGTCGCCATCTCCTCCGGGGCGATCGCGGCCGGCTCGTGCGCCGCGCGCTGCCCGAGGAGAAAGCCGAGTCCGAGCGCTGCGGCGAGGCTCGCGAGCCATGCAAGCTTCGAGTTCATGCGGTCCATCCTATCGGTTGGGAGGTCGGAGTCTCGCGCAGCCCTCGGCGTGCGCTCCGGCTGCGGGTCGCGCGGCGGGATCAGTCCGGATCGCGCGGCGGCGGCAGCCACTCGATGCCGTCCCGCGTCTCGTCCGCGTCGGGCGCCTGCCAGCGGTGCTGGAAATGGAAGCGCAGCGCTCCCTCGGCCGGGAGCGACTCCTCCGCGGCGTCCGACTGCAGCGAGGCGTTCGCAATCGCCTCGATCGCCCAGCTCGCGAGCAGCGGATGCGGGGTCTCGAGCACGCGGATCCCCTCGACCCGGCCGCCGCGCTCGACCCGGAACCGGACGACGACCTCGCCGACGACGCGCGAGCGCTCGGCGTCCGGAGTGAAGCGCGCGCGCGGGATCGCGAGCGCGCGCAGCGCGGGCGCGGGAGCGAGCGGAAGGGGAGCAGCCGGCGCCTCGCCGGACGCGAGCGCCGCGCGGCCCTGCGCCGCGATCGGGGCGAAGTCCGGGTGGAAGTCGCTCAGCAGCCGCTGGTGCGCGAGGGCCTCCTGCGTGCGCCCGAGAGCCTCGAGGCAGCGCAGCTTGAGCCAGCTCGACTCGGCCTCGAAGGCGCCGAGCTCGCGCGCCGCCTGGGCGCGCTCGAGCGCGGGCAGCGCGGCGGCGCAGTCGCGCCGCGCCACGAGCTTGCGCGCGTTCGCCGCCGCGGCATTCCGCTCGCTCTCGCGCAGCCGCTCCGTGAGCCCGGCGCAGGCGACGAGCGGGAGCGCGCACGCGGCCGCGGCCAGCACGCGCGGCCCGCGCGCGCCGCGTCCGCGGCTCCCGAGCGCGATTCTCGACAGAAGAAACAACTTCTCGATGCTACTCTGCGCGGCGCGCGCGGGTCAACGCGAGCGCCGGCGCGTGCGGGTCCTCTCGATCGACGCGGAGCCACGCATGGAGTTCAATCCTTTCTCCTACGAGACCCAGGCGGATCCCTACCCGGTCTACCGCTGGCTGCGCGACGCCGCGCCCTGCTACCGCCACGAGCGCCTCGGCTTCTTCGCGATCTCGCGCTTCCAGGACTGCTGGGACGCCGCGCTCGACTGGCGCACCTTCAGCTCCTCCGCGGGCCCCTCGATGGAGCTCGAGGCCGACGGCGAGCTCTACTCGATCATCGGCATGGATCCGCCCCGGCACACCTCGGTGCGCAACCTGCTGAGCCGCGGCTTCACGGCGCGCCGGATCCAGGCGCTCGAGCCGCGCATCCGCGCGATCACGCGCGGCCACCTCGCGCGCGCCCTGCGCGGGAGCGCCGCCGAGTTCCAGGCGCTGCTCGGCGCGGTGCTCCCGATGCAGGTGATCTGCGAGCTCGTGGGGATTCCGCTCGAGATGGCCGAGCAGATCGTCGAGTGGGCGAACCTCTCGCTGCACCGCGAGCCCGACCGCCCCGAGCCGCCGCCCGAGGCCGCCGCGGCCGACCTCGCGATGCGCAGCTACCTGCGCGGGCTACTGCAGGAGCGCAAGCACTCGCTCGGGAACGACCTGCTCTCGATCCTGATCCAGGCCGAGCTCACGGAGGGAGGCGAGAAGCTGCGCCTCGGCGACGAGGAGATCGTCGCGTTCCTGAACCTGCTCGCCGCAGCCGGCAACGAGACGACGGCGAAGCTGCTCGGCAACGCGATCGTGCTGCTCGCGCAACACCCGGAGCAGCGCGCGGCGCTCGTCGCGGACCCCTCGCGGATCCCGCAGGCGATCGAGGAGTGCCTCCGCTTCGAGCCGCCCTCGCAGAACACCGGGCGCCTCGTGCTGCGCGACACCGAGCTCCACGGCGTGAAGATCCCGACCCGCTCGCGCGTGATGTTCCTGACGGGCGCCGCCTGCCGCGACGAGCGCGAGTACCCGGACCCCGACCGCTTCGACATCGGCCGCTCGATCAAGCGCTCGCTCTACTTCGGCCACGGCCACCACGTCTGCCTCGGGAAGTCGCTCGCCAGGCTCGAGGCGAAGGTCGTGCTCGAGGAGGTGCTCGCGCGCTTCCCGTACTACGAGATCGAGTCGGACGGCCTCGAGCGCACGCACCAGTCCCACGTGCGCGGTTACTCCAGGATCCCGATCCGCCTCTAGCGGGTCGCGCCGCCGGATCAGGGCCAGTCGGGAAGATCGCGGGTCGGGCTGCCGCTCCAGCGCGGGGCGCGCTTCTCGAGGAATGCCTGCACGCCCTCGGCCGCGTCGCCGCGGTTGCAGATCCAGGGCAGCAGCGCGTGCTCGCGGCGCAGCGTCTCGTCGGGCGTCGCCGTGAGGCTCTGCCAGAGCAGCCGCTTCGAGAGCGCGACCGAGACGGGCGCCGCGTGCTGCGCGACGTCGCGCGCCCACGCGAGCGCGGCCGGGAGTACCTCGGCCGCGGGCAGACAGCGCGAGGCGAGGCCGAGCGCCGCGCACTCGCTCCCCTGGATCGTGCGACCCGAGAGCAGCAGATCGCTCGCGGCGGCGAGCCCGATCACGCGCGGGAGCAGCGCGTGGCAGGCGAGCTCCGGCAGCACGCCGCGCCTGACGAACGCGAACGCGACCTTCGCGTCCTCGGCGACGAAGCGCAGGTCGCACATCAGCGCGAAGCTGATCCCGACGCCGATCGCGTGGCCGTTGATCGCGGCGACGACCGGCTTGCGCAGCGCAAAGGGCGGCACGAGCGTGCGCCAGTGCATCGGATCGCGATGGCCCTCGGCGGAGGCGAAGGCGCCCGCATCCGGAAGCTCGGCGCCCGCGCAGAACGCACTCCCCGCGCCCGTGACGACGACCGCGCGCACCGCGTCGTCGCGGTCGAGCGCGGCGAAGGCCGCGTTGATCGCCTCGGCCATCTGCGGGGTCCAGGCGTTCCTGCGCTCGGGCCGGTTCAGGGTCAGCGTCGCGACGCCGGAGTCGACGCCGATGCGGATCGCTCCGCCCTCGGCCTCGCTCACGCGACGGCCTCCTCGGAGAGCGCCCAGAGCCGCGCCGCGGCCTCCGGGTCGCGCGCGTGCGGCGCGCAGCCGAGCGCGGTTCCCTGGGCCCGCTCCTCGCGCGGCTCGGCGACGCCGCAGTCCTCGAAATAGCGGCCGCCGAAGCGCTCGAGGCCCGGAGCCGTCGCGACGTAGACCTGCGTCGCAGCGCCCTGCGGAATCGTCTTCATGTTCTCCGGCGCGACGGGCACGTTGATCTCGGGCGTGACGTGGCGGCCGAGCTCGGTCTGGATCGCGCCCGGATGCAGCGAGAACGCGCGCACGCCCTGGCCCTCGTGGCGGCGGTCGAACTCGAGCGCGAAGAGCGCGTTCGCGGTCTTCGACTGCCCGTAGGCGAGCCAGGGGTGGTAGTCGCGGCGCTCGAAGCGGAGGTCGTCGAAGAGCACCGGCGACATCCAGTGCGCTCCGGAGCTCACGCTGACGACGCGCGAGGGCGCGCCGCGCCGCAGCGCGGGCAGCAGCAGCTGCGCGAGCAGGAAATGGCCGAGGTGGTTCGTCGCGAACTGCAGGTCGTGTCCGCTCGTGCTGCGCTGGAGCGGGCAGGCCATCACGGCCGCATTCGCGACCAGGATCTCGAGCTCGCGCTCCTGCTCGAGCAGCTGCTTCGCGAAGGCGCGCACGCTCGCGAGCGAGTCGAGCGCGAGCGGCAGCACGCGCGCGCGGTTGCGGCCCGTCTCGCGGCGGATCGCCTCCGCCACGGCCCCGGCCTTCGCGAGATCGCGCGCGGCGAGGACCACGGCGGCGCCCGCGCGCGCGAGCGCGCGTGCGGTCTCGGCGCCGAGCCCTCCCGAGGCCCCGGTCACGACGGCCCTGCGCCCGCCGAGGTCGATGCCCTCGAGCACCTCCGCTGCGGTCGAACGCGCTCCGAATCGACTCGCCATCGCCTTCCTCCCTGGCTCGCCGCGCGGCGCGCGTCCGAGCACTGCGGTCTCAGTCCTCGACGAAGGAGTTCTCCGCCTCGCCGCGCAGGACGTGCTTCAACACCTTGCCGGTCGCGTTGCGCGGCAGCGGCCCCGCGTGGAAGCGAACGTGCGCCGGCACCTTGAAGGGCGCGAGGGTCTGACCGACCCACGCGCGCAGCGCATCCGCCCCGAGCTGCGCGCCCGCGCGCAGCTGCACCACCGCCTCGACCTCCTGGCCGAGTACGCGGTGCGGAACGCCATAGACCGCGGCGTCGGCGATCGCGGGATGCTCGACGAGCCGGTGCTCGATCTCGATCGGGTAGATGTTCTCGCCGCCGCGCAGGATCAGATCGCCGCGCCGGCCCGACAGGTAGACGCGGCCGCCGCGGATGCAGCCGAAATCGCCCGTGCGCAGCCAGCGCCCGGGGAGGAGGGTCTTCCGATTCGCCTCGGCGTCGGCCCAATAGCCCTGCATCACGCAGGCTCCCCGCAGATGCAGCTCGCCCTCCTCGCCCTCGGGCAGGAGAGCGCCCTCGGCGTCGCGCACCTGGACTTCCACTCCCGGCCGCGGCACGCCGACGGATTCGGGATCCGCGTGCGCGAAGGGTGCGGCGTTCACGGTGCCCATGCCGGCGCACTCCGTCTGGCCCCAGCCGAAGGACATCGCAGCGGCCGCGTTCGGCAGCTTCGCCTGCAGCAGGCGCGTGAGCTCCGGCGCCCAGGCCGCGCCGCCGCCGCCCGCGAAGGCGACGCTCGAGAGGTCGTAGCGCTCGAAGGCCGGGTGCTCGAGCACGCGCCAGAGCTGCGTCGGCACGAAGCTCCAGGTGGTGATGCGCTCGCGCTCGGTCAGCCGGAACACGTTCTCCTCGTCGAAGCGCCCGCCGGGCCAGACCGAGCGCGTGCCGAGCGCGAGCGTGTGCACGAGCCCGCCGTGCAGCCCCGAGACGTGGAAGAGCGGCAGCGTCGAGAGCGAGCAGGGCTCCGCGCGCGGCGCGCCCGGCCCCGGTCCTGCGCGAAGGGCCGCGCTCGCGCCCGCGTGCGCGGTGCAGGTCGCGAGGATGAAGAGGTTCCGGTGCGTGTTGACCGAGCCCTTCGGGCGCCCGGTCGTGCCGCTCGTGAACAGGATCACCGCGGGATCGTCCTCGGCGACCTCGACCTCGGGCAGGCGCGCGCCCGGCGCATGCCGCTCCCAGCCCGGCAGCGCGTCCTCGAGCACGACGAGCGGCGCGCCGAGCCGGGAGCTCGCGAGGCGCGCCGCGCGCTTGCGGTCCGCGAGGACCAGCGCCGGCACCGCGAGCGCGATGCCGTACTCGAGCTCGGCCGCGGTCCACCACGCGTTCAGCGCGGCGACGACGCCGCCCAGGCAGGTGATCGCCGAGAAGGCGACGATCCACTCGGCCGAGTTCGAGCCGGCGAGCGCGACGCGATCGCCGCGCGCGATTCCGAAGCGCTCGCGCAGCGCAGCCGCGACCGAAGCCACGCTGCGCGCGTGCGCTTCGAAGCTCATGCGCCGCTCGTCGAAGACGAAGGCCTCGCGCTCGCCGAAGCGGCGCGACTCCGCGACCAGCTGCCGCATCGAGCGGACGCGCTCGCGGAACACCGCGACCGGCTCGCCCTGCACCTTCTCCTCGACCAGCGCGAAGGGCGAGTCCCCCGCGAGCAGCGGGTCGTCGGGCCAGCGCAGGGTCGCGCCGTCGAAGCGGCCGCGGATCACGCCTCGCGCCCCCGGCGCATCAGCCGTCGACCCGGATCAGCGCGGCCTCGGCCTCGGCGATGCCGCCGCAGATCGCCACGAGTCCGGTGCCGCCGCCGCGCCGGCGGAGCTCGCGGGCCAGCGCCATCACGAGCCGCGCCGCGGTCGCGCTCGTCGGGTGCCCGATCGCGATCGCGCCGCCGTTCACGTTCGTCTTCTCGCGGAGCTTCTCGGCGCGCGCGCGGTCGCGCTCCGCGAGCTCGAGCGTGCTGACGAGCGGAACCGCCGCGAAGGCCTCGTTGATCTCGATCAGGTCGATCGCGTCGAGCGGGAGATCCACGCGCGCGAGCAGCTGCTTCGCGGCGACCGCCGGGATCGATGCGATCCGGTCCGGGTGGCCCGAGACCATCGCCGTGGCGACGAGCCGGCAGAGCGGCGCGCGACCGCGCCGCTCCGCCTCGGCGCCGGTCATCAGCACGACCGCCGAAGCGCCCGTGCTGAGCCCGGGCGCGTTGCCCGCGGTGACGGTCTCGCTGCCGTTGACGGTCGGGAGCGCCGCGAGCTGCTCCCGCGTCGTCGTCGCGCGCGGCGACTCGTCGGCCGCGACGACGCCGTCGCCGCCGAAGGCCGCGAGATCGATCGGAGCGATCTCGTCGGCGAAGCGACCCGCCGCGCTCGCGCGCGCGCAGAGCGTCTGGCTGCGCAGCGCCCAGGCGTCCTGCTCCTCGCGGCCGACGCCGTACGCGAGCGCCTCGCGGCTCGCCTGCAGCGCGCGCGGAACGTGGGTATGCGGGCACGAGATCACGAGCTGGTCGACGAGCTGCACGTGGCCGAGGCGCCTGCCGAAGCGCAGGTCCTCGAGGAAGTAGGGCACGCGGCTCATGTTCTCGCTGCCCCCGGCGACGGCGATGCGGGCCTCGCCGAGCCGGATCGCGCGCGAAGCGAGCGTGATCGCCGAGAGCGAGGAGCAGCAGGCGCGATCGCAGGTGTAGGCAACGCGGTCGTCGGGGATGCCAGCCTGCAGCAGTGTCTGACGCGCGATCGAACGATCCGAGCCGGGCAGGTTCACGCCGAGTGCTAGCTCGTCGACGTCGCCGGGTGCGAGCCCGGCCTCGGCGAGCGCCGCGCGCACCGCGTGGCTGCCGAGCTGCGGCAGGGAGAGGTCCCGGAGCGCGCCGCCGAAGCGACCGAAGGGAGTGCGGCGCGCGCCGGTGATCACGCAGTCGTCACTGGACACGGCGCTTGCGCCCCTCCCACCACGGCTCGCGCAGATCGCGCTTCAGGATCTTGCCGGTCGATCCCTTCGGCAGCTCCTGCACGAAATCGACGGAGCGCGGCTTCTTGTAGCCCGCGAGGTGCGCGCGGCAGTGCTCGATCAGCGCCGCCTCGCCGGCCGCTGCGCCGGGGCGCAGCACGACGATCGCCTTGACGCTCTCGCCCCACTCGTCGTCCGGAACGCCGATCACGGCCGCTTCGAGCACGGCCGGATGCCGCTGCAGGCAGGCCTCGACCTCGGCGGGATACACGTTGAGGCCGCCGCTGATGATCATGTCGCGGACGCGGTCGACGATGTAGCAGTAGCCGTCCTCGTCGCGCCGCGCGACGTCGCCGGTGCGGTACCAGCCGTCGCGGAAGGCCTCCGCGGTCGCGGCCGGGTTGTTCCAGTAGCCGCTCATCACGTGCGCGCCGCGCACCCACATCTCGCCGGTCTCGCCGGGCGGGACGTCCCGGCCGGCGTCGTCCACGAGGCGCAGCTCCGTCTGCGCCGTCTCGCGGCCGATCGACGCGAGGCGCGCCTGCTGGCCCGGCGGGGGCCGGTGCTCCGCGCGCGTCAGCACGGTCAGCGGATGCGGCGCCTCGCAGGAGCCGTAGACCTGCACGAAGACCGATCCGAAGCGCTCGACGATCTGCTCGAGCCGGCTCGGTGCGATCGGGGCGCCGCCGTAGCTGATCGCGCGCAGCGACGAGGTGTCGGTCGACTCGTGGCGCGCGGCCTCGAGCAGCGCGCCCAGCATCGTCGGCACCATGAAGGAGCCGGTCGCGCGCTCGCGCGCGACGAGCGCGAGGAAGGCCTGCGGGTCCCACTTCGGCACGAGGATGTTGCGCGCGCCGCGCAGGAAGTAGGCGAGGATCTTGGAACCGCTGCCGTGCGCGACCGAGCCGACGTGCACCATCGCGTCGCCCGGATCGGCCTCGATCTCCTCTGCGAGCATCGTGAGCGTGGCCGCGCGCCGGCCGCGCTGGGTCGAGGTGGCGCCCTTCGGCCGGCCGGTCGTGCCCGAGGTGTAGAGCAGGAAGCTCGCGGCGTCGTCGGGCGGATGGATTCCCGGCGCGGCGTCGCTCGCGCGCGCGAGCAGCTCCTCGTACTCCTCGGCCCCCGCGCCGCGGCCGCCGAGGGCGACGAAGCTGCGCACTCCCTCGAGCTCTCGCCGCGCCTCGGAGACGAAGTCGGCGAACTGGAGGTCGAAGATCAGCGTGTCCGCGCCCGAGTCGCGCAGGAGGTGCAGGCGCTCCGCGGCGGCGAGGCGCGGGTTGATCGGGAGCTTGACCTTGCCGGCCTTCGCGATCGCGAAGTCGGCCTCGACGAACTCCGCGCGGTTCGGCATCAGCAGCGCGACGCGCGCGCCCTGCTCGGGACTCGCGGCGAGCAGCGCGTGCGCGAGGCGATTCGAGCGGCGGTCGACCTGCCGGAACGTGAGCCGCGTCTTCTCGTCGACGACGGCCTCGCGCTCGCCGTACCACGCCGCGGCGCGGCCGATCAGCGCGGGAATGCTCGCTCCGAGCGCCGGCATCCTCACACCACCAGCAGCGGGTTGAGCGGGCTGTTGACGCCGCGGTGGATGCGCAGCGGCGCGATCACGAACATGCCGGAGCCGACCCCGTCCGCGGCCGGGCGCGAGAGGTCGAGCAGCTCGAGCAGGTAGACGCCGAGGTCGGTCAGCAGCGCCGCGTGCAGCGGCAGGCTCGAGTCCCTGGGGCCGGGCGTGCGCTCGACGGCGATGTTGTCGGCACCGACGAGTGCTATGTCGCGCGCGGCGATCCACTCGGCCGCGTCGGCAGCGACCGCCGGGAAGCTCTGGCCCTGCTCCTCGCCGCGCAGCGCGGCCTCGGCCCAGCCCGTGCGGAAGAGCAGCGCGTCGCCGCTGCCGACCTCGAGCTCGCGCTCGACGACGTAGCGCTCGATGTCGGCGGCGCCGATCACGCCGGGCTCGTCGGTCGCGCGTCCGACGAAGTCGAGCAGGTGCCCCGTCGTGACGAGCCCTCCGATCTTGTCGACCGCGCAGCGCCCCGCGCCGCTGCTGCGGATCTCGCTGAAGGGGAAGCCGTTGTAGAGATGCCCGTCGTACCACATGTGCGAGAGGCCATCGATGTGCGTGGTGCCGCCGGTCGCGAAGATCAGGTAGTCGTCGGCGGTGCCCCAGTCGCTGCGGCCGAGCGCCGCGAAATCGCCGCCGTCGATCGCCATCAGGTGCAGCGCCGGCGCGCGCGGCCCGCCGAGCGGCGCCTCGCGGCGGATCTCGAGGCCGAGCTCGTAGACGCGCCCCTGCCGCGGCAGTCGCGCGGCGCGCGCGACGCAGGCGGCGTCGATCAGGTTCGCCGCGCCGCGCTCGTCCTGCGCGCCCCAGCGGCCCCAGTTCTTCTGCTTCAGGCTCATCGCGACCTCGGGCGCCGGGCGGTGCGGGCACTCGGGCGCCCGCCCGCGCTGCCCGCCCGACACTCGATCGCACGCTGCATGGGTCACCGCGCTCCCGCAGGCGACCGGCGCGGTTATCATACAGAAGACATTTCTCGTCAACAGAACAAAACGGCTCCGGAGGTCCAGGTGCCGCCGAATCGAGTCCCCGCGCTCTCTCGCAAGGCGGCGATCGTCGGGATCGGCCAGACGGCCCTGACGCGCGACTCGCAGCGCAGCGAGTGGGACCTCGCGCTCGACGCGATCCTCGCCGCGGCGGCCGACGCGGGCATCGCGGTCTCCGAGATCGACGGCATCGTGCGCTACTCGCAGGACCGCGTGAGCGAAGCGCAGATCGCGGGCGCGCTCGGCCTCGAGCTCCGCTATCACAGCCAGGTCGGCTTCGGCGGCCAGTCGGCGGCGGCGGTCGTCGCGCACGCGGCCGCCGCGGTCGCGAGCGGACTCGCCTCGGTGGTGCTCTGCTACCGCGCGCTCAACGGGCGCAGCGGCGTGCGCTATGGGCGCGCCGAGCGGAACATCGCGCCCGGCGGCGAAGTCCAGTACGCCGAGGGCATCCGGGTGCCGTCGGGCGAGCTCTCGGGGCCCTACGGCCTCTTGACCGCGGGCCAGGTGATGGGACTCTGGGCGCATCGCTATGCGCACGAGGCCGGGATCGACGAGAAGCAGCTCTGCGACGCGCTCGGCGCGATCGCGGTGGCCCAGCGCAGGCACGCGTCGCGCAACCCGCAGGCGCTGATGCGCGAGCGCCCGCTCGATCTCGCGGCCCATCGCGCCGCGCGCGGGATCTCGACGCCGCTCGGGCTCTTCGATCTCTGCCTCGAGACCGACGGCGCGGGCGCGGCGATCGTGACGAGCGCGGAGCGCGCGCGCGACACCCGCGCGCGGCCCGCGTACGTCCTCTCGGCCTCCCAGGCGCTCGACGCCGAGGCGATGGAGCTCTACACCGAGCTCGCGAACGGCGCCCGGCATCGCGCGGGCGCCGCGCGGATCTTCGAGCAGGCGGGCATCGCGGCGCGGGACGTCGACGTCGCCCAGCTCTACGATGCGAGCACGCTGATGGTCCTGCTCCAGCTCGAGGGCTATGGCTTCGCGGAGCCGAACCAGGGCTGGCGCTACGCGATCGAGACCGGGATCGATCTCGACAGCCCGGTCCCGATCAACACTTCCGGCGGCCATCTGTCGGAGGGCTACCTGCACGGCATGAACCTGCTGAACGAGGCGGTGCGGCAGCTGCGCGGGGAGGCGCCGAACCAGGTCCGCGGCGCGGAGATCGCGCTCTTCGGCGCCGCGGGCGCCAGCGGCGTGGTGCTCGCGCGATGATCCTGCCCGCGGAGAGCGAGCTCACGGCGCCCTACTGGGAGGGCGCGCGCCGCGGCGAGCTCAGGCTGCAGTGGTGCCGCGACTGCGCGCAGTGCTGGCACCCGCCGGCTCCGCTCTGCCCGCGCTGCCACGGCCGGAACATCGAGTGGCGCGCATCCCGGGGAGAGGGGGCGATCCACAGCTTCACGCTCGCGCAGCACGCGGCGCACCCGGCCTTCGAGAGCCGGGTGCCCTATCCGATCGTGCTCGTCGCGCTCGAGGAGGGTCCGCTCGTGGTCGCGAACCTGCGCGCATGCGCGCCCGCGGAGCTGCGCATCGGGCTGCGCGTGCGCGCGATCTTCGAGGAGATCGCGCCGGGCGTCGTGCTGCCGCAGTTCGCTCCGGCTACCGAGCGTGGTCCCAGAGGTTGAGCCGGCGCGCGACCTCGTTCATCGCGCCCGCTGCGCTGACGCCGCCGTCGATCGGAAGGTCCGCGCCGGTGATCGACGCGCAGGCGTCGGAGGCGAGGAAGAGCACGAAGCTCGCGATCTCGTCGGCGTGGGTCGCGACGTGCGTCGGGACCGCGTCGCGGATCGCCTCGTAGAGCTCGCCGCTCGCGGTGGCCATCGGCGTGTGCACGAGCCCCGGGTGGATCACGTTCACGCGCACCTTCCAGGGCGCGAACTCGAGCGCGGCCGTCTTGGTGATCCCCCGCAGTCCCCACTTGCTCGCGGTGTACGCGATCCGGTAGAAGCCGTTGAAGCTCACGGCCGATCCGACGTTCAGGATGCTGCCGCCGCCGGAATCGCGCATCAGCGGCGTGCACGCGCGCATGCCGAGGAAGGCACCGGTCAGGTTCACGTCGAGCGTCTTCTGGAAGTCGGCGAGCTGCGTCGTGATCACGCCGCGGCCGAGGCTGACGCCGGCATTGTTCACGAGCACGTCGAGGCGCCCCTCGCGCTCCCGCACGCGCGCTTCGAGCGACGCCCAGCTCGCCTCGCTCGCGACGTCGAGCGCGACGCTCTGCACGCCGGCCGGAGCCGCGAAATCGCTCTTCAGATCGCAGGCGTAGACGCGCGCGCCCTCGGCCGCGAAGCGCGCGACCTCGACCGAGCCCTGCCCCCCGGCCGCGCCGGTGACGATCACGACCCTGCCCTCGAAGCGCGCCTCAGGCATTCATCGGACCCGCGAGCTGACCGCCGTCGATCACGAAGGAAGCTCCTGTGGCATAGCTCGAGTCGTCCGACGCGAGGAAGGCGACGGTCGCGGCGATCTCCTCGGGGCGCGAGGCGCGCCGCAGCGGGAGCACGGAGAAGAAGGGGCTGGGAGCGCTCTTGGCGGACTTCTCCCGGGGCCGCATCGGCGTGTCGATCGGGCCCGGGTGCAGCGCATTCACGCGGATGCCGCGCGGCCCGAGCTCGATCGCGGCGTTGCGCGTGAGACCCGTGAGGCCGAACTTGGTCGCGACGTAGGGCGTGAGGTTCCGCATGCCCTGCAGGCCCTGGGCCGAGGAGACGTTGATGATCGAGCCGCCGCCCGCGGCGGTCATCGCGGGGATCACGGCCTGGATTCCGAGCAGCGGGCCCTGCATGTGGACCTCGAAGGAGAGCCGGAACTGCTCCTCCGTGATCTCCTCGATCGGGCCCTGGCAGAGCACTCCGGCGTTGTTCACGAGCACGTTCGGCGCACCGAGCTCGCTGCTGCAGAGCTCGACGGCGACGCGCCATTCCGGAGCGCGGCGCACGTCGAGATGCGCATAGCGGGCGCCCGCTCCGAGCGATTCCGCCGCGCGCTTCCCCTCGTCGTCGAGGATGTCCGCCGCGAGCACGCGCGCGCCCTCGGCGACGAGGCGCTCGGCGATCGCGAGGCCGAGCCCGCGGGCCGCACCCGTCACGATCGCGACCCTGCCCTCGAGGCGCAGCGACATCAGAGCCCTCCCCTCGAGACCGGAAGCGGTCTCATCGCGCGCTAGCCGCGCTGCACATGCCGCCCCCAGACCTCCGAGAGCACGCCGCAGATCTCGCCGACCGTGGCGTAGGCGCGCACGGCCTCGAGCACCGGCTCGACCGTGTTCGTGCCGCGCGCCGCGGCCTCGCGCAGGCCCGCGAGCGCCTTATCGACGCGCGCGGCGTCGCGCTCGCGGCGCACGGCGCGGACGCGCTCGATCTGGCGCGCCTCCTCCTCCTGCGGGACCGAGGGCAGCGCCTGCAGCGCGCCGGCCGCCTCGGCCGCGAAGCGGTTCACGCCGACCAGCGAGATCGCTCCCGACTCGATGCCGCGCTGGTGCGCGTAGGCCTCGTCGTCGAGCTGCGCGCGCATCCAGCCCGATTCGATGCTCGCGAGCGCGCCGCCCTGCCCCTCGATCCGGTCGAGATAGGCGTAGACCGCCTGCTCGACGCGGTCGGTCAGGTTCTCGACGAAGTAGGAGCCCCCGAGCGGATCCGCGGTGCGGGCGACGCCCGTCTCGTAGGCGAGGATCTGCTGCGTGCGCAGCGCGACGCGCACGGCCTCGTCGCTCGGCAGCCCGAGCGCCTCGTCGAAGGACGAGGTCGCGAGGGTCTGCACGCCGCCGAGTGCCGCGGCGAGCGCCTCGTAGGCGACGCGCGCGATGTTGTTGAGCGGCTCCTGCGCGGTCAGCGCGCTTCCGAGCGTGTAGACGAAGAGCTTGAGCGCTCGGCTCTCCGCGCGCTGCGCGCCGTACTTGTCGCGCATCCGGTCGGACCAGATCCGGCGCGCCGCGCGGAACTTCGCGACCTCCTCGAAGAGGTCGATGCCCGCCGCGAGGAACAGGAAGATCGAGTGCGCGAAGTCGTCGATCGAGAGGCCGCGCGCGAGGGCCGCGCGGATGTACTCGTCGCCGTTCGCGAGCGCGATCGCGAGCTCCTGGACCGCGTTCGAGCCGGAGTCGCGGATGTGGTAGCCGCAGAACTCGATCGGCTCCCAGTGCGGGAGGTTCCGCGCGCAGTACTCGATCACGTCGACCGAGAATCCGAGCGCGCGCCGCGGCGGGAACATGTAGGTGCCGCGCGCGACGTACTCCTTGAGCACGTCGTTCTGCAGCATCAGCTTGAAGTCGCGCGGCGAATGGCCGTGCGACTCGGCGCCCGCGATGAAGAGCGCGACCGCGATCGGCCCGATCGCGTTCGCGGTCGTGCGGATCTGGCGCACCTGGTCGAGCGGGATCCCCTCGAGCAGGTCCTGCATGTCGCGCAGGCTGTCGATCGGCACGCCGACCTTGCCGACCTCGCCCTGCGCGAGCGGGTGATCCGAGTCGAGGCCGTTCTGGGTCGGCAGGTCCAGCGCGACCGAGAAGCCCTTCTGGCCCCGCTCGAGCAGCGAGCGGATGCGCTTGTTCGTCTCCTGCGGCGACGCGCGGCCGGAGTACATGCCCATGACCCAGAGCTGGTCGCGGTACATCGCGGGCTTCGGGCCTCGCGTGAAGGGCGCTTCGCCGGGGAGGCCCAGGCGCTCGAGCTCCGGGTCGGCGCCCGCACCGCCGCCGACGTCGAGCGAGGTGTAGAGGGGCGCCACCGGAAAGCCCGACGCGCTGCGATCGCCCGCTTCCCCGGGCGCGAGCGCTGCCGCGTGCGCGGCCTGCCACGCGGCGACGCGGCGCGCGAGCTCGGCTCGATCGGCGCGATCCGGCGGCGTCACTGCACGCGCGACTCGAGCGCGCCGCGGCTGCGCGCGTCGAGCTCCGCCTCGAGCCAGCTCGTGATCTCGCCGAGCGACGCGCCCGGCGTGAAGACGCCGCCGACGCCGAGGCGCTTGAGCTCCTCGACGTCGCGCTCGGGGATGATGCCGCCGCCGAACACGAGCACGTCCTCCGCGCCGGCCTCGGCGAGCAGGTCGACGATCCGGCCGAAGAGCCGCAGGTGCGCGCCCGAGAGCACCGAGAGTCCGACCGCGTCGGCGCTCTCCTCGATCGCGGCCGTGACGACGTCCTCGGGGGTCTGGAACAGGCCCGTGTAGATCACCTCGAAGCCCGCGTCGCGCAGCGCGCGCGCGACGACGCGCGCGCCGCGGTCGTGCCCGTCGAGGCCCGGCTTCGCGACGATCACGCGGTAGTGGCGCTGCATCGCGCGTCGGCTCCCTTCGGCTCATCCCAGAAGGTCTTTCTGCATTCGAGAATTCGATTATCGCAGCCGGCCGCGCGGCGAGTCAAGCGCGGAGCGCGGGCGCGCGGCGCGAGGGCCCGGAGCGTCCGGTGGTAGGATCGCGCGCTGGCGCATCCCGCTCGCCAGCCGCAGCGCGAGGAGGAGGGAGCGTGACGTCGCAGAGAGTCGCCGCCGTCTGCGCGATCGCCGCGGTTGCGGCGGTGTCCGCGCGCGCCGCCGCAGAGCCGCCCGCGGCGGCTGCGCCGAGCGCGGAGGTCGCCGCCTGGCAGGCCTTCTGCGACTCGCTCCGGGAGTCGGGCACGCGCTTCCTCATGGCGCATCCGCAGCGCCACGCGATCGACCGCGCCGAGTCGACGCGCTACCTCGCGCAGCAGATCGGGAGCGCCGTGGAGCTCGCGCTGGTCGAGCGCGAGCCCGAGCTCCCGCTCCTGCGCATCAACTCGACCTCGCTCCGCAAGTGGGGTCTCGACGGCGCGGATGCGAAGTACCAGGCCGCGTCGATCGAGGCCGGCGGGAGCTACCGCGTCCGCGGCCAGCTCGGCAACGCCGCGCTGATCGCGTTCCAGGTCTACACGCTCGAGCCCGACTACACGGCCTTCGCCTCGCTCTCGGGCGAGCGCGGGATCGACCTTCCGCTGCAGCCCGACGGCCGCTACGAGCTGCGCGTCTCCGCGCAGCGCCCCGCGGACTGGAAGGGCCCCTGGCTCGAGCTCGATCCGCGCGCGACGACCTTCCTGATCCGTGAGTACTTCGACGACTGGGACGCCGCGCAGATGTCGCGCTTCCAGATCGAGCGCCTCGATCCGCCGCCGGCGCCGCTCCCGCTCACGCCGGAGGCGAGCGCCGAGATCCTCGAGCGCGCCGCGCGGCTCTTCGCACACCGCATTCCGATGTGGATCCGACCGGCCGCGCATGCGCGGGAGCAGCTCCGCAACCGCCTCTCGCAGCTCTCGATCGGAAGCCAGGCGCTGCACGACAACATCTACGGCGCCGGCTGGTTCGCGCTCGAGCCTGGACAGGCGCTCCTGATCGAGTTCGACGCGCCCGAGGGGCGGCTCTGGAGCTTCCAGCTCGGGAACTTCTGGTGGGAGTCGCTCGACTATCTGAACCACACGGGAAGCCTGAACAGCAGACAGGCCGTGCCGAGCAGCGACGGCCACTACCGGATCGTCGTCTCGCTCGAGGATCCGGGCGTGCCGAACTGGCTCGATCCGGCCGGGCATCCCGAGGGCTACCTGATGTACCGCTACCAGCGCGCGCTGGGCGCACCGGTCCCGGAGGCGAGGCTGGTCCGGCTCGCCGACCTCGCGCAGCTGCTGCCCGCCGGCACGCGGCGCGTGAGCGCAGAGGAGCGGCGCGCCGAGCTCGCGCGGCGCCGCGCGCACGCCGCGGAGCGCTGGACTCCCTGAGGCGCGCAGGCCTCAGCCCGCGCGAGGCACGCGCGGCAGCGTCGCGACCTCCTCGGGCGTGAGCTTGCGCAGGCGCTCCGGCGTGAGCGAGCCGTCGCTGTAGGTGTCCTCGCCGGTGCAGGCGCCCGCTTCGTCGTAGTGGAAGATCGCGGACTGGCGGTACGAGAAGACGTAGTGCGCGTCCGGATCGTCCGCCGCGATGCCCATCGCCTGCAGCGCGCGGCCCGGGAACACGATGTCCATCTGGCCCTCGTGGAAGAGCCCGCGGTCGTCGATGATGAAGCGATCGATCACGTAGCGCAGCTTGTTGTAGCCGTTCGCGAAGATGTGGTCGTAGAAGGCGCGCACCTGCGCGTGGCCCTTGGGTCCGGTATCGCCCCGGCCGGAGCCGTAGAAGTGGTACTGGGGTTCCGGTGCCTGGGTCTTCATGATCGCGTCGGTGTCGGCCGCGATCTCGGCGAGCAGGTGGTCGCGGAAGTTCTGGAGCAGCGCGCGATGGCGCGGATTCGCCGTCTGGGCGATGCGCGCGTCGACGGGTTCGAGCGTGTGTCGAAGGCTGAAGTCGATCATGCTGGGGTCTCCTGGTTGCGGTAGGTGGGCGGCTCCGCTCAGCCGAAGCGCGACGTGTCGATGATCGCGCGCTCGTGCGTGCCCTTCGAGATCGAGCGCCCCTCGACCTCGACCTCGGTCTCGAAGGTCAGGCGGCGCTTCTCGATCTTGCCGAGCCGGCAGCGCACGGTGACCTGCTGGCCCGAGAGCGCGGTGCCCGCGTGGCTCACGCAGACGTGCGTGCCGACCGTCGCCTGGCCGGGGGCGAGGTGGGGCTGGATCGCAGAGAGGCAGGTGCCCTCGATCAGCCCGATCATGCTCGGCGTCGAGAGCACCTTCACGGGAAGATGGGGCGGCGCCATGTCGTCGGTCACCGCATAGCGCTGCTCGTTCTGGATTCCGATCTCGATCGGCATGGCTCACCTCGGGCTCAGGGGTTCCACGGCCGGTTCACGAAGCGCCGGCGCTCGGGGGACCAGAACCAGCCGCCGCCCGCGCGCGTGCCGCCGTCGACCGGGATGTTGTGGCCGGTCACGAAGCTCGACTGCTCGCTCGCGAGGAAGAGCGCGACCTGCGCCTGCTCGAGCGGCGTGCCGACGCGGCCGACCGGCGCCCAGATCTCCCAGAGCTTCTCCCTGCCCTGTGTGCCCGCATGGTAGTCGACCTGCGGGGTCTGGCAGAGATCCGGCCCGATGCCGTTCACGCGGATGCCCTTGCGCCCGAGCTCGACCGCGAGGCAGGTCGTGAAGTGCGCGAGCGCGGCCTTGAAGGCGCCGTAGACCGGATCGGGCGGATAGCCGCGCATGCCCTCGACCGAGTGCAGGTTCACGATCGAGCCGCTGCGGGCCGCGATCATCGCGTCGACGAAGGCGCGCGTGACGAGGAAGACGTGGTGCAGGTTGATCTGGTAGAGCGCGTCCCAGTGCGCGCGCGTCGACTGGCGGAAGGGGATCGCGTCGAGGTAGTGACCGACGTTGTTCACGAGCACGTCGACGCGTCCATGCGCGTCGAGCACGCGCTTCGCGAAGGCATCGACGCGCTCGGCGTCGCGGATGTCGAGCTCGTGCGCGCGCGCGCAGCCGCCCGCCGCTTCGATCTCCCGCGCCGCGCGCGCGCCGCGCCCGGGATCGATCTCGGCGATCTCGACGCTCGCGCCGTGCTCGGCGAAGAGGCGCGAGATCGCGCCGCCGATGCCGTCGCCTCCGCCCGTCACGACGGCGACCTTGCCCTCGAGCAGCCGGTCGTAGCGCATCTCCCCGTACCTCCTCCGGGAGTCGCATCCCGGACCCGGGCGCGGTTCCGCTCGCCGCGCATTCTAGGCGCCGCCCGCGATCTGCTCTAGCGTAGGCTGCGTGGCACTCCCGGGCGCGGCTGCGCGAGCGAGTGGATCGGCTCCGCCTGCCGCGGCGCCGGACGAGGCGCCCTATCCGGCGGCGCGCCGCGCCTGGTACACGGTCGCCGCGCTGATGCTGATCTACGTCTTCTCCTTCGTCGATCGCCAGATCCTCTCGCTGCTCGTGGGCCCGATGAAGCGCGACCTCGCGCTCAGCGACACGCAGGTGAGCCTGCTCATGGGCACGAGCTTCGCGCTCTTCTACAGCGTCTGTGGGATTCCGCTCGGCCGCCTCGCGGACTCGCGCAGCCGGCGCCTGCTGATCGGCGTCGGACTCGCGCTCTGGAGCCTGATGACGGCCGGCTGCGGGCTCGCGCGCCACTACTGGCAGCTGCTGCTGCTGCGCATGGGGGTCGGAGTCGGCGAGGCCGCACTCGGACCCGCTGCCTACTCGATCATCACGGACTCCTTTCCGCCCGGCAGGCTCGCGACCGCGATCAGCGTCTACTCGATGGGCATCTACATCGGATCGGGCCTGGCCTTCCTGCTCGGCGGGATCGTGATCGGCGCGGTGAGCGGGGAGTCGACGCTCGCGCTTCCCGTCGTCGGCGCGATCCGGCCCTGGCAGCTCGTGTTCTTCGTCGTCGGACTGCCCGGTCTCGCGCTCACGCTGCTGCTCTTCACGATCCGCGAGCCGGAGCGCCGCGGGCTGCGCGCGGCGGCGGGCGCAACGCCCGCCGGGCTGCCGCTCGGCGAGGTGCTCGCCTACCTGCGCGAGAACTGGCGGACCTTCGTCTGCCACAACCTCGGCTTCGCGCTGCTCTCCTTCTCGAGCTACGGGATCGGCGCCTGGATCCCGACCTTCCTGCAGCGCACGCACGGCATGTCGCCGCGCGACGCGGGGATCTGGTACGGCGCGATCGTGATGCTCGCGGGCACCGCGGGGATCGTCTCCGGAGGTCGGCTCGCGGACTGGCTCGCGGCGCGAGGCCGCAGCGACTCGAAGCTGCGCGCGGGCTGCTTCGCGGCGCTCGCGGGCCTGCCCTTCGGTCTGCTCTTCCCGCTCGTGCCGAGCGCGGAGCTCGCGCTCCTCGCGCTGGTCCCGACCGCGTTCACGACCAGCATGCCCTTCGGCTGCGCCGCCGCCGCGATCCAGCAGATGATGCCGAACGCGATGCGCGGCCAGGCCTCCTCGCTGTATCTCTTCGTGACGAACCTGATCGGACTCGGGCTCGGTCCCACGGCCGTCGCACTCTGCACCGACTACCTGTTTCGCGACGACGCAGCGCTGCGCTACTCGCTGCTGCTCGTCACGACCGCGGCCCACCTGCTGGCCGCCGCGCTGCTCTGGACGGGCCTCGGGCCCTTCCGCGACAGCCTGCGCCGCCTCGAGCTCTGGCTCGCGCGCTAGCGCAGCGCCTCGGCGCAGCGCTCGAGGAACGCGATCGCGGCATCCTCGCGCGCGCCGCCGGGATCCGGAGTCCCGCCCATGTCCTCGAAGGCGCGCATCAAGACGAGGCGGCCGACTCCGAGGTCCTCGTAGCGCCGCAGCGTCTCGCGATCGACCGCGCCGGGCGGCGGCGTGATCGTGATCCCGAGGCGGCCGAGCGCGGACGGGCGCGGGACGGCCTTGGCGGCCTCCTCGAGCCCGCGCAGCGCCGCGGCCGTCGCGTCGAGGCTCTGGTAGAAGCCGTACCACTCGTTCGCGTGCGCGACCGCGCGCCGCAGCGCGGCCTTCGACATGCCGCCGACGAGGATCGGCGGGTGCGGCTGCTGCAGCGGCTGCGGGTGCGACTGGATCCCCGAGAACCTGGTGAAGCGGCCCTCGAAGCGCGGCTTCGGCTGCGTCCAGAGCGCGCGGATCGCCTCGATGTGCTCGCTCGTGCGCGGGCCGCGCTCGGCGAAGGGGACTCCGATCGCCTCGAACTCGCGCTCGACGTAGCCGACGCCGACGCCGACGAGCAGGCGGCCGCGCGAGATCACGTCGAGCGTCGCGAGCTCCTTCGCGAGGATCACGGGGTTGCGCTGCGGCAGGATGATGATGCCGGTGCCGAGCTTGATCGCCTGCGTGTGCGCGGCCGCGAAGCCGAGCGCGATGCCCTGGTCGAGGCAGCGCGCCTCGGGCCGCATCGGCGAGGGCGGCGCCTGCGGGTCCTGCAGCACCACGTGCTCGCCCGTGAAGAGCGACTCGTAGCCGGCCGCCTCGGCCGCGCGCGCGACCCGCACGAGGGCCTCGGGCTCCGAGAAGAGGCCCATGTTGATGCCGAAGTATCCGAGCTTCATGCGGGCTCCTCGCGCGGGCGCGGCGCTGCGCCGGGGAGCGCGATTCTACGCGATCGCGCGCGGCTTCTGATACGATCGAAAAGGCCGCTCCGCCGCCCTCGGCACGCCGCGAGATCTCCATGGACCAGCAGCTCCCGTTCCGGATCAACGACGCCGACAATCACTTCGTCGAGCCGGAGGACATGTACGAGCGCTACATCGACCCGCGCCACCGCGACAAGGTCGTGCGCTTCGTGCGCGACGCGCAGGGGCGGCGCGTGCAGCTCTACGGGGGCCGGCCCTCGAAGCTCGCCTTCACGCGCGAGTCCGCGCCGCAGTCGGCCGAGGAGCTCGAGCGCCTCGCGGCGACGGCCGCGCCCGACAGCGCGGACGAGAGCCAGGCCAAGCCCGGCGACGGCGGCGCCCGCGCGCCGGGCATGTTCCTGAACCGCCTGAATCCCTATCGCAAGCTCGACGCGGAGCAGCGCAAGCAGCTCATGGCGAGCTTCCAGGCGCAGCAGGTCGCCTGGGGCGACCGCGATCTGCGCCTCGAGCTCATGGACGCGCAGGGCATCCACGCGGCGCTGATGTTCCCCGGGCACGTGCTGAACCTCGAGTTCGAGTTCGCCGACGACGTCGACGCGATCTACGCAAACGCGCGCGCCTACAACCGCTGGATCCACGCCGAGGTCGGGCACGCGCACGCGGGCCGCATGTTCCTTCCGCCCTACCTCTCGCTGGCCGACGTCGACCTCGCGGTGGAGGAGCTCGAGCGCGTGATCTCCGAGGGCGCGCCCGTGATCGAGGTCATCACCGGGCATGCGCACGGCGGTCGCAGCAACCCCCGCGGTGGGCGCTCGCTCGCGGATCCGGTCTTCGATCCCTTCTGGGCGCGCGTGAACGAGGCGGGGGTGCGCGTCGCGACCCATGTCGGCCCGACCGACTATCAGAAGTACGGAGCCGATCTCAGCGAGGATCCCGAGGCCGTGCTGCGCGACTTCGGCGGGCTCCAGTGGGCGCTCTTCTGGGGCGATCGGCCGGCGATGGACACGGTCGCGAGCCTGATCATGCACGACCTGTTCGGCCGCTTCCCCAATCTGCGCGTGTGTCTCTCGGAGCAGGGCACGGTCTGGCTGCCCTATCTGCTGCGCAAGCTCGACGCGACCTTCTTCCTCGGCCGCGGCGCGCGCTTCGGCAAGCTCGAGCGCAAGCCGAGCGAGATCTTCCGCGAGCACTTCATCGTGGCGCCCTTCCCGGAGGAGAACGTGCAGCGCGTCGTCGCGGAGGTCGGCATCGAGCCGATCGTCTTCGGCTCGGACTTCCCGCACGCGGAGGGCCTGGCCTTCCCCTCCGAGTACGTCTCCGCGCAGCTCGGCGGAATGCCCGAGCCCCAGGTCCTCGCCATCATGCGCGACAACCTCGCCCGCTTCCTCGGCCTCCATGGGAAGGGGAGAAGCGGGGACGGTCTTCACGAGTTGGGGATTCTTTAATTCTCCCGACGACACGCCTCGGTCCGCCTGCCTACCGCTGGGAGAATTAAAGAATCCCCAACTCGTGAAGACCGTCCCCGCTGGAGCAGGTCAGCGCCGCCGTGGGAGGGCGAGGTGGCGCTCGGCGATGAGGGTGCGCAGGACTTCGCTCGTGCCCGCGTAGATCGTTCCGACCGCCGACTTGCGCCACTCGAACTCGACGGCGCCGCCGGCCGGGCTGTCGGGCTCGGTCTCGGGCAGCAGCGCCTCGGGACCCAGCAGATCCAGCAGATCGTCGGTCGATCGCTGCACCGATTCGCTCGAGAAGAGCTTCGACATCGCGCTCTCGACGCCGGGGAGCCGGCCGCTCGCGGAGATCCAGCTGACCTCGAGCCCGAGCAGCGACGCGACTTCGTTCTCCGTCCACACGCGCGCGAGACGCGCGCGCACCTCCGGCTCCGAGAGGCGGCCCCGCGCGGCGGCCCAGCGCTGCGCCTGCTCGAGCGAGCGCACCGCGCCGAACATTCCGCCGCGCTCGAGCGTGAGCGCGACGTTCACGACCGCCCAGCCGCCGTCGACCTCGCCGACGCGCAGCGCATCCGGCACGCGCACGCCGCGGTAGAAGCTGCGGTTCGTGCGGCCGGGCGCGCCGAGGGTGTACACGGGCTCGATTCCGATTCCCTCGCTCTGCATCGGCACGAGGAACATCGTGAGGCCCCGATGCTTCGGCGCAGCGGGATTCGTGCGCGCGAGCAGGAAGACGTAGCTCGCCTCGTGAGCGAGGGAGGTGAAGCTCTTTTCGCCGTCGACGATCCAGTCGTCTCCGTCGCGACGCGCGCGGGTCTCGACGCTCGCGAGATCGGAGCCCGCGTTGGGCTCGCTGTAGCCGAGGCAGAGCGTGATCTCGCCGCGCAGCACCCGGGGCAGGATCTCGCGCTTCTGGAGCTCGGTGCCGACCTCGCGCAGCGTGCCTGCGACCATCAGCGTGGTGGCGAGCGCATCCGTCGGAGCGTCGCGCCGCGCGCACTCCTCGGCGAAGACGCGCATCTCCCAGGGATCACGGCCCTGGCCGCCCTCGGCGACGGGCCACGCCGCGCCGATCCAGCCCTTCGCCGCGAGCGCGCGGTGGAAGCCCCAGTCGTGGACCGTGCCGCTCCGGTGCGTGCGCTCGAGCAGCGCGGCATCGAGCTGTCGATCGAGGAAGTCGCGGACCTCGGCGCGGAAGGCCTCGCCGCGCGCGCCGAGGCTGAAATCGATGCCGCCCGCGGATCGGCCGACGCGCGCGGCGTCCGCGCGCGCTGCCCCCGACGCGGGTGGGGCGCCCGCTCCGAAGAGCAGCGCGCCCAGGCGCCGCCACTCGTCGCGCAGGTCGCCCAGCGCGAGAGGCCATCCCTTCGCGCGCCGGTGGAAGAGCTGGATGTCGCGCTCGAGCGTGTAGCCGGCGCCGCCGTGGAACTGGAGCGCGGCTGCGGTGGTCGCGCGCGCCGCGGCACTCGCGAACAGGAACGCCGCCGACGCCCAGGCGAGCCGGTCGGCGGCCTCCTGGTTCCCCGCCCAGGCAGCGCGCAAGACCAGCAGACGCGCGCCCTCGAGCTCGGTCGCGCGGTCCGCGAGGCGGTGCTGGATCGCCTGGAACGAGCCGATCGGGACGCCGAACTGCTCGCGCTCGCGCACGTGCGCGAGGCACAGCGCGAGCGCGCGATCGGCGAGCCCGACGAGCGCAGCCGCGGTCAGCACCTGCCAGTCGGCCACGCCCGAGGCGTGCAGCGCCCGCGCATCCTGCGCGCGCGCGAGCTGCTCGCGGCCGGGTGCGTCGATCCGGCGATCGGCGAGCGGCTGGCACGAGAGCGTGCGCGGTCCGCGGCCCGGGCAGGGCGAGCGCGCGAGCACGAGCGCGTCGCCGTCGAGCGCGATCAGGAGGGTCGCGACCGCTCCGGCCGGCACGAGTGCGGCGACGCCATCGCGCGGCTCGCGCAGCACGATCGCCGCGACCTCGACCGGCTCGATCCGCGCGGAGTGCCCGGCGCGCGCGAGCAGCCGCTGCGCGGCAGAGTGCTCCGCGAAGGGCACCGGCGCGAGCGCGCGCCCGCACTCCTGCGCGGCGAGCGCGAGCGCGACGAGATCCGCGCCATCCGTGAGCGCCGCGAGGCGCGTTTCGAGTGCGCGCCAGAGCGGCGCGTCGTGACCGAGCGGCTCCGCGGCGCGCACGCGCGAGGTCGGGCACTCGGCCTCGAGCAGCGCGGCGGCCGCGCGCTGCACCCGGGCCTGCGCTTCGGAGGGGGAGAGCTCGGCCACGTCGCAGTGCCCGCAGCCGGTCAGGCGCCGCGCGCTGCGACGAGCGCGAGGCCCGCGCGGAGCGAGAAGCGGCCGACGAAGTCCGTGCCAGAGTGCGCAACCCGCAGCGCCACCGAGTGCCTCCGCTCGAGGCCGCGATGATACGATGCCCGCGCCCCGGCGAGGGCCAGCGCGAGCGCCGGGACCCCGAGCGCTTCGGGAGCGAGTCGGAGGGAGGAGGGCTGCGATGATCAAGCTCGGAACGAATCTGCCGGAGCACCTGATCGGGAAGGACCAGGCGGCGCTCGCCGAGTTCCTGCAGGCGCTCGAGGAGCTCGGCTACGGCTATGTCACGGTCGGCGACCACGTGCTCGGCGCGGACCTCGCCGCGCGCCCCGACTGGCGCCCCTTCATGGGCAAGGCGCCGCTCTACGACCGGCACATGGTCTGGCACGAGCCGCTCGTGCTCTTCGGCTACCTCGCGGCGCTCACGAAGCGGCTCGAGCTCTGCACGGGGATCCTGATCTGCCCGCAGCGGCAGGCGGCGCTGCTCGCCAAGCAGGCGGCCGAGGTCGACGTGCTGACGGGCGGGCGCGTGCGCTTCGTGATCGCGGCGGGCTGGAACGACGTCGAGTTCGAGGCGCTCGGCGTCGACTTCAAGCAGCGCGGCAAGATCATGGAGGAGCAGGTCGCGCTGATGCGCGAGCTCTGGACCCGGGAGGTGGTGAACTTCGAGGGGAAGTTCCACAGGGTGACGGCCGCGGGGATCAATCCATTGCCGGTCCAGCGCCCGATCCCGCTCTGGTTCGGCGGCCAGTCGCCGATCGTGCTGCGCCGCACCGGGCGCCTCGCGGACGGCTGGTTCCCCTACTACCCGTGGTTCAGCGAGCCGCAGCTGCGCGCGGACCTCGAGCAGATCCAGAAGAGCGCGCGCGAGGCCGGACGCGATCCGGGAGCGGTCGGGATCGAGGGCGCGATCTACTTCGAGGACGAGCGCTTCGAGAAGCCGGCCGGCGCGCGCCGCGCGCCGAAGAGCCTCGACGAGTGCGTCGCCTACGCGCACTGGTGGAAGGAGTTCGGCGCGACGCGCTACTGGGTCACCGCGCCCTGGGCCGATCTCGGCCCCGACGAGACGGGCGTGCGCGTGCCGGGCAAGAAGTGGAGCGGGATCGAGGCGCGGCTGCGCGCGCTCGAGCAGTTCAAGCAGGCGGTCGGATCGGATTTCTAGTCGCCGCGCGCAGCGCGCGCCGGAGGAAGGTCGCCGCGTGGTAGAGGGTCTGCTCGAGTCGACTCGCGACGGAGTCGCATGGCTCACGCTGAACCGCCCCGAGCGCCTGAATGCGCTCGCGCCCGAGATCGTGGACCGCCTGGTGCAGGTGCTGCAGCAGCTCCCGGCCGATCCGGAGATCGGCGCCGTCGTGCTCACGGGCGCCGGCCGCGCCTTCTGCTCGGGGGGCGACGTCAAGGCGATGGCCGATCCGCCCGCGCCGCGCGACGCCGCGCTCGAGGAGATGGCGCGCGCGCTGCGCGCGCGCATGGAGGTCTCGCGGCTGCTGCACGAGCTGCCGCTGCCGACGCTCGCGATGGTCCGCGGTCCGGCCGTCGGCGCGGGCTTCTCGCTCGCGCTCGCCTGCGACCTGCGGATCGGCGGCGAATCGGCGCGCCTCGGCACCGCCTTCGCGCGCGTCGGCTACTCGGGCGACTACGGCGGGAGCTATTTCCTGCCGCGCCTCGTCGGCAGTGCGAAGGCGCGCGAGCTCTACTTCACCGGCGAGCTGCTCGATGCCGCGCAGGCGCAGGCCCTGGGCCTGCTGAACCGCGTGGTGCCCGACGCCGCGCTCGAATCCGAGACGCAGGCCCTTGCCGCGCGCCTCGCGGCCGGCCCGCGCCTCGCGTTCTCCTACATGAAGCGGAACCTGAACGCGGCCGAGGGCGCGAGCCTCCCGGAGCTGCTCGACCTCGAGGCCTGGAACCACACGCGCTGCGGCCAGACGGAGGAGCACCGCGAGGCCGTGCGCGCGTTCGCCGAGAAGCGCGCCCCCGTCTATCGCAGGCGCTAGCGATCGCCGCGCCGCGGCTCGCGGTAGAGGTGTTGTGAGGTGTCGCCCGCGCCGAACTCGTCGTGCAGCATCTCGCGGCGCGTGAAGTGCCAGACGCCGCCCTCGCAGGCGAAGCGGTCGCGGTAGCGGTTGCGGAACACCGGCTGCAGCGGCAGCTCGGGCCGCGCCTGGAACACGATCACGTAGGAGCTCGCTGTGGCGCTCCTGCCGTCGTCGGCGACCTCGATCACGAGGTTCGTCACGCAGTGGCGCGTGTGCGGCAAGCTGCCCGGCGCCCAGGGATCGGCGGGTCCCTGCGCGTCGTAGAAGATGGTGTGCTGCGCGAACATGCCGGCCACGGCGTCGCCTCCGCGCAGGATCCAGCCGGGCTGCGGCTCGACCTCCGCGCGCTCGAAGAGATCCCGCACGCGCGCGAGGTCGCCGCCGTCGAGCGCCTCGGCGTAGCCGAAGATCAGCTTCTCGATCGCGTGTCGCGCTTCGGCCTTGTCGACCATGCCTGCTCCGCGGGTCCGCTCGGGCGCCCGGGCGCCGCGCCGTCGCGGCCCCCCGCGCTCCTTATACGCGAGCGGCGCCCCGGCGATCCAGCCCCGATCCCGCGCGGCGCGCGTGATAGCGTGAGCGCATGCCGGATCCGCCGCCGCTCCGCGGTCTGCGCGTGGTCGACCTCACGGCGGGGGTCGCGGGCGCCTACGCGACCAAGCTTTTCGCCGACGCGGGCGCCGACGTCGTCTGGATCGAGGCGCCCGGCGGCGACCCGCTGCGCCGCTGGTCCGCGTCGGGGCGCTCCCTCGACGAGCACGGCGACGGCGTGCTGCTGCGCTACCTGCGCACGAGTCAGCGCGCGGCAGTGCTCGACCTCGCGAGCGCAGACGGGCGCGCCGCGCTGCTGCGGCTCTACGCGACCGCCGATCTCGTGTTCGAGAGCGCCGCTCCGGGCCGCCTCGCGGAGCTCGGCCTCGGCTGGGACGCGCTGCACGCGCTGCGGCCGCAGGCCTCGCTGGTCTCGATCACGCCCTTCGGTCGGACGGGGCCCTGGGCGGCGTGGCCCGCGAACGAGTTCACCTTGCAGGCGTGGTCGGGCTGCCTCGCCTGCCGCGGCCGCGGCGGCCTCGGTCCGGTGCAGGCGGGCGGATCCATCGGCGAGCCGATGGGCGGCGCCTGCGCGGCGCTCGCAGCGCTCGCGGCGCAGCGCCGCGCGGACCGCTCGGGCGTCGGCAGCCAGGTCGACGTCTCGCTGCTCGAGGTGATGGTCCCGACCTTCACGAACCTCGCGACGGTCTGGGGCTCGCTGACGGGAATCTGGGATCTGCCGCCCGCCGACGAGATTCCGTCGGTGCACCCGACGCGCGACGGCTACGTCGGCTTCTGCATCTTCACGGGCCAGCAGTGGCGCGATTTCACGGTCCTGATCGAGCAGCCGCAGCTGCGCGACGAGGCCGATCTCGCGACGATGATAGGGCGCATCGCGCGCGGCGAAGAGATCCGCGGCCTGATCGACGCCTTCAGCTCGAAGCACACGACGGACGAGGTCGCCGAGCGCGCCGAGGCCCTGCGCATTCCGGTCGCGCCGATCGGAAACGGCGCGAGCCTGCCCCGCATGCGGCACTTCGAGGAGCGCGGCAGCTTCGTGCGCAACCCGCGCGGCGGCTTCCTGCAGCCGCGCGTGCCCTACCGCGCGCAGCGCTGGGAGCCGCGCGCCTTCGAGCCCGCTCCGAGGCTCGGCGAGCACGGGGGCAGGGTCGAGGCGCCGCTCGCCGCGCGCGCGCCCGCGCAGCGCAGCCCGCTCGCGCCCGGCGCCGCGCCGCTCGCGGACCTGCGGGTGCTCGACCTGACCGCGTTCTGGGCCGGTCCGCACGCGGGCCTGCTCTTCGCGGCGCTCGGCGCGGACGTGATCCACGTCGAGTCGATCCAGCGCCCGGACGGGATGCGCATGGGTTCCGTGAAGGCGCCGAGCGAGCCGCGCTGGTACGAGTGGGGCCCGACCTTCCACGCCGCGAACCTCGGCAAGCGCTCGCTCACGCTCGATCTCACGCGGCCGCGCGGGCTCGAGCTCGCGCGGCAGCTGATCGCCGCCAGCGACGTCGTGATCGAGAACTTCTCCCCGCGCGTGATGGAGCACTTCGGCCTCGGCGCCGACGCGGTCGCGGCCGCGAACCCGCGCGCGGTCTTCGTGCGCATGCCCGCCTTCGGCCTCGGCGGGCCCTGGCGCGACCGCGTCGGCTTCGCGCAGACGATGGAGCAGATCAGCGGAATCGCGTGGCTCACGGGCTATGCGGACGCGTCCGAGGCCGCCTCGCGCGCGGGGCCGATGAACGCGCGCGGCCCGATGGACCCGCTCGCGGGGACGCACGCGGTCTTCGCGGCGCTGCTCGGACTCGAGCAGCGCGACCAGAGCGGACAGGGCGGCCTGATCGAGTCGGTGATGGTCGACACCGCCCTGAACGCCGTCGCGGAGCCGATCCTCGAGCACGACGCGGCGGGCGAGCTGCTCGGCCGCGAGGGCAACCGCTCGCGCCGCGCGGCGCCGCAGGGCGTCTACGCCTGCGCGGCGGGACCGGCCAGCCGCCTCGGACTGCCGGGGAGCGCTCCGCTCGTCGCGCTCTCGGTCGAGAGCGACGCGCAGTTCCGCGCGCTCTCCGCTCTGCTCGGGCGCGGCGACTGGGCGCGCGATCCGGAGCTCGCGTCGCGCGCGGGTCGCGCGGCGCGCCACGACGCGCTCGACGCCGGGATCGCGGCGTGGAGCGCACAGCGCGACGCGGGCGCTGCCGCGCGCGAGCTCCTCGCTCGGGGCATCCCCGCCGCCGTCGTGATCGGCTCGCGCCGGGCGATGGAGCTTGAGCAGCTCGCGGAGCGCGGCTTCTTCGAGGAGGTCGAGCACCCGCTCGTCGGCCGGCACCGGATGCCGACGCCGCCGTGGCGGCTCGTGAGCGGGGTCGAGCGCGCTGGGCAGGAGGCCGCGCGCGCGCCGCGCTGGCCGCGGCCCGCTCCGCGCCTCGGCGAACACTCGCGCGAGATCCTGCGCGAGCTGCTCGGCGCGAGCGACGCCGAGCTCGACGCGCTCGAGCGCGATCGGATCATCGGCACGCGGCCGATCTGGGAGCTCTCGGGCAGCGGCGCCTGAGGCGCCCCGGCGGGCGCTGCGCGCAGCGGCGCCCGCTCCTCGACTAGCGCTTGCGGCCGAGCTCCTCGAGCTGGCGGCGCAGCGCGTCGCCGCGCGGGTGCTCGGGGAGATCGCGCGCGATCGCGGCGGCGCGTCCCCACTGGCGCGCGTCGCGCGCGCGCAGGTCCCGGACGGCGCGATCGAGCGCGGCCCAGGCGAGGGCCGGCCGGCCCGCGCGTCCGGCGGCTTCCGCGCAGAGCAGGAGGTCGCCCGTCGCGCCGCTGCGCGCGAGCAGCGGCTCGAGCAGCGCGAGCGCCTCGGCCGCGCGCTCGGCTCCGGCTCCGGCGAGCGAGAGGCGCCACTGCGCGCGCAGGCGCGCGGCCTCGGGATGCAGCAGGTCGCCGGGTTGCCAGCCTGCGAGCGCGGGATCGAGCGCGCGCAGGGCGTCCCAGTCGCCGCGCGCTGCGCTGCGCCAGCCCTCGACGAGCGCGGCCGCCTCGGGCGGCAGTCCGAGGCCCGCGGGATCTGCGTTCCCGCGCCGCACCGCGGCGAGCCCGAGCCCCGCGCCGCGATCCGCGGGGCGCAGGCTGCGCACCCGCTCGAAATGCTGCGCGGCTTCGAGAGTGCGCCCCGCGTCGAGCGCGGCCCAGCCGCGCATGAGGTTGCGATCGGCCTCGGGCGCGGCGAGCTCGGCGGCGAGGCGCTCGAGCCGCGCGCCGCGCCCGCGCGCCGAGATGCGGCGCGCGAGGACGGCGAGGTCCAGCCCCTGCGCGCGCCGCGCGAGCGGCTCCTGGCTCGCGATCGCGTGCAGCGCATCGCGCGCGCCGCTGCGCAGGCGCACGCCCGACGCGAGTCGGTTGTGATCGTCGCTGTTGATCGGAGCGCCGGCCGCGAGCGCGCGCGCCTCGTCGCCGCCGAGCGCGAGCGCGGCCGCGACGTCCTCGATCCGCGCGAGCCCGCGGCTCGCGAGCTCCGCGCGCGCGCCGGCGAGCGCGCGCGGCGCGCTCGCGAGCGTGTCGAGCGGCGCCTGCGAGGCGACGAAGATCAGCACCGCCGGCTCGGGCATGAACACCTCGAGCGCCGGGAAGACCTCGAGCAGCGTCGCGAGCAGGGACGCGAGCACCTCCGCGTCCACGAAGCTCATGCCGATCCACTGCACGAAGACGCCGCCCGGCGCGAGGTGCTCGCGCGCGAGCTCGAAGAACTCGCGCGTGTAGAGGTGCGAGGCGCCGGAGGTCCAGGGGTGCGAGGGCTGGGAGACGATCGCGTCCCAGCGCGCGTCCGTGAGCGCGAGTGCGCCGCGCGCGTCGCCGAAGCGCAGCCTCACGCGCGGCTGCGCGAGCGGGTCGCCGCCGCGCCTCGGCGTCGCGACGCGATTTGCGGCCGCGATCTCCGGCTCGAGCTCGATCACGTCGACCGACTCGAAGGCGGCCGGCACGGCCGCGAGCGTGCGCGCGCCGCCGAGTCCGACGATCAGCATCTGCCTCGCGTCGGGCCGCGCGAGCAGCGGCAGGAAGGCGAGCCATTCCGTCTCGCGCGCGGGCTCCGGAGGCAGCTCGGGCCGCTGGATCCCCGCCTCGGGCAGTCCGTTGCTGAACAGGTGCCAGCTCCAGCCCTCGTCGAAGAGCGCGACGTCCGCCGAGCGCCCGACGCCGAGGAAGACCGGCCTGCCCGCGATCGGCGCGCGCGAGAAGACGCCGTGGCGCAGGAGCTGCCAGGGTGGCCGCGACGGAACCAGCGCGACGCCGATCGCCGCGAGCAGCGCGAGAGCCGCGACGGCGCGCCGGCGCGGCTGCGCGAGCAGCGCCGCGGCGAGCGCGAGCGCGAGATTCGCCGCGACGCAGGCCCCGAGCGTGCCCTCGAGCCCGAGGCGCGGAAGCAGCAGGTAGCCCGCGGCGAGCGCACCGGAGATCGAGCCGAGCGTGTTCCAGGCGTAGACGCGCCCGCTCGCCGCGGCGGCGAGCGCCGCACTCTCCGCGTGCAGGCGCACCGCAGCGGGAAAGCACGCGCCGACGCAGAGCGTGAAGGGCAGCAGCAGCGCGGCGGCCGCGAGCATGCCCGGCGCGGGCTGCATCGGAGAGGCGCCGAGTCCGACCGCGAGCACGGGCAGCCAGTCCGCGAGCTGGAAGCCGAGCCAGCCCGTGAGCGCGCAGCCGAGCTGCGCGAGCGCGAAGCCCCGCGCCGCGCGCGCCGGTGTCCGCGCGAAGCGCGACGCGAGCGCGCTCCCGATCGCGATGCCCGCGAGGAAGCTCGCGAGCATCGACGCGAAGGCGGGCGTACTCCCGCCGAGCACGTGCGAGAGCAGTCGCGTCCAGAGCACCTCGCTCGAGAAGGAGACCGCGCCCGAGAGCGCGATCGCGGGCAGGATCCAGCGCGCGCCGCCGCGGCCGGTCTGGGCCGGCGCCGGCGCCGGCGCCGCGCTCCTGCGCGCGAGCAGCACCGCGGCCGCGAAGACGACCGCATTCACGGCGGCACCCGCGTAGATCGTCCGGCGCAGTCCGAGCGCGGGCAGGAGCAGGAACGCCGCGCAGAGCGTTCCCGCGATCGCGCCCGCCGTGTTGACCGCGTAGAGCAGGCCGATGCGCGCGGCGATCTCGTCCTCGCGCTGCACCGCGTGTCGCGCGAGCAGCGGCAGCGTCGCGCCCATCAGGGCCGCACAGGGGACCAGGACCGCGAAGGTGCCCCCGAGCTGGAACGCGAGCGCGGCGGCGCCGAGGTGCTCGGGCAGCGCGTCCTGGCCGCCTAGCAGTGCGACATAGACCCAGCGCAGCGCCGAGATCGCATGCGGCACGCCGATCGCGCCGAGGCCGATGCCGAGCTCGAGCACGCCGTATGCGAGCACCGGCCGGCGCACGCGCGCGACGAGCCGCGCCGCGACTGCGGCTCCGCCCGCGAGCCCCGCCATGTAGGCCGCGAGCACCGCCGCGACCGCGAGCTCGGAGGTGCCGAACACGGTCGCGAACTCGCGGGTCCAGGCGGTCTCGAAGAGCAGCGCCGCGAAGCCCGAGAGGAAGAAGCAGAGCAGGAGCAGCGCGAAGGACATGCGTCGGGATCGTTCCGGGTCGCCGGGTCGGCCCGAGCGGGGCGTGCGCCCGGCCGTGGTCGGGAGCGCCGGCCGCGCCGCGTCAGAGGCGCCCGAGCGGCAGCAGGAATGCGTCCTCGAAGGGGTCGCCGACGAGGAAGGCAAATCCGTTCGGCACGTCCCAGGCGACCGTGTACATCGGCAGCGCGGCCAGGAAGATCCCGAAGCCGAGCAGCACCTTGACCGCGCGGAAGGGGCGCAGGACCGCGGCGTCGAGGATCAGGTCCGGGAGCGGGGCGGGCGGATCGAGCGGAATCGCTCCGCCCGGAGCCTCGGAGGCGTCCGCCTCGCGCTGCGCGGCGGCTCCGACGGGATCGGCGCTCTCCTCCGCGAGCGCGGGTCGCGCGAGCTGGACGAGACCGAACAGCAGCGACGCGGCGAGCAGCGCGCGCGCGGGGCGATCGACGCGGGACCTCATGCCTGCCTTCTCCTCGGGCCGCATTCTACCCCGGCGCGCGCCGCGGGCCTTCCTTTCGCGCGCATCGCGCCGGGTCCCGGCTCCCCGGCCAGGGCGTCAGCCCCCGTCGAGCGCCGCGAGCCCCGACGCGAAGGCGAGCAGGAAGCGCTCGAGCGTCCGGGTCGCGCGCTTGCGCGCGTCCGGGGCGTCCGCCGCGATCGGGGTCGAGAGCTGCGCGAAGCCGCGCGCCTGCGCCGCCGCGAAGGGGCTCGCGTCGAGGCCCACGAGATCGCCTAACAGATCGACCGGGAAGCCGCGGTCTCCGAAGCGCCAGTGGTAGACCAGTCGCTGCTCGCTCGCGTCGCGCACGACCGCGACGTCGACGCGGCGCCGCAGCCGGGCCGCGAAGCGGCGCTCCCGCTCCTCGACCCGGAAGCCGCGGCCGGGCAGCAGCGTCTTCGGCGAGAAGGGCGATCGGCTCGGCAGGCCCGCGTCCGCGCCGACCCGGAGCTCGACGCTCTCCGCCGGTCGCGAATAGCGCCGGCTCAGGATCGAGCCGATCGAGAGCGTGCCCAGGAACTGCCGGTCGACCTCGATCTCCGCGCTGCGCCAGCCGGCCGGGCTCGCGAGCGGGATCGAGGAGAGCGGCGGCTGCGCGCGGCGCGGTGCGTCGGCGCGCGGGAGCAGCGACAGGCCCGCGAGCAGGGCCGCCGCCGCAGCCGCGGTCCGCCAGGGGACGCCCGCGCCGGGCGCCGCGAGAGGGCCCGGGCGCGGCGGCTCGGCGGGCGCAGCGCCGCACACGGCGAGGCCCGCGGCGTAGAGCGCCACGGCGCCCGCCACCAGCACGGCCATGCCCTGCGAGGTGTGGCTCGCGGCTTCGCCCTGCGCCTGGTCGAGGCACGCGATCCACGCGACGCGCAGCGCATTCAGTCCGAACGCGAGCGCCGGCGCGAGCGCGACGACCAGCCACGAGCGCCGGCGCGCCGTGCCCAGGAGCTCCCGCACGATCACCGCGAGCAGGGTCAGGGTCGCGAGGCCCTGGAGCCCGCTGCAGGGCTCGGCGACGAGGAAGTGCACGTCTCCGCGCGCGATCAGGACTCCGCTCCGCGTGTGGTGGACGCCGGCGAGATCGAGGAGCTCGCTCCCGGCGCGGGCGGCGGCCAGCTGCAGCGGCCAGACCAGCGACTGGAACAGCCGCGGCGGGAGCGGGAGCGCGAGCAGGAGCACTCCGAGGGGAAGCGCGAGACCGCGCAGCGCCGGGGCTCCGCGCGCGGCGAGCGCGAAGGCGGCGAGGAGCGGCAGCAGCGAAGCCACGCGCAGCAGCTCCGAAGCGGTGTAGCTGGCCCAGGCGAAGCACGCGATGCCGAGCGCCGCGACTCCCGCGGCCCACCCGCGCGCGGGCCCGCCCTGCGCCGCGAGACGCGGCCAGCGGCGCCAGGCGAGCCAGCCGGACGCGAGCACGACGAGGAACGCGATCTCCTGGCGCTCTCCGAAGACCGCGCGCTCGACGCCCTGCTCGCCGGCCAGCGCGAGCGAGTCGCCGAGCAGCGAGCGGTAGCCGAAGGCCAGCGCCGCCGCGCAGAGCCACGGGAGCAGCCGCCGCATCGCGCGCTCGCGCCTTCCCGCCGCGTCCGGCAGTGCGGACATCCGGGGCAGGCGCTACTCGGGGCGCCAGTAGAGCCGCACCCCCAGTCCGCCGCGATAGGTCCAGCGGTGGAATTTCGCGCGCCACGTCGCGCTCTCGTTCCCGGCGCCGTCGCTGAAGCTCGCCACGAAGACCCGGTCGCGATCTCCGAACAGGCGATAGGCCTGTCCCGAGACGGCCACCGAGCTGACGAGCGGCCCGAAGCGCGCGGCCTCGAGCTCGACCTCGAGCCCCGGACCGATCCCGCGCAATACCTTCCTGCCGAGCGCATCCATCGCGACGAATCGCGTGTTCGCGAGCGGCGTGGTGGTCTGCCGGAACGCGCGCCGGACGGCGCCCGCGAGCCGCATCTGGTAGATCGCCCACTCGAAGGAAGGGGTCACGCTGAGACGCCGGTCGAGGAGCTCCAGCTCGAAGCTCATGCCGAGATTCCCGTTCAGGAAGTAGCTGCCGAAGCCCGCGTTCAGGTTGCTGCCCTGTCCGGTCACTCCGGCCTCGGGGAGCCCGGGCACGCCGACGGGCTGCTCGAGCTTTCCCGGTGCGCCCTCGCGCGCGAGATCCTGACCCGCGCGGATCCCGCTCGAGAGGCCGATCAGACCCGCGACGCGCGGTGCAAAGGGGAGCGGCGCGATCGGCGGAGAGGCGAGCCCGAGCGAGACCCCGTAGATCGCGAACTGCACGTCCTCGTCGCCGGTCGCGGAGGGGCGCACGCTCGATGTGATCTGGCCGCTGCCTCCCACGGAGACGAAGCTCGACGCGATGCCGAGCGAGGGCAGCCATCCCCAGAGCGCGACGTCGTCAGCGCGCCCCGAGCTCGGGGACAGCAGGAGCAGGAGCCCGGAGGCCGCGGCCGCGAAGCCGCGCAGCGACCCGCGCCCGCGCGGTTGCGATCGCCGCCAGCTCGCCATTTCGGTGTATTCAAGCAGGAAGGTGCGCAGGGGACACGACCCGTTCGAGTGGTGGGCCCTTCAGGTGGAAGACGCCCGCGGAATCCCCGCGCATCGTCGCAGATCGCCGTCTCGGCGGGCAAGCGCTTTCTCCGCCGGCGCCGCGCGCACTAGCGAGAGAGCTCCCCCGGCAGCGGGCGCGGGCCCGTCGCCCGCTGCGCCTCGCGGCGCCAGCGCTGTGCCTCCTGCGGATCCCGAGCGCTCCAGGCGCGGAAGAGCTCGTGCAGGGCCCGGTCGCGCTCCGCGCTCGCGGGAAGGGAGTCCAGCCAGGCGGCGGCTCCCGGAGGATCGAGCTCTCCCCATGCGTCCGCGAGCGCCGCAATGGCGCCCGTCGCGCCGGCGGAGTCGAGGCGCGGGCCGAGCCAGGCGGCCGTCCCGACCGGATCGCTTCGGGCCGCCGCGCTCACTCCGGCCGCGAGCAGCTCGCGCCGGACGGGAGCCGGGAGATCGCTCCGCGCGAGCAGCGCCTCGAGCCAGTGAAGGCCCGCCTCGGGCGCGCGGCGGCGCAGCACCGCGACGAGCGCGCGCACCTGCTGCCTGCGCGAGCGCCCGGCCGGCTGCGCGGCCACGAAGCGGAGCGCGGCATCCGGATCGGCCTCGGCCCAGCCGCGAACCAGTGCGGGCCGCAGGTCGAGATCGGGCCTGCTGCGGAGCTCCGCCGCGGCTGCGCCCGGGTCGCGCCTCGCCCACTCGGAGACGGCCTCCGCTGCGGCGCGCTCCCGCAGCGATCGGTCGGGCCAGCGCAGCACGCGCTCGAGCGTCCGAGCCGGATCGACGCGGGCCGCTGCGATCGCGAACCAGGCGGCGTCCTCTGCGCTCGCGTGCGCGGCGTGGCGCTCGAAGGCGTCGAGTGCGGCTCGAGCGCCCGCGGCATCGAGCTCTTGGAGCTGCCGCGCGATGCGCTCCGCGCGCAGCAGCGGATCGCCGAGTCGAAGGGCCTCGTCGAGCGCGCTCTCGCTCGGAGCGCGATCCGCGCCCGCGGGCGCATCGCCGCACGCACTCCAGGAGAGTGCGCAGCAGGCCGCGACCAGCAGAGGTCTGAAGCCGAGCTTCGAGATGGCCATTCACCGGAGGCTGCGGCGCGCGCCAAAGAGAAGGGGGACACGGCGTCTGCCGTGTCCCCCTTCCTGACGACTCTCCCCTTCAGGTCGGAGTCAGGCGCGGTTCCTGCGCCGCCGCACGGCGACGTGCGCGCCGAGCAGTGCGAGCAGACCGCCTGCGGCTCCGAGCACCGCTTGCGCCTCGGGCAGGACCATCACGATCACGGAGCCCTGGGAGAAGTTCTGGCCGGGGTTCACGATCGAGTTGGTCATGCCGCCGGACACGAGCGTGAGGGTGCCCTTGCCCATCTGCGTGCGCATGTCGGATCCGCGCAAGATCATGATGTCGGGCGGTCCGGTCACGCTGGCCGGGTCGAAGGAGACCGTGACCGTCCCGGTCGTGACGGGGAAGCCCCAGTTGATGCTGTTCTGGCCGAGTGCGGAGACTCCGAAGGCGTTCATCGGCGTGGCCGCGAAGTTCGTCCCCGGGCCGGGATCGAGGTCGCTCTGCCCGATCTCGGAGGTGACGATGCCGCCGAAGACCGTGCCGACGATGCCGTAGAGCGGCGCGGGATCCTCGTCGAGCAGGTTCTGCTTCTGGCGCGGGCCGCCCCAGGGGCCGGGCTGGGTGCCGCCGAGCGGCCGCTTGGCCGCGAGCATCAGGGTCATGCCGGTCTGGCCGGGACGCGGATCGCCCACCGTCACGACGCCCGTCGCCGGGATCACGTGCAGGTAGCCGCTGCCCTGGACGACCGTGTTCATGACGCCGCCGAACTGGTTCGGACCGGCGGTGTAGCGGACCAGGCCCGGCCGCGAGCCGCTGCCGATCGGCGACGGAACCGGCGTCACGCACGAGAGCGCGGTCATGCCGGTGCCGAGCACCGGATTCGGATTCGGGCAGAAGGTGAAGTTCGCGGGTCGGGTGGTCTTGGAGCCCGCCGCGAGCATCGCGCTCTCGCCGGGGAAGCCCCCCATCGTCGTCGCGCCCGAAACGACCGGCATCCCGCGGTAGAAGGTCGTGAACAGGTCGAGGACGTTGGGCGCCGCGAGGATCGGGATCAGGAAGGGAACCGCCGGGACGTCCCAGAACTTCCCTTCGATCGTGAGCTTGGTCGGCGGGTTGCCGGCCGTGCCGACGCTCGTGCCGTCCTGCTGGGCCGTCTTGGTGCCACCCGCGCCCGCGCCCTTCGCGAGCATGCCGGCGGGGAAGCGGAACAACGCGCCAGGCGACGGCGGCGCGACGCTGCGCGTCAGGAACAGCATGTTGGTGCCGCCCGTCGTCATCAGCGTGTTGATGTAGTCGGGCAGGTTGGGCTGGAACGTGGTCGGACCCGCCGGGATGCCGCCCTTGGCGATCGGGATGTGGGTCGCGATGCCGCGCCGGTCGAACCAGCGGCCCATCATCGCGACGGGCGTCGCCGCCGCGGCTGCACTCGCCCACCCGACCGCGACTAACAGAGCGGCCGCGACCGAGGTCCTGAGTCCGGACTTTCCGACTAACATGCGTATTCCTCCTGGGACACCGGACTCCGCGCCCGATGGTGCGAACATCATACTTCCGCGCGCTTCGCGAAGGCAAGCGAGGAGGGGCGCTTTCGACGCAGTCCGGCGCGAGAGGGGTCCGGATGCGGCAGGCTGATAGACTGCGGCCCTCTCGCGAGCGACCAGGGGAGTCCAATGCACCGAATTTCCTCGGCTTTGCGCGTCGGGGCGGCCCTCGCCGCGCTGCTCGGCGCCGCCTCTGGCTGCAGTCCGGAGGCGCCGAAGGCCGCCGGGGCCGCGCGCGGGGCGGCCGCCCACGCCGCGGTGCTCGCAGCCCTGCGCGAGCAGGACCCGCTCTCTCGCGCGCGGACCCTCGCGGAAGCGCTCCGGCCGCTCGCCGCGGCAGACACCGAGGAGATCCGCCGGGCGTTCCGGGACGCCCAGTTCTCGGTCGGGCTCGGAGACCGGATCCTGCTCGCGCACTGGTGGGGCAGCCGCGATCCGAAGGCCGCGCTGGAATGGGCCCGACAGGATCTCCAGAGCCCCCAGATCGTCGAGATCGTGATGGAGGAGTACGCGGCCGCAGACCCCGACGCGGCCCGCCGCGAGCACGGCGAGATCCCGACGCAGCGCAAGGTGGCACTCGGCCAGGCCCTCGTCCGGGGCTGGTTCCGATCCGGCGCGCCCGGCCTGCAGGAGTTCCTGCAGAGCCTGCCCTACGGGATCCAGCAGCAGGAGTTCGTGAGCGCCTACCTGCGAGCGCGGATGGCGCGCGAGGGTCCGGACGCGCTGCGCTCCTGGGCGCTGGCGCTGCCCGAGGAGGTCGGTGAGCGCTACCGGGAGATGGCGTTCCAGCGCGTGGCCGCGGTGCTCACGAGCCTGGACCCCGAGGTCGGCATGGCCTGGGCGCTCGAGCACTACCAGGGCCGGAGCGGGACCGGGCTGCTGAAGATCGCGGCCGCGCCCTGGGGCCGCGTCGACGGCCTCGCGGCACTGACGCGGCTCAGTGCGCTTCCCGACGGGCCCGAGAAGCTCGCGGCCGTGGAAAGCGCGTTTCGCAGCTGGGTCAAGGCGGACCGCGCGGCCGCGCTCGAGTTCGCGGCGCGCTCGGTGGACGAGCCCTGGTTCGAGCGCGCCCTCGAGGTCTACGCGCGGCTCGTCGCAATGGGAGGCGCTCCGACCGAGGGGCTCGCGCTCGCGGCGAAGATCCGCCATCCGAATCGCCGCCAGGACACCTACGTGAAGATCGCGCGCTTCTGGCGCGGCAGCGACGAGAGCGCGGTCCGCGAGTGGCTGAAGACGGTCGATCTTCCCGAGATCGCGCACAAGCAGATCTGGTACGACCCGCCGGGCGGTCACGCCGACGCTATCCGCCGGGCCCAGGCTGCGGAAGCGGCGGGCCAGCTGCCGACTCCGGCTGCGGGTCTGGAAGCGGCTCTGCCCGGGCTGCGCTGACCCGAGCGGCCACTTCGCTCGCGCCCGGGGCCCGGAAGCGCAGCGCGCGGCGCGCGAGGGCGAGCGTCTCCTCGCCGCTGTCGCCGCGCGCGAGCCGGAGCTCCGCGAGCCTTCCGGCGAGCGCGCCGCTCTCCGGGTGCTCGCGCAGCACGGCGCCGAGCCGCAGCTCGGCCTCCGCGGGGCGCTCGAGCCGCGCGAGCAGCTCTGCGAGGTCGAGCTCGAAAGCCGGATCGACGGGCTTCGTCGCGGCCAGCACCGCGTCCGCGTGCGGCAGGGCTTCCTCGAGCGCCCCGCTGCGAGCCGCGAGCAGTCCGAGGGCGACGCGCGCGCGCGGCAGGCCGGGCGAGAGCTCGAGCGCGCGCCGGTAGCTGCGCTCCTGCTCCTCGCGCGGAGCTCCGCTGCGCCCGAGCGCGAAGCCCAGGATCTCCTGGAACACGGCCTGCTTCGGGTGTCGCTTCGCCGCGGACGCGGCCTCCGCGAGCGCGGCGGCGCACTCCCCCGCGTCGCAGAGAAAGCGCGCGCGCTCGCGCAGCAGCTCGGCGTCGCGGGGCGGCGTCGGGCCGGAGGCGAGGGTCCGCGCGAGCTGGACCGCTGCGGCCTTCGGACCCGCGTGAGCCGCGAGACCCTCCGCCAGCGCGAGCGAGGCCGCGGCGCGGGTGTCGGGCGCGCGCGTGAGGCGCAGCAGCAGCGGATTCCGCCTGCCGGCCCTGCCGAGCTGTGCGAGCGCCCGCAGCTTGAGCAGCTCCCCGTCCGCGCTCACCGGGGCCTCGGCGTCGCCCGCGCCGAGCGCGCTCAGCGCCTCCTCGGCCCTGCCCTCCGCGAGGTAGAGGCGCGCGACCCGCAGCCGCGCGTCGGTAGCCCCGGCCGAGACCCGGATCGAGTAGCGGTACTCCTCGATCGCGCGGTCGATGTCTCCGAGCTGCTCGGCCGCGAGCGCGGCGAAATAGCGCCCGTAGGTGTTGTTGGGCCAGAGCCGGTTGGCCTCGGAGAGCTGCTCGAGCGCGAGGCGCGGCTCTTCGAGCGCGAGCTGCGCGCGGCCCTCGGCCAGCGCGCGCTGCGCCGCGATCGGAATCCGGGACGCGACGGCCAGCGCCTCCTCGGCGCGCCCGGCGAGGACCAGCACGTCCGCGTACTCGAAGAGCACGTCGGGAGAGGTCGCGCCGGCGGACTCGCTCCGCTCGAGCGCGCCCTGCATCGCCAGCGCGGCGTCCTCGGGCCGATCGAGCTCGAGGAAGTGCCGCGCGAGATCGCGCCAGCCGAGGATCGCGACGCCGGGCTCCTCGTGCAGGGTCGCCTCGCGCAGCAGCGCCTCCGCTTCGTCGGGTCGCCCGAACGAGCGCAGATAGGCGGCCGCGGTCATGCGCAGGTCGCTGGCACGCGGGTCCTTCTCGAGGCCGCTGCGCAGCAGCGCGAGCGCCCGCTCGCGGTCGACCTCGTCGTAGAAGCCGAGCGCCTCGCCGATCAGGAACGCGTCGAGCGGAAATCGCTCGAGGCAGGCGTCGAATCGCTCGCGCGCCTTCGCGACGTCGCCCTTCGCGCGTTCGAGCTGCGCGCGGGCCGTGCAGAAGCGCGCCGTGATCACGTCGCCGAGTCCCCGCTCGTCGACGCTGCGCTCGAGCTCCGCGAGGCTCTGCTCGGCCTCGTCCGCGCGCTTCAGGCCGAGCAGCGACACCACGCGCACGCTCAGCGCGTCGGGATCGCTCGCGTCGAGTGCGAGCATGCGGTCGGCATCGCCGAGCGCGTCCTCGTAGTTGCGGCGGGTCTGCATCGCGGCCTGCGCGTGCAGGCGCAGCGCGTCGAGGTTGTCCGGCTCCGCGGAGAGCACCTCGGCGGCCCGGGCCATCGCAGCCTCGAAGCCCCCCGAGCCGAGTGCGGCGCTGCCGAGCTCGAGCGTCGCGCGGGTCCGCCAGGCGGGGTCTTCGCGCGCCTTCTCGAGCGACCACTGCGCGAGCGTCGGCTGACCGAGTCGGGCCAGCGCGAGGCCGTAGCGGTAGTGGACCTCGGGGTCGCTCGAGCCGCCCTCGACGAGCGCTTCGAGCGGCGCGAGGGAGCCGCGCAGGTCCCCGGCCTCCTGCTGCGCGCGGATCGCATCGAGCGAGGCCGGCGCGTCGCCACAGGCGAGCGCGAGCAGCAGGACCGGCGCCGCGCGCAGCAGGGGTCGCCCCGCGCGGGATGCGAGCGAGGCCGCGGCCCGCGCGGCGAACGACATCGGCATGTCTCGGAGCATACAGGCAGCGCCGCGCGCCTCTGGCTCCGGCGCGCCTGGGTATCCTGTGCGCCCCATGCCCCGACGCTGGTACGAATCGCGCTGGCCGTGGCTGCTCGCCGCGGCCCTGCTGCTGCTCTCGATCACGCTGCGCATCGAGCGGCCCGACCGCCGGCCGAGCGGGTCGGCCGAGGAGATCGAGCGGCTCGCGCAGCGCAAGGACCTGAACGTCCTCTTCATCCTGATCGACATGCTGCGGGCCGATCGACTCGGGAGCTACGGCTATCCGCGCGCGACGAGCCCGACGATCGATTACCTCGCCCAGCACGGCGTGCGCTTCGCGAGACACCTGTCGCAGTCCTCGTGGACGAAGAGCTCGATGGCCTCGCTCTGGACGAGCCTCTACCCGCTGCGCGCGGGCGTCACGCGCTACGACGAGGGCCTGCCCGAAGAGGCGCAGCTGCCGGCCGAGATCCTGAAGCAGGCCGGCTTCCGCACGGTCGGGCTGTACCGGAACGGCTGGGTCGCGCCGAGCTTCGGCTTCGCCCAGGGCTTCGACACCTACGAGCGGCCGATCGGGACCGGAGTGCCGGCGACTGCGATCGTCAGGAACCCGACCGTGCGCGAGGGAGCGACGGACCTCGATGCGGTGCGCGCGGCGGCGGAGTTCCTGAAGGTGCGCGGCAAGGAGCGCTGGTTCCTCTACCTGCACCTGATGGACCTGCACGAGTATCTCTACGACCCCTCGACCGCGATCTTCGGCAGCAGCTACAGCGACGTCTACGACAGCGCGATCCTGCGCACGGACCGCATGATCCAGCAGCTGCTCGGCGACCTCGCGACCGGCGGCCACCTCTCGAACACGCTGATCGCGATCGGCTCCGACCACGGCGAGGCCTTCCTCGAGCGCGGCTTCGAGGGGCACGCGCGCAACCTCTACCGCGAGACCCAGGAGGTTCCGCTGATCCTGGCCTTCCCGTTCCGGCTCGAGCCGGGGCTCACGATCGAGACGCGGACCCAGAACGTCGACCTCTGGCCGACGCTGCTCGACCTGCTCGAGCTCCCGCCGCTCGCGCCGAGCGACGGCCGCTCGCGGCTGCCGGAGATCCTCGCTGCGGCGCGCGGGAAGCCGCTGCCGGAGACGCAGGAGACCGCCGTCGCCTTCCTCGACCAGACCTGGGGCACGCCGCAGATGAAGCCCGCGCACACGCTGTCGCTGCTGCGCGGCAGCCTGCGCTACGTGCTCACCTACGACCGCGCGGGAAGCGGGCTCAAGCTCGAGGAGCTCTTCGACGCGAGCGGCGATCCCGGCGAGAAGCGGGACTACTTCGCGGAGCGCCCGGACGCGTCGCTCGCGCTGCACGAGCTCGCTGCGGCGCAGCTCGAGAGCGAGACGGTCTGGCAGGAGCCGCCCCCGAAGCTCGAGCTCGACGAGCTCCAGCTGAACCAGCTGCGCGCGCTCGGCTACGCGATCCCCTAGCGCGAGCGGATCACCAGCGCACGGTGAAGTCGACGCCGTAGGTGCGCGGCTCGTTCAGGATGTTGACGACGAGATTGTTGAAGCCCGAGGCGTCGAAGGCGTAGATCTTGTAGGTGTCGTCGAGCAGGTTGCGCACCCAGCCCGCGAGCTCGAACTGCCCATCGGGCGTCTGGTACGCGAGCCGGACGTTGTGCAGCCAGTGCGGGGGCTGACCGATCGCGTTCTTCGGCAGGAAGATGTTCCCCGAGCGGTCGCCGAAGCCGCGCCCCTCGGTCTGGTCGAAGTACACGGTGTCGGACCAGGCGCCGTCGTAGCGCGGTGTCACGGTTCCGAAGCGCCCGATCTCGAAGGGCCAGTCCGCGCTGATCGCGACCGTGAAGGGCGGCGCGTTCGGCAGGCGGTTGCCGGTGTAGTCGGCCACCACGAGCACGTTCACGACCTGCGTCTGCGAGATCGGCAGCGACTGCACCGTGGAGTCGGCGAACTCCGTGAAGCGGCCGTTCAGCCAGCCGAAGGTCAGGTACAGGTGCAGCGCGTCGAAGTAGGAGGGGATCGGGTCGAGGTCCTTCAGCGGGTACAGATCGAGCAGCGCTTCGGCTCCGACGACCTTGGCGCCGCTCGCATTGATGAACTCGAGCGAGGGCAGCGAGCCGAAGTCGTGCTCGACGACGAGGATCTGGTAGTCGCGGTACTTGTAGAAGAAGAGCGCCGCGTCGAGGGTCAGGCGGTCGTCGAAGAGCTTGAGCTTGAGCCCCGTCTCGAAGGCGTCGATCGTCTCCGGGGTGGCGGTGGTCGCGCCGAGCAGGCGGTTCGCCGAGGCGTTGTGGTGCCCCGCCTTCCAGCTTCGCGTGTACTTGAAGGAGAGGGTCGAGCGGTCGTCGAAGTGGTAGGTGATGCCGGCCATCCCGGTCGGCGCGCGCCAGACCTCGGCGGGGGCCCTCCCGAGCGGCGGGCTGTTCTCGGTGAAGAGCGCGTAATCGAAGTCCTTCTTTTCCTGGTTGAAGCGCGCGCCGCCCTGGATGCTCCAGTCGTCCGAGAGACGCCACGCGAGGTCGCCGTACACGGCGACGTCCTGGGTCTTCTCGCTGAAGTTGCGCACGGTCGGAAGGCTGCCGCCGGAGCGGACCACCTGCTGCTCGGCCGTGTAGTTCAGGATGTGCGCATCCAGCTCCTCGTGCAGGAAGAATCCGCCGAGGTTCCAGACGAGGTCGCCGCCGAGCAGGTCGCCGTTCAGATTCAGGTCCTGCGTGACCTGGTAGGCGTCGTCCTGGGATTCCGTCTCGAAGAGCACGATCGGGGTGTAGTCCTGGTCGATGTCCCGCAAGCGGTCGTACCACTCGTAGCCCGTGCGGCTCGTCAGCTGCAGGTTGCCGCGCGAGAACTTCATCTCGAGGAAGCCCCCGGCGTTGTCGAGCAGCGTGTCGCCCGTGCGGTTCACGTCGATGCGGTAGGGATCCGGGTCGAGCTTGTTCGCGAGCTCCTTCGCGACGGTCTGCTGGAGCAGCGCCGTGATCTCCCGCGACGACAATCCGGGGTTCTCCGCGACGAGGAGCGCCCGCAGCGGGCCATCGGCGGCGAGGAGCGCAGCGATCTCGGGCTCTTGATAGCCCCGCGAGGTCTGTCCACCCAGGAAGTTTCCCTGGGTGCCATAGGTGGTGCCGAGGGTCGAGAGCTCGTCGACGTGGGAGCCGTGGACGTTCAGCAGGAACTGGCTGTCGAAGAGCTCGGTCTCCGGCGTCAGCAGGAACTGCCCGCGCGCGCCCCAGGTCCCGGTGTCGTTGAGCGGCGTCGCGAGGCCGAAAGGCAGCCGCGAGACCTGACCGGTTCGCACCCACTGCTCGTCCATGCGCTCGCCGCAGACGCTCGCACTGCGCCGCGCCGCCACGGAATCCGAGGTCTTGATCGGGCGCCCTCCGGGCGGCTCGAAGGCGCAGCCGTTCTCGAGGTAGCCGGCGCGCTCGCGAAAGCGGAACGCGAGGCGCCCCGCGAGCAGGTCCTCGACGATCGGCGCCTCCACGTGGCCCTGGAAGTCGCGCTCGTCGAAGCGCCCGAAGCTGCTGGTCAGGTCGGCCGAGTGCTCGCCCGTCGGCTTCTTGCTGAGGACGTTGATGGCTCCGCCGGAGGCGTTGCGAAAGGGGCCCGTGCCCTGCGGCCCGCGCAGGATCTGGACCTGCTCGACGTCGTAGAGCAGCCCGAGCTGGATCGCCGGCGCGTTGATCGAGACGCCGTCGCGGTAGATCGAGACCGCGCCGGTCGAGTTCGCGTTGTAGTCGGAGAGCCCGATCCCGCGGATGAAGAAGGTGGGGCTGGTGGAGCCGACCGCCGGGATCGCGACGTTCGGCGTGTACGCGCTCAGGTCCGAGACGTCCTGCGCGCCGAGCGCCTGGATGTCCGCCGAGTCGAAGAGGATCACGGATTCCGTGTCCTTGAGGCTCGGCCCCACCGGGACCTCGCCGAGGATCACGATCTCCTCGACCCCTGCGGGCGGCTCCGCGGGCGCGGATCCGGCCTCGCCTCCGGCGCCTTCGGGCGGGTCCTCGGCCTGGGCCGAGGCCCCGGGCGCACCTAACAACAAGAGCGCCGAAACAACCGCGCTCGCGAGACACTGCGGAACACTCCGGCGAACGCGGATCATCGGGACTCCAGTGGCATCTGCGCGCTGCGAGTCCAGACGATGCGCGAAGCCGCCGCTGCTCGTCAATCGAAACCTGCCGCGGCGCGGCCACCCGAACGGAGGATGCGGCCGCGCTCCCGAGCGCTCGACGGCCGGCCGGAACCCCAAGGGGCCGCGCCGCGCGCGGCCGGGTCGGCGTAGAATCCCACTCGGAGCGCCTTCCGCGCGCGGAGGTCGCATGAACCCGATGCACCGCAGCTGGCTGATCCTCGCAGCGCTCGCGAACTTCTGCTGCGCGGGAGCACCCGCGCCGGCCCCCGGGTCCGGGATCGCGCTGCCCGAGAAGATCCTGCCCTCCGAGGTGATTCCGCAGGATCCGGACCGGCGGCTCAGCAGCGACGGGCTCGTGCAGATCCACGCGCCGGACCTCAAGGGCCGCATCTACGTGCGCCCGCCGCGGCCCCATCTGCAGCGCTACCGCAGCATGCTGCTGCAGAAGCCCGAGCTCAGCTACCGCCGCGGAGTGCAGCCCTTTTCGCCGCGCGCCGAGCAGGCGCTGCGCGACTACTTCGATCGCCGCGTGCGCGAGGAGCTCGCGGGCTCCCCCGGATGGGAGCTCAGCGAGACGCCCGGGCCAGACGTGCTGCAGGTCGGGATCGCGGTCCACGACCTCTCGGTGAACACCGACCAGTCGGACTCGGACTCGAGCATCACGCGCCTCTCGACCTCCGCGCCCTGCGTGCTGCGCCTCGAGCTCTTCGACTCGAGCACCGGGATGCCGCTCCTGCGCTTCCTGCAGCGCCGGCACCTGCAGGCGGGCACCTTCGGCGGCGGGGACGTCGAGAGCCTGCGCCTGCGCCGCGAGTTCGACGGCTTCGCGCGCGAGATCGGACAGCATCTGCGCACCTACTACGCCGCCGTGCGCGAGGTCGAGCGCCGCGAGAAGGCGGCGGAGCCCTAGTCGCAGGTGCCGCGCGTGGGAGCCGCCCCGGAGTCGCAGACCGGGATCGTGCGCTCGGTCCGGGTCGAGATCGAGGCCCCGGCCCGCCTGGTCTGGGAGGTCCTGCTCGATCTCCCGCGCTATGCCGAGTGGAACCGGTTCAACCCGCGCATCGAGTCGACGCTCGAGCTCGGCGCAGCCGTGGTGATGCTGGCGCGGAACCCGCTCACGGGCGAGACGGTCGAGGTGACGGAGTACCTCGTCGCGCTGGAGCCCGAGCGCCTGCTCGCGTGGGAGCAGCCTCCCGCGCCCGGAAGCCGCGACGCCGCGCGGCGCGATCAGCACCTCGCCGCGCTCGCCCCCGCGCGCTGCGCGTTCCACCACAGCGACCGCTTCTTCGGACCCGGCGCCGCGCAGACGCTGCGCGAGCACGGCGCCTGGGTGAAGGCAGGCTTCGACCTGATGGCGCGCAACCTGAAAGAGCGCGCAGAGGCGCTCGCCAGGCAGGCTCGCGCGCGGCGCTGAGTTTCGGCGCTCGCCGCGGCGCCCCCGATCAGTCCCCGTCCGCGCCGCGCTCGAGCAGCCGCCGCGCGCGCTCGCGCCCGTCGGCGCAGGCGCGCCCGCGGCCCGCGCAGCGCTCCCAGCGCGCGCGCAGCGACTCGGGCCGGTACGGCGCCGCGTGGTGGTAGGTCGCGCGATACAGCTGCGTCTCGCGCTCGAGCCGCGCGGCCGGGACCGTTTCGCGGCCCGTCGCGCCCGGCGCCGCCGCCGCGAGGAAGCTCGCGGCGATCGGCAGGCTGGCCTGCTCGACCGGGTGGCCGAACTCCGAGGGCCGCTGCGCGATCTGGGAGAGCGCGCGCGCGATCGGCTCGCGCTCGGGCCCCTCCGGCTCGAAGCCCGCGAGCAGCGGCAGACAGATCGCGCTGCGCCAGCGGCAGGCCTCGCGGATCGCGAGCGCCTGCGCGCGCTCGCGCTGCTCCGGCGTGAGCGCCGCGAGGAAGCGCGGCAAGAGCGCGTTGCGGCGCCCGACCGAGGCCGGCTCGCCGAAGCCCGTGAAGGGCAGCAGCGCGGTGTCGTTGCGGAAGAACGCGCGGCCCGCGAGGTGCGAGAGCCGCGGGCGCAGCAGCGTCTGGACCTCGCCCTCGAGCCGCGCCGCCCGCAGCACGCCGACCGGCCAGAGCTCGTGCGCGAGCAGCGCCGCGACTCCCTCGATCCCGGCGCGCCGCAGCGCCGCTGCGAAGTCGGGCTCGCGCGCGCGCCGCGCGAGGCGCGCCAGGTCGAGCGCCGCCCGCGGATCCCGGAAGCCGAGCAGGAAGAGATCGGGCCCCGAGCCGTACCAGATCGCGACTTCTGCGAAGACGCGATCGAAGGTGCGCAGCACGAGCGCGAGGCTCGCCTCGTCGATCTCGTACTGGTGGAACCACTGGCAGAAGACGCCTCCGGGCGAGAGCTTCGCGCGCGCGGCCTCGAGGAACTCCCGGCTGTAGAGCATCTCGACGCCGCCGACCCAGGGATTGCTCGGCTCCGACGCGATCACGTCGAAGCCGCCCGGACTGCGCTGCAGCGCGCGGTAGGCGTCGCTGCGCTCGATCCGGATCGCCGGGTTGCGCGAGGCGCCGTGCGTCGCGAAGTCGAAGTGCGGCGCGGCCGCGACGACCCCCGGCGAGATCTCGCCGACCACGACCTCCTCGATCCCGCGCAGCTGCGCGAGCTCGCCCGAGGTCACGCCGGTGCCGAGGCCCACGACGAAGGCGCGCTTCGCCTCTTCCGCGAAGAGCGCCGGCAGGATGCCGAGCAGGACCGTGGTCGTCGAGTCCCGTTCGGTCGCGCTGTCGGGCTTGCCGTTCACGTGCAGGCCCAGCACGCGCGAGCGGCTGCCCGGATACTCGACGACGCTCACGGTCACCCCGGGATCGTCGTCGTAGAAGACGATCTCGCGCTCCCCGAGGAGCTTCGCGAGCGCGGCCTCGCTGCCGGATGCGCGATCGGCCCCTGGAACCCGCGAGCGCATCCGGAACAGGCCCGCGGAGAGTGCCGCCTGCGACCAGGGCGTCGCGCCCAGCAGGAAGTGTGCCGGCGGCGCGAGGATCAGCAGCGCCGCGAGCGCGGGCGCGACGCTCCGGCTCTCCCTCGCTCGCGCCGCCGCGAAGAGCAGCGCCGCGAGCCCGAGCGCGGCGACGGCGATCCGGTACACGTGGTGGAGGTCGAGCCAGAAGAGCAGCGCATAGCCCCCGACGAGCGCGCCGAGCAGCGATCCGAGCGTGTTCCAGCCGTAGAGGCGCCCCGCCGTCGAGCCGAGCTCGCCGTGGCGCCGCCGCAGGTGGTCGAAGACGAGCGGCAGGCCCGCGCCGGAGAGCAGCAGCGCCGGGGCCATCAGGGCCAGCCCGAAGGCGAACACCGCGCCGAAGTAGAGCGGGAACGCGACGTCCTCGAGCGAGAACGCGGTGCGCAGCTCGTGCGCGAGGAGCGGAAGTCGCGGAATTCCGTGGTAGGCGGCCGTCAACAACGCGACGAGCAGCAGCTGGCTCGCGATCAGTAGCCAGCCCGGAACGCGGGGCAGCGCGGTCACGAGCAGGCTGCCGCACGCGATGCAGAGCACGAAGACCGCGATCACGAGCGAGAACGCGTATTCCGAGGAGCCGAGCGAGAGCGCGCCGAGCCGGATCGCGACGATCTCGAGCGTCATCAGCGCGAAGCCGGAGAGCAGCACGGCGAGCGCGTAAACCGGGAAGGCCGCGGGCGGGCTGCCGGCCGCCTCGGCTGTGGCCGCGCCGGGCTCGCCCCGCCGCCCGAGCCAGACGAAGACGGCGCCGGCCGCGACGTTGACGCCGGCCATCGCGTAGAGCGTCCCCGGCAGACCGAGCGCCGCGATCAGCCAGAAGCCCGCGACGAGCGCACCGAGGAACGCGCCCGCGGTGTTGAGCCCGTACACCGACGCGTGGATGCGCGTCGCGTCGCCGGCGCGCCGCGCCAGCGCCTGCGTCAGCAGCGGGATCGTGCCGCCCATCAGGACGGTCGGCGGCAGCAGCAGGAGCGCACACAGCCCGACGTCGCAGGCGAAGCTGCCGACGTCGCCGAGATCCGGCAGCCGGACCGAGAGCGCGCGCGCCGCGCCAAAGAGCGGCGGGAAGCCGAGCGCCCAGGCGCCGATTCCGATCTCGACGCCGCCGTAGAGCTCGAGCAGCCGCGGCGGAGCAGCGCCCGCCGCGGCCTCGCGCAGGCGCCTGCGCGAGAGCGCGCCGAAGAGCGCATAGCCCGCGGCGAGGCCACCCAGGAAGAGCCCCAGCACGGCGGCGGTCGCCTCGCCGTGCGAGCCGAGCAGCACCGCGAGGTAGCGCTCCCAGGTGACCTGGTAGACGAGCCCCGTCAGACCCGTGAAGAAGGTGAGCGCGAGCGCGACCGCGCGCGTCACGGCCTAGAGCACGCTGCCGCCGTCGAGCAGGAGCGTCTGGCCGGTCACGAAGGAGGCCGCGGGCGAGCACAGGTAGACGACCGCGCCCGCCATCTCGTCCGCCTGGCCGATCCTGCGCAGCGCGGCGCCCCGCTCCAGCTGCTTCCGGATCGCGTCGTTGGCCCAGAGCGCGGTCGAGAACTCGGTCTGGATCAGCCCGGGCGCGATGCAGTTGACGCGGATGCCGTCCACACCCCAGGTCTTCGCCTGCACCTGCGTCAGCATGATCAGCGCGGCCTTCGAGACCGAGTAGCCGCCGATCACGTCGCTCGCCGCGCGCCCGCCGACCGAGCTCACGTGCACGATGCTGCCGCCCTCGCCGTGGCGCAGCATCGCCTCGCGCGCATGGTTCGAGAGGAAGTGCGCGGACTTCACGTTCGTGGCGAGGAGCGTGTCGAAGGCGCGCTCGTCGAGGTCCTGGATCGGGCCGAAGACGGGGTTGGTGCCGGCGTTGTTGACGAGGATGTCGACGCGCCCGAGCGCGCGCTGCGTCTCGTCCACGAGGCGGCGCAGCTCCTCGAGCCGGCGCACGTTGGTCGGCACGGCGAGCGCGCGACGGCCGCGCTTCTGGACGGACGCGGCGGCCTCCGCGAGCGGCTCGGGGCTGCGCGCCGCGAGCACCACGTCCGCGCCGTGCTCGGCCAGGCCCTGCGCGATCGAGAGGCCGATCCCGCGGCTCGCGCCGGTGACGATCGCGACCTTTCCAGCGAGAGAGAAATCGGCGACGGGCATCGGCTCCTCCGCGGCTGGGCGCCGCCCACTCTAGTCGCTGCGGCCGCGGTGGCGCTAGCATGCGGGTCTGCCCGCGGCGACGCGCCCCGCGCCGGCCACGCGCGAAGCGAGGACGCATGGTCGACTACGATCCCTTCTCCGCCGAGATCATCCACGGCGACCCGCACAAGGTCTACCGCCAGCTGCGCGACGAGTCGCCGGTCCACTTCATGCCGCGCTGGAACACCTGGGTGCTCTCGCGCTTCCAGGACATCTGGGACGCCTGCACCGACAACGAGAGCTATTCGGCCGCCCAGGGAACCACGACCTCCCACCTGCTCACGAAGGTCCAGCCGGTCACGCCGACGCTCAACAACATGGACCCGCCCGAGCACACGCGGCTGCGCGCCGAGATGCGCAAGTTCTTCTCGCCGCGCCGCGTGGCCGAGCTCGAGCCGGTGTTCCGGACCTTCGCGCTCGAGGCGATCGCGGGCTTCGAGGAGCGCGGCGAGTGCGAGGCGGTGGGCGAGCTCGCGCAGGTCGTCGCGACGAGCGTCGGCTGCGAGGTCGCGGGCTTTCCGCGCGAGGACGCGGACTACCTGCGCACGCTCGTCGAGGGCTTCTTCGAGCGCGACCCCGAGAAGGAGGGCATGACCGAGGCCGGCCTCGCGAAGCTGGACGAGATGTTCGGCTACTTCGCAGGGCTCTCGGCCAAGCGCCGCGGCAAGCCCTACGTGCACGACCCGATCGGGATCCTGCAGCAGATGGAGTTCGGCGGCCGCCTGCTCGACGACGCCGAGATCGCCTCGCACCTGTTCCTGCTGCTCGTCGGCGGCACCGACACCTTCCCGAAGGTGTTCTCGAACCTGCTGCTGCGCCTCGCGCGCAACCCGGACGCGCGGCGCCGCGTCGCCGCGGATCCCTCGCTCGCGCTCGAGGCCTTCAACGAGGCCGTGCGCATCGACATGCCGACCCAGGTGATGGCGCGTCTGGTCCGGCGCGACCACGAGATCCACGGCCACCGGATCCGCGAGGGCCAGCCGATCCTCTTCCTCTACGCGTCGGGCAACCGCGACGAGCGCGAGTTCCCGGACCCGGAGCGCTACGACATCGACCGGCGTCCGCCGCGCTCGCTCTCCTTCAGCCACGGCACGCACGCCTGCATCGGCCTGCACGTCGCGCGCGCCGAGGGCCGCATCCTGCTGAACGAGCTGCTCGCGCGCTGGCCGGAGTACGAGGTCGACGAGTCCGGGCTCGAGCGCTACGCGACCGAGTTCGTGCAGGGCTATTCGCGCATGCCGGTGCGCTGGCGCCGCTAGTCGCCGCAGCGCGCGGGGCGCGGCGCCGACTGCCGAGGCGGGTGGAATGGAGCTCGACATCCGGGACGTCGGCATGTGCGTCGCGACGCTCCTGCCGGATCCGATGGTCTGCGATCGCGAGTCCTTCCGCGCGATCGCGCGCGCGACCGCCGACGCGGGCTTCCGCGAGATCTCCTTCTGGCCGCTGCACCTCGAATCGATCGGCGCGGACGCGGCCCTGGCCGCGCTCGCCGAGACCGGCCTCGCCGTGCCGGTGGTCGAGGCCGCGCTCGCGTGGAGTGCGGGAACCGGCCCCGCGCTCGAGAGCGAGATCGGCGGGATCTGCGCGGCCGCCGAGCGCTTCGGCGCGCGCATCGTCGGCGCCTGTGCGCTCGAGCCGGTGCTGGCCGCGAGCGAGCGAGCGGTCGAGGGCTTCGCGCGGCTCTGCGAGGGCGTCGCGCGCGCGGGCCTGCGCGCGAGCCTCGAGTTCCTGCCCTGGTCGGGCGTGCCCGATCTCGCGAGCGCCTGGCGCATCGTGCGGGCCGCGGGCCAGGCGAACGGGGGCCTCCTGCTCGACAGCTGGCACTGGCAGCGCCAGCCCGGCGGTCCCGATGCAGCACTCCTGCGCGAGATCCCGGGCGAGCGGGTCCACTACCTCCAGCTCTGCGACAGCGCGCCGCTGCCGCAGCCGGATCTGATGGCCGAGGCGATGAGCGACCGCCGGCTGCCCGGAGAGGGCTGCGTGGATTTCGCCGAGCTGCTCGACGCGCTCGGCGAGATCGGAGCTGAGCCCTTCGTCGCGGCCGAGGTCTTCAACGCGCGGCTCGTCGCACGGGGGGCCGGACCCGCGGCGCGGGCGATCCGGCGCGCCTGCGGCGAGGTCGCGCGCGGCTGATCGTCTGGCCGCGAGCTCGCGAGCGTTCCGCGTCGCGGGGTATGCTCGCGCGACGCCATGCCGGAATACACCCTCTCGATCAACGGCGCGACCCGGACCGTCGACGTCGCGGGCGACACCCCGCTGCTCTGGGTGCTGCGCGACGCGCTCTCGCTCACGGGAACCAAGTACGGCTGCGGCGCAGGGCTCTGCCGCGCGTGCACGGTGCACCTCGACGGCGAGGCGGTCACCGCGTGCCTGCTCCCGATCGCGAGCGCGGCGGGCCGCGCGGTCACGACGATCGAGGGCCTCACGCCGGACCGCAGCCACCCGCTCCAGCGCGCCTGGGCCGAGCTCGACGTGCCGCAGTGCGGCTACTGCCAGCCCGGCCAGATCATGAGCGCGGCCGCGCTGCTCGCGCGCAACCCCGCGCCCGACGACGCCGCGATCGACGCCGCGATGTCCGCGAACCTCTGCCGCTGCGGCACCTACAACCGGATCCGGAGCGCAATCCAGCGCGCGGCCGCGGAGCTGCGCGGTGGGGGCTGAGGCCGGCGTATCGCGGCGCGATTTCCTGCGCATCTCGGGCGGCGCGGGCATCGGTCTCGTGGTCGCGTTCCAGCTGCCGGCCTGCTCGCGCGGCTCCGATCCCGGGCTCGCTCCGGTGCCGGGCACGGGAGCGCTGAACGCCTGGGTGCGGATCGCCTCCGACGGAGTCGTGACCTTCTCCATCGCGAAGTCGGAGATGGGCCAGGGCGTGCTGAGCTCGCTCTCGATGCTGCTCGCCGAGGAGCTCGAGGTCGACTGGACGCAGGTGCGCGCCGAGCACGCGCCCGCCGACGAGCGGCGCTACGGCCCGCAGCTCACGGGCGGGAGCTCGAGCGTGCGCACGAGCTACGAGCCGCTGCGCCGCGCGGGCGCGGCCGCGCGCGAGCTCCTGATCGCGGCGGCGAGCCAGGAGTGGCAGGTGCCGGCCGCCGAATGCCGCGCCGAGAACGGGAAGGTCGTGCACGCCGCGAGCGGGCGCAGCCAGGGCTATGGCGCGCTCGCGGCGCGCGCGTCGCAGCTGCCCGCGCCCGCCGAGCCGGTGCTCAAGCCGCGCGAGGCGCTGCGCGTGATCGGCGGGGACCTGCGGCGCCTCGACACCCCCGCGAAGATCGACGGCTCGGCCGTGTTCGGGATCGACGTGCGCGTGCCGGGCATGCTCGTCGCGCAGGTCGAGCGCTGCCCCGAGCTCGGCGGGAAGCTCGGCTCCTTCGAGGCGTCGGAGGCGCTCGCGGTCCCGGGCGTGCGCCGCGTGCTCGAGATCCCGAGCGGCGTGGCCGTCGTCGCGGACGGCTTCTGGGCCGCGAGCCGGGGCCGCTCGGCGCTGCGCGTCGAGTGGGCCCGGGGAGCGCACGCCTCGCTCGACGACGCCGCGATCCGCGAGCGCTGCCGCGCAGCCCTCGCGGGCGGCGCGGTCGCGCGCGACGACGGCGATGTCGAGCAGGCGCTCGCGGGCGCGGCCACGCGCGTCGAGGCGCTCTACGAATTTCCCTACCTCGCCCACGCGACCCTCGAGCCGATGAACTGCACTGCGAGCGTCACGCCCGGCGGCTGCGAGATCTGGGCGCCGACGCAGTCGCCCAGCTGGACCGCGAAGGCCGCGGCGGAGATCACGGGCCTGCCCGCGGATCGGATCCGCGTGCACACGACCTTCATGGGCGGCGGCTTCGGCCGGCGTTCGGAGACGGATTTCGTGGCCGAGGCGGTCCGGCTCTCGCAGCTCGTCGGCGCGCCGGTGCAGGTGATCTTCACGCGCGAGGACGACATGCGCGCGGGCTTCTACCGCCCGGTCGGCGCGAACGCGATGAGCGGCGGGCTCGACGCCGAGGGCTGGCCGATCGCGTGGCAGCATCGCATCGCGAGCGCGTCGATCCAGCGCTCGAAGGGCGGAGCGCTGAAGGGCGGCATCGACGGCTCCGCGGTCGAGGGCGCGCGCAACCTGCCCTATGCGATTCCGAACCTGCGCGTGACCTGGGCCGACGTCGAGCTGCCGATCTCGGTGCACTGGTGGCGCTCGGTCGGGAGCTCGCAGAACGCCTGGGTCACGGAGTGCTTCTTCGACGAGCTGTGCGCCGCGGGCGGCGTGGATCCGATCGAGGCGCGGCTGCGCCTGCTCGGTGCGTACCGGCGCCACGCGCGCGCGCTGGAGCGCGCCGCGCGCGAGGCCGGCTGGGGTCGCGCGCCGGCCGCAGGGCGCGCGCTCGGCGCCGCCGTGCACGAATCCTTCGGCAGCATCGTCGCGCAGGTCGCGGAGGTCTCGCTCGGCGCGGACGCCAGGCCGCGCGTTCACCGCGTCGTCTGTGTCGTCGACTGCGGCGCGGTCGTGCACCCCGACGGAGTGCGCGCGCAGATGGAGGGAGGAATCGCCTACGGCCTATCGGCCGCGCTCTCCGGCGAGGTGCGCGTCGCGGGCGGCCGGATCGCGATCGGGAACTTCGACGACTACCCGATCCTGCGCATCGGCGAGATGCCAGCGGTCGAGACGCACATTCTCGCCGAGGGCGATCCGATCGGCGGGATCGGCGAGCCCGGCACGCCGCCGATCGCGCCGGCGGTCTGCAACGCGCTGCTGCGCCTGACGGGTCGCCCGGTGCGCAGGCTGCCGATCGGCCGGATCAGCTGACGGCGATCTCTCCCGCCCTGCGGATCCTGCGCACGAGCTGTGTCTGCGAGCGGATCTGGAGCTTGCGGAAGATCGACTTCAGGTGATTCCGGACCGTGTTCTTCGAGATCCCGAGATCCTCCGCGAGCGCGCCGACGCGATCGCCCAGGGAGATCCGGTAGGCGATCTCCCATTCGCGCGGCGTGAGGCGCAGGAGCCCGGGGTCGCTCGCGCGCGCCAGCTCGGCCGAGCCGTGGGCCGTGAGGAAGGCGCGATCCAGCTCGCTCCCCGCCGCTCGCGCGGCGAGCCCCGCGCGGTCTCCTCGCCCGACTTCGAGCGCAGGCCCTCCGCGCGCGGAATCGAGGAGCGCGGTGGGGAGCAGCACCACGGTCAGACTGGAGCTGCCTCCGAGCGTCAATTGGGAGGGAAGCACTACGAAGGACTCGCTCGACCCCGGCAGCCGGAGCTCGAAACGGATCGGATACAGGTCTCCGGAGAACCAGCTCTGAAGGTCGCGCTCGCGCTCGATGCGCTCAGCGGAGGGCAGGAGGTCGAGCCGCGTGCGCCCGATCACTGCCTCCCGATTCACGCCGAAGTGCCTGCACACCGCCTGGTTCACGAACACGACCTGCTGGTCGGCGGTGAGGATGAAGCTCGGATAGGGGAGCAGGTCGATCAGCTCCGCAGCGCTGAGCCTGCTCAGTTCATCCATCGCATCCCCCGGGGTGGGCGGAGCTACAAGGGGAATTCCATGCGCTGCGATCTGCGTGCTCATCGGGCGGCTCCGATACCGGTCAGGCAAACCTCCCAGGGCTCCCGCGGAAAGCCGCGGTTCGGCTCCGCGGGGGCGACCAGCCCGGAGCCACCATCGACCGGCAGTGTCGTTTCCGCTATTCGCAAATTCGCGTATTTTGCGTAGGCAACTCTGCCTAGTCGCTGCATCGGAGGGACGCGCTTGGCGAAGCCCGGACTCGAGGCGCGGCCGGCGGTCCGGGTGCCCGAGCGCCCGCCCGCGGGCGCCCGTTCGGCGCGCGCCGCGACCCGCGACGCAACCCTGGAAGCGGCCGAGCGCGAGAACGAGGCCCTGCATCGCGCCAACACGGCGCTCCGCGCGCAGCTCGCGTCGCGCACCACCGAACGGGACGACGTGCAGCGATTGCTCGATCGCCTCCTCGTCACGGCGCCCGTCTCGCTCTGGATCGTGGACCGGATCGAAAACCGCATCGTCTATTCGCGCGACCAGAACCGGCTGCTCGGGCGCGACGCAAAGTCGAGCATCGGTCGGGACTCCGTCAGGCGGATGGCTTCGATCCATCCCGACGACCGGCCCGCATTCGAGCGGGCCTGGGCGCGGGCCGCGCTCGCCGGCGATGGCGAGATCGTCGAGTGGGAGTGCCGGCACCAGCATGCCGACGGAAGCTGGCGCTGGCTGCACGACCAGGCGACCGTGTTCTCGCGCACGCCGGAGGGCGCGGTCGAGACGACGCTCGGCGTGTCGATCGACATCACGGAGCGCAAGCGCAGCGAGGCCGAGCGCAGCCGCGTGGCGCACGAGGCGGTGCTTGCGAGCGACCGCGAGCGGCGCGCGCTCGCGGTCTCGCTGCACGACGGAGTCGGCCAGCTGCTGCCGCTCCTGCGCACGAAGTTCGCGCTGCTGCGGGCGAGGCAGGGCGAGGCGGTCGAGGAGCCGCTCTGGCGCGAGCTCGATCAGCTGATCCTCGATGCGCATCGCGATGCGGTCGCGCTCGCGCGCGCGCTGAGCCCGGCTCCGCTCTCCGAGCAGGGCCTCCCGGAGGCGCTCCGCTGGCTCGCCGACGATCTGGCCCAGCGGCACGGGTTCGAGCTCCAGCTGGTCGATCGCGCGGGCTCCGCGCGGCTCAGCCGCGCGCTCGAGATCACGCTGTTCCGGAGCGTGCGCGAGCTCCTGCTCGAGATCGTGAGGCGCGCAGCGGTGCAGCGGGCGCGCGTCGAGCTCTCGCGCGGCGACGGCCTGCTGCGCATCGCGATCGAAGATCGCAGCATGCCCCTCGACCCCGCGAGCAAGGCGGCGGAGCTCGGTCTGGCCCACGCCCGCGAGCAGCTCGCCTATCTCGGCGGCTTCCTGCGCGTGAAGGCGAGGTCCGGCGGCGGTGCGATCGTCACGCTGGTCGCGCCGCTCGCGGTCGAGGCCGGCGCCGATCTCTCCGGAGACGGGGGCGCGGCGTGAGCCGCATCCTGCTCGCCGACGATCACCCGATGTTCCGTTCGGGGCTGCGCGGTCTGCTCGAGGCGAGGCTCGGCCTCGTGGTCGTGGGCGAGGCTGGCACGGGCCGCGAGGCGCTCGCGCTCGCGCGCGAGCTCGAGCCGGACATCGCAATCCTCGACGTCGGCATGCCGGGGCTGAACGGCGTCTGGGCCACGCGCGAGATCCGCCGCGAGCTGCCCCGCGTGCAGGTGATCGCGCTCTCGACCTACGCTGACGGGCGCCACGTCTTCGAGATGCTCGAGGCGGGCGCGGCCGCGTACGTGCTCAAGATCTCGGCCTACGAAGAGCTCGTCGACGCGATCAAGGCGGTTTCGCGCGGCAACCGCTACCTCTCCCCGGCGATCACGGGATCGGTCGTGGACGCCTGGCTCGCGCAGGCACCGGCTCCGCGCGCGGGCGAGGCGCTCGGTCCGCGCGAGCGCGAGATCGCCCAGCTCGTCGCGGAGGGCCACACCTCGCTGGCGATCGCGCAGGTGCTCCACATCTCCGCGCGCACCGTGGACGCGCACCGCCGCAACATCATGCACAAGCTCGGCGTGCGAAGCGTGCCCGAGCTCACGAAGTGGGCGGTCCGCGAGGGCCTCACCTCGCTCGAGAGCTGAGCGCGAGCCGGTCCAGAGCGCGCGCCGCGCCGTGTCGCGCGAAGAGCTCCTCGAGCGCTGCCGGATCCACGGGCTTGACCAGATGCGCGTCGAATCCCGCCGCGCCGGCGCCCTCGACGGTCGCGACGCCGAGGCCGCTCTGCGCGATCAGCAGCATGCGCCGACCCCAGTCCTGCGCCCGGATCCGCCGGCACGCGCCGAGGCCGTCGAGCCTCGGCATGCGCAGATCCAGCAGCACGACGTCGGGCCGGAGCTGCTCGGCGGCCTCGACCGCCTCGAGACCGTCGCGCGCGACGTGGACCTCGTCGCCGCCGAGGCGCAGCAGGAGCGCGAGGCTCTCCGCGGAATCGCGGAAGTCGTCCGCGACGAGGATCCGGAGTCGCTCGCGCGCCGCGCTCATGCGCTCTCGGGACCCTCCAGCAGCGGGAGCCAGAGCGTGAACTCGCTGCCCTTGCCCTCGCCGTCGCTCGCCGCCGCGATGCGCCCACCGTGCAGCTCGACCACCGAGCGCACGAGCGTGAGGCCGATTCCGAGGCCCTCCTGGGAGCCCCGCTGGTCGGGGCTCGCCTGCGCGAAGAGCTCGAAGACCTGCGCGAGCAGCTCCGCCGAGATCCCGACGCCGGTGTCGCGAATGCGGACGACCGCGTGCTCGCCCTCTCGCCGCGCGGTCAGCCAGATCTGGCCGCCCTCGGGCGTGTACCTGGCCGCATTGTGCAGCAGGTTCGAGAAGACCTGGACCAGGCGGACCGGATCGGCCTCGAGCCAGAGCGGCTCGGGGGGCAGCGCGAGCGCGAGCTGGTGCCGGGACGCGTCGATCAGCGGCTGCTGCGTCTCGACCGCGTTGCGGATCAGCGGCGCGAGCTCCACGCGCGCGACGCGCAGCGAGATCCTGCCGAGCGTGATGCGCGAGACGTCCAGCAGATCGTCCACGAGCCGGACGAGGTGGTCGACCTGGCGCCGCATCATCGCGCGCACCGTCTCCACGACCTCCGCGTCGCCGCGCGCGAGGGACAGGATCTGCAGCCCGTTCGAGATCGGCGCGAGCGGATTGCGCAGCTCGTGCGCGAGCTGCGCGATGAACTCGTCCTTGCGGCGATCGGCCTCGCGCAGCGCGGCCTCGGCCTGGACGCGTTCGTTGATGTCGACGCCGAGCGCGCCCACGAAGATCTCCCCCGCCGCGTTGCGGTGCGGGAACTTCGAGTTGAGCCACACCGAGGGGCTGCCGTCCGGATTCCGGCCGTGCTCGATGAACTCGATCGCGTGCCCGGCCGCGAGCACGGCCCGGTCGTTCGCGCGGTAGCCCTCGGCCATCTCGCGCGGCCAAAGGTCGAAGTCGGTCTTGCCCGCGAGATCCTCGAAGGCGAGGCCCGAACGGCGCTGGTAGTTCTCGCTCATGAACACGTAGCGGCCCTCGGCGTCCTTCATCCACGCGACCACGGCGCTGTTCGTCATGAACGCGCGCAGGCGCTCCTCGCTCGCGCGCAGCGCCTCGGTCGCCATCCGCTGCGCGGTGACGTCCTGCACGATGCCGACCGCCCGGACCGCGCGCCGCCCGAGGCCCTCGCCCTCGAAGTAGCTGCGCCCGCTGTTGCGCATCCAGCGGATCTCGCCGTCGGGCATCACCGCGCGCGCCTCGAACTCGAGCTGGCCGGATCCGGTCGGATCGAGGGAGCGCAGGAAGGCGAGGCGGCACGCCTCGCGGTCGTCGGGATGCACGATGCCCTCGAACTCCTCGTTCTCGATCTCCCGATCCGCGGGGAGCCCCAGCATCGCGAGCAGCTCCGGAGAACACACGGTGCGCGAGTTCAGCCTCACGTCGTAGCTGCCGAAGCCCGCGGCGCCCGCAGCGAGGCGCCAGCGCTCCTCGCTCGCGCTCAGCGCGGCGGTGCGCTCGGCCACGCGCTGCTCGAGCTCGTCGCGAGCGCGCCGCAGCTCCGACTGGGTCCGCTGGTAGGCGCTCGTCTGGGCCGCGAGCGCGAGCGTCATCACGCTGACCGCACCGAGGGCCGAGAGCGCCATGAGCGCGCGGGTGGCCGGAGGGAAGCTCGCGCGCTCGCTGATCCCGAATTCGCTCGTCGCATTCTGCACGGCCAGGATCGCCAGGATCGGCAGTGCGAGTGCGACCGCGCGGAGTCCGAAGCGCAGCGTGACGAGGAGCAGCGCCGGGAACACGAAGACCCAGTAGGGGAAGCGCCCGCTGAAGACCGTGTGCGAGAGCAGCGCGAGCGCGAGCAGGAGCGCGACGCCTTCGATCCGGCGCAGGCCGCCCAGGTCCCGCCAGAGCGGCCGCTCCGAGAGCAGCAGCAGCACCAGCGGCGCAACGGTCACGACGCCCATCGCGTCGCCGATCCACCAGGTCTGCCAGATCCCGGCCGCCGGTGCAGGGCTCACGCCCGAGAGCGCGAGGTCGATCGCGATCGCGCAGAGCCCCGGGCTCACGGTCCCCGCGAGCAGCACCAGCGCCATGACCTCGCGCAGCCCGTCGAGCCGGAACGGCGTGCCGCACCAGCGGCGCACGAGATAGGCGCCGGTGAGGGCCTCGAGCGAGTTCGCGCCGGTCACCGCGAGGCTGACGTGGGCCGGGTAGCCGAAGACCAGGAATTTGAGCGCGGCATCCGTCGCGAAGGCGGCCGCGACGAGCTGTGGCCAGTGCCGGAACTCGCAGGCGAGCAGCACCGCGACGTAGACGCCGGCCGCGGGCCACCAGGTCGGGACGCGGTCGAGCCCCGGCGCGGCCCAGCGACCGAGCAGCACCGCGAGTGCGTAGCCCGCGGCGAAGAGCGCGAGCCCACCGACCCCGAGGAGAGGCCTCCCCCGCGCAGCCGGCTCGAGCGTTGCTGTGTCGGGCGTCGCGCCCATTCCGGCGTCCCCTCGCGGGCAGCTCGGCCGGCTCCACCGGGGTCGCAGAGACCGCTGTGGCAACACCTACAGGTAGCGGAGCCCCCTGGCTGCGGCACCCGAGGCTGATAGATTCGCTCGGCTCCGCATGCACCCCGGAACCGCATAGGGCCCCATGGGCGCGATCTTCGGCCTCGTCGGCGAGGGCTCCCTCGACGAAGTGCGCGCGATGGGCGGGCGCATGCCGCATCGCGGCGCGCAGCAGCGCGTCTGGAGCCCCGCCCCGGGCGTCTACCTCGGCGAGCGATCCGCGCTCGCGGAGAGCGCGGGCGGCGCGCTCGCGATCGACCTGCAATCCGACCTGGAGAGCCCGCGCGACGTGGCCTCGAGCCTGCGCGGCGGGATCGGATCGCTCGCGGGCCTCGACGCGAACTTCTCGCTCGCCTGGTGGGACGAGCGCGCACACGCGCTGCTGCTGGCGGCCGATCCTTCGGGGTACAAATCGCTGTACTGCGCGCAGCTGCCCGGGCGCCTCGTCTTCGCGAGCGAGTACAAGGCCCTGCTCGCCTTCGACGAGCTGCCCGCCGCACTGGACCGCGATTCCGCGCAGGCCTATCTCGCGAAGCGCAGCTTCCGGATGGGCTTCCCGCTGCTCGCCGGCGTGCGCGCGCTGACTCCCGGCACCCGGATGCTCTACCGCGAGGGGCAGCTCGAGAGCGAGCGCTACTGGTCGCCGCTGAGTCGCCCCGTGCAGCGCAGCGCAGCCGAGTACGCGCGCATGATTCGCGAGCGGCTCTGCGAGGTCGTCGCGCGCCAGGCGCGCAAGTTCTCGCAGGTCGGCATGACGCTCAGCGCGGGTCTCGACTCGGCCAGCCTGGTCGCCGTGCTGCGCCACGTCCGGCCCGAGGTCCCGATCCACTCCTTCACGATCGGGCACGGCGAGGACGACGCCGAGATCCTGGGCGGCCGCGAGCTCGCCGCCGCATTCGAGACCCGGCACCGCGAGCTCTTCTTCGACCCCGCCTGCGTGCCTGCGCTGCTGCCGAAGCTCGTCTGGCTGATGGAGGAGTGCAGCGGGCGCGAGGAGTCCCTGCTGCAGCATCTCGTGCTCGCCGAGGCGGGTCGCACGGGACAGCAGGTCGTGATGGGCGCCTATGCGGCCGACAGCCTCTTCGCGGGCATGCCGCGCCACAAGCTGCTGCGCATGCGCGAGCTCTTCCCGTGGTTGTCGACGCCGCTGACCGAGGTCTTCCAGCTGACCCAGTGCGGGGCCGAGCCGCGCTCGCTGCTCGGCCGCGCCGGCAAAGGGATCCTGTTCGGCAGGCGCTGGTTTCCGCCGCCGCAGGTCGCGGGCGCGACCGCGCCGGTCGAGGCCCCGGACCCCGGCAGCCTGGATCAGTACCTCGCGGACGGGATGCTCGAGGCCTACGACTCGAGCTACCTCGAGCCGACGCTCGAGGCTGCCGGCGTCGAGTTCCGGGATCCCTTCCAGTCGCTCGCGATGATGGACCTGGCCCTCTCGATTCCGGCCCGCTTCAACGTCACGCTGCGGCGGCAGAAGGGCCTCCTGCGCGACGCGCTCGCCGACCTGCTGCCCGAGTCGATCCGCACGCGCAAGAAGTCGATCCAGCGGGTGCGCCACGACGGCAAGCTCAGCGAGGTGCTCGACGCGATGGCCGACGAGCTGCTCGGCCCGGAGACGCTGCGCGCGCGCGGGATCGTCGACCCCGCCTATCTCGAAGCGCTGCGCCGCCGCGCGCCGGGCGCGCCCTACGCGACCGAGCGCATCTACCGGCTCTGGACGCTGCTCTGCCTCGAGCTCTGGTCGCGGCAGTTCCTGGACCAGCGCGGGCTGCCCGCGGGCTTCGCGCCCTAGCGCAGGGCCGGCGATCCGGGGCCGGTCCGGCTCGCCGGCTCTGGCTCAGGCGCGCAGCAGGCCGCGCGCCGCGACGGCATAGCACGCGAGGACCGGGACGAGCGAGAGCGCCCAGCCGAGCACCGCGCCGGTGGCGCCGAAGCGCGGGATCAGCGCGAGGTCGAGGGCGAGGTTCAGGGCGAGGCCGAGCGCGAAGGCCGCGAGGCGCGCGGGGTTGCGGTCGGCGGCCATCAGCAGGCGCATGCCCGCGAGCTCGAGGCTCTCGAGCAGGACCACGAGCGCGACCCAGCGCATCGCGGGGATCGCGGGCTCGAAGCCGGGCCCGAGCAGCGGCACGAGGATCGCCGGGACGACGCCGAGCAGCCCGCAGCCCACGAGCGCGCCGAGCAGCAGGCTCGCGCGCGCGAGGCTCCCGATGCGCGCGGCGAAGGCCCCGCGGTCGCTGTGGAACTCGGCGCACAGGCGCGGGTAGAGGGCGAGGCCGAGGAAGTAGATGGGCAGGAGGCCCACCTCGAGGAACTTCGCGGCCGTCGCGAAGTAGCCGGTGGCGGCCTCGCCCGCGAGCACCGGCAGCAGCAGCAGGCCGACGCGCGGGTAGAGCTCGGAGAGGATCCCGCCGGCGACGAAGCTCCAGAGCGCGCGCAGGGTCCCGGCGATCGACGCGGCGCTCGCGCGCAGGCTCGGCCGCGCGCCGAAGTGCCGCGCCGAGCGCCATGCCCAGGCGACCAGCACGAGGCCCGAGAGCGGGAACACGGCGAGCGCCTCGGCGGTGCTGCGGCCGAAGCCCGCGATCGCGACGAGCGCGACGAGGTTCGCGCCGCCGCGGCAGACGAGCTCCGCGAGCGCGGGCCCGAGCATCGCCTCGCGCACGAAGGCCGGGATGAAGAGGGTCCGGACCACGGCGAAGCAGGCCTGGTAGACCGCGAGCATTGAGATCATCCCGGCGCTGCGTCCGGCGGTCTCCGACCCCCCGAGCAGGAGTGCGAGCGCAGCGCCCGTGAGCAGCGCCACGCCCGCATGCGCGCCGAGCAGCCGCGCGAGGAACGCGGGGCGCGTCTCGGGCGCGAGGCGCGCGTACTCGCGCAGACCGAAGTCGTCGGCTCCGAGGCTGATCACGACCGAAGCGAGCGTCGCGATCGCGAAGGCGTAGGAATAGGCGCCGGTGCCCTCGGGGCCGAACGCGCGCGAGATCGCGAGGAAGAGCAGGAAGCTCAGGAAGTTGGTGCCGACGCGCGCGAGCGAGAGCGAGGCGGCGTTCAGCGCGGGATTCAAGGCGAGCGACTCCCCGATCCAGACACGCGAGGGGGGCCGCGATCGCGGAACCATAGGCGCCCGCGCTTGACGCCGCCCGGTGCCCGCGTGCAGAGTCGTGCGGTGCCGGCTGCCGCAACTGCAGCGCTCCCCACGGCTTCCGGCTTCTTCGGCTGGCGCGTCGTCGGGGCCGGATTCGTCTCGAACCTGCTGAACTCCACCTGCACCTTCGGTGCCTTCGGCGTCTTCGTGATCCCGCTCTCCGAGGAGTTCGGCGCGAGCCGCGGAACGATCTCGACCGCTCCCGGCGTCGCGATGCTGCTGCTCGCGCCGCTCGGCGCGCTGATCGGGCGCTGGGCCGACCGCGGTCCGGTGCGGCTGATGATGCTCGCGGGTGTGCTGCTCTGCGTGCTGGGCCTCGTGCTGCTCTCGCGCGCGCGCGAGCTCTGGTGGATCGGGCTGCTCTTCTGCACGCTCGTGAACGGCGGCGCAAACCTGTTCGGCCCGCTGCCCGCGATGGCGCTCGTCGGCAAGTGGTTCGTGCGGCGGCGCGGGCTCGCGCTCGGTCTCGCGGTCGCGGGCTCGACGATCGCGACCGCGGCGGCGCCCTACTTCGCGGCCCGGCTCGTCGGCAGCATCGGCTGGCGCGGCGCGGTCGACGCGATCGCGCTCTTCACGCTCGTCGTCGGGCTGCCGGTCTTCGCGCTCTTCGTCGTGCGCAGTCCCGAGGAGGTCGGCCAGCAGCCCGACGGCGCCGCGGAGCCGCCGAGCGAGGTCGCGCAGGGCGGCGCGGTCGCGGGCGCCGGCGGCTTCCTGCGCCAGCCGAACTTCTACCTGCAGGCCCTGGGCTTCGCGCTGCTCTTCTCCTCGCCGATCGTGATCGCGATCCACTTCGTGCCCTTCGCGGAGGATCTCGGCTTCTCGCGCGAGCAGGCCGCGCTGCCGCTCGCGGCGCTCGCGTTCTGCTCGCTCTGCGGCAAGCTCGGCTTCGGCGTGATCGGGGATCGCATCGACCCGCGCCACGCCGCGCGGCTCGCGGTCGCGCTGCTGATCGCGGCGTGGCTCGTGCTGATCGCGGAGCCCGGCTTCGCGGGACTGGTCGCGGCGGGCGCCCTGATGGGCTGCGGAGTCGGAGCGGTGGTGCCGCTGCAGGGCGTGCTGATCGGTCGCTGCTTCGGTCGCGGCGCGATCGGGCAGATCTTCGGGATCGGCGGACTCATGGGGCTTCCGATCATCGCGGGCGCTGCGCCCCTCGCGGGCCTGCTCTTCGACCTCGAAGGGAGCTACCAGCTCGCCTTCGCGGTCGAGGTCGCTGCGCTCGTCGCGGCGGGCGCGCTGCTCTCGCTCGTGCGCCTGCCGCCGCTCAGCGCGACGGCCTCGGAGGCCGTCGCGTCGCCGCGCCGGTCGCCCGCGTAGTCGACGTAGATCGGCGACGACCACGCGCGCTCCTCGACCGGAGCCAGGCGGTCGTCGTCCGGGCCGAGCGGCCGCGCGTTCACCGCCGCGCAGCGGCCGGCAGCGTCGCGTTCGCAGGCGAGCATCGCGCCGTTCACCGCGAGCGAGGGCTCTTCGATCGCGCGCACGTAGTAGACCGCATCGCGCCGGCTCGCGCTGAACTCGGGATCGCTGAACGAGACGGCGCAGCCGGCGGGGTCGGGCGGGCACTCGAGCGTCCGCCAGGGGTCCTGGATCAGCGCCTCGACGCCCTCGCCCTCCCAGACCTGCGGGCGGATCCGCACGACCTCGATGCGCGTGACGCGTTTGCGCTGGTCCGAGGGGTGGTAGCACTCGCCGCGACACAGCCGCTCGAGACGCTCCGGCGAGAGCGCCTGGAGCGAGCTGTCCGGGCAGCCCGGGAGCTGCAGCTCCGAGCCGACCGCGCGCACGCGGAACTCGGGCGGGATGGTCTGCGCGACTTCGGAGCCCATCGGCGCGAGACCGTCGGGGCCGTTCAAGAGGTCGAACCAGAGCAGGGTGCGCTGGCCGCTCGTGCCGTAGACCTCCTTGCGCTCGAGCGCCTGCCAGATCTCCTCGCGGCTGCGCCCCTGCGCGTGCACCGCGACGAGGCCGCCCGTGAAGAAGAAGCCCCCCATGCGGTCGTCGACCGCCTCGCCGGCGCGCATCGCGCCCGGGCCGGGCAGGTCGCGGAAGGGAATCGAGCGCGGCGGGCGCGCGGGGCGCTCGCGCCGGGCCGGCTCCTGCTGCCCGGCGGGCGCGTCGTAGATCTGGAAGTCCGCCATCTGGCGGCGCGCGTACTCCTTGTAACCGGTTCCGGGGCGCGCGCTGTGCACGTCGCTCGCGGCCAGGAAGCCGAAGCGGAAGCGCAGCGGCCGCAGCGGGTCGGAGACGTCGCTCTTCGCGAGCGCGTACTGCGCCGAGCCGCGCGGGCGGTAGTACCAGGCGGGCAGGAAGCGGCAGTCGCGACACTGCCCGGCGTCGCTCCACTCGTCGCTCGTCGCACCCGGCACGGTTCCCTCGCCGAGCAGCTGCGGCGCGGCGAGGTAGTGCCGGCGCGCTTCGGCGGCGCGCGCATCGCACTCGACCGCGTCGAAGCCCGCCTCGGCGCAGCGCGCGCGGATGATCTCGCCCGCCTGCCAGCAGCTCGCGACGTAGTCGCTGCGCGGCTCGGGGCAGCGCTCCTCGCCCGTGCGCGGATCGCGCTCGACCGGGCTCCAGTCGCGGTACTCCTCGGAGTTGCCGTGGCCCGAGTAGACCTCGATCAGGCTCTGGAGCCCGGGGTCGTGTTGCTCGCGCGAGAGCTGTTTGTCGAGGCTCGAGCCCGCGGGCGTGTAGATGCCCCAGGCCGTGCCGTGCGGGATCACGGTGGCGGCGTGCCCCCACTCGCGCAGCTTGCGGAAGAGGTCGGCCGGCGTGGCCGCGCGCTCCATGCAGTCCGCGGGCAGCTCGCGCGTGTCGACGCCCTCGGGGCAGAGCTCGGCGTCTGCGACCTCCGAGACGTAGCGCGCGAGGTCGTGGATGCGCGGCTCGCCGAGCTGGCTCGCGACCATCGCGCTGCGCGCGACGGCGCCCATGTCGAGCAGCAGATCGTTCGCGCGCGTCAGCGCGTGGATCGGTCGCGCGGGAATCCTCTCGTCCTCGAGGTCGCGCAGCACGACGTTCTTGTGGCCCCAGTGGTCTTCGGGCGTGCTGCCGATGTTCGTCCACTCCCAGCCGAGGAAGGCGACCATGTCGGGTGAGCTCGGATCGCCCGAGCGCGCGTTGCACTCGCGGATCGACTCCACCGTCTCGCGCCAGCGCTGCGCGGTCAGGTACTCGGCGTGGTCGTTGATCGACCAGAAGTCGAGCGACGAGCAGTAGCGCGCGAAGTCGCAGGCGTCGGCCTGCGGATGCGAGCCCTCGCCCCCGGCCAGGGGCAGGCTCGTCAGGAAGGCGTCGAGCGACAGCGTCGTGTGTACGTGGAAGTCTCCGAAGAGGATCGAGCGCGCGCCGCCCGCGCCGGCGGCCTGCGACGCGCGCTCTTGGGCCTGCGCCCGCGCGGCCACGAGCGCGGGCGGGAGGCCGGCACCGGCAATCGCGCCGGGACCCTCGTGGGACCCGAACCAGCCCCGCCCGAGGCCGTAGCCGAGGACTCCGAGCCCGAGCAGGAGGGCCGCAGGGATCTGGACTCTGCGCGTCATGCGATTCCCCGTGCTTCTCTCCCGCGCCCCTGCTTGGCCCGCCTCGCTCCTGGCGTCAAGGGGCGGCAAGACGTTGTTACCCCAGGGGTCAAAAGAGAACAAATTTTTTATTTTTGTCCTTATTGTTGAGACTGTGTTGTAGAATGCGTTGCCCTTCGACCCCGCAGCTTGGAGCGCGCCCCCGATGGACGACCGATCCCGGAGCGGCCCCCCCGCCAGCGCACGCAGCCGGAGCCGCGCGGCATCGCGCCAGCCCAACGAGCGCCTGCGCCAGCGCACCGAGGAGAAGCTGCTCGACGCCGCGCTCGAGGCGATCGGCCGCTTCGGCGTGGCGAAGCTCGGCATGGGCGACGTCTCCGAGCTGGCGGGCGTCTCGCGCGGCACGGCCTATCGCTATTTCGAGAGCTGCGACGAGCTGCTCGCCGAGCTCGGACGCCGCGAGGCGCGCCGCTTCGAGGAAGAGGTCTGGCGGCTCTTGACCTACACGCCCGAGGAAGAGCGCCTGCGGGCTGCGCTCGACCTCGCGACGCGCATGGCGCGCGAGCACCCGCTGCTGCAGCGGCTGCCCGAGACGGATCCCGCGCTCGTGCTGACCGAGCTGCGCCGCCGCTACCCGGAGATCCGCCGCATCTTCCAGGCACTGCTGGGTCCGCTCTACGCCCGCACGGCTCCCGTGCGCGCGGGTCTCGTCGACGCCGATCAGCTGATCGATTGGACCGTCCGACTCTTGATCTCGACCTTCCTGTTTCCCGACGACCGCCTCTCCGGCAGCGCCGACCGCCTCGGCGCGATCTTCCAGCTGCTGGCGCCGCAGCCCGACGCCACGCCCCCCGAACAGGAGCCCGCATGAACCCTGCACCCGTCTCGCTCGAGGATCTCTTCGGCGGTCCGATCATCGGACCGGTTCGCGACCCGCACTCGGTGTACCGGAGGCTGCGCCGCGAGGCGCCGGTGCTGCCCGTCGCGATGGGACCCCAGACCGCCTGGTTCGTCTCGCGCTACGACGAGGTCAAGGAGGTGCTGCGCAACGACGATCTCTTCTCGAACCAGTCCAATGCGAAGGGCGTGAGCCTCGTGATGGGCCGCACCATCATCGAGATGGACGGCCGCGAGCACCTGAAGCACCGCAACCTCGTGACGCCCGCGCTCGCGCCGCGTGCGCTCAAGGGCGGCTTTCCGAAGCGCGTGCGCGAGATCGCAGACGAAGTCATCGATCGCTTCGCAGGCCGCGGGAACGCGGATCTCGTGGCCGAGCTCACCTTCAACTACCCGCTGCGCGTCTTCACCGAGATCCTCGGGCTGCCGCTCGAGCAGCTCGAGCAGTTCCACCATTGGGCGATCGACCTCACACACGTGGCCCAGGACCCGGCGCGCGGACTCGCGGCTGCGAGAAAGCTCGCCGGGTACCTGCTTCCGCTGGTCCAGGCGCGGCGCGCCGAGCCGCGGGACGACCTGATCAGCCGGCTCGCGCAGGCGGAGGTCGATGGCGAGCGGCTCTCCGACGAAGAGGTCGTGAGCTTCCTGCGCCTCCTGATCTCGGCCGGCGCCGAGACCACCTATCATCTGATGGGCACGACGCTCTACGCGCTGCTCACGCATCGCCCGGTCTTCGAGCGCGTCGTCGCGGACCGCAGCCAGCTGCGCCGCGTGCTCGACGAGGCGCTGCGCTGGGATTGCCCGGTCCAGATCGTCACGCGCGAGGCGAAGTCGGATCTGACGCTGCTCGACGTCCCGATCCCGGCCGGGGCTCAGCTGATCGTCGGAGTCGGCTCGGCGAACCGGGACGAGCGCCAGTTCCCGGACCCGGATCGCTTCGACCCCGATCGCCCCGACGCCGAGCACATCGCGTTCGGCTTCGGCAAGCACTACTGCGCGGGCTCGCGCCTCGCCTACCTCGAAGCCGAGATCGGCCTCGAGGCGCTCTTCGACCGCCTCGGCACGCGCCTGCGCCTCGCTGCGGACCCGGAGTGCGGCATCGTGGGCGTCGCGTTCCGCGGCCCGAACCGGCTTCCGGTCGGCTTCTGATCCGGCGCGAGGACGCAGCTCCCTAGCGCCCCTCCCAGCGCGGCGCGCGCCGCTCGGCGAAGGCGCGCGCCGCCTCGGCGGCGTCGCGCGTCGCGCGCAGGGGCCTGCCGAGCTCCTCCTGCCGCCGATAGGCCTCGCGCAGCGGGAGACCGAGCAGCTCGCGCACGCCCCGGCGCGTGGCGGCCACCGCGAGCGGCGCGTTGGCGGCGATCGCATCCGCGGTCTCGAGCGCGCGCGCGAGCAGCTGCTCCGCGGGCACCACGTCGTTGACGAGTCCGATCCGCTGCGCGCGCTCCGCACCGATCGCGCGCGCGGTCAGGAGCAGCTCGTGCGCGTGGACCCAGCCGATCTGGCGCGCGAGCAGCACGGTCGCGTGGCCGGTCGGATACAGACCGCGCGCGACCTCCTCGAGCGCGAAGCTCGCCTGCGGCGCCGCATACCGGATCTCCGCGGCGAGCGCGAGGTCGAGGCCGGCCGCGCGCGCATGCCCGTTGATCGCGCAGACGAGCGGAACGCCGAGATCGAAGTCGACGAGCAGCGCGGTCGACACCGCGCGCAGGCCCTCGAACTCGACCGGGTCGATCCGCTCGCCGCGCGCGAGCGCCTGCGAGGCCGGAATCGTGCTGCGCATGTCCATCCCGGCGCAGAAGGCGCGCGCGCCGGCACCCGTCAGCACCGCGCAGCGGATCGCGGGACCCGCCGCCGCGATGCGCCGCCACGCGCTCGCGAGCTCGCGGAGCGCCCGGGGATCGAGCGCGTTCGCCTTGTCGGGCCGGTCGAGCGTGACGAGCGCCACCTGCGGGTGATCGGCGGGCAGCTCGAAGCGCACGCTCATGCGCGCAGCATCCGGGCTCGGCGCCGGGATTACAAGAGCCCGAGCGCGCGACTACGCTTCCCTTCCCGCTCCGGGATCTCCCGGAGACCTGCGCCTGCGCTGCCGGAGGACGCTTCTCGATGAAGCTCGGAATCTTCCTGCGCCTGATGGGACCCCAGGCGACGCGCGACACGCTCGTCCTGTGCGCGCGCGCCGCCGAGGCGGCCGGAGTCGACGACCTCTGGGTGCCGGACCACATCGCGATCCCGCCCGACGACGCGGAGGGCTCGGGCGGTCGCTACCTCGACGCGCTCGCGTCGCTCGCCTGGCTCGCGGGCGTGACCGGGCGCATCGGGCTCGGAAGCGCCGCACTCGTGCTCCCCTATCGACCCGCGCTGCCCACGGCGAAGTGGCTCGCGACGATCCAGGAGCTCTCGGGCGGGCGCCTGTTGCTCGGCGTCGGCGTGGGCTGGATGCACGCGGAGTTCCGAGCGCTCGGTGTCGATCGCGCCCGGCGCGGGCGCATCGCGGACCAGACGCTCGCGTTCCTGCACGCGTGCTTCGCGAGCGACGAGGTCGAGCACGAAGGCCAGCGCTTCCTGTTCCTGCCGCGGCCAGCGCGGCCGCGCATCTACGTCGGCGGCTCGGGCGCGCACGCGCTCGCGCGCGTGCTGCGCTACGGGGACGGCTGGATGCCGATGCTCGGCGACGCGAGCGAGCTCGCGGCGCCGCTGCGCGAGCTGCGCGAGCGCGCGGCGGAGCTGGGCCGACCCGCGCCGGAGGTCGTGGTGCTCGGCTCGCTGCTCGCCGAGAGCCCCGCGCAGGCCCTGGACCGCGTCTCCGCGTTGCGGGCCGCGGGCGCCACCCGGCTCGTGCACGCGTCGCGCTATGCGGACGGCGCGGAGTTCCAGCGCCAGCTCGACTGGCTCTCGCGCCACGTCGCTCCCGCGCTGCGCGGGCCCGCGGCCGACTAGCGATCCATCAGCACGACGCTGCGCGCGACCTCGCCCTGCTCGAGCAGCTCGAAGCCGCGGTTGATCTCGGCGAGCGCGAGGCGCTGCGAGAGCAGGTCGTCGAGGTTGAGCCGGCCCTGCAGGTAGAGGTTCACGTAGAAGGGCATGTCGATCCGGAAGCGGTTCGAGCCCATGTTGGAGCCCTGGATCTTCTTCTCCATCAGGAGCTCGACGCCGTGGAGCTCGATCTTGGTTCCGATCGGGATCATGCCGATCACGGTCGCGGTGCCGCCCGGGCGCAGCATCGAGAAGCACTGCTCGGCGGTCTGCTTGAGTCCGATCGCCTCGAAGGAATGGTCGACACCGCCCTGCGTCAGCTGCTGCACGGCCTGCACGGGATCGTCGCTGCTGGCGTCGACCGTATCGGTCGCGCCGAAGCGCCGCGCGAGCTCGAGCTTGGCCGGAACGCGGTCGACCGCGACGATGCGCGCGGCGCCCGCGAGGCGCGCGCCCTGTACCGCATTGAGTCCGATTCCGCCGCAGCCCACGACCGCGACCGTCGCGCCGGGCCGAACCCGCGCGGTGTTCAGCACCGCGCCGACCCCGGTCGTGACGCCGCAGCCGATCAGCGCGGCCTTCTCGAGCGGGATGTCGCGCGTGATCTTCACGACCGCGTTCTCGTGCACGAGCATCTGCTCCGCGAAGCACGAGAGCTCCATGAACTGGTGCAGCGGACCGCTCTTCTGGCGCAGCCTCGGCGCGTCGCCTGCGCCGCGCGTGACGCCCTGCTTGCTGCACATGTGCGGCCGGCCCTGGAGGCAGGCGCTGCAGCTGCCGCAGAAGAGCGAGACGCAGGTGATCACGTGGTCGCCGGCTGCGACGTGGCGCACCTCGCTGCCGACGGCCTCGACCACCCCCGCGGCCTCGTGCCCGAGGATCGCCGGCGTCGCACAGGGGTAGGAGCCGTTCAGGAAGTGCAGCTCGCTGTGGCAGACGCCGGCCGCGGCGGTGCGCACGAGCACCTCGCGCGCGCCGGGCGCGTCGACCTCGACCTGCTCGATGCCGAGCGGCTTGCCGACCCCGCGGAACACGGCGGCGCGCATGGGTCCTTCTCGCGAACCCAGCATACGCCGCCGGCACGGCGCCGAGGCGATCGATTTCGCGGCGCGCGAGCCGCCCGCGCGGCCTCAGACCCAGGGCCGGCTGAAGCTCCCGTGCAGCGCGCCGTCGAGCAGGTGCAGGAAGTCCTCGGCGCGCATGTGCACGATGTCCTCGTGGTCCCCGGCCTCGAAGAACACGTCCGGCAGGTGCGCGATCGTGTCGTCGTAGACGGTCGGGATCCGGTAGGGCGTACCGAGCGGCGGGAGCGCGCCGACGTCGCAGTCCGCGAAGAGATCGCGGATCTCGCTCTCGCTCGCGAGCTCGAGGTCCCGGTGCATCTGCTCGCTCAGGCGCGCGAGGTCGACCCGGGAGGAGGCGGGGACGACGGCCATCACGTAGCCCCGCTCGTCCTCCAGCAGGACCGGCTTGACGAGCTTGCTCGGCTCCACGCGAGCCACGCGAGCGGTCTCGAGGCTCGTCGAGGTGTGCGCGTGCGGAAGCACGCTGTAGGGAAGGCCGCTCTGCTCGAGGTACCAGCGAAGACGCCGTGCGATCGCCATCGGGGATCCTCCATCCCCTCGACTCGGTCCAGGGAGCAGGTCGGATCCGGGCCTCACGGGCGCGAGGGGATTCGCCAGCGAGGCGACGACCTCAGTCTGGCGCGCGCGCGCTGCGCGGGCAACCCCCGCGAGCGCGGCGGCTCCGCGAGCGGCCGCCGCCGCTCACGCGAGCCCGCGCAGCATTGCGTGCCAGTAGAGCGCGGGGAGCCCATAGCGCTTGAGCGGATACAGGATGCGCCGCTCCACGGTCGTGTCGAGCAGCGGGATGCTCGGCGCCGGCTTCAGGTCGTAGTCGAACTCGCATAGCAGGAGCTTGCGGTCTCCGGTCGGGATCGGGCACGCCGCGTAGCCATCGTAGTGCGCGCCGAGCGGCTTCCGATCGAGCGCCGCGAGCAGGTTCGCGACGAGCACCGGCGCCTGCTTGCGCACCGCGGCGCCGGTGCGCGAGGTCGGCAGGCTGCTCGCGTCGCCGAGCGAGAACACGTTCGGGTAGCGCAGATGCCGCGTCGTGTGCTTGTCCACCTCGACCCAGCCCGCCGCGTCTGCGAGCGGGCTCCGCTTCACGACGTCGGGCGCGCTCTGCGGCGGCGTCACGTGGATCATGTCGTAGGCGATCACCCGCTCTTCCTGGGTCTCCTTGTTCACGACGCGCGCCTCGCGCCGGTCCGGGCGCAGCTCGAGCAGCTCGTGCCTGAAGTGCCGCTCGATGCCCTTGCGTTCGCAGACGCGGTCGAGCGTGCGCGCGTAGACCGGGACCGAGAAGATCGAGGGAGTCGCGGCGAGGTACACGATCCGCGTCGCGTCGCGCACGCCGGCGCGGCGGAACTGGTCGTCGGCGAGGTACATGATCTTCTGGGGAGCGCCCGCGCACTTGATCGGAGGGGGAGGCATCGTGAAGATCGCGGTGCCTCCGCGGAAGCTGCGGATCGTCTCCCAGGTGCGCTCGCACTGCTCGTAGGCGTAGTTGCTGCAGACGCCGTCCTGGCCGAGGACCTTGGTCAGGCCCGGAATGGCGTCCCAGTCGAGCTGGATGCCCGGGCAGACCACGAGCCATTCGTAACGCAGCTCGTGGCCGCGGGCCGTGTAGAGCCGGCCGCGATCGGGCTCGAAGCGATCGACCGCGTCGTGGATCCACGCGACGCCGCGCGGGATCAGCGGGGCCTCGTCGCGCGCGGACTTCTCCTTGCGCACGAGGCCGGCGCCCACGAGGGTCCAGAGCGGCTGGTAGTAGTGTTTCGCGGAGGGCTCGACGATCGCGATGTCGAGCCCGGGGCGCGCGCGCCGGAGGCGCGCGGCGACCGTGATGCCGGCGCTGCCGCCTCCGACGATCGCGATCTGATGCTGGCGGCTCGCGCGCTCGGCGCCGTCGGGCAGTCCGGATGCCTTCTGCATGGGGGGCCTCCCTGCGAAAGCAGTGCCTGGTTCCCCCGCTGTTCGTGGAGCCGCCTCGCGAGCGCGAGGGAATTCGCCGGAGAGGCGACCGCCCGATTCTGGACCCTGGCGGCGCGCCGGGCAAGCCCCCGCGCGGCGCCGGCCGGCGCCCCGCGCCTCAGCGGCGGCGGCGGGTCCCGGCGCGCGGGCCGAGGCGCCGCCGGCCGAGCGCAGCGAGCGCGAGCGCCGGCGCGAGCAGCGCTGCGGGCGGCAGCGCGGGTGCCGGGACGGCCGCGAGGATCGTCTGCCCGCCGATCACGATCAGGTTGCCGACGTCGGTCGCCGCGGGCTGCACGCCGTTGCCGAGCATCTCGTTCAGGATCAGGTCGGGACGACCGTCGCCGTTCCAGTCGCCCGACGCCGCGCTGTACCCGATCATGTCGCCCGAGTCTCCGGAAGTGCCCAGCGCGCCCCAGATCTTCGCGACCCTGAGCTGGCTCTCGGGCGGCAGGTTCGCGAGGTCGACGTCGCTGGGCCAGCCGCCGGCCTGGCCGAGCAGCACGTGCACCGCGCCGGCCTCGACGCGGCCGAGCGGGCTGTGGTGCGGCGACGCGATCGCGAGGTCGTCGAAGCCGTCGACGTTGAAGTCGGCGTGGAGCCCGGTGTCGGAGGCGATGTCGTTCGCGGCGGCGCCGTAGACGTTCGTGACGACGAGCCCGCCCGGCGGCGCACCGAGATCGAAGTCCAGGCCGCGCAGCGCCGCGGCGCCGAAGAAGACGTGGCCCGAGCCCGCGGCGAGACGGCTGCCAAAGCAGTTGCCGACGATGTCGCCGACGAAGAGCTCCTGCGCGCCGTCGCCGTCGTAGTCGAGCCCTCCGAGGATCTCCTCGCCGAAGCTCACGTTGCAGGCTGCGCCGTTGATGCGCGTGGAGCTTCCGGGTCCGCTCGTGACCTCGAAGGCGAAGCCGTTCGGCCAGACGCCCGTGAAGTTGTCGTCCCAGGCGATGTAGAGCGTGCCGTCGGTCGCGCCGCCGACCGAATGCGCCGAGCCGGGTGCGGCGCCGGCGGCCAGGATCGACGCACCCGCGCGGTTCAGCGTGGAGGCGACGAGCACCTCGGCGCGGCCGTTCCCGTCGAGGTCGGCGAGCTGGAGCGTCGCGCCGAAGTGGTGGTGGCTCGAGCCCGCCGGCGGCGTGAGCCGCGCGATCAGCCCCGGGAGCGCGCTCGTGCCGAAGCTCGCGAGATCGACCGTCTGGCCCGCCGCGAGGTGCGCGCCGCCCTGGATCAGATAGACCGCGCCGCGGTGGGTCTCTCCGAGCTCGCTGACCTGGTCCGCGCCGACGAGGATGTCCGCGATGCCGTCGCCCGTGACGTCGCCGGTGCGCATCCAGATCCCGAGGCGATCGAGCTGCGCGGCGCCGACGAAGGTGGTGAGCTGCGGCGCCGCGGGCGGGCTGCGCAGGTCGAGCGGCTGCAGCGAGTTCGCGGCGCCGCGCACGGACTTCGATCCGACCAGGATCGTGAGCGCGCCCGCGCCGATGCGCGCGGGGTCGGGGGTGTGGTTCTGGCGCGCGATCAGGAGGTCGCCGAGGCCGTCGCCGGTCACGTCGTCCATCCAGATCTCGCTGCCGCAGGCCTCGTTCGGGTCGTCGCCCGCGATCGCGAGGATCCCGGGCTTCGGAATCGCGGTGTCGTAGACGCCCGAGAGCGTCCCGTTGCCGAATACCAGATGGACCGCGCCCGCGCCGTTGCGTCCGAGCGGCGAGGCGCGCATCGACGCGATCGCGACGTCGCGAAAGCCGTCCCCGTCGACGTCGAAGGCGCCCGCGACCGGCACGCCGAAGCTGCCGGGTCCCGCGCCGCCGTGGACGCGCACGAGCGAGCCTCCCCCGGTCGAGAGCTGCAGCAGATCCACCTCGCGCGGAATCGCTGCGCTCCGGCCCGGCGCGAGCAGCGAGGCGAGCAGCAGCGAGGCGAAGAGCGCGCGGTGTCTCAAGCGGTCTCCCCGCGCGCCAGTCTACCCCCGCCCGCCGCGCTCCCGGATCTCGGCGCGACGGCTGCCTCGGCTTGACAGCTCCGGAGGCCTGTCGTACCCCTCGCAGCATGACCCCGACGTCCTGCGCCAGCCGGCTCGACCGCGAGCTGCTGCTCCTCGATGCCCTGCTCCTTAGCAGGGCGGGAGCGGGCTAGCGTCGGGGCCGGGGAGTCCGACAGACGCGAAACCCCCTCCCGCCGCGAAGGCCGGAGGGGGTTTCGCGTTTCCAGGTCCTGCACTGCAAGCTCCCGAGGTCGCGGCGGCGGCGAACGCCAGAAGGAAGCACCTGCCATGACCAGCATGCCCGCCCACAAGTACCGGCCCTTCGAGCCGATCGATCTGCCCGACCGGCGCTGGCCGAGCGCGCGCCTCACGCGCGCGCCGATCTGGTGCAGCGTCGACCTGCGCGACGGCAACCAGGCGCTGGTCGAGCCGATGGGCCGCGACCGCAAGCGCCGCTTCCTCGAGCTCCTGCTCCGGATCGGCTTCAAAGAGATCGAGCTCGGCTTCCCGAGCGCCTCGGAGACCGAATGGGACTTCGCGCGCGCGGCGATCGAGGGCGGCTGGATCCCGGACGACGTCACGATCCAGGTGCTCACGCAGTCGCGCCCCGAGCTGATCGCGCGCAGCTTCGAGTCGCTCGCGGGCGCGCGCCGCGCGATCGTGCACCTCTACAACTCGACCTCGGAGCTGCAGCGCCGCGTCGTGTTCCGGCTCGACCGCGCGGGGATCATCGACATCGCGGTGCGCGGCGCGACGCAGATCCGCGAGCTCGCGGAGCGCTGCGACAGCGAGATCCGGCTCGAGTACTCGCCCGAGAGCTTCACCGGCACCGAGCTCGATTTCGCGGTCGAGATCTGCGAGGCGGTGATGGACGTCTGGGAGCCGAACCCGTCGCGCAAGCTGATCGTGAACCTGCCCGCGACGGTCGAGATGGCGAGCGCGAACGTCTACGCGGACCAGGTCGAGTGGTTCGCGCGGCACGTCAGGGACCGCGACTCGCTGATCCTCTCGGTGCACCCGCACAACGATCGCGGCACCGCGGTCGCCGCGGCCGAGCTCGCGCTGATGGCCGGCGCGGACCGCGTCGAGGGCACGCTCTTCGGCAACGGCGAGCGCACCGGCAACGTCGACCTCGTGACGCTCGCGCTGAACCTCTTCACGCAGGGCGTCGACCCGCAGCTCGCGTTCTGGAACATCGACGAGATCGTGCGGGTGGTCGAGGAGTGCAACCGGCTGCCGGTGCACCCGCGCCACCCCTACGCGGGCGAGCTCGTCTACACCGCCTTCTCGGGCTCGCACCAGGACGCGATCCACAAGGGGCTGAAGGCGCTCGAGGACGCCAAGAGCGACCACTGGGAGGTGCCCTATCTCCCGATCGATCCGGCCGATCTCGGCCGCAGCTACCAGGCCGTGATCCGCATCAACAGCCAGTCGGGCAAGGGCGGGGTCGCGCACGTGCTCGAGAGCGAGCGCGAGCTGCGCCTGCCGCGCGGGCTCCAGATCGAGTTCAGCCGCGTGGTCCAGAAGATGGCCGACGAGTCCGGCGGCGAGGTGCTCTCGCTCGCGATCTGGGACGCGTTCCGGCGCGAGTACCTCGAGCGCGAGTCGCCGCTCTCGGTGTTGGGCTTCCGCGGCGCGAGCGAGGCCGGGGACGCGGCCTCGAGCTTCTCCTTCCACGTGCGCTGGCGCGGGCGCGACCACTGGATCGACGGCCGCGGCACGGGCCCGATCGACGCGCTCTGCGAGGCGCTGCGGCCCGAGATCGGCCAGACGCTGCGCGTGCTCGACTACCAGGAGCACGCAGTCGGTGAGGGCGCGGATGCCGAGGCCGTGGCCTACCTCGAGCTCGCGGGCGGCGCGGGCAGCCAGGCCCGCAGCTGCTTCGGCGTCGGGCGCCACGGCAACATCACGCTCGCGTCGCTGCGCGCGCTGGCCAGCGCCGTGAACCGGCTGCTCGGGGAGAGCTGAGCGCGGCCGGCGCGGCAGCACCGCATGGCGCGCCATCGCAGCGGCCGCTTCGGCTTCGGCAGCCTGCGCGAGCTCCTCGCGAAGGCGAACGAGCGCAAGAGCGGGGACCAGCTCGCGGGACTCGCCGCGGCGAGCGACGAAGAGCGCGTCGCGGCGAAGCGCGCGCTCGCGGAGCTTCCGCTGCGCGCCTTCGTCGAGGAGCCGCTGATCCCGCCCGAGCGGGACGAGCTCACGCGCGCGTTCCTCGAGGAGCAGGACGCCGCCGCCTTCGCTCCGCTCGCGGATCTCCCGGTCGGCGAGCTGCGCGAGCGCCTCGTCGCGCTCGAGCCGGGCGCGGACGTCGAGGCGCTGCGCCGCGCGCTCCTGCCCGAGATGGCCGCCGCGGTCGCGAAGCTCTGCTCGAATCTCGATCTCGCGCTCGCGGCGCGCCGGCTGCCGGTGGTGGTGCAGGGGCGCACGACGCTGGGCCTGCCGGGCCGGCTCGCGTCGCGCATCCAGCCCAACCATCCGGGCGACGCCGCGGAGGGCGTGCGCGCGGCGATCCTCGAGGGCCTCGCCTACGGCTCGGGAGACGCGGTCGTCGGGGTGAACCCGGTCGAGGACCGGCAGGAGAGCGTGCGGCGCCTCGCCGACGCGATCGCCGCGGCGGTCGAGCCGCTCGGCGTGCCGACGCACGCCTGCGTGCTCGCCCACGTCACGACGCAGATGCGCGCACTCGAGGCCGGCGCGCCGCTCGACCTGGTCTTCCAGTCCGTGGCCGGCAGCGAGGCCGGCAACCGCGCCTTCGGGATCTCGCTCGCGCTGCTCGACGAGGCCGACGCGCTCGTGCGCGAGCGCGGGCGGCTGCGCACGCCGCACGTCTGGTACTTCGAGACGGGCCAGGGCTCCGAGCTCTCGAGCCGGGCGCACGAGGGCGTCGACCAGCTCACGCTCGAGGCGCGCTGCTACGGCGTCGCGCGCCGCTACCGGCCGCTGCTCGTGAACACCGTCGTCGGCTTCATCGGGCCCGAGTACCTCTACGACGCGCGCGAGATCGCGCGCGCGGGTCTCGAGGACCACTTCATGGGAAAGCTGCTGGGCCTGCCGATGGGCTGCGACGTCTGCTACACGAACCACGCCGAGGCCGACCAGAACGACCTCGAGAGCGCGGCGATCCTGCTCTCCGCGGCCGGCTGCAACTACTTCATGGGCGTGCCGATGGGGGACGACTGCATGCTCCACTACCAGTCGAGCTCGTATCACGACGTCGCGGCGCTGCGCGAGCTGCTCGGCCTGCGCCCGGCACCGGAGCTCGAGGCCTGGCTCGAGGCGCGCGGCCTGATGCGCGACGGCCGGCTCACGCGCCGCGCGGGCGATGCCGCGGCGCTCGCCGCGCTGGCCGCGGGCTGAGCGCAGCGCCGCGGTGCCGGGGCCGGGCGATCGCGACCGCGACGCGCTGCGCCGCGCGACGCCCGCGCGGATCGGCGTGGGCCGGGCCGGCGCGCGCCCGACGAGCGCCAGCCTGCTCGACTTCCGCGCCGACCACGCGCGCGCGCGCGACGCGGTGCGCGCGCGCTGGAGCGATGCGTTCCGCGAGCGCCTCGCGGCGCAGGGCTTCCTGTTCGCCGCATCCGCCGCGCCCGACGCGGAGAGCTACCTGCGGCGTCCCGATCTCGGGCGCGAGCTCGCGGCGGGCGAGGCGCAGCGGATCCGCGCCGCGTCGCGACCCGGGGCCCTGGCACAGCTCGTGCTCTCCGACGGACTCTCGGCGCGCGCGGCCGAGCTGCACTTCGAGACGCTCTGGCCGGTGCTCGCGCGCGGCCTCGAGCGGCTCGGAGCGCTCGCGACCCCGATCGCAGCGCAGCGCGCTCGCGTCGCGCTCGCGGATCGGATCTGCGAGGCCTCGGGCGCCGCGCTCGCGGTGCACCTGATCGGCGAGCGGCCGGGCCTGGCCGCGCCGCACAGCCTCGGCTGCTACCTGACCTGGCGCCCCTCGGCCGGCTCGACGGACGCGGATCGCAAGTGCCTCTCGAACATCCACGCGCGCGGGCTCCCGCCCGACGAGGCGGGCGCGGCGATCGCGGAGCTCTGCGCGCGGATCCTGCGCGCGGGCTCGAGCGGGACCGATCTCGCGCTCTGAGTCCGGCCGCGCCGCGGCGGCTGTACAGCGCCGGAACGCAGGTGATAGCCTGCGGCGCCTTCGCGCGACCCGCGCGCGGAAGGAGGACCCGATGGCCGCCCCCCTCGTGAACCAGAAGATCCTCGTGACCGGGCCGACCGGGCAGGTCGCGCTGCCGCTCACGAAGTCGCTCGCGCGCGAGAACCGCGTGACGGGCGTCGCGCGCTTCTCGAATCCGAAGCTCAGGGCCGAGCTCGAGGCGGCCGGCGTGCGCTGCGTCTCGGCCGACCTCGTCGCCGGCGAGTTCGCCGAGCTGCCCGACGACTTCGACTACGTGCTGAATCTCGCGGTCGCGCGCTCCGCGACGCCCGACTTCGAGAGCGACCTGCGCTCGAACGCGGAATCGGCCGGCCTCCTGCTCGCGCACTGCCGCCGCGCGAAGGCCTTCCTGCACTGCTCGAGCACCGCCGTCTACCAGGCGGCCGGCCACAGCGTGCTGCGCGAGGAGGACGCGCTCGGCGACAACCACCGCGTGATGATGCCGACCTACAGCATCGCGAAGATCGCGGCCGAGGCGGTCGTGCGCACGGCCGCGCGCCAGTTCGGCGTGCCGACCGTGATCACGCGACTCAACACGCCCTACGGCGACAACGGCGGCTGGATGTATTACCACCTCGAGATGATGAAACACGGGGTCGAGATCCCCGTGTTCGACGATCCGAGACCGAGCCGCTACACGCCGATCCACGAGGACGACATCGCCGCGACGCTGCCGGGCCTGCTCGCGGCCGCGAGCGTGCCGGCGACGATCGTGAACTGGTGCGGGCAGGAGCACGTCGCGATCGAGGAGTGGTGTGCGTACCTCGGCGAGCTCACGGGACTGACACCGGTGTTCAAGTACACGCGGCAGACGCTCGACAGCGTGATGAGCAGCAACGCGCGCATGCAGAAGCTCGCGGGCCCCTGCCGCGTGGACTGGAAGCAGGGCCTGCGGCGGATGGTCGAGGCCCGGCGCCCCGAATACCTGCGGAAGTAGCCTCGCGGTGCCGCTCCCGACCGGACGAGATCCCGTGGAGATGCGCGCGCGGCTGCGCGCGTGGCTCTCGAAGCAGCTGCCCCCCGGAGCCGACCCCGAGGTCTCCGAGGTCTCGGCGCCCTCGGGCACGGGCCTGTCGAGCGAGACGCTGCTCTTCGACGCGCGCTGGCGCGAGAGCGGGCGCGACGAGGGCGGCAGCTTCGTCGCGCGCATGAGTCCCGACATGACGCGCCATCCGGTCTTCCCGAGCTACGACCTCGAGCTCCAGTGGCGCTGCCTCGAGCTCGTGCGCAGGCACAGCCGGGTGCCGGTGCCGCGCACGCGCTGGTTCGAGCGCGACGCGTCGGCGCTCGGCTCGGCCTTCTTCGTGATGGAGCGCGTCGCGGGACGCGTGCCGCCGGACATGCCGCCCTACGTGTTCGGCAGCTGGCTCAGCGAGGCGTCCCCGGCCGAGCGCGCGGCGCTCGAGCGCAACTCGGTCGAGGTGCTCGCAGGGCTCCACGCGATCGACGTCTCCGGCCCGGACGCGGCCTTCCTGGATCGCCCGCGCCACGGCCGCACGCCGCTCGACCAGCACCTCGGCTACCAGCGCGAGTACTACGACTGGGCGCGCGGCGGCGATCGCTACCCGACGCTCGAGCGCGTCTTCGAGTGGCTCGCGCAGCGGCGCCCGGCGGACGAGGGCCCGGTCTGCCTGAACTGGGGCGACGCGCGCATCGGCAACATCCTCTACCGCGGCGTCACGCCCGTCGCGGTGCTCGACTGGGAGATGGCCGCGCTCGGCGCGCCCGAGGTGGATCTCGCCTGGATGCTCTTCATGCACGAATTCTTCCGCGCGCTCGCCGAGAGCGCGAAGCAGCCCGGCATCCCCGACTTCATGCAGCGCGAGCGCATCGCGGGGCTCTACGAGGAGCTCTCGGGCCGCCCCGTGCGGGAGCTCGCCTACTACGAGGTCTTCGCGGCGCTTCGCTATGCGATCGTCTCGATCCGCACGACGGGCCGCGCGATCGCGCTCGGCCAGATGCCGCCCGCGGCCGCGCTCGAGGACCGCCTGATGATCCGCCCCCACCTCGAGCGGATGCTCTCCGGGGAGTACTGGAGCTAGCGCTCAGTACTCGATCGACCACTCGAGATCGGCTCCGGACGACTCGTCGCTCGAGAGCTCGGTCAACACGCTCCAGTGCTTCGAGAGCGAGAACTCCGCGCGCGCGCGGGTCGCGGCGCGGCGGCCGACGGACTGGCCGATGCTCACGAAGAGGCGGTCGGAGAGGTACTTGCCGACTTCGAGGCTGGGCCCGCCCTCGTCGCCGCCGAGGCCGACGTCGAAGGTGTCGACCGGCAGGAAGCTGCCGAGCTCGCCGCCGCCGAGCTCCTGGAACGCGACGCCGGCCGCGACGCTCATCGCGAGGCCCTGGACGCTGCCGGCCTCCGCGCCGCCGAGCTCGGAGGCCGGGCGGCCGAAGAGCAGCAGCGCGAGCACGTCGTCCTGCGGCAGCGGCGGCTCGCTCGTGAAGCTCGGCCGCGGGGCCGAGAGGCGGCCCGTGACCCGCGCGATCACCGAGACCTCACGCACCTCGTGCACGGCCTCGACGTCGACGAGCGGGTCGAGGCCCGGCGCGCCGTCGAAGGTCACGCTGCCGCGGCGCACGCGGAAGCGCTGGCGCTGCAGCTCGTAGCGGCCGCGGATCGTGTTCGCGCTGCCGAGCAGCACGGGGGGTTGGTCCGGCTCCTTGTGCAGGCGCAGCTCGCCCTCGACCTCGAGCTCGGCGCCGCCGCCGCGCAGCCAGGTTTTTGGCGGGACCGCGAGCGCGACGTCGATGCGCGCGGCCGCGAGCGCGCGGTCGAGGGGGTCCTGCGTTCCCGCGGCGGCCTCGACGATCTGCTCCGGGCCCTCGGGCTCGGCGTCCGCGGCGAGCACGCGGATCTCGCGCAGCGCGGGATCCTCGGAGTCCCTCACGCTGACGCGCACCTCCTCGGCCGCGAGCTCGCCGCGCAGCACGAGCGCCTCGACGGGGCCCGCGAGCGCGACCCGGCCCGAGAGATCGCCGACCGCGAGCGGGTTGCGCGAGAGCGCGAAGTGGTCGAGCGCGAGCTCGAGCTCGGCCGAGGCGGGGGTCAGGTTCGCGAGCTCGATGCGCCCGCCGAGCGCGGCCGTCCCGCGCGCCGAGCCGACCTCGAAGCGCTGGATCACGAGCGCGGAGTCGGCGAGCTCGATGCGCCCGCGGATCGGCTCGAAGTCCTGGCGCAGGAGCGGCGCGCGCAGCCTGCCGCCCGAGATCTCGATCCAGCCCGCGAGCGCCGGCTCGGGGCTGGCTCCCGCGGCGCTGAGCTCGAAGTCCGCGCGGCCCTCGAGCGACTGCAGCTGGCGGGGCAGGTAGGGCTTCGCGAGCGCGAGATCGAAGTCAAACGAGCGCAGCTCTGCGCGCGCGCGCGGATCCGCGAGCAGCGCCCGGCGCAGGTCCTCCGCGAGGCTCTCGCGCGGGCCCTCGAGCGCGGCCGCGACGACCGGCCTCGGCAGCGCGGCGGATCCCGAGAGCCAGTCGCGCCGAGCGTCGCTCGCGCGCGCCGAGAGCTCGTAGCTCTGCGGCGTGGTCGCGAGCTCGACCCGCAGCGCGTCGAGCGGCGCGCCGCGCAGGCGTCCGGCGCCGCGCAGCTCGAAGCGCCCCGCGAACATCGGCTCGGGCACCGCGCCCTGTGCGGAGAGCTCGAGCCGCGCGCGACCCCCGAGCTCTCGCAGCGCCTCCGGCAGCAGCGCCCGGAGCTCGGCGAGCTCGAGCTCGGACGACTGCAGCTCGGCGCGCGCGCCGGGGTCCGCGAGCAGCGCGCGGCGCAGGTCTCCGGCGAGGCTCGCGAAGGGCCCGGCGAGCGCCGCGGCGAAGAGCGGCCGCGGCAGTGCGGCGGATCCCGAGAGCCAGCTGCGCCCCTCGGCGCTCGCGCGCGCCGTGAGCTCGTAGCGCTGCGGGGCCGTCGCGAGCTCGACGCGCAGCGCGTCGAGCGGGGTGCCCGGCAGGAGCGCCGCGCCGCGCAGCTCGAAACGGCCCGAAAGCGCGGGTCCGGTTGGCGCAGCCCGCGCGGAGAGCTCGAGCTGCGCGCGGCCCGCGAGATCCCGAAGCGCCTCGGGCAGCAGGGCCCGCAGCTGCGCGACCTCGAGCTCGGCCGTGCGCAGCGCGAGGCGCGAGCGCGCATCGCCGAGCAGCCGGCGCGCGAGCGCCGCGGGATCGCGCGGTCCGGCGAGGAGCTCGCGCGCGGTCGCCGCGCGCGGCAGCTCGGCCTCCACGCGCAGCCATTCGCGCCGGCTCGCGGACGCGCGCAGCACAAGCGCATAGCGATCGGCGGCGGTGCCGAGCTCGGCGCGCAGCTCGTCGATCGCGACCCCCGGAAGCTCGAGGCCCCGCAGCGCGAGGCTCCCGTCGAGGTCGGGCCCCGCGTCGCCGAGCGGGAAGCGCGTATGGCTCGCGAGCGCGAGCGCGAGCCAGCCGCGCCGCGAGCTGCTCGCGCCCGACAGCGCCGCGCCCTGCAGCGCGATCGGACCCTCGAGCGCGAGCTCGATCTCGGGCGCCGCGAAGGGACCGCTCGCGCGCGCGCGCAGCGCGAGGCTGCCGCCGAGCGCCGCCGCGCTCGGAGCGAGCAGGGCGAGGTCGGGCGCGCTGGCCTCGAGCTCGAGCCGCTCGATCCGCGCGGCGCCACCGCGCCCGCGGAGCGCGAGCTCGAGCTCGGGCGCCGCCGCGCGCAGCGTTCCGATCTCCCACTCGAGACCCGTCGCGCCGCGCCCCTCGAGCCAGCCCGCGAGCTCGAGCTCGGCGCCGCGCAGCTCGGCGCTGCCGCGGGGGGAGCTGAGCGCGGCGCGCGCGAGCGCGAGGCGGCCGCCCGCGAGCGCGAGCTCGAAGTCGAGTGTGGACGTGCGCGGCAGCGGATCGGCGAGTCCCGAGAGCTCGAGCTGGCCGCGCGCGCGGAGCTCCGCGCGCGCGCTCGTCTCCCGGCGCCACGGCAGCGCGAGCTCCCGGGCCTCGAGCGAGAGGGCGAGCGCCGCGGAGGGGTCTGCCGGCGTCGGCGCGCCGAACTCGAGGCGGAGCGCGGAGAGCTCGACGCGCCGGATCCGCGTGGGCATTGGCGGAGTCGGCAGAGCGAGCGCGGCGAGGCGTTCCGCGAGCGGGCGCTCGGGCTCCGGCGCGGCGCCGTCGGCGGGGAAGGGCAGTGCGGCGCGCACGCCGCCCGCGCGCAGCGCGACCAGATCGAGCTCGCCGCGCGCGAGCGCGCCCAGCTCGAGCTCGAGCGCGAGCCAGTCGATCGAGAGCAGCGGGGCGCTGCCCGCGGCCGCCTCGCCCGCGCTCGCCCCGAGCTCGAGCCCCTCGATCTCGAGCGCGGGAAGCAGCGGCCCGCGCAGCGCGCCGATCCGCACCGGGCGCTCGAGCGCGCGCGCGGCGACCCACGCGACGGCCCGCGTGAGCCGCTCGCGCTCCCAGCCGCGCGAGAGCGCGAGCAGCAGCAGCGAGCCGAGCGCGAGCGCGAGGAGCGCCGCGCCGACCGCCGCCGCGATCACGCGCAGCGGCGCCGCGAGCACCCGGACGACGAGGCCTCCGCGCTCGAGCCAGCCCATCTCAAAAGCTTACGCCGACCGAGAAGTGGAAGCGGTCGCGATCGATCTCGCGCGGCCGCCGGAGCAGATAGCCGTAGTCGATGCCGATCGCGCCGATCGGGGTCTTGACGCGCAGCCCCGGTCCGACCGCGACCGAGAAGACGCCGCGGTCGAACTCCCAGGGGTCCCGGGCCACCTGTCCCGCATCGGCGAAGACCACGCCGCCGAGGATCTTCCAGATCGGGAAGCGCAGCTCGAGCGTGCCGAAGGTCCGCGTGAGGCCGCCGAGCGCCTCGCCGTTCGCATCGACCGGGCCGAGCTGATCGAGCTCGAAGCCGCGCACCGAGCCGGTGCCGCCCGCGAAGAGGCGCGACACGATCGGGACCTGGTCGCGGCGGGTGGCCGCGAAGGGCTGGATCACCGCGAGGTCGAGGCGCGCGAGCAGCACGAGCGCGGGCAGGCGCGGCAGCGGCGTGAACCAGCTGCCGCGCGCGGCGAGCGTCACGAAGTCGCGGTCCGAGCCGAGCCCGCGCAGCGTCGGCTCGGCCGAGAGGTCGACGAAGCTGCCGCGGCTCGGGTCGAGCGGGTCGTCGAGCGCGTTGCGCGAGAGACCGAAGACGAGGCTGCTGAGCTGGTACGACTCCTCCCCGCTCGGATCGAGCACGTCGAGGTCGGTCACGTCCGCGAGCTCGAAGTTCTGGCCGACGCGGCCGTCGACGCCGAAGAGCAGCGGATGCGAGAGCAGATAGCCGAGCGTCAGCCCATTCGAGGTGTAGGAGGGCTGCTCCTCGTGCAGCGCGGAGGTCTTGGCCGAGAGCGTGAGCCGGGGCCAGAGGAAGCGCGGCTGGCGGAAGCGGGCCTCGACGCCGGAGACGATCGCCGAATAGCGGCCCGAGAGCTCGAGCCGGCGCGCTTCGCCGAAGAAATTGCGGTGCTCCCAGGCCAGGCGCGCGCGGTACTGCTCCTCGGTTCCGTAGCCGATCGAAGCGGACAGGCTCCGCGGCGGCCGCTCGTCGACGGTCGCGACGAGCGGCCACTCGACCGCGTCGGCCGGGCCCGCCTCGGGCGGGACCGCGCCGCGCACGGGCTGCAAGGTGACCGCGCGGAACAGGCCCGTGTCGTAGATCCGGCGCCGGCTCGCCTCGAGCTCCGAGAGCGAGTAGCGCTCGCCGCGCTCGAAGCCGAGCTCGCGCGTCACGAGCTCGCGCTCGACCTGCGCGAGCCCACGCACCTCGACCTCGCCGAAGTGCACGAGCGGGCCGGGCACGACGCGCCACGCGACGCTCGCGGTGTGCGTCCTGAGCTCGACCTTCGCGCCGCCCGAGAGTCGCGCGGCCGCATAGCCCTCATCGGCGAGCCGGGCGAGCACGAGCGCCTTGGCTTCCGAGTAGCTCTTCGCGCTGAAGCGCTGATCGAGCACGAGCGGCAGGTCGAGCAGCAGCGCGGCGCGCGCCTCCTCCCGGAGCCAGTCGCCCGGCGGCAGCTCGACTTCGAAGGAGAGCAGCCAGACCGGCGGTCCCTCCTCGACGCGGATCTCGATCGCGACCTCTTCGCGCGCGTCGTCCTCCCATTCGAGCCGGTACTCCGCGCGCGCCTCGTAGAAGCCCTGGCGGCGGTAGGCCGAGCGGATCCGGTCCATGTCCTCTGCGAGCTCGGCCTCGTCGAGCTCGGGAGGGTCGACCCAGGGGCGCCAGTCCGGCGCGCGGGACAGGATCGCGTCGCGCAGCGTCGACTCGGGAACCGACTCGACGCCCGAGAAGCGCAGCGCGGTGATCTCGGGGCGGGGCGGCGCCTCCTCGGCGCGCGCGGCACTCGCGGGGAGCAGCGCGGAGAAGAGCGCGAGGCAGACGCAGAGCGGAGCTCCGGATCGGACCCTGGACCGGGTCGGGTCGAGCGATCCCGCACGCGTGCGGCGCTGCGCTAGCTCAGCCACTCGCTGTGCACGAAGTCGCCAGCGGGATCGTCCTTGCGCTGATAGGTGTGGGAGCCGAACGCGTCGCGCTGCGCCTGGGTCAGGTTCTGCGGCAGGTCGGCGCTGCGGTAGGCGTCGTAGTAGGCGAGGCTCGCGGCCATTCCGGGCACCGGGATCCCGCGCTGCTGAGCGAGTGCGACGATCTCGCGCCAGGCGCCCTGCCGGCTCTGCAGGGCGCTCCGGAACTCGGCGTCGAGCAGCAGGTTCGCGATCCCGGGCTCGCGCTCGTAGGCCTGCATGATCGCGTCGAGGAAGCGCGCGCGGATGATGCAGCCTCCCTTCCAGATGCGCGCGAGCTCGCGCAGGTCGATCGACCAGCCGTACGCGCGCGAGGCGGCCGCGATCAGCGCCATGCCCTGCGCATAGGCGACGATCTTCGCGGCGTAGAGCGCATCGTGGACGCTCTTCACGAGCGGCTGCGGGTCGCCGGCGGAGCGCAGCGCCGCCGGTCCCTCCAGCCGCTTCGCGGCCTCGATGCGCTCGGCCTTCATCGAGGAGAGCAGCCGCGCATCGAGCGCGGCCGCGATGCAGGGAACCGGCACGCCGAGGTCGAGCGCGACCTGCACGGTCCACTTGCCGGTCCCCTTCTGGCCGGCCCGGTCGAGCACCTGGTCGATCAGCCAGCCACCCGTGCGCGCGTCGCGCACGCCGAAGACCCTGGCCGTGACTTCGATCAGGAAGGACTCGAGGGGCCCGCGGTTCCACTCGCCGAACACGCGCGCGAGGGCCTCGGGCGCGAGCCCTCCGGCGCGCGCGAGCAGGTCGTAGGCCTCGGCGATCAGCTGCATGTCGGCGTACTCGATGCCGTTGTGGACCATCTTGACGAAGTGGCCGGCGCCGTCGGGACCGACGTGCGTCACGCAGGCGCCCGAGCTCGTCTTCGCGGCGATCGCCTCGAAGATCGGGCGCAGCGCCTGGTAGGCCTCGGCGTCTCCGCCCGGCATCAGCGAGGGGCCGTGGCGGGCTCCCTCCTCGCCGCCCGAGACGCCGACGCCGAGAAAGCGCAGGCCCGCTGCCGCGAAGTCCCGCTCGCGCCGGCGCGTGTCCTGGTACCAGGAGTTGCCGCCGTCGATCACGATGTCGCCGCTCTGGAGCAGCGGGCGCAGCTCCCGCATCACCTGGTCGACCGGCTCGCCGGCCTTGATCATGAGCAGGATCCGGCGCGGGTGCCGCAGCGCGCCGACGAGCTCCGCGAGGCTGTGCGCGGCGGCGAGCCGCCCGCGACTCTCGGCCACCGCGCTCTCGGTGAGCTCGGCTCCGCGGTTGAAGCCCGCGACGCGATAGCCGTGGTCGAGGATGTTGAGCGCGAGATTGCGGCCCATCACGGCCAGACCGATCACGCCGAGATCCGCGCCCTGCTGGCTTTTCATGCCGCTCTTCCCCCCGCGCGCCGGCTGCGGCGCGGATCCCGATACTTCAGCTCAAGTGCCTGGAAACGCAAGCGGATCGATCCGCGCGCGCGGCCGAGCGCGGACCGGGCGGCGCCGCTCTCGCGGCGCCGCCCGGTCCGCCGGCCCCCCCCGGTCTCCCGGCTCCCCGGCCCGGGAACGCGATCCGGCTGCGCGCGCTGCGCCCGCTAGTTCCGGTCGCCCGCCGGCGGCGTGTACCAGATCGGCGAGGTCCAGGCGCGCTCCTGGATCGTCTTCGGCACGCGCGCGTCGCTGCAGCCCGGCGGGCGCCCTTCCGGCGGCAGCGCGTTGCAGGCAAAGGTGCTCTGGCGGCAGCTCGGGTTCTCCACGACGCGCGCGTAGTAGACCGCGCGCCGCGCGGGATCGAAGTCGGGATCGCGCCAGACCTGGCAGAGCGAGTCGTGGCCCGCACCGCGCGGCTCGCAGCTCGCGAGGTCGACGCCCGCGCCGTTCTCGGCGCTGCCCGCGACCTCCGACACCCGCTGCTGGTAGAGCCCGTCGTCGCCGACCCAGCCCTTCACGATCTGCACGCGCTGGAGCGGAGTGCCCGGATGCGCGGGCGTGCCGGGATCGCGCAGCGCCGAGACGCCGAAGACCGGTGCGATCGCGGTGCCGGCCGGGCGCTCGGGCAGGTCGCCTCCCATCGCGACGCCGCCCGCATAGCCGCGCTGCACGAAGTCCGCGCGGCTGCAGAGGTCGTCCGGGTAGTCCCAGCCGCCGAAGAAGCGCACCTGGATGCGCGGCCCGCTGGTGCCGTAGGTCTCGCGCCGCCGCAGCGCCTCGAAGATCGACTCGCGCGAGTTCTCCTCCGCCCAGACCGCGGCGACGCCGCCCGGGTTCATGCCCGGGATCGGCGCGCCCGTCGAGCTCGGGACGTCGAAACGGTACTCCTCGACCGGCGCCGGTGTGCCGCTGTGGATGTCGGTCGAGGCGATGAAGCCGAAGTGCAGCGGGTTCACGCCGATGCGATCGGCCTCGCGCAGGCCGTGGATCAGCGCATAGCGCGCGAAATCGAGGCGCGAGGAGCAGCCCTCGCCGCCGAGCGCGCCCTTGCCGACGCCGTCCCGGCAGTCGGGCGGCGGTGTCGGGAAGGAGCGCAGCTTCTCGAAGCCGCAGAGCTCGTCGGGAGCACCCGCGACGCCCCACATCCCGTCGTTGCACTCCGAATCGCCCTTCATCTGCATGATCTCGACGAGCGGTTCGATGCGCGCGCGCCGCTCCGCGATCTCGATCTGCTGCTCGCGCGTGGACTCCGGCCCGTACTCGAGCGCGAACATCTGGCCGTTCGCGAGGTTCGGGTTGTGCGGGATCGCGAGCACGTCGCAGCCCGTGCCCGCCTGCTGGCACTCGCGCTCGAGCCGCTGCCAGAGCACGCGCGGATCCGGCTCGTCGATCGAGGAGATCGGCAGCGGCAGCACCTGCGCGTTCCGGAAGATCACGTTGCGGTGGATCTTGGTGAGCTCGGGCGTGAGCGAGTACTCGTAGCCGACGAAGCTCGTGAAGCGGCAGGCCGGCGCGGCGTCGTTCCAGCGCGCCGCGGCGTGCTGGATCTCGCTCCAGACGATCGCGCCGGCCGAGCGGCAGCGCTCGCCGTCGTCGCCGCAGACCTCGGGACTGTTCATTCCCATCATGCGCTTGATGATGACGCGCGCGCTCGCGCCGAGATCGGAGTCGCGAGCGCGCTGCTGGCGCGTGAGCTCGAGCGTCTCGCCGCGATAGGCCCTGCAGTCCGGGGTCTCGTAGACCGCGGAGCCCGGCGAGGTGCAGAGCCCGACCGAGCCGAAGTTCTCGGCGTGATCGGTGACCGCGACGAAGTCGAGCGGGCGCTCGAGCCGGAGCTCGCGGCTGCCGCGCCCCTCGGCATCGACGGGCGCGACGCGCACGGCCTCGCCGCGCGCGAAGCGATAGGCGTCGTCGGGCCGCAGCCGCGTGCTCAGGATCCACGCGTCCATCGAGATCGCGGTGTGCACGTGCAGGTCGCCGAAGAAGGCCTGGCGCAGCGGGCTGTGATGGGCGCAGGATCCCGCCCGCGCGGCGGGGCTCGCGAGGGCGAGCAGCAGCGCGCCGAGCAGTGCGGGAACGATTCGTCGCTCGAATCGGTGTGCCATCGGTTGCGGACTCCGATCTCGCCGGGAAGCGCGCGAGCCGTCGACGAGCGCGCGAATTCTGGCATAGTGCCCGCGCGCGTGTGGGAGGTTTCGCGCGGCGCGATGGACCGGCGCTCCTTTCTCGGAAGCCTGACGGCTTTCGTCGCGACTGCGTTCGCGCGAGGCGCTCGCGCGGAGCGCGAGGCGCCCGCAGCGCCGCAGGCCGCCGCCGCTGCCGCGGACGAGCGCCGCCCGGGCGCGTTCTTCAGCGAGGCAGAGCGCGCCGCGCTCGCGGCGCTCGCCGATCACCTGCTGCCGGGCGCGGCCGCGCTCGGCGCGGTGGTCTACCTCGAGCAGCTGCTGACCGCATTCGACCACGATCCGCCGCGGATCTTCGCGGGCGGCCCCTTCTC
>Ga0187893_10000153_pt1 | contig 159776 bp, 146 predicted proteins | sample MA1701074metaG_FD_139574 | JGI IMG/M metagenome (GOLD analysis project Ga0187893, IMG submission 139574) | White microbial mat communities from a basaltic lava cave in the Kipuka Kanohina Cave System on the Island of Hawaii, USA - MA170107-4 metaG ...
CCGGCACGCGCGGGCGCGTCAATGCGAGCGCGCTCAGCGACGCGGCTTGCGCCTCCTCGATGATCCCGTGCGTCGCGATGTGGAGGAAGCGCGCGCCAGTCGCCGCCTCGAAGAGCCGAGCTTCGGTCGCCTCCTCGCCGAGCAGCGTGGTGACCTGCCGGCCCTCGAACGCCCCGCGCAGCGCCTCGACCTCGCGGCGCGTACCCGGCAGCCGCACGAGCGGCCCGTAGAGCCCCGCGGTGCCGCGCACGGCGTTCGCGAGCATCGCGGCCCCCGCGACGCCGGGCGCCTCCTCCGCGAGGATGACACCGAGCCTCCCCGGCATCATCTCGACGACGCGATCGGCCCCCTCGCGTACGAACAGCGCCTCCACCGTCGCCACCCCCTCGGGCACCCCCGCGATCGCCTCCTTGAGACTGGCAAGATCGACGATCTCCTTCTCGCCATACTTGACAAGCACGTCGCCGGGCCTCACGCCGAGCCCGACCGCCTGCCCGTCCGGCGCGAGGTCGCGGATGAAGAGACCCTTCTCCGGCCAGCCCGCGTCCGAGTCGGAGAAACGCGGGTCGCCAAGAGCGACGAGGTCGGGACCCGCATGCGCGGTCTCCTTGCGCGAGCGCAACCACGAAAGCACCGACGCCGAGGCCGCGTAGGCAGCGGGAGGCGCGTCGCCCGGCCAGAGCGCCTCGAACGGGACGAGGTGGAGGGGGCCGTGGGGGAGGAGGGTGAGCCGCTTCGCCGCCTTGACTTCCGCCCACACCTTCGCGGGTACGACCATCTCGAAGAGGCGTTTGCAAGCCTCGGCGTCGCCAGCGCGGTGCGCAAGCGACTCGGCGCACGCGCGACAGGCGGATTCGAATTCAGCAAGCGTTGCTGGCAATCGGATCGCCTCGGCCGGTTCCCCCCTGGGTCGCACGACAAAGACGAACGACGCGCGGCGTCCGAGCGAGTACGCCAGCAATCGCTCGCCGGGAGCGAGCAGACCCTGGATCTCCGCGCCTCCGATCGGCTTGGTCTCGGGCAGCACATCGCGGAGCACGAGCAACCGGTCGCGGAGCGCCTTCGCGAGCGCCCCCCGGGCCGCGCTCTCCTCGTCGCGGGTGGCGCGGATCGCCGCAATCACGCCGGAGTCGAACGCGCCCTTCGCGTCGTCCCCTCGCTGGACGACCGCCGACTCCGCCCGACGCACGGCGCTTTCCGCCGCGTCGATGCGCGCGAGAGCCTGCGTATCGCCCGCCTCGCGCGCCCGCGCTGCCGCGAGCGCCGAGGGGTCGTCGCGTCCCGCTTCGAGCAGGTCGAGCAGTGCCCTCGCGCGCCCGCGCTCGAGCGATGCCAGTGCCTCGTCGGTCCGCTTCAGCGCCAGATGGGCTTCGATCAGGAGCGCGAACGGGTCGGCGCGTCTCGCCTCGGCGACATGGCGTGCCGCCTCCGCGGCGCCGAGGGAGCGCGCCCTTGAACGCAGCGCCTCGATGTGCTCCACCGCCTCGGCGAGAGGAGCGACGGCTCCCGCCGGATCGCCGGCATTGAGCAGGTTAGAGCCGAGGAGGCACAGGGAGTGGTGAATCGCCGGCCAGTTCGACCTCCGGCCCATTGCGGCTGCCTCCGCGAAGTGGCGCAGTGCTTCCGCCGGCTGACCCAACGCCTCGAGGGTGGCGGCCAAGAGGCAGATGCTCAGGGCCACGTGGGAGTGGTCGCCCTTGAAGAGGCGGCGCCACATCGCGAGGGCCTCCTGGTCGAGCGCCAACTGCTCGGAGTGCCGTCCCAAGGTGCCGAGGATGAACGCTACGTTGTTGATGCCCGTCGCCACGTCGGGGTGGTCGCCCTTGAAGAGGCGGCGCCACATCGCGAGGGCCTCCTCGACGAGCGGCAGCACCTCGGAGTGCCGTCCCAGCGCACCCACGGTTACGGCCATGTTGTTGATGGCCGTCGCGACGTCGGGGTGGTCGCCCTTGAAGAGGCGGCGCAGCATCGCGAGGGCCTCCTCGTTGAGCGGCAGCACCTCGGAGTGTCGTCCCAGCGCGCCGAGCGTTGAGGCCAGGTTGTTGATGCTCCCCGCTACGTAGCGGTGGTCACCCTTGAAGAGGCGGCGATTCATCGCCAAGGCCTCCTCGTGGAACGACAGTGCCTCCGCGGGCCGTCCCAACGCGTCGAGGCTGCTGGCGAGGTTGTTGATGCTCTGCGCCACGTCGGGGTGGTCACCCTCGAAGAGGCGGCGCCGCATCGCGAGGGCCGCCTCATCGAGCGGCAGCGCCTCGGAATGCCGTCCGAGCGCGCCGAGGGTCAGGGCCAGGTTGTTGATGCCCGCCGCCACGTCGTGGTGGTCGCCCGGGAAGAGGCGGCGCATCATCGCGAGGGCTTCTTCCATGAGCTGCAACTGCTCGGAGTGCCTTGCCAGCGCGCCGAGGGTTTGTGCCATATTGTTGATGCTGCGGGCCACGTCGGGGTGGTCGCCCTGGAAGACGCGCCGAAACATCGCGAGGGCCTCCTGCTTGAGCGCCAGCTCCTCGGAGTGCCGTCCCAGTTCGCCGAGCGTGCTGGCCAGGTTGTTGATGCTCGCAGCTACTTCGGGGTGGTCGCCCCCGAAGAGGCGGCGCTTCATCGCCAAGGCCTCCTCGCGAAGCGCCAGTTCCTCGGAGTGCCGTCCCAGCGCACCGAGGGTGAAGGCGAGGTTGTTGATGCTCTGCGCCACGTCGGGGTGGTCCCCCTCGAAGAGGCGGCGCCGCATCGCGAGGGCCTCTTCGTTGAGCGACAACTGTTCGGAGTGCCGTCCGAGCGCGCCGAGGGTCAGGGCCAGGTTGTTGACGCTGTGGGCGACGTCTGGCTCGTCGCCGTGAAAGAGCCGGCGCCGGATGGCGAGGGCCTCTTCGTCGAGCGCCAGCGCCTCGGAGTGCCGTCCCAACGCGCGGAGGGAGAAGGCCACGTGGCTGACACTCGTCGCCACGTCGGGGTGGTCGCCCTCGAAGAGGCGGCGCCGCATCGCGAGGGCCTCCTGCTCAAGCGCCAGCGCCTCGGAGTGCCGTCCCAACTCGCCGAGGGTGAAGGCCACGTTGTTGAGGCTCAGTGCCACGTCGGGGTGGTCGTCCTTGAAGAGGCGGCGCCACACGGCGAGGGCCTCCTCGTGGAGCGGCAGCGCCTCGGAGTGCCGTCCCAGCGCGCCGAGGGTGAAGGCGAGGTTGTTGATGCTCGCAGCTACCTCGGGGTGGTCGCCCTTGAACAGGCGGCGCAGCATCGAGAGGGCCTCCCTCTCAATCGCAAGCGCCTCGTCGAGGCGGCCCTCGTCGCGGAGGGAGTTGGCGCGTTCGAGGAGCGCTTGGGCGTCGCTCGCCTTGTCCTGAGGGGCGGGATCGGGTGCCGCGTCGTCGCCCCCCAGCGCGACGCCCGCCGCAAGCGCGAACAGCAATGCGAGCATGCGAGTGCGAGCAGCCATGCGGTAGAGCCTCCCTTCCGCAGCCGCCCATGATAGCGGGGGAGGCTGCGCGCCCGCTACTCGGACCGACCGCCCGGTAGGTAAAGCCGCCGCTCCTCGCGTAGCCCCTCGCCGTCGCTCAAGCCGGTGAGAGGGTCGGTGTGGGATGCCGGTACTCCGGATCGGACGCGCGCAACTCGATCCGGCGCCCTTCGTCTGGCCGCAGCGCTCGAACCACTCCCCCTCACCCGAACCGCGTCATGGCGTAGTAGGCGTAGGCGTGGCCGCCGGCGATCAGGAGCAGCAGGGGCCAGCGCCAGCGGCACGCGAGGACGCGGCCCGCCACTCCCCAGTAGAGCGCCAGCGTGACCACGAGCACCCACTTCGACTGCTCGACGAAGAACGGGGCGAGAAGCGTGAGACCGTAGGTCGCCCAGAAGCCGGGAGCGCCGACGGCGGGGTAGGGGAAGGGGTGGGGATAGACGTTGAGCCCGACCGTCGCGCCGAAGGCTAGGCCGACTAGCGTCAGGAAGACCGACAGCAGGCGGCGTCGTGCGGGGGCGGGCGGTGAACTCGCCTCCGCCGCGACCGGCCGCTCGGCGGGGGGGCGCGCGGGCGGTTGCCGCTTCGCGGGAGGCGCTGGGCGCGCCGGTCTGGCCTCCTGGCTCGGGCGCGTTCGCGCCGGTTCCGCGGGCTCCGGCGGCGGCTTGGCCGCGCGCACGGGCACCTCCGGCGCACGGCCTTGGCCCTGCAGATCCCTCGGTTCCGCGCGCAGGTATCGCGTCGCTTGCAGGTCGTCCGCCGGGGCGGGGTCCATCGTCAGCACCCGCAACTTCGGGCCCGCCTCGCCGAGGCGGATCACGTCGCCGGGACGGAGGTCGGCCGCGGAGATCCGCACCCGGTTCAGGAAGGTGCCGTTGCTGCTGCCTAAGTCGCGCACCACCCAGCGTCCCCCTGACCAGGTGACCTCGGCGTGGTGGCGCGAGACGACGTCGGACTCGACCGAGACCGCGCAGTCCTCGGCGCGGCCGAGCAGGAGGCGCTCGCCCTCGCACGCAACGACTTTCCCCTTGCGGTCCTGCGCGAACCCGACCTCGAAGCGAATGGCGGCCATGGGTGGTTCTCCGTCGCGGGCGCGCGAGAGTATAGCGAGGTCGGCCGGCGGGCGTGCGCGGCGCGCGCCCCGCCTCAGTCCGGCGGCCTCTTGTCCGGGGCCTGCGCACGCAGCGCCGCGGCGAGTGCCTTGGCCTTGATCTTTCCTGCAAAGCGCTTCTTGACCGCGCCCGTGCGGTCGAGAACGGCGAGCGCCGGCGTCGCGGCGAGGCCGAGCGCCTCCGTCGCCGCGCCCGCCTCCAGCTTCACCGCACGCAATTGCGCACCGAAGTGGCGCACCTCGGGGTCCATCAACAGTTCGTTCTGGATCGGCGCTGAGTCGTCGGCCGCGGACCAGGCGTAGACGAGGATGCCGCCCCTCTTCGCGCCGGCCAGCGCCGCCACCGCCTCGTCGATGCTCTCGCCCCAGTCGAAGTTCCTGTCGTCGCCGGGCGTCGCTCGCCCCTCCATCGCGCCCATCCACCAGAGGCAGTAGGGCATCAGCTCCCGCGGCCACTTGTGGTCGAGCCCCTTCTGGAAGCGCGCCTCGACGCTGCGCACCTTCTCGCGCAGCGCCGGCACCGTTTCGCGCGCCGCGTCGGCGTTGGGGTCGTCGCTGCCGGCCAGCGCGAGCGCCCCCATCTCCTTCCTCGCCCACTTCGGAACCGACCCGCCGCGGAAGCCCGCCGCGACCCAGGTCGCGCTGCAAGGGCGGAGTTGGTCGTCGAAGGCGATCTCGGCGAGGTTCCAGCCGCCGTTCGAAAACCCGACGACATGCACGCGCTTCGGATCGATCGGCATCTCCCTCTTCAGGTGCGCGGCGATGCGCAACGTCGCGGCGAGGTCGGCGGGGCTCCACGACGTTTGCCGCGCCGACGGCGCGCAGATCAGATAGCCCTGCGGCACCCACTCCGCCATCGCGCCGATCAGGTTGGCCCCGTTGTCGCCGTTGCCGTGGAGCAGCACGACAAGCGAGCATTTGCCCTGCGACTCCGCCGGGACATGGAGCGCCACCTTGAGCCCCTCCAGCGTCGTATCGGTCCTTCCCGCGGGGAAGGGCGCGGCGATGAGCGGAAGAAGAATCGTGATCCACACGTCTATGATGGTACGGATGCGACTCGCGCTTGCCACCGCCCTCTTCCTCGGCGCATGCGGGGGGGCCGGCGGGGGGGCGAAGGCGGGGGGGGCCGCGGCACTCCCCCGTCTCGTCGCGGCCCCGCTGCTGGAAGGCGAGACGGTGGTGCTGGACGGTGCGACGGGGGACCCGGTCTGGACGCGCGCCCGGGAGATCCTGCTGCCGCTCTCCGGCCCGGGCCCCGATCGGGTCCACCTGAAGGCGGCCTACGACGACGAGCGGATCTACCTCTTCGCGATCTGGCCCGATCCCGAGGTGACGACCGGCCGCTACTACGAGTTCACGAGCGACAGGAAGTGGATCGCCCACGACGACGAGGACGGGTTCGGCGTCTGCTGGTCGCCCGCCGCGGAGGCGGCGCGCTTCCGCGAGCAGGGGTGCGCGCTCTACTGCCACGACGACAACCACCGCTACCTCGCCGACGAGGGGGCGGTGGACTTCTGGTCCTGGCGCGCGCAGCAGACGCGCCCCCACAACCAGGCGCGGGACATGTGGCTGCCGGCGGGCAGGAACCAGCGGTTGCGCGGCGACGGCCAGCCCGAGGAGTCCGACAACTACCCGAACCTGCGCGAGAAGGTCTTTGCGCCCAAGTACGTCCCCTTCCGCGTCAGCGTCGACTCCCGCCGCTTCCTCTGGCCGAGCAACATCAACGAACTCCCGACGGACTGGACCTCCAAGCTCGACCCCGAGCAGAACATCGGCTGGCAGGTGGCGATGGACATCCTGCGACCGATGAAGGGGAGCCGGGGCGACATCGAGGCCTCGGCGCGCCACGTGCGCGGCTCGTGGATCCTCGAACTCGCCCGCGCGCGCGCGACCGGCCACCGCGACGACGAGCCCCTCGTCGACCTGCGCCTGCCGCACCTCTTCGCGGTCGCGATCCACGAGGGAGGCGCCGGACCGAAGAGGCACAGCACCAGCGGGCCGGTCGAACTGGTGTTCGAATCGCGCTGAGCAGCGCCACGACATCGCATGTCGGCCGCGCCGACAGCGCCCACCCCCCCCGCGCCCCCCGCACGGCCGTTCCGCTGGCACGCCATTAGAATGAGGAGATGTCGATGATCACACGTTCGCTGCTCCTGCTCGCGCTGCTCCTCTCCGCCGCCTCCGCCGAGGAGGACGCGCTCGGGCGCGGCATCGCGTGGCTGCGCGCCCAGAGCAAGGAGGGCGTCTGGATGACGAGACTCCCCGACGGGAAGGTCGTCCCGAGCCCCGCGCACACCGCGCTGGCGCTCGCGCCGGTCGCGGCGGCACTCTCCCCGGCGGCGCGCCGCACCGATCCGCTCGTGAAGGGGGCGTGCGCCTTCCTGCTCAAGTGCCAGCGCGAGGACGGCGCGATCGACACCGGCGGCCAGTCGAGCTACGAGAACTACTACACGAGCGCGACGCTGATGGCGCTCGGCATCGTCGACGACCCCGCCCACGCGTCGGCGCGCGAGCGGATGGCCGCGTTCCTGCTGACGCTGCAGCGCAAGGGCGAGCGGCGCACCGACGGCGGCTTCGGCTACAACAGCAGCAAGGGGGCCGACCTGTCGAACGCGCAGTTCGCGATCGAGGCGCTGCGCACCGCGGGCATCCCGGAGGACCACCCGGCCATGCAGCGCGCCCTCGCCTTCCTCGAGCGCGCGCAGAACCGCAGCGAGAACGCCGCGAACGAGGGGGCCGCGTACGAATTCGAGGACAAGGAGCTCGGCAAGGTGAAGGTCGTGCCGGGCAACGACGGCTCCGCCGGGTACGAGCCCGGCGTCAGCAAGGCGGGGCTCCGCCGCCTCCCGGACGGCACCTACACCCCCCGCGGCTACGGCTCGATGACCTATGCGCTGCTCAAGTGCTACCTGCTCGCCGGCCTGCCGAAGGAGGACGCGCGGGTCAAGGCGGCGGTCGAGTGGCTCGCGGCGAACTACGGCTGGGAGGCCAACCCCGGCTTCGAGGACGTGGCGAAGGTGCAGAAGGAGGCGCCCTACTGGGGGCTCTTCTACTACTACATGACCGCCGCGAAGGCGCTCCGGGTCGCCGGCATCGACAAGCTCGATACGCCGGAGGGCCCGCGCGACTGGCGCGCCGACCTCGCCGCGGCGATCGCGAAGCGGCAGTCGGCGGACGGTTCGTGGTCGAACGCGCTGTCGCCGCGCTGGGACGAGGGCGATCCGCTCATCGCAACCGCCTACGCGACGATCGCGTTGACGGAGATCGCCGGCGGCGCGAAGTGAGGCCCGCCCTCGCGGTGGCCGGCGGTGCGCTGCTCGCGCTGCCCTTCGTCCGCTTCGCGATCGCGCCCGGGGAGGGCGCTGCCGCGGCGTTCGCGGCGACCTTCCTGCTGCTGCTCTATGCCGCCTGCGTGGGGCCCTCCTTCGGGGCGCGCGCGGCGCCGCTGGCATGGTCCGTGGGGGGCGCGGGGGCGCTCGCCGTGCCGCTGTGCGGCGGCCCGCTGCTGCCCGGAATCGCCTGCGGCCTCTTCATCGGCCTCTTCGCGTATGCGCTGGCCGCGTTCGCCCGCCTGCTTCGCGGCGGCGTCTCGCAGGTGCTCGTCTCCCTCCTCGCGCTCCTCCTTCTCTCCACCCTCTTCTGGTGGGACGGCTGGTTCCTGCCCGCCTCCTCGTCGAGGAAAGCCAGCGCCTCGCTGGCCTTCCACCTGAACCCCGCGGCGGCCTGCTCCGTCACCCTCGGCTTCGACTGGCTCCATGCGAAGGGGCTTTACACCGGCAACCAGACCGCCGAGTCCATGCACGGCGTGCCGCTCCTCGGGCTCTTCGCCTACGCGTGGAAGACCGCCCTCTTCGCGCTGCTCTGCCGGCTGGTGCGGCGATGAGCGGCGTGCTCGTGGTCGGGGCGGGGGGGATCGGCGCGCCGGTGCTGCGCATCCTCCGGGAGGCCGGCGTCGCGGGGATCACCGTCGTCGATCCCGACCGCGTCGCCCTCGAAAACCTCCACCGGCAGATCCTCTTCGGCGACGCGGATGTCGGCCGGTCCAAGGCGGAGGTCGCGGCGGCGCGGCTCGGGGTCGAGGCGATCGCGACCCGCCTCGACGACCGGAACGGATCGGGGCTTGTCGCCGGGCGCGCCTGCGTCGTCGACGGCACCGACAACTTCGCCGACAAGTACCGGATCAACGACCTCTGTGTCGCGGCCGGGGTGCCCCTCGTCCACGCCGGGGCGGCCGGATTCTCGGGCCAGGTCCTCCTCGTCCTGCCGGGGGGACCCTGCCTCCGCTGCCTGCTCCCTGAGCCGCCGGACGCCGCAACCGACGAGTGCCGCCTGACCGGGATCTTCGGGCCGGTGGCCGGACTCGTCGCGGCGCTGGCGGCCTCGGAGGTGCTCGCGCTGCTTGGCGGGGAGGGGCGGCCCAACGGCGTGCTGCTCGTGGACCTCGCCAGCGGACGGCTTTCCCGCGCCCGCCTCGACCCCTGCCGCGGCTGCCCATGCACATTTTCGGGTGCGCCGGTCGCGCATCTGCGCTAGGCTGGGGAGGCGATGAGGAGCAAGAAGAAGTTCATCATCACCTTCCCGAAGGATCTCGTGCGCGAGCCTTGGAACTACAACCTCATCACGCGCTTCGACATCATCCCGAACATCGTCGCGGGGACGATCTCGGAGGATAGCGCCATCCTCGGCTACGAGTTCGACGGCGAGGACGCCAAGGTCGCCTCCGCGATCACCTACCTCCGCGAGAAGGGGGTGCAGGTGGAGGCGGTGGACGAGATCCGCCTCTGAGTCTCGCCCCGGAGCAGGTCCGTCGCTATGCGCGGCAGATCCTGCTCGCGCCGGTGGGGGGGGCGGGTCAGCAGAGGCTGCTCGGCGCATCGCTGCTGTTGCACGGCCACGCCCCGATCTGTGCCACCTACCTCGCGGCCGCCGGGCTCGGGCGGCTGCTCGTGACGGGGGCTCCTCCGGAGATCGCGTCGCGCGATCCTTCCTTCCGGATGGATTGCGTGGGTACGGGAGAGCCTGCGGACCTCGTCCTCGATCTGGGGGACGGCACCGCGTTTCGCGCCGCGGCGGCTGCGCGCCTCTGGGGGGGCGTCGTCGGGGGGCGCGTGCTGCTCGGCGACGAGCCGCGGGAGGGGGCTCGGGGGACGACGCCGGTGCTCGAGACCCTCGCCGCGGCGGAGGCGCTGCGGCGCCTGCTCGGCCTTCCGCCGCACCGCTACGAGTTCAGCGGCTGAGCAGCCCGCCCGCGCGGCCGTAGTACTCGAAGAAGAACTGCAAGATGAAGGCGGCGACGACGAGCAGCACGGCGATGCCGAGCAGCTTCGCGAACCCGTCCGTCGCGAGGCGCAGCAGACGCTCGCCGCTCTCCGCCTCCTCCGCCGCGACGCGCCGCAGCGTGCCGGAAAGGTCGCCCGCCTGCTCGGCGGTGGAAAGTGTGCCGAGGGTGGGGGCCGTGAAGAGCCCCAGCGGGGAGAGCGCGGCCACGAGGGTGCCCCCCTGCCGAATCACGCTCTCGGCTCCGTCCGTTGCGAGCCCATCCACGGCGCGACCGGCGAGGGCGACCCCCCGGTCGATCGGCATCCCGGATTCGTAGGCGGCCTCGAGGACCGAGGCGAAGCGGGCGCGCCGGTGGTGGCGGGCGGCGGCGCCGAAGCCCGGCACGAGTTCGATCCAGCGGCGGAGCCGCGCGCGACCCCGAGCCGTGCGACGCATGCGCCAGAGCAGCGCGATGGCGGCGTAGAGCGGGCCGAGCACGAGGGCGACCGTCCCGAGCCAGCGATCGAAGGTGAGCCTCCCGTGCAGGCCCAGGAAGGCGGCCGGGAGCAGCAGGGCCGCGGCGTGGAGGTTCAAGAGCGGGAGCCGGCACTGCCATGCGGCCTCCTTCGCCCGGCGCCGGCGTTCGTCTTCGAGCGTTGCAAGGCGGTCGAGGCACTGCTCGATGCGTCCGGTGGTCTCCCCCGCTTCGAGGAGCGCCGCGTCCTCGGCGGGAAAGAGGTCGGGAAGAAGGCGGAGTCCCTCCGAAAGCGGGGCGCCGGCGGCAACGCGCTGCTCGAGGGCGTCGCCGATCGGCGCGTCGAGGGTGCGGCTCTCCCGCAGCGCGCGCAGCGCCTCGCGCATGACGACGCCCGCACGCAGCAGCGAGGCGAGACCGCGGTAGAACTCGCCGACGCGCAAGCGCGTCGCCCCCTATTTGCCGCCCCGGCCGGAGTACTCCTCGGTCTCCTTGTCGTACTCCTTCGTCGGGTCGAAGGGGCCCGGCATCGTCGGCATGTCCTTCAGCACCGTCACCCACCGCTTGTAGTGCAGGCGGCAGATGTAGGCGATGTACTTCTTCTCGCTGCCGGGGCGCAGCGTGGAGCGGTTGTTGGCTTCGAGGTAGCCGTCGAGTTCGCGCAGCGTGGTGTCCGCGAGGCGCAGGCTCGATTCGAGGAGCTTCTCCTCGTGGCTGTCCACGTCGGTGATGCTGTCGCGGATCTTCGCCATCGCGCCGAGCACCGGCAGGAAGGCCGGCTTGCCTACGGCGATGAGCTTCTCCTTCGCCATGTGCGAGTCGCTGCCCGCCATCGGATCCATCATCATGCCGATCCAATCATCGATCTTCTTCTTCAGGTCCTCCGGCGTGTCGGGCAGGTGGCCGAGGTCGGCGGGGGGGTCGTAGCGCGTCGTGTAGCCCTCGGTGCCCTTCGGCTTGCCGCCGATCGCCTTGGCCGGCTTCGACTCCTCGCCGGCCCCCTCGGAGGCCTCGGCAGGCGGGGTGGTCCCGCCGGCGGCCGGCGTCGGCGGTTTCGCCGGCGCGGTGCCCGCCTCAGCCGGAGGCTTCTCCGGGGGATTCAGATCCTCGGGGGCGGTGGGCGTGACCGCCCCCGGTTGCGTCGGATTCTGGGCCACCGTCTCCGGCGGCGCCTTCTTGTTCAGCACGAAGAAGAGCACGACGCCGACGATCAGCAGCAGTCCGGCAACCGCGAGGAGGACGTTGGCGTTGCTCTTCGGCTTTTCGTAGCGCCCCCGCCGCCCCCCATGATCCTCCTGCTCCTCCTCCGCAGCGTCGCGGGAAGCGCGCCCTCCCCGCCTCGCCGGGGCCGCCGCGGCGGCGGCCGCCGGCGCAGCCCGACCCTTGCCGCGCCCGGCGGCACGTCCGCCGCGCCCGCCGCGCGCCTTCCCTCCGCCCTTGCGGCGCAACTCCGGGGTCGGCGCCTTGCCCGTGACCCAGACGGTGGCGCTGCACGCCTTGCACGAGAAGCTCGCAGCACTGAATTCGGCGGCCAGCTTGTACTTCTTGCCGCACTGGGGGCAGACAACTGTCTTTTCTTCGGCCATGGGTTCCTCGCGACGGCTCATCATACCCATTGGGGACGGAAAGGGGGTCCGGGGGTTCACCCGTAGACTGGGGCCATGTCCGATTTCCGGCTGGTTTCGGAGTTCGAGCTGAAGGGCGACCAGCCCGCGGCGGTCGAGGCGCTTGCGCGCGGGCTGGCGGAGGGGGCCCGGGACCAGGTCCTGCTCGGCGTGACCGGCTCCGGAAAGACCTTCACGATGGCGCATGTGATCGCCCGGCTGGGCCGGCCCGCCCTCGTGCTCGCCCCCAACAAGATCCTCGCGGCACAGCTCTTCGAGGAGTTCCGGACCCTCTTCCCCGACAACGCCGTCGAGTACTTCGTCTCCTACTACGACTACTACCTTCCCGAGGCCTACATCCCGCAGAGCGACACCTACATCGAGAAGGAGTCGACGATCAACGACCGGATCGACCGGATGCGCCACCGGGCCACGTTCAGCCTGCTGACGCGGCAGGACGTCATCGTCGTCGCGTCGGTCTCCTGCATCTACGGCGCCGGGTCTCCCTCCTCCTACCACGACCTGCACCTCCACGTCGAGCGGGGGCAGGAGGTCGAGCGCGACGCGGTGCTGCGCCAGCTTGCGCTGAACCTCTATGACCGCGCGGGGCTCGACTTCCGGCGCGGGACCTTCCGCGTGCGCGGCGACGTCGTCGACATCTTCCCCGCCTACGCCGACGACCGCGTCGTGCGGGTCGAGTGGTTCGGCGACCGCATCGAGGCGATCCGCGAGATCGATCCGCTCACCGGCGAGGTGCTGGGCGAGCGCGACGCGGCGGACATCTTCCCGCGCAGCCACTACGTGACGCCGGCGGAACGGCTCAAGGAGGCGTGCGCGCGGATCGAGAAGGAGCTCGAGGAGCGGGTCACCTGGTTCCGGAAGGAGAAGAAGCTGCTCGAAGCGCAGCGGATCGAGCAGCGGACGCGCTACGACCTGGAGCTGATCCGGGAGGTCGGCACCTGTCCCGGCATCGAGAACTACTCGCGCCACCTCGACGGGCGCGCGGAGGGCGAGCCGAGCTGGACGCTGCTCTCCTACTTCCCCGAGAACTTCATCGCCTTCATCGACGAGAGCCACGTCGCGGTGCCGCAGGTGGGGGGGATGTACCGCGGCGACCGGGCGCGCAAGGAGGTGCTCGTCGAGCACGGCTTCCGGCTGCCGAGCGCCCTGGACAACCGGCCGCTCCGCTTCGAGGAGTTCCGCGAGCGCGTGCAGCGGGTCATCCACGTCAGCGCCACGCCGGGCCCGTACGAAATGCAGGAGGCGCAGGGACGCGTCGCCGAGCAGGTCGTGCGCCCCACCGGCCTCGTCGATCCGCGGGCGGAGGTGCGGCCCGCCTCCGGGCAGGTGGACGACCTGCTCGCCGAGATCCGCAGGACCGTCGGCGCCGGCCACCGCATCCTCGTGACGACGCTGACGAAGCGGATGGCGGAGGAGTTGACCGACTACTACACCGAAGTGGGCGTCAAGTGCCGCTACCTGCACAGCGACATCGACACCCTCGAGCGGACGGAGATCGTCCGCGACCTGCGCCTGGGCCGGTTCGACGTGCTGATCGGCATCAATCTGCTGCGGGAGGGGCTCGACCTGCCCGAGGTCGCGCTGGTCGCGATCCTCGACGCCGACAAGGAGGGCTTTCTCCGCGACGAGCGCTCGCTGATCCAGACGATGGGCCGCGCGGCGCGCAACGTCGAGGGGCGGGTCGTCCTCTACGCCGAGAAGAGGACCGGCTCGATGGAGCGGGCGCTCGCGGAGACGGGCCGCCGCCGTGCGAAGCAGCTCCGCTACAACGAGGAGCACGGGATCACGCCGGAGAGCGTCCGGAAGCGCATCGGCGACCTGCTCGGCTCGATCTACGAACGCGACTACGCCGATCTGCCGCAGCCGGACCGCCCGGCGAAGGAGCAGTGGTCGCCGCAGCGCGCCGCCCGGGAGATCGAGCGGTTGCGGCAGGAGATGCTCGGCGCCGCCGAGCGGCTGGAGTTCGAGCGCGCCGCGGAACTGCGCGACCGGCTCCGCGAGCTCGAGGATCGCGAGTTGAGGATCCGGTGAGCGATCTGCGGGACCGCGTGGACGCCCTCCCGGCGGAGCCCGGCGTCTACCTCTTCCGCGACGGCGCCGGCCGGGTCGTCTACGTCGGCAAGGCCTCGAATCTCCGCGCCCGGGTGCGCGCCTACCTGCGCCCGGAGGGGGACGGGCGCGCGGCGATCCCGCACCTGATCGCCCGCATCGCGGGCGTGGAGACGATCGTCACCGGCAACGAGAAGGAGGCGCTGCTCCTCGAGAACACGCTGATCAAGCGCCACCGCCCGCGCTACAACGTCCGCCTCCGCGACGACAAGGCCTACCTCTGCATCCGGGTCGACACCGCGCATCCCTGGCCGCGGCTGCACATGGTGCGGCGCTTCGAGCAGGACGGCGCGACCTACTTCGGCCCCTACACGAGTGCGAAGGCGGTGCGGCGGACCCTCCGCACGCTCGGCACCCTCTACCCGCTGCGCCTCTGCCCCGACCGCGTGCTGGAGAGCCGCGATCGGCCCTGCCTCTATCACCAGCTCAAGCGCTGCTGCGCGCCCTGCGTGGATCTTGTGGGGTCCGGGGCCTATGCGGCGATGGTCGCGGGGATGCTCGACCTGCTGCGCGGGCGGACCGAGGAGGTGCTGCGCAACATGCGCGAGGAGATGGCCGGGGCCTCGGAGCGGGAGGAGTACGAGCGCGCCGCGTCGCTGCGCGACCGGATCGACGCGCTCGAGAGGACGACGCAGGCGCAGAGCGTGGCCTCGCCCGACCGGAAGGACCGCGACGTGGTCGCGCTGGCACGCCGCGGCGAGGTGGCGACCGCCGCGGTGCTGCACATCCGCGAGGGCAGGCTGCTCAGCAAGCGCAGCCTGAGCTTCCGCACGATCCTGCCCGACGGCGCGGTGCTGGCCCGGGTCTTGCACGCCGTCCACGGCCCGGGCCGCCTGATCCCGCCGGAGATCCTGCTCCCCTGCGAACCGGAGGAGGGCGACGCACTCGCCGGCGAGTTGCGCGCGCGTCGCAAAGGCCCGTTTCGCCTGCACGTGCCGCAGCGCGGCGAGGCGAAGGCGCTGCTCGACCTCGCGCAGAAGAACGCCGACGACGCGGTGCGCGAGGCGGAGGGGGACGCCGAGCAGCGGGCGGCGCTGCTCGAGACGCTGCGGGCGCGACTCGGGCTCCCGCGGATCCCCCAGCGCATCGAGTGCTACGACATCTCGACGATCCAAGGCAGCGCCACCGTCGGATCGCGCGTCGTCTTCCACGAGGGGCTCGCGGATCCCGACGCCTACCGCCGATTCCGCGTACGCACCGTCCGCGGCCAGGACGACTTCGCGTCGATGCGCGAGGTGCTCGAGCGACGGTTCCGCCGCGAGGAGCCGGTGCCGGATCTCGTCGTCATCGACGGCGGCGAGGGGCAGCTCGGCGCCGTGCTCGACCTGCTGCCGCAGGGGGTCATGGCGATCGGCCTCGCGAAGGCGCGCACGCAGAAGGAGAGGCGCACGCTCGAGCGCGTCTATCTGCCCGGCAGCAAGGTCGCCACGCCGCTGCCTCCGGACGCCCCGGAGACCTACCTGCTCGCACGCATCCGCGACGAGGCGCACCGCTTCGCCCTCGCCTACCACCGGCGCCTGCGCAGCAAGCGCGCGGTGCGCTCCGCCCTCGACGACATCGAGGGGCTCGGCCCGAAGCGCCGCACCGCGCTGTTGCGCGCCTTCGGCTCCGCCGCCGGCGTGCGTGCCGCCACGGAGGAGCAACTCCGCGCGACCGGGCTCCCGGCGAACGTCCTGCGGGCGATCCGCGCATGGGCGACCGGCTCCGCCGGCTGACCCGATCCCCCCCTTCCCCGCGAGGAATAGTTTGCCGCCGGTGCCCCTCCGGCGGCACACTATCCCCATGAAGTTCTTCCTCGACACCGCCGACCTGAACGAGATCCGGCGCTTCGCGGCGATGGGGCTGCTCGACGGGATCACGACCAACCCGTCGCTGATCGCGAAGAGCGGCAGGAGCCGCGAGCAGATCATCCCCGCCATCTGCGAGATCGTCGACGGCCCGATCAGCGCCGAGGTCATCGCGACCGAGCACGCCGCGATCATTGCCGAGGGGAGGAAGCTCGCGGCGATCCACAAGAACGTCACCGTCAAGGTGCCGATGACCGCCGACGGCCTCGCCGCCTGCCGCGAGCTGACCCGCGACGCCATCAAGGTCAACGTGACGCTCTGCTTCACCGCGGTGCAGGCGCTGATGGCGGCGAAGGCGGGGGCCACCTTCATCAGCCCCTTCATCGGCCGCCTCGACGACCTCGGCATGACCGGCCTCGAGCTGATCGAGGACATCCGCGAGATCTACGACAACTACGGCTACCGCACCGAGGTCCTCGTCGCGTCGGTGCGCTCGCCGCAGCACGTCCGCATCAGCGCGAAGCTTGGCGCGGATGTCTGCACGCTGCCGCCGAACGTGATGGACCAGCTGCTGAGGCACCCGCTGACCGACATCGGCCTCGAGAAGTTCCTCGCCGACCACCGCAAGGCTACGCCCGGGGGTGGTAGCGCGCGTGGATCGACTTGAGCCGCTCCTGCTCGACGTGGGTGTAGAGCTGCGTCGTCGCGACGCTCGCGTGTCCGAGGAGTTCCTGCACCGCGCGGATGTCCGCCTCGCCTTCGAGCAGGTGGGTCGCGAACGCGTGCCGGAGGTCGTGCGGGGAGGGGATGGAGCGCAGGCCCGCCGCCGTGGCGTACCCGCGGAGGAGGCGCAGCACGCGGTCCCGCGTCAGCGCGCGCCCGCGCAGCGACGAAACGAGGGGGGCCTCGGGGGGAGGCGCCCCCCGGTCCCCCCAATGATCCCCAAGCGCGTCGCAGGCTCTCGCACCGACCGGGACGATCCTCTCCCGGCTCCCCTTGCCGCGCAGCCGGAGCACCTCGAGGTCGCGCTGGTAGTCGCGCATCCGCGCGCCGGTCACCTCGCTCACGCGGGCGCCGGTCGCATAGAGGAGTTCGAAGAGCGCGCGGTCCCGGCGCCCCTTCGCGTCATCGGCGGGGATCGCGCCGAGCAGGCGGTCGACCTCGGTGCGGGAGGGCACCTCCGGGAGCGTGCGCCAGCGGCGCGGCGCGTCGAGGGTCGCCGTCGGATCGGTGTCGAGGAGCCCCTCGGCCGCGAGGAAGCGGTGGAAGGCGCGCAGGCAGGCGAACCGGCGCGCGATCGTCGACTCGGCCTTCCCCGCGGCCCGGAGCGCGCCGAGGTAGGCGAGCAGGTCGGGCGGGCGCAGCGAGGGCGGGGCCCGACGCCGCCCGGCGAGGAAGGCGCCGTAGTCCGCGAGATCGCGCCGGTAGGCGGCGAGCGTGTTGGGTGCGAGGCCCGCTTCCGCCTCGCCCCAGCGCAGGAATGCGGCCGCGAGCGCTCCGATCTCCACTTCCTAGAAGATCGGATGGGGGGTGCTTGACGGGCAACGAAACCGAAATATGCTTCAGGGCTTCACCGGGAGAGGAGTGCCCCATGGCGAAGTCGGGGAAGCCCCCGAAGCGGACCGACAACAAGAAGAGCGCGGCGGGCAAGGGAGGTCCGAACGCGCCGAAGAGCGCCGCCGGGAAGCCGCCGGCCAAGGAGGCCCCGAGGGCGCCCGGCAAGGCCTCCGCGAAGGCTTCGGGCCGCGCAGGCACGGGCGCCCCCGGCAAGAGGGACGGGAAGGCGGACGCGACGGGCTCCAAGCCCTCCCCGCGGAAGGGCAAGCCCGCCCCGGTGAAGAACCCCTACACGAAGTCGGACTTCGACCACTTTCGCGCGCTGCTGCTCGCGCGGCGCGACCGGATCCTCCGCCAGGTCACCGCGATGGAGCGGGAGGCGTTGAAGGCGAGCGACCAGGACTTCAGCGTCGATCACATGGCCGACCACGGATCGGACAACTACGACCAGGACTTCACGCTCTCGCTCGTCGAGAGCGAACGGCGCGAACTCCGCGAGATCAACGGCGCCCTCGGACGCATCCGCGACGGCAGCTACGGCATCTGCGAGGGGACCGGCGTCGTCATCGGGCGGCCCCGCCTCGAGGCGATCCCCTACACGCGCTACTCGATCGAGTACCAGCGCAAGGTCGAGGCGGGAGAGATCGACGAGGAGGATCTCCGCATCGAAGAGGATCGCGAGCGCGGCGAGGAAGAGGAGTAGGGGGGGCGGCGGGTGCCTCTCCCTCTCCCATGACCCGCGGCCATCGCGCGGCGTGGCTCCTGCTCGGGGCTGCCATCGCCGGAATCGACCTCTGGACGAAGCAGCTCTGGATCTATCCCTACCCGGTTCCCGGCGGGGAGCCGCTGTTGCAGCAGGACGGAGTCCTGGTCGACGGGTGGCTCTACGTCCGGACCGTCTGGAACGTCGGAGCGGTGTGGAGCCTGCGGCTGAACGCGTCGCTGCTGCTTTGGGCGACGGCTCTCGCGCTGCCGATTCTGATCGCGTGGATCTTCCTGCCCAAGGGCACGCGCGCGGCGGAGGTCGCGGGCAAGTCGCTGATCCTCGGGGGGGCGGCAGGGAACCTGTATGACCGCTGGCAGTATGGCGCGGTTCGCGACTTCATCGACGTCTGCTTCGGCGATCCGGCCGGGTGGCACTGGCCTACCTTCAACGTCGCCGACATCGCGCTGGTGATCGGGATCGCCCTGCTGCTGCTCGGGGGCCCCCGCCGGGAGACGGCGCGGGCCGCGGCATGAGGCTCGATGCGATCCCGGCGGCCGGCGTACGCCAGGCGGTGGAGATCTACCTCGCCCACGCCTATCCGGAGGCGTCGCGCTGGCGCGCGCCGGTGCCGTCGCTGGAGGGCGGCAACAGCGCGCAAGACCTGATCGTGCGCTTCTCCGACGAGAGCGAGCAGGACGGCGACCGGCGCATCGTCCGGTATGTGCTTCGCCTCGGAAACAGCCGCTATCCCCACATGAAACTCGTGCTCGAGGAGAGCATCCTGCGGGGCGAATTCGCCTTCACCGTCGACACCCACGACGACCTCAACGTTTCGCCCTCTGCGCCGGACTATGCGCGATGGAACGCCGTGCGGGTCCACAACCGCGCCGTGGCCGAGGGGATCGAGCGCGCCTGGAGGGCCGCGGGCATCCCCACGGTCGCCGATATCCGCGGTCCGGCGGGGCCGGTCGAGCCGCTCGCCCCGGGACCCCGGAACGTCCTCGTCGTGGACGACGATCCCGCGCTGCGGGAGGCGATCGCCGACATGCTGCGTCGGGCGGGGTTGCGCGTGCGGGCCGCCGCGAACGGGCGCGAGGCGCTCCGCCTCGTCGCCGAGGAGCCTCCGCACCTGATCCTGATGGACTATCAGATGCCCGAGATGGACGGCGTGGCCGCTTGCGAGGCGCTCAAGGGAAGCCCCGCGACGGCGCGCATCCCGGTGCTTCTCGCCACCCGGAGCCAGGTGGATCTCGCCTCCCTGACCTTCGCCGACGGCTTCCTCGTGAAGCCCTACCGGCAGGACGTGCTCTTCTCGCTCGTGCGCAAGCTCTTGTCATAATGGCGCCTCCTTCCGAGGGATCCCCACGCCGTGCCGAGCCCCGCCCGCCTCCTCCGACGCCTCTTCGGCTCGCGCAATGACCGCGTGATCCGCAGCCTGCTGCCGCTGGTCGCCGCGATCAACGCCCTCGAACCGGGATGCGAGGCGCTGAGTGACGACGCGCTGCGCGCGAAGACCAACGAGTTCCGGGGGAGGCTCGCGAAGGGGGAGACCCTGGACAGCCTGCTGCCGGAGGCGTTCGCCGCCGCCCGCGAGGCGGCGAAGCGCACCCTCGGGCAGCGGCTCTTCGACGTGCAATTGCTCGGAGGAATCGCGCTCCACCGCGGCGCCATCGCCGAGATGATGACCGGCGAGGGCAAGACGCTCACCTCGGTGGCGCCCGCCTACCTGAACGCGTTGCCGGGCCGCGGGGTCCACATCGTGACCGTCAACGACTATCTCGCCCGCCGCGACGCGGCGTGGAACGGGCCCGCCTTCGAGCTGCTCGGGCTCACGGTCGGCTGCATCCAGGCGCGCATGAGGAGCGAGGAGCGGATCCCGCAGTACCGGTCCGACATCACCTACGGCACGAACAGCGAGTTCGGCTTCGACTACCTGCGGGACAACATGAAGACGCGGCTGGAGGACCAGTGCCAGCGCGTCCGCAACTTCGCGATCATCGACGAGGTCGACTCGATCCTGATCGACGAGGCGCGAACGCCGCTGATCATCAGCGGCCCGGCGGAGGAGGCGACCGACCGCTACTACCTCGCCGACCGCGTGGTCCGGAGGTGGAAGCAGCAGAAGCGCGGCGTCGAGAAGGCCGACCTCGACGACCTCGTGGACAAGGCGGTCAAGGGGCCGGGGCCCGAGAAGGAGGAGGAGCGCCTCCGCCTCGAGCAGGACTACCACTTCGTCTACTCCGAGAAGGGGCACAACGCCTACATGACCGAGGCGGGGATCCTCGCCGCGCAGAAGGAACTCGGCATCCCCGACTTCTACGCGCCGGAGGTCATGAACGACAACTGGCCCCACCACCTCGAGCAGGCGATCCGCGCCCACATGCTGTACGAGGCGGAGGTCGCCTACGTCGTGAAGGAGGGCGAGGTCATCATCGTGGACGAGTTCACCGGCCGCCTGATGGAGGGCCGGCGCTGGAGCGACGGCCTCCACCAGGCGGTCGAGGCGAAGGAGGGGATCAAGATCCGCGAGGAGAACCAGACCCTCGCCACGGTCACGATCCAGAACTTCTTCCGCCTCTACGACAAGCTCTCCGGGATGACCGGCACGGCGCTGACGGAGGCCGCGGAGTTCTTCAAGATCTACAAGCTCGACGTGATCGTGATCCCGACGAACCGCCCGCTCCGGCGCGCCGCGAAGGAGGACCGGGTCTTCCTGACGGAGAAGGAGAAGTGGGGGGCCGTCGTCGGCGAGATCATCGACACGCACAAGTCGCACCGCCCGGTGCTCGTCGGCACGACCTCCATCGAGGCGAGCGAGCGGCTCTCGGGGATGCTGGTGCGTCGCGGCGTGCCGCACGAGGTCCTGAACGCGAAGTACCACGAGCGCGAGGCGGTGATCGTCGCGAAGGCCGGCCAGCCCGACGCCGTCACGATCGCGACGAACATGGCGGGCCGCGGCACCGACATCCTGCTCGGCCCCGGGGTTCCGGAGATGGGCGGCCTTCACATCGTCGGGACCGAGCGCCACGAGGCGCGTCGCATCGACAACCAGCTTCGCGGCCGCGCCGGGCGGCAGGGGGATCCCGGATCCTCCGTCTTCTACGTTGCGCTCGAGGATTCGCTGATGCGCAAGTTCGCGCGCGAAGGCGTCAAGCGCCTGCTGGCCCGGCTCGGCATGGGCGACGGGCAGGAGATCACGTCGCCGCTGGTGAGCCGTGCGATCGAGCGCGCGCAGCGCAAGGTCGAGGAGCACAACTTCGACGTGCGAAAGAACCTGCTCGAGTACGACCAGGTCAACGACGACCAGCGCAAGGCGATCTACGGCCTCCGCACGGCCATCCTGAAGGGCGAAGGGCTCGAGGAGACGGTCTGGGAACTGATCGACCGGATGCTGGGGCTGCAGATCGAGGAGCACCTGCCGGCGTCGCTGCCGCCGTCCGCATGGGAGACCGGTGAACTGATGGCGTGGGTGCGCCGGAAGTTCGGCGTCGAGATCGAGGCCGCGGCGCTGCGCGAGCAGAAGACCCCCGCGGCGGCGCGCGCGTTCGTCCGCGGCGCCGTCGAGACGCGCATGCGGCAGTCGCGCGAGCTGATGGGGGAGGAGGACTTCCGGCGCACGATCCGCTACGTGCTGCTGCAAGTCATCGACGAGAAGTGGAAAGAGCACCTGCGTGAGCTCGACGCTCTGCGCCAGGCGATCGGCCTGCGCGGCTACGCGCAGCAGGATCCCAAGGTCGAGTACCGGCGCGAAGCCTCGCAGATGTTCGGCGAGATGGAGCAGAACATCGCCGAGACGGTGACCGACCTGCTCTTCCGCGTGCACGTGACCGAGGAGATGGACGACCTCCTCTCCGGCCGCTGGAAGCCGAGCAGCCTCACGCAGGAGCAGGTTTCCGCCTTCGAAGGCGATGGATCCGAGAAGGTCGATGCGCTGGGACCGGCTCCCGAGCGCCTCGAGCCGATCCGCCGCGACGAGCCGAAGGTCGGGCGCAACGACCCCTGCCCCTGCGGCAGCGGCAAGAAATACAAGAAGTGCTGCGGCCGCACGGCCCCCCCGAACAGCTGAGTCGCGGGGCGGCCGATCCCGCTCCCGACACTCCCCCCACGTCGAATCGGGTCCGCTCTCGCGGTCCGGCCGCCGCCGCCGATCCCTCCTCCCGCGAAGTCGGCCGGGCCGAACAGGCCGGCGCGGCGGCTCCGGGCGCGCCCCCTCCCCGCGCCCCTCCCGATTCTTGTCCCCGGCGGGCCTGCCATGGATGATGCGCCCTCATGCTCTTCACCTCCGAATCGGTGACGCAGGGCCATCCCGACAAGATGGCGGACCAGATCTCCGACGCGGTCCTCGACGCCGTGCTCGCGCAGGACCCGCACGGACGCGTCGCCTGCGAGACCCTGCTGAAGACGGGATTCGTCGCGCTGGCGGGCGAGATCACGACGCTGGCCCGGCTCGAGTACCCCGAACTGGTGCGCCGGGTCGTGCGCGAGATCGGCTATGCGGACGCCACTTGGGGGTTCGACGCCCACACCTGCGCCGTCCTTTGCGCGGTGGAGCGCCAGTCCCCCGACATCGCGATGGGGGTCGACGCGAAGGAGGGCAAGGACCTTGGCGCCGGGGACCAGGGGATGATGTTCGGCTATGCCTGCCGGGACACGCCCGCGCTGATGCCCGCGCCGATCACCTGGGCGCACGCGTTGACCCGAGGCCTCGCCCGGCTCCGGGAGAGCGGCGAGTTGCGCTGGCTGCGCCCCGACGGCAAGGCGCAGGTCTCGGTCGAGTACGACCCGAGGACGCGCAAGCCGCGCCGCGTCTCCGCCGTCGTCGTCAGCTCGCAGCACGCGCCCGACGTGAAGCTGTCGGAGATCCGCGAGGAACTCGCCGAGCGGCTCATCCGCCGCGTGATCCCCGCCGGCATGATCGACGCGAATACGGTCTTCCACATCAATCCGACCGGGCGTTTCGTCATCGGCGGGCCGATGGGCGATGCCGGCCTCACCGGGCGGAAGATCATCGTCGACACCTACGGCGGAATGGGGCGCCACGGCGGCGGCGCCTTCTCCGGGAAGGACCCGACGAAGGTGGATCGCAGCGCCGCGTACATGGCGCGTCACATCGCGAAGAACGTCGTCGCCGCCGGCCTCGCCGACCGCTGCGAGGTGCAGCTCGCCTATGCGATCGGCGTCGCGGACCCGGTCTCGGTCCTCGTCGACACCTTCGGGACCGCGACGGTGGAGGAGGCGCGCATCGCGAAGGCCGTCCGCGAGGTCTTCCCGATGACGCCGCGCGGGATCATCGACGGCCTCGACCTGCGCCGCCCGATCTACCGCCAGACCGCGAGCTACGGCCACTTCGGCCGCGAGGAGCCCGAGTTCACGTGGGAGAGGGTCGACAAGGTCGAGGCGCTGCGCGCCCTCGTCTGAGGCCGATGGGCCCGGACGGACTCCGTTTTCAGTAGCGGTAGTGCTCCGCCTTGTAGGGGCCCTCGACCGGCACGCCGATGTAGTCGGCCTGCTCCTGGGTCAGGCGCGTGAGCTTGACGCCCAGCTTCGGGAGGTGGAGGCGAGCCACCTTCTCGTCGAGCTGCTTCGGCAGGCGATAGACGCGGTTCTGGTAGCGGTCGGGGTGGGTGTGCAGCTCGAGTTGGGCGAGGACCTGGTTCGTGAAGCTGGCGGACATCACGAAGCTCGGGTGGCCGGTCGCGCAGCCGAGGTTCAGCAGCCGCCCCTCGGCCAACACGAGGATGCTGCGGCCGCCGGCGAACCGGTACTCGTCATACTGCGGCCGGATCCGGATCCGCTCGACGTCCTTCGCCCGGGCGAGGCCGGCCATGTCGACCTCGTTGTCGAAGTGGCCGATGTTGCCGACGATCGCCTTGTCCTTCATCCGGCGCATCAGCGCCAGCGTCAGGATGTCGCGGTTCCCGGTCGCGGTGATGAAGATGTCCGCGCTCTCGACGACATCCTCGACCCGCGTCACCTCGTAGCCCTCCATCGCCGCCTGGAGCGCGCAGATCGGGTCGATCTCCGCGATCAGCACGCGACATCCCTGGCCGCGCAGCGCCTGCGCGCACCCCTTGCCGACATCGCCGTAGCCGACCACGATTGCGACCTTTCCGCCGAGCATGACATCGGTGGCGCGGTTGAGGCCGTCGAGCAGCGAATGGCGGCAGCCGTAGATGTTGTCGAACTTGCTCTTCGTGCAGGAGTCGTTCACGTTGATCGCGGGGAAGGGCAGCGCGCCGCGCTCCTGCATCTGGTAGAGGCGGTGGACGCCGGTCGTCGTCTCCTCGGAGACGCCGCGCACGGCGGCGGCGACCTTCGTCCAGCGGCCCGGTTCGCCCGCCCGGACCTTCCGCAGCAGGTCGAGCAGCGTCGCCCAATCGTCGGAATCGCGAGCGGGATCGGCGGCGGGGACGCTCCCCGCGCGCTCGAACTCGGCGCCCTTCAGCACCATCATCGTCGCGTCGCCGCCATCGTCGAGGAGCAGCGTGGGGCCCTGCCCGTCCGGCCAGCGGAGCGCCCGCTCGGTGCACCACCAGTACTCGGCCAGCGTCTCGCCCTTCCACGCGTAGACCGCGACGCCGCGCGGCTTCGACGGCGTGCCTTCGCGCCCGACGACCGCCGCCGCCGCCGCATGGTCCTGCGTCGAGAAGATGTTGCACGAGACCCAGCGGACCGAGGCCCCGAGGTCGACGAGCGTCTCGATCAGCACCGCGGTCTGCACCGTCATGTGCAGCGAGCCCATGATGCGGGCCCCGGCGAGGGGCCGCCGCCCGCGGTACTCCTCGCGGATCGCCATCAGGCCGGGCATCTCCTGCTCGGCGAGGCGGATCTCGTTGCGGCCGAGGTCCGCGAGGGACAGGTCCTTCACCTTGAAATCGAGCGAGGTCTGGGTCGAAGTGGTCACGTCGTCCTCCTGGATCCGGTTTCCGCGCGCGTCGAGCGCGGTCGTTTGCGTCGCGTCAGCGTACGCGGGCGCCGTCCCGCGGCGAGAAAGAGCTTGAGGGGCCGGTCCGGGGAGGCGAGGAGCCGGTCGCGGACCGGCTCGAGGCGCACCTCGCGGAACCCCGCGTGGCGGAGCGCCCGCGCGAGGGCCGGGGGGTCGAGGCCGAGCCGGAGATCGGCGGCCGCCTCCCGCATCGACTCCAAGTCGTGGGAGGCCAGATCGGCGACGACCACCGGCGCTCCGGGCCGCAGCACGCGGAAGGCCTCGCCCAGCGCCGCACCGAGCTGCGGCACGTGGTGCAGCACGAGGCTCAGGAAGAGGGCGTCCGCGCACCCGTCGCGCAGCGGCAGCGCGTCCACCTCCCCCCGGTGGAACTCGACGGCGGACCCGTCGAGTCGCTCGCGCGCGCGGCGCAGGCGCGCGTCGGAGTAGTCGACCGCGATCACGCGCCGGTAGCGTGGCGCGAGCACTTCGCAGAGCTGCCCTTCGCCGCAGCCCGCATCGACGGCGACCCCGCCCTTGGTGAGCAGGGCCGAGAGCATCTCGTGGTGGAGCGTCCCCGTCTCGAGGGCGGGGTCGGAGGCGCCCGCGGCGGCTCGAAAGTGCTCCCGGCTGCGCTGGCGCCGGCGCGCGAGCACGAGCGCGCGCCGCGACGCATCGCCGCGCACCTCTTCGTCGCCCGCGAGGCCCTGCCGCACCGCACGCCAGAGCGCGCCGCCCTCCGCCTGGTCGGCCAGCGCGTTCCGGTAGAAGGTCCAGGAGCCGTCGCGGCGGCCGCGGAGCGCGCTCGCGTCCCGCAGCAGGCGCAGGTGGTTCGAGATGCGAGGCTGGCTCATCCCGAGCACGTCGGCGATCTCGCCCACCGACAGCTCCTCCGGCTCGACGGCGGCGAGGATCCGCAACCGGGTGGGGTCGGAGAGGAGGCGCAGGATGCGCTGCACACCTCTATAATATCAGCATGTCATGATATGACCACATCTCACGGCTGGGGGGGAGTGTGGGGGGGCGCGGGGGGGGAGCCCGAAAATCCGCCGGAATTGCGGCTCCCTCTGGCGCTCCCCCCCCGCGCCCCCATAGAATCGCACCTGACCAATGGGTCTTTTCATGGCTCGGGGCATTCCCTATAATCCCGCGCCTCGGTGGCCGGCAGCACCGGCACCGCCCGGACGGAAGGAGATCTCTTCAATGGACCGCAAGCAGAAGGGCTTCACCCTGATCGAAATCCTCGTGGTCGTGACCATCATCGGGGTGCTCGCCGGCCTCGTCGTGGTCCTCATCCCTCGGGGCCAGTTCGAGGCCCAGAAGACGGACTGCATGAACAACGTGAAGCAGGTCGTCGGCCTCCTCGAGGTCGGCAGCGCGACCAGCTATCCGAAGTTCCGCGGCCCGAACCTTCTCCTCTACCTGGTGAAGAAGGGGGATCTGGTGGGGGAGGACAGCCTGAAGCTGCTCTTCTGCCCCGGCGATACCCACGAGAGCTACCAGCAGGCCGGGGGGGCCGACGCCTACAAGGACATCGACACCAAGAGGCAGGGCGAGTACGACCACCTCACCTCCTACGCCGGGCGCGACCAGCTCAACGGCTCCTGCGCCGCGAAGAAGGGCTCGGCGGAGGCGAAGGTCCTGATCTGCGACGATAGCGAGGACCACCACGACAAGAAGGGGTTCGTCGTCGGCCTGACCGGCGGCGCCGTCAAGTGGCGCCACAAGGTGGACGACTACGGCCTCAACCACGACGCCGCCGTCGCCATCGGCGAAGGGTCGGCCGTCGAAGAGTTGAACTGCCTCCGCGTTGACTGATCCCCGGGAGACCGGGCGGAGACCCTGCATCATGAACTATCGTTTCCTGGCCTTCGGGCTTCTGCTGCTGCCGCTCCTCGGAGTGGGTGGGGCGCTGGCGCAAGAGAGCGAGGCCGCGGCGCCCTGGTCGCTGAAGATGCGCCACGGCCCTCTCGAGGTCTTCACGATCAACTACAAGGACGGCAGTGCGCGCTCCGTCTACTACATGACCTTCACCTTGGAGAATGCCGGCGGCGCGGAGGCGGAACTGGCGCTTCACTTCAAGGCGCTGGTCGGTTCCCACCCGAAGAAGACCCGCGTCCACATCGCGACGCCGGACGCCGACGTCGAGGAGTCGATCCGGCGGCTGGCCCGCGAACCGGAGCTCAAGAACATCCAGGAGATCAACCGGATGGGCAAGCTGGCCGGCGGAGGCTCGCTGAAGGGAATCGCGGTATTCGGCACCTTCAACCGGGAGTGGGATTCCGCGACGCTGACCCTCGCGGGCCTCGAGCCCCGGGCGATCCACTGCCGCGTCCGCCAGTACGGCGAGGCCGGATTCACTCTGGCCCACCGCGCCTACTTCCACCACAACGCGCGGGTCCGGGAGCGCGCGGGCGCCGACGCCACGGCGCGGGAGTACCACGCCATCGTCAAGCACAGCGTCGTGTGGAGGATGGAGTTCCACCGGGAGGGCGACGAGTTCTCCCCTCACCTCGACCCCATCATCATGGATCGCGAGGAGTGGGATGTCGTGCGCGATCCGGGACCTGCGGTCGTGATGGAGAAGCAGCCTCCGTTCGCGAAGTAGATCCCGAGGATTCGGGAGAGTGTACGGTCCGGAAGGGGGCCGGCACCCGGGAGGGGGCCGGCCCCTGCCTTTCGGGGAGGCCGCGGCGTGCGCCCTCCCCGCCCGCGCTCAGTCGCTCGCGACGCGGGCGAATCCGCTCCTGCGCTCCGGCGAACGTGGAGGCGTCGGCGGTCTCGGGCGCAGATGCGCGGTGCCCGGCCCGCAGAGCGCCTCGATCTCCTCGATCAGCGCGGGCGAGGGGGTCACACGGAAGCGGCTCCCGGCACGCACGCCGATCTTCCAAGCGGGTTCCGGGGAGAGGGCGAGCAGCAGCGGGCGGTCTCCCCCGTGCCGAGCGACGACGCGCGCCAGGGCGGCGACGTCGGTCGAGGCGGGGATGTCGACCCGCACGCCTTCGGCCAGCAGTCGCGGCGCATCCTCCGCGGCCACGAGCGACTGGATGCGCACGGAAACCTCCTCGCGGCTCGCGTCCACGTCTCCCTCGAAGTAGAGCACGCGGTTCTCCGCGACAAGTGCGCGGTGGCGTTCGAACCCGTCGCTGAAGAGGACGGCGTCCACGGTGCCCTCGAAGTCCTCGATCCGGAATCGCGCCATCCGCTTGCCCTCGTTCCGTCCGGAGCGGACCACGCGCTCTTCGCAGCCGGTCAGCAGGCCGATCATCAGGAACGGAGTCCTGTCCGGTGCCTCGCGGAGCGTTCGCGTCGAGTGGGAGGAGAAGAGGCGCCCCATCGCCTCGTGGGCGGCGAGGGGGTGGCTGCTCCAGTAGCGGCCGGTCGTCTCCTTCTCCTGGGCGAGGATCTCCGCTTCGGTCCAGCGCGGTACCGCGGGAAGCGGCATGGCAGGGGGCTCGGGGGCCGACGGCCCGCCGAGCAGGCTCATCTGCCCGGCCCGGCGATCGGCTTGGTCCGCGGCACCGGCCCGCAGCGCGAGATCGAGCGCCTCCACGAGGCTCGCACGGTGGCCGCCGAGGTCGTCGCAGCCTCCCGCGCGGATCAGCGCGTCGAGGGTGGTCTTGTTGACGAGTCGGTGGTCGGCGCGTTCCGCGAGGTCGAAGAGAGAGCGGTAGGGACCGCCCTCGTCACGGCCGCTCCGGATCGCCTCCGCGGCGGGCCGACCGACCCCCTTCACCGAAGTGAGGCCGAAGCGGATCGCCTCCCCTTCGACGGCGAAGTCGGGCCGACTTCGGTTCACATCGGGTTTCAGCACCGGGATGCCCATGCGCCGGCACTCGGCGAGTGCTTCGGTCACCTTGTCCATGTTGCCGGCCTCGACGGTCAGCAGCGCCGCCATGAACTCGCGCGGAAAGTGCGCCTTCAGCCAGGCGGTCTGGTAGGTGACCACGGAATAGGCCGCGCTGTGGCTCTTGTTGAAGCCGTATCGCGCGAAGGTGGCCATCTTCTCCCAGACCTCGGCCGCGGTGTCGCGGGGCATCCCCCGCTCACCGCATCCGGCGAGGAAGGACTCCCGGAAGGGCTCCATGACCTCCGGCTTCTTCTTGCCCATCGCCTTGCGCAGGCTGTCGGCGCGCTTCAGCGAGAAGCCCGCGACATGGTGGGCGATCAGCATCACCTGTTCCTGGTAGACGATGACGCCGTAGGTCTCGCGAAGGATCGGCTCCAGCAGCGGATGGTCGTAGGCGACGCGCTCGATCCCGTTCTTCCGGTTGCAGTAGACCTCGGTCATGCCCGAATCGAGGGGGCCCGGCCGGAAGAGCGCAATCAGCACGAGGCTCTCCTCGAAGGTCGCGGGCTTGAGCCTCTTCAGAAGGTCGCGCATCCCGCTCGACTCGAGCTGGAAGAGGCCGAAGCTCTCGCCGCGGGAGAGCAGTTCGTAGGTCGCCGCGTCGTCGTACTGCTGGAACCCCGGCGAGCGGAACTCGGGGACTTGCGCGCCCCCCTGCCGCGCGAGGCGCACCGCGATGTCGATCAGCGTCAGCGTCTTGAGCCCGAGGAAGTCCATCTTCAGGAGGCCGATCTTCTCGATCGTCTCCATCGGGAACTGCGTCGACACATCGTCGCCGCTCCGGTAGAGCGGCACGTAGTCGGTGAGAGGCGCATCCGCGATCACGATCCCCGCCGCGTGGGTGCCCGCGTTGCGGTGGCACCCCTCGAGGCGCAGGGCGTAGTCGAAGAGCCTTCCGGTCGTCGTCGCCCGGTCCGCCGCCAACGCGCGCAACTCCTCGTCCTGGTCGAGCGCGCCCTGGAGCGTGACCCCCGGGCCCCCGGGGATCCGCTTCGCGATCCGGTCCACCTCCGCGAGCGGCATTCCCAGCGCGCGGCCAACGTCCCGGATGACCGCCTTCGCGGCCATCGTCCCGAAGGTGATGATCTGGGCGACGCGCTCCTTGCCGCCGTACTTCCGCTGCACGTAGGCGATGACCCGCTCGCGCTGGTCGCGGCAGAAGTCGATGTCGATGTCCGGCATCGAGATGCGCTCGTCGTTGAGGAAGCGCTCGAAGAGCAGGTTGTAGCGCAGCGGGTCGATGTCGACGATTTCGAGCGCGTACGCGAGGACCGAGCCGGCGGCGCTGCCGCGCCCGGGACCGACGGGGATCCCCTGTTCGCGCGCGAAGCGGATGAAGTCCCAGACGATCAGGAAGTAGGGGACGAACCCCATCCGCTCGATCACGCCGACCTCGCGGTCGAACCGCTCGCGCACCTCGACCGGCGGCGCCTCTCCATACCGCCGGCGCAGGCCCGCCTCGCCCACCTCGCGCAGGTAGGCCGCCCCCTCCTTCCCCTCCGGCACCTCGTAGAGCGGCAGGTGCATCCCCTCGTACTCGAGGCTCACGGAGCACTTTTCCGCGATCTCGACGGTGGCGGTCAGCGCCTCCGGAAGATCCCGGAAGAGGGCCGCCATCTCGTCGGGGCTCTTGAAGTAGAGCTCCTGGCTCCCCATCCGCATCCGGTCCTTGTCCTCGAGCGTCTTGCCGGTGTTGATGCAGACGAGGACCTCCTGGGCGTCGGCGTCCTCCCGCTGCTCGTAGTGGAAGTCGTTGGTCGCGACGGTCGGCCGGCCGAGGTGGCGCGCGAGGTCGAGGCACCCTTCGAGGCAGGTGTCCTCCTCCTCGATGCCGTGGCGCTGGATCTCGAGGTAGTAGTGCTCGCCGAACACCTCGTGGTAGAAGCCCGCCGCCTCCCGGGCCCTTGCGACCTCCCCCCGACGCAGCCAGTGGCTCGTCTCGCTGCTGAGGCAGCCGCTCAGCACGACCAGCCCCTCGGCGTGGCGCGCCAGCAACTCCCGGTCGATGCGGGGGACGTAGTAGAACCCCTCGAGGTAGCCGGCGCTCGACAGTCGGATCAGGTTCTTCCACCCGACGAGGTTGCGGGCGAGGAGCGTCAGGTGCCAGCCGGCGACCGGGTTCTTCTCCCGGTCGTGCCGGCTGCGCGGGGCGACGTAGGCTTCGAAGCCCAGGATCGGATTGAGCCCCTGCTTCCGGCACCGGTCGTGGAATTCGATCGCCCCGAAGAGATTGCCGTGGTCGGTCAGCGCGATCGCCTTCGCGCCTTGGGCCGCCGCCCGCGCGGCGAGGCTCTCGATCCGGCATGCGCCGTCGAGGAGGCTGTAGGTGGAATGCCCGTGGAGGTGGACGAACTCGGCCACGGCAGCAGGGTAGCAAAGGGCGCCCCCGCCCTCCGAGCGTCCGTTGGCGCCCGCGCGCGGCGGATGCACAATAGTGCGATGCGACCCATCGGCGCGACCCTCCTGCTGATCCTCGCCTGCTCCTGCGCCTCGACTCCGAAGGAGGAGGAGACGCGCCCGGCGGGCGCGCGTCCGGAAGGGACGGGCGCCAAAAGTCCCGCGCCCGCAGCGGAAAAGGCCCCCGCGAAGACTCCCGGAAAGTCGACGTCGAAGCGGCCCGCCCCCTCCCCCGCGGCGGGGGACAAGGCCGGTGACGCGCCCTCCACCTTCAGCGACACCCGGCCGGTACCGGTTCCGACGGACGAGGAGCGGCGGGAGTTCGACCGCATCTGGGAGATGTACCGGCGCAACGATCCGCGCTGGCCGGTCGAGCGCGACCGCTTCCGCCGTCGGAGCGACGCGGCGGGCTATCTGCTGGCGGGGCACCTGATGCGGCACTACATGCAGGTGAACTCGATGCGCGATCGCGCCGGACGCGAACTCGTCCGCGTCAAGAACGAGGTCGTCGAGACCGGGGAGCCCTCCGCGCCCGCGCTCGTCGATCTGATGGTGCTTGCGGAGATCGAGCGCGCCGACGGCGCGCGGTTCGTCGTCGACGACCTGACCCGGCAGGACTGCGTCGACATGCTCGAGCGGATCGGACCGCCCGCGGTGCCGTCGCTGCTCCGTGCGCTTGCGCGCAAGGACCTCGGCGAGAAGGGGCGTCGCCTCGTTGCCCTCGCGCTGGGAGGGACGCGGGACGGGCGCGCCCTCGATCCGCTTGTGAAGCTCTTGCGCAGCGACCCCGCGTGGCAGGTGCGCGCGGACGCGGCCACCGGTCTCGGCAAGCTGGGCGACCGGCGCGCGCTGCCGGCGCTGCAAGCGGCGGTGCAGGCGGACGCGGACGCCGCCGTCGTGAAGCGCGCGGGCAAGGCGCGCTATCAGATCCTCGAGCGGGCGGCCGCGGAATGAACGAGTACAAGCTCCAGCGCCGCGCGTCCGCGTGCATGGCGTGCGCGCGCCCGTACGCCGACGCGGAGTGGATCGTCTCGGCGATCCATCCCGACGGCGAGGGGTTCCTGCGGCGCGATCTCTGCGAGACCTGCTTCGACGGCGCGGGAGAGGCGCACTCGCATTGGCGCGCGCGCCAGCCGATCGCGCCGGAGGAGCGGAGGCGCCTCGATTTCGATCTCGCGATGTCCTTCTTCCATCGCCTCGTCCGCGAGGCCGATCCCGCGCGCGAAGCAATTGCTTATTTGCTTGCATTGTTGCTAAGCCGCAAGCGCCGCGTGAAGATCCGGCAGAGCCGCCAGCTTCCGGAAGGGGAGCTGTTGACGGTGCTCGTGCCCGGCGACGAAGAGGAGCAGACCATCCTGCTGCGGGCGCCTCGGCTCTCCGCCGCCGACGTGGAGCCGCTCCAGGCCGAGATCGAGCAGCTTCTGGGGCTTGCGGATCCTCCCCCCGGGCCCCCTTCGGCCGCCCCGGGCTAGCGCGAATCCCACCCGCAGGACCACCGCCTGAGAAGTGATTCGACCGGGGGTCGAGTACTTCGTAACTCGTTGTGGGGCAGCACGTTAAGAAAAAACGGAATTTCGTTGTGCGCCGCGGACGTGGTGGTAACGTGTGGGTCTTAGTGGGAGCAAGTGTTCGGATGTGCTCAGGGTGGTCCAGTGGCGCAAGTCTTCACGGGAAAGTTTCGACGCAGCCTCGACGGCAAGAACCGGGTGCTCGTCCCATCGGAAATCCGGGACTCGCTCGATGCGGCCGACCGCGAGGGGCTCTTTCTGATCCCGAGCAAGAAGTGCGTCTTTCTCTGGACGCGATCGTACCTCGATTCGTACGCCACGTTGCAGGGGGCCGACCCTTTCAAGAACCTGCAGTTCAACCGGACCTTCTTCCCGCAGATGATCTTTAAGACCTTTGACGGAACGGGTCGCATCGTCTTCCCGGCGGAGGTGGTCGAGAGGTTCCCGGATCGGGAGGTCCTGATCTCGGGCAACGGCCGCTACCTGGAAGCTTGGCATCCGCCGAGCTTCGACGCGGAAGTCAAGGCCTTCGATCCCGAGTAGCGCGCGGTGGAGCACCGGCCGGTCCTGCTCGCGGAAGTCCTGCACTTCCTCGAGCCGGCCCGCGGGGGTCTCCTTCTCGACGCCACGATCGGGCTGGGCGGACATGCGGTCGCGTTCCTCGATGGGGATCCGGAGGGGCGGGTGTTGGGCATCGATCGGGACGCGGAAATGCTGGAGATCGCGCGCGGGCGGACGGAGCGGTTCGGTTCGCGGATGGCGCTCCGTCATGCGGCATTCGCCGATCTCGCCGCGGTCGTGAAGGGGGAGGGGCTCGGGGAACCCGATGCCATCCTCTTCGACTTCGGCGTCAGCAGCCCGCAACTGGATGTCGCCGAGCGCGGCTTTTCGTTCCGCCTCGACGCGCCGCTGGACATGCGGATGGACCGGAGCTGCGGCGAGACGGCGGCCGACCTCGTCGCGCGCCTTCCCGAGACGGAGCTCGGCAACCTGATCTTCCGGCTCGGCGAGGAGCGGTCGGCGCGGCGCGTCGCCGCGGCGATCATCGCCGAACGTCGTCGGGCGCCGATCGGGACGACCGGGCGGCTCGCCGAGGTGGTGCGCCGGGCGGTGCGAACCCGGGGCCGGATCGACGCGGCCACGCGCACCTTCCAGGCGCTGCGGATGGCGGTCAACGGCGAGCTGGAGCAGATCGAGCGAGGCCTCGACGCGGCGGCGGGGAGTCTTCGGCCGGGCGGGCGGCTGCTCGCGATTTCCTTCCACAGCGGCGAGGACCGGATCGTGAAGAACTTCCTGCGCGGCGATCCGCGCATGCGGGTGCTGACCAAGAAGGTGGTCCGGGCCGGCGCGGAGGAGCGCCGCTCCAATCCGCGGGCGCGCTCGGCGCGGCTGCGGGCCGGGGAGAGGAGACTCGCCGATGCGTGAAGCGGCACTCTGGTCGACCGCGATCTGCTTCCTGCTCGCCGCGACCTTCACCGTTTCGGTGCGCCGGGAGGTCTACGAGGTGGGCCGGCGGAACGGGCGGCTCGAGGATCAGGTTCTCGAACTCCGGCGTCGCAACGACAACGCGCAACTCCGGCGGGAGCGCCTCGCGTCGCCGGCGGCGATCCTCGAGCGGGCGCGGGCGGCCGAACTCTGGACCGGCGCGGCGTATCGGGGGGGATCGCGATGAGCGCTTCCGACGATCGCTTTCCGGCACGCCTGCGCGTCGTCTTCGGGCTGCTGCTCTTCGGTCTTGGCCTGCTCGTCTTGCGCATCGGCCACATGCAGATCGTGCGCGGCGAGGAATTCGCGGACCGCGCCCGGCGCCAGCACTTCCGGCGCATCCAAGAGACGGCGCCGCGCGGCAGCATTCTCGACCGGAACGGTCGTCCCCTCGTCGCGACCTACCACTCGCGCCTGGTCGCGGCGAACCCGCAGGACGTAGTCGACATCCCTGGGTTCGCCGCGCAGGTCGCCTTCGCGCTGCGCGACCCTGCCGCCGCTCCCGAGTTTTCGCGAATCCTCGAAGAGGGGAGGCGCGGGGGGCTCCAGTTCGTCTATCTGCGCCGGTACGTCGATCGGGACCTTGCGCTGTCGGTGGAGGCGCTGCGGCTCCCGGGGCTCGACACTCGCGAGGATCCGCGGCGCGAGTATCCCCACGGATCCGCAGCGGCGGCCCTCGTCGGCATGGTGGGGCCCGACGCGAAGGGGAAGAACGCGGGGCTCAGCGGTCTCGAGCGCCGCTATGACGCGCTGCTGCGCGGGCAGGACGGGTCGCGCTCCGTGTTCCGTTCGGGTGCGCTCGGCGAGACGCCCTACCACCTCTATCCGGAGCGGGACGTGCGCGCCCTGCCCGGGGCGGACCTGCAGACGACGATCGACATCGCGATCCAGCAGATCGCCGAGGAGGCGCTCCTGCATCTGCACGAGACGCATGCCCCGAAGTCCTCCTGTGCCATCGTGCTCGATCCGAAGACGGGGGAGATCCTCGCGCTCGCGGGCCGGCCCGCCCTCGATCCCGCCCGCTTCCCCGACGTGCGACCGGAGGCGCTGCGCATCCCCGCGGTCCAGCTCGTCTACGAGCCCGGCTCGACGCTGAAGCCCTTCGTGATGGCGTGGGCGCTCACGCAGGGTGCCGTCCATCCGGGCCAGCGCATCGATTGCGGCCAAGGCATCAAGCACTTCGGCGCCAGGTCGCTCCGCGACGTGAAGCCGAACGGGATCCTCGATCTCGAGCAGGTGCTCGTCAAGTCGAGCAACATCGGCATGGCCGAGGTGGGAGTCGCCCTCGGTATCGGACCGATGTGGGACCTGCTCCAGCAGCTCGGATTCTTCCGCCCGACGGGCGTCGGTCTCGCCGGCGAGGCCGCCGGGAGCGTCGAGCCGCGCTCGCGGTGGACCGTCAACTACATGCTGACGACGGTCAGCATGGGCCATGCGCTGACCGTCACGCCGCTGCAACTCGTGTCGGCCTACGCGGCCCTCCTCGAGGACGGCGCGGTACGCCGTCCCCACCTGGTCCGCGGCGCCGTCCCGCTGGCTGGCTCGCTGTCGCTTGGAGGCGACTCCGCGTGGACCGGCACCTCCGCGATCGACTGCACGCTGGCCGCCTCGGGGCCCCTAGCCCGCGCAGCGGGCGACGGGCCCCCCCCCGAACCCGCTGGGTCTCTCGCGGGGGACTCCACTTCGTTCCGCCCCCCCGAACCCGCTGGATCTTTCGGGGGGGACTCCACTTCGTTCCGTCCCCCCGAACCCGCTGGATCTTCCGGGGGGGACTCCACTTCGTTCCGTCCCCCCGAACCCCCCCGGCAGATCCGCTTTTCGCGGGAGGCGTTGAGGTTTGTGCGGGAGGCGATGGTGAAGGTGGTCGAGGAGGGCACGGGACGAAGAGCGCGGATTCCCGGAGTGCGCGTCGGCGGCAAGACCGGCACCAGCGAGCAGTACCCGGAGGGGTGCAACCGGTACCACGCGAGCTTTGTCGGTTTCGCACCGGCCGACGACCCGCGCCTGCTCGTGCTTGTCGTCGCCGACGATCCCACTACGAAAGAGGGACTCCGACCCTACGGGGGCGTCGTGGCGGCGCCCTTCGTGGCGGAGATCCTCCGCCGCAGCCTCCCACTGGTCGTTCATCCCATTCCCCCGACGCCTTCCGAATCCGGGGTCCGGCAGAACCGTTCATTTGCGGAAAGTGTGCGTAGTGCGGCGGTCCATTGGTCTAGCGTGAATGCCGAGGTCCGGATGACCTCGGCCGAGGGCCGGAACCCGGATTCGGCGGGCGTCGAGGATTGTCGGACCGAAGAGTGATGATGACGCTCCAAGCACCGGTGCGGAGCCCCGACTGGACAGTGGGAGGTCTCGCAGCCGCGGTGGGGGCCTCCCTCGCCGCCGGCGCGGAACTGCGTGTCCACGGGGTACAGGAGGACTCGCGAAGCTGCGCTCCCGGGGATCTCTTCGTAGCCATCCCGGGCCAGCGCGAGGATGGCCTCCGCTACGCCGCCGACGCCGTCGCGCGCGGGGCGGTCGCCATCGCCGCCGAGCGCGACCCGGGCTTGGCCGTGCCTTGGATCCGGGTCGCCTGCGCACGGGCGGCGGCCGGTCGGCTCGCCGACCGGATCTACGGCGACCCGTCGCGAGCGATCGCCCTCGTCGGCGTGACCGGAACGAACGGCAAGACGACGACGGCGCACCTGATCGCGCAGCTCGCCGGCGGCCCCGCGGGGTTCATCGGCACGACGGGAGTCTGCTGGCCCGGGGGGTCCGAGCCGAGCCCGAACACGACTCCCGGCCCCACGGCGCTGCGGCGCCACCTTCGCCGGATGGCCGATGCCGGATGCGGCGTTTGCGCGGCGGAAGTCTCGTCGCACGCGCTCGAGCAGCAGCGGGTGGACGGGCTCCGGTTCGCGGTCGCCGTCTACACGAACCTGACCCGCGACCACCTCGACTACCACGGGACGATGGAGCGCTACGCGGCGGCAAAGGCGCGGCTCTTCTCGATGCTCGACGAGGATGCGACGGCGGTCGTCAACGACGCCGACCCGGTCGCGCGCAGGGTCGAGACGCGGGCGCGCGTCGTGCGCTTCCGGCCGGAGGCGGTCGCCGGGGGGCCCGGGGGGACGCGCTTCCGCTGGCGGGGTCGCGAAGCGAACCTTCCCCTCGTCGGTCGGCACAACGCGGAGAACGCCGCCGCCGCCCTCGAGGCGGTCTGCGCCCTCGGCGCGGATCCCGACGAGGCGCTGCTCCTCCTCACGCGCGTGCTCGCGCCGCGGGGGCGGCTGCAGCCGGTGCAGACGAGCCCGTTCCTCGTGCTCGTGGACTACGCGCACACCGACGACGCGCTCGAGAAGGCCCTGCGGGCGGTGCGCGAGATCACCGCGGGCCGGGTCTCGGTCGTCTTCGGTTGCGGCGGGGATCGGGACCGGGGGAAGCGGCCGCGGATGGGCGCGGTGGCGGGGCGGCTTGCCGATCGCGTCTTCGTGACGAGCGACAACCCGAGGTCGGAGGATCCCTCGACGATCGCCGACGAGGTCCTCGCGGGAGTCGGACGCCGGTGGGCCCGCGTCGAGATCGACCGGCGGGCGGCGATACGGCTCGCCATCGAGGAGGCGGAACCGGGCGACGCGATCCTGATCGCCGGCAAGGGCCATGAAGAGGTTCAGATCGTCGGAGACCGGGTCCACCCCTTCGACGACGTAGCGGTGGCGCGCGAAGCGCTGGGTGGCAAAGAACACTAAACGTTGTATGGGAATTGACATCGGTCCACCGGATATCGTATGAGGTGGGCCGCTGGAGGACACCCGATGGAACAGCTCTCCATCCGGACGGTCGCCGCGTGGACAGGAGGAAGGTACGAGGGGCCCGACCTCCGCGTCGCCGGCGTCTCGACGGACTCGCGCGAGATCGGAAAGGACGAACTCTTCGTCGCGTTGCGGGGCGCCTCCCGCGACGGTCACGAGTATCTCGGCGAGGCGTTCGCGAGCGGCGCCGGCGCCGCCCTCGTGGACCGCGCGGACGCGGCGCGGATGCACCACGCGATGGGGCGGCCCGTCATTCTCGTCGAGGATGCGAAGCGCGCGCTCGGCCTCTTGGCCGCGGCCTACCGGAAGAGCCTCGACCTGAAGGTCATCGGGATCACCGGCAGCAACGGCAAGACGACGACGAAGGAGATGCTTGGCCTGCTGCTCGGCTCGCGCGCCGCCTGCTCGCCGAAGTCCTTCAACAACGACATCGGCGTGCCGCTGACGCTGCTCGGCGCGAACCGCAACCACTCCTGGTGCATCGTCGAGATGGGGACGAACGCCCCGGGCGAAATCGCCCGCCTCGCGGAGATTGCCGCGCCGGACATCGGCATCGTGCTGAACGTGGGGGAGTCCCATCTGGAGGGATTGCGGGACCTCGACGGGGTCGCGGAGGAGAAGGGCGCGCTCGTCGAGGCGCTCCCGCTCGAGGGCTGCGCGATCCTGAACCACGATGACCCGCGGACGCGGGCGATGACGGAGCGGGCCCGGGGCTATTCGCTGACCTTCGGCACCTGGCCCGAGGCCGATGTCTTCGCCGGGGACGTCCGGGCGCGCGGCAGCACGCTCACCTTCCTCTTCCTCCACCGCAAGCGCGTCCGGATGCGCATGATCGGCGTCCACAACGTCCACAACGCGCTGGCGGCCGCATCGGCGGCGCTCTGGCTCGGGATGGACCCCTGGGAGGTCGCCGAGCGGATCGAGGAGTTCCGCCCGGCGCCGATGCGCATGGCGCTCGAGGAGGTGGGTCGCGTGCGCCTGATCAACGATGCCTACAACGCGAACCCCCGCTCCGTGGCCTCCGCGATCCTCGAGATGAGCTGGCGCGGCGCGGGACGGCGGATCGCGGTGCTCGGCGACATGCTGGAGCTGGGAGCGCGGTCGGCGGAGTTCCACCGGTCGGTCGGGGAACAGGTGGCGCGCTCCCGGATCGACGTGCTCTGGGCGATCGGGCCCTTGTCCCAAGGCACGGCGGAGGCCGCGAAGCGCGCGGGCGTGCGCGAGGTGCACTGGTCGCCGGACGTCACGCGCGCCCTTGCCGATGCTCCGATCACGCCGCGCGCGCGCGATGTCGTGCTCTTCAAGGCTTCGCGCGGCGTCCGTCTCGAACGCGTCTACGAGTCGGTCCGCGAGCGCCTGCTGCAGCGCCGCCGGACGGTCCATCCCACCGAGGCGAGCGCCTGAGCGCACGATGCTCTACTGGATCTTCGTCCCCCTCGAGCCCTGGTTCCAAGGCTTCAACCTCTTCCGGTACATCACGTTTCGCGCCGCCTTCGCGGCGATCCTCGCCTTTCTCGTCGTGCTCGTCTGCGGTCCCGGCGTCGTCGCGTGGCTGCGCGAGCGCGACCTGCGCGGGTGCGTGGCCCACGACTCCGAGACCCTCGCCCGGCTGCGGGAGAGCAAGCAGGGCGTCCCGACGATGGGCGGGGTTCTGATCCTGCTCGCGGTCGCGGTCGCAACGCTGCTGCTCGGGCGCCTCGACAATCTCTACGTCGCCGTCACCCTGTTCGCGTTCCTCGCGTTCGGCGTCCTGGGCGCGGTCGACGATTGGACCAAGCTGCGGATTCCCGGGGCGAAGGGGCTCTCCGAGCGCCGGAAACTCGCGGGCCAGATCGCGATCGCCGGGGCGGCGCTGCTTGTGCTCTATCTCGCCGCGAGCGAGCGGCGCCCGTTCGTGCGCGCCCCCGAGGTGGCCGCCTCCCCCTACCGGCACGCGCTGGAGTACGCGGATCGCGAGTCCGCGGCGGCCGCCGTGGAGGCGAGCATCTCCGCCCCCCGCGCCCCCCGGCCTTCCGCGGACCACCGGACCGACCTGCAAGTGCCGTTCGCGAAGCACCTCTGCATCGACCTCGGCCTGCTGTTCCTGCTCTGGGGCGGCCTTGTCGTCGTCGGGGCTAGCAATGCGGTCAACCTGACCGACGGACTCGACGGGCTCGCTTCCGGCTGTGTCGCGATCGCCGCGCTGACGTTCGCGGTGATCGCCTATCTCGCAGGACGCGCGGACGTCGCGGACTTCCTCTTCCTCTTCCACCTGCCGGGCGTCGGCGAGTTGACCGTCGTCTGCGCCGCGCTGGCGGGCGCCTCCCTCGGGTTCCTCTGGTTCAACGGCTTTCCGGCGACCGTGTTCATGGGGGACACCGGGTCCCTCGCGCTGGGCGGCACCCTCGGCCTCGTCGCGATGGCCACGCGCCACGAGTTGAGCCTGCTCGTCGTCGGCGGGGTCTTTGTCGCCGAGGCGGTCTCGGTGATCGCGCAGCGCCGCTGGTTCCGCTGGAGCGGGGGCCGGCGCCTCTTCCGCTGTGCGCCGCTGCACCACCACTTCCAGTTCCAGGGCATGCACGAGGTGAAGGTCACGATCCGGTTCTGGATCGTCGCGATCATCCTCGCGATGCTCGCGCTGGCGCTGCTGAAGCTCCGATGATCGAGCGGCTCGACCCCTTCCGTCCCCGTTCCGCGCACGCCGACGCGATGGGGGTCTTCGTGCCGGCGCTCCTGTTGACCGGCCTCGGACTCGTCTGCGTCTACTCCTTCGGGGCGCCCTTCGCGCTTCGCCAGGCGCTCTGGGCCATTCTCGGCGTCGCGGCCTGCGTAGCGATCTCCCGCATGCCGCTGGATCTGCTGCGGCGCGCGGCCCCGCTCTGCGCGCTGGCGACCGGCCTGCTGCTGGTGATCGCGCTGATCTTCGCGCCGGACGTGGCCGGCACGAAGCGGTGGCTCGTCCTTCCCGGCGTCGGGTACTTCCAGCCCTCCGAATTGGCCAAGCTGGCCCTGGTGCTGCTCTTCGCGGACCGCCTCAGCCGGAGCGAAGCGGCCCGGAGCGGCCTGTTGCGACTGACGTGGCCGGGTCTCGCGCTGTGCGTGCTCGTGCTTCTTGCGCCGGACTTCGGCACGGCCGTCTTCCTCGCCTGCATCGGGATGGCTCTCCTCGTGCTCGCCGGCATGCGTGTCGGGCGGCTGCTGGCGGTCGTCGCGGGGGCGGTCCCGGTGCTTGCGCTCGTCATCGGACAGTACGACTACATGCAGAGGCGCCTCGACTTCTTCCGCGGACACCTGAACTACCAGCAGGTGCAGGCGATCCTCGCCTTCGGCAACGGAGGGCTTCTGGGCCAAGGACTGGGCGCGGGACGCCAGAAGATGCATTACCTCCCCGCGGGCCACACCGACTTCGTGCTCGCCAACATCGGCGAGGAGCTCGGCTTCCTCGGCATCGCCTTCATCGGCATCCTCTTCGCCGCGATCCTCGTCCACGGCGTCCGCGTCTCCGCCGCCGCATGGCGGGAGGACCGGTTCGCCGCGCTGGTGGCGGCCGGAGCGACCTTCACCGTGGTCTTCCAGGCGGTGCTGAACATCGCGGTCAGCACCGGCGCCGCACCCACCAAAGGCATCTCCCTCCCCTTCTTTTCCCAAGGGGGAAGCAACCTCCTCATTTCGCTTCTAGCGATCGGTCTCGTCGTCAACGTCGGCCGATCGCTCCGGAACCAGCCATGATCGCCCCTCTACGACGTCCCCGCATCGCCTTCGCCGGAGGTGGCACCGGTGGCCACCTCTACCCCGGCCTCGCCGTCGCGCGCGCGCTGCACGGTTTCGAGCCGGTCTTCCTGCTTCCGTCCGACCGCGGCGACGGGGCTCGCCTCGGCGCGGAGTTCGAGTCGCACGTCGTCCTGGCGCCGCGTCCCGACCGCGACCGCATGCTCTATCCCGCGCGGCTCCTTCGGGCGGTCGTCCGTACGCGGAGGCTCCTCCGGGAACTCGGCGCGGAGGCGGTCGTCGGCCTCGGCGGGTATGCGAGCGTTCCCGCGGCGCTCGCCGCGCGCACCCTCGGCCTCCCGCTCTACCTGGTCGAGTGCAACGCGGTGCCCGGCAAGGCGACGCGGCTGCTCGCGCGATTCGCCGACGGGATCGGGCTCGGCAGCGAAGGGGCGCTCGAGCGCCTGCCCGCGCGCGCCTGCCGCGTCACCGGCACGCCGCTGCGCCAGGAGTTGCGCCGACCCGCCCGCGCCGAGGAGTTCGGCCTCGTGAGCGGCGTCGGGACGCTGCTCGTGCTCGGCGGCAGCCAGGGCGCGCAGACGCTCAACTCCCGCGTCCTCGAGGCGTTGCCCGCCTGCGAGGGGCTCCCCTTCCAGGTGTTGCACTGCGCCGGCGAGCGCGACGCGGAGCGCGTGCGCGCGGCCTACCGTTCGGTGCCGGTGCGCGCGACGGTCGTCGACTTCCTGCCCGACATCGGGCGCGCCTACTGCGTTGCCGATCTGGTGTTGAGTCGCGGCGGCGCGTCGACCGTCGCGGAGTGCCTCGCGCTCGGCCGGCCCGCCGCGATCGTCCCCTACCCTTGGCACAAGGATGGCCAGCAGCGGCGGAACGCCGAGGAGGCGGTGCGGGCGGGCGCCGCACGGTTGATCGAGGAGGAAGAGCTGACCTCGGCCCGCATGCGCGAGCTGGTCGCCGGTCTCCTGCTCGATCCCGATGCGCTGCTGCCGATGGCCTTGACCGCGCTCTCGCTGGCGAGGCCCGAGGCGGCACAGGCGATGGCGCAGCATCTCGTCGAGTCCCTCGACCGGCCGTCGGGCGGCGCCACCGCCGTCGCGGAGCTCGGGGAATGATCGCACCGAAGACGATCGACCTCTCGCGACCCCGGCGGCTGCACATGATCGGCATCGGGGGGAGCGGCATGGCCCCCTTCGCGCAGCTGCTCCGGGCCGAGGGGCACGAGGTCTCCGGCGCCGACGCGCGGCCGAGCGAGACGGTGTCGCGGCTGCGTCTCGCCGGCATTCCGGTGATGACCGGCCTCGAGGCGGACCTGCTGCCCTCCGGTACGGAGGCGGTCATCCACACGGCGGCGCTGCCCGCCGACGCCCCGCCGCTCGTGCGCGCCCGTGCCCTCGATCTCCCCCTGCTGAAGTACGCGAGGGCGGTCGGCCTCTACTCCCGCGATCGCCGTACCCTCGCGGTGGCGGGCACCCACGGCAAGACGACCACCACCGCGCTGCTCGCGCACGTGATGCGCAGGGCGGGGTGCGATCCGAGTTTTCTCGTCGGCGGCAGCGCGCCGCAACTGCCGCCGCCCGGGCGAGGCAGTTCGCGCTACCTCGTGCTGGAGGCGTGCGAATACGACCGCAGCTTCCTGCACTTCCACCCCGAGATCGCCGTCGTCACCAACATCGAGGCCGACCATCTCGATTACTACCGGGACGTCGTCGAGATCTGCGCCGCCTTTCGCACCTTCGCCGCGCAGGTCTCCGGGCTGCTCGTCATCCACGAGGGCCTGCGGGAGACGATCGCCCGCGCCGGGGGCATCCGGGCCCGCGTGCGCACCTTCGGCACCTCCTGCGACGCGGACCTGAGGGTCATCGATCTCGGGGCGTCCCACGGCGTGCGGCACTTCACCTGCGGCGGCCGCGCGTACCGGCTGCGGATGCCCGGGGCGCACAACGTGCTGAACGCCGCGGCGGTGCTCGCGGTCGCGACCGAACTCGGGATCGACGCGGACGCCGTGACCGCGGCGCTCGAGAGTTTCGAGGGGGTCGGGCGGCGGTTGCAAGTCGTGGGGAGCGCGAGGGGCGTCGCCGTCATCGACGACTACGCCCACCACCCGACGGAGGTCCTTGCCGGACTCCGCGCGCTGCGCGACGCCTACCAGCCGCGCCGGCTCTGGTGCGTCTTCCAGCCGCACCAGTACTCGCGGCTGCGGCGCTTTCTCCACGACTTCGCCGAGGCGCTCTCGGTCGCGGACTGCGTCGTCATTCCGGGCATCTACGCGGCGCGCGACGGGGACGAGGATCGCCGCGCCGTGAGCGCCGGCGACCTCGTACGGGAGGTGCAGGCGTTCGGGGGCCAAGCGGAGCACATCCCGGACTTCGATTCGATCGTCGCCTTCGTGCGGTCCCAGGCGCGCGCCGGCGATGTGGTGGTCACGATGGGGGCGGGGGACGTCGGCCATGTTGCCGGTCGACTGGCTGCGGCCCTTTGAGGGCCTCTGGGCGGCGGAGCGCCGCCTTGCACCCTCCACGACCTGGCGCATCGGCGGGCCGGCGGAACTCTGGCTCGAGCCGACCTCGCCAGAGCAGCTTGCCGCGCTGGTGGCCGAGTTCTGGCGTCGCGGAATCCACTGGCGCATCCTTGGAGGGGGCAGCAACCTGCTCGTGCCCGACTCGGGAGTCCGCGGAGCCGTCGTCTCGCTGCGCCGCATGCAGCGCATCGACATCGACGGGGACCGGCTGGTCGCCGAGGCGGGGGCGCCGCTGCATCACGTCGTCCATCGCGCGCAGCAGGCGGGCCTCTCGGGAGTCGAGTGCCTTGCGGGGATCCCGGGACATGTCGGGGGCGCGGTCTTCGGCAACGCGGGCGGGCGCTACGGCGACATCGGGAGCCGCGTCGAACGGATCGATGTGGTGGGGGCGCGGGGGGAGCGCGAGGAGATCCTGCTCCCCGCGGGATCGGGCTTCTTCGCCTACCGCGCATCGCTGATCGGGGATCGCATCGTCGTCCGCGCTCGTCTGAGACTCTCGACCGGCGAGCCGGCGGCCATTCGGGGCGAGACGCTGCGCATCATCCGGGAGCGGCGCTCCTCCCAGCCGGGATGGGTCGGCAACGCCGGCTGCGTCTTCAAGAACCCGCCCGGCCACTCCGCCGGGCGGCTGATCGACCTGTCCCGGCTCAAGGGGACGCGGGTCGGCGGGATCTTCGTCTCGCCGATCCACGCGAACTTCTTCGAGAACGCGGGCGGAGGCAAGGCCGAGGACGTCGCACGCCTCGTGGATGTCGTGCAACAGCGCGTGCAGCGCGAGCACGGGGTGGATCTCGAGATGGAGGTGCGCCGGTGGGCGTGATCCGTCGACTGCTGGCCGCCCGGGGGACCTGGCTGCTGCTCGGGCTCTTGCTGCTGGCGAGCCTGAGTCGCTTGGCGGTGCGCGGTCTCGCGCGCGACCCGCGCTTCGACGCGGTTCCCGGGATCGCCGGCGTGCGCGGCCCCGCCTGGGGGGGCGACGCTCTCGTCGAGCCGGTGATCGCGCGGCTGAGGGCGCTCGGCCCGGTCAACCTCTTCGATGCGCGGTTCGAGGAACGCATCTGCGGCGCGCTGCGGGAGGTGCCGTGCATCGCTTCGGTGGATCGCCTGCGCAGGCACTGGCCGAGGCGCTACTCGGTGGAGTTCACCTTCCACCGCCCCTTCGCGGTCGTCGAACAGGGGGAGCACCTGAGCCCGGTCACCGCGGAGGGGATCGTGCTGCCCCTCGCCCCGTACGAGCAGGCTTGCGGGGGGCTGCTGCGCATCGTCGGAGTTTCGGAGAGGGCGCCGCCGCCCGGCTCGCGCTGGACGTGCGGCCCCTTGCAAGAGGGCCTTGCGACCGCGCTTCAGCTCGCCGCGCACCCGGCGGCGCTCGAGCCGCTCGGCATCGACCGGATCGACGTCGCGCGCTCCGCCGACCCGCGCCAAGGCGTGACGCTCCAGGGACGGGACGGCACGACGGTGCGCTGGGGCCGTCCCCGGGCCACCGTCGCCGAAAACCCGGTCGAGCGCAAGATCCGCTATCTCGGGATCGCGTCGCGAAATCTCGCGCAGGTTCGCGGCCTCGAAATCGACGTCCGCTACGGGGACCTCTATCTGCGAGAATCGGGCGGAGATGCGGGAACCGTCCGTTCCGCCCCGTGAGGCGATCGCGGCGGCGCTGCTGCCGCTGCTGCTCGTCGCCGGTCTCCTCCTCGCTCCGGCGCGCCCGGGCCCCGGACCCCTCCCCTTCCTGCTCCAGATCGCGCTGATCCACGCGGCCCTCGTCGCTCCCGCCGTCGGCGGCGATCGCCCACTCTGGGCGGCCCTCGCGCTGCCGCTGGCGCTCCCGGCCCTCGCCGCGACCTCCTATGGCCAAGAGCGGTGGCCCGCCGCCGGCGGCCTGCTGCTGCTCGCGGCGCTCTCGGGTGCTGCGGGGCGCGCTCTGCGCACGCGCGGGGTGGGCGCCCTCTACTTGCCGACGCTGACGCTCCTCTTCTTCGCGCCCTACGCCCTTGCCTATCTTGTCGTCGAGTTCGGGCAGCCTGCCGCGGCAGACTCTTGGCGACGCATCTCCCCGCTCGCCGCTGCGGAGCGTCTTTCGATTTCGCCGCTCTGCGCGCTGGCACTGCTCTTCTGGCCCGTCGCCGCCATCGCGGCGGGACGACGCCCCGCATGATGCACGCAGGTCTTGTTCTCTGGCTCGGGCTCCTCTGCGCCTCTCCCGAGTGGCCTTTGGGCCCCTATGCGAGGCCGGGAGTTCCTCTCCCGGTCCACTCCGCCGGTCCGGCGCAAGTCGACCTCCATGGATGGCGCTCCCGCGTGGAGGGGCTCGGCTGGGTGCATCCGTTGCGACTTCCCGCGGAGGCGCCGGGTCCGCTCGCGGTGCCGGAGGGGCGGCGATTGGTGGGGGTCTGGGGGGACCTTCCGGCCGACCTGCTGGCGGAACTCGCGACGGACGCGATCGTCGTCCGCATCGATCTCACGCGGCTGGACGCCGGGGCTTGGAGGGCGCTCGACCTGTTCGACCGCCTCTATGCGACGCGCCGTACGGTCGAAGGCGACGCGCTGCTGACTGCCTGGGTGCGGGCGGGAGGCTTGGCCGGCGTGGTCGGCGAGATCGGGCCGGTGGCCGGACTCGGGCGCCTGTTCACGGCACCGGACGCGGACCAACTGATCAACGCGGGCCGCGCCGTGGCCGATAGGCCGGCCGCGCGGCTGCCTGCGGCGCGTCCTTGGATCTACGATCTCGTCGGGCCGCCGCGCGGGGGGGGGCGAGCCCTGCGGACGGCCCGCTGGATCGTCGCCGTGTTCGGCCTGGGAGTCTTGGCCCACCTCCTCCTCGCTCACCTCGGCCGTATGGGCCGGTCCCTGCTTTTCGCCGGGATCGGCGTGCTGACCGTCGCAGCCACCGGGATTGCACTGCTGCGCGCCGAGGCCGACTACCGGCCCGCCGCCCGCGGGCGCATCGAGATCGAGATCGCCGCGCCGGGCTCTCCGGGGGTGCGGCGCCGCATCTACGAGGTCTTCTCGGGCGTCGCGCCCCGAGCGGAGGTCTTCCGGGAGCCGCTCTGGACCCCGGTACCCTATCGCTCCCTCGCCGAGCCCTGGTGGCGCACGAGCGACGGTCGCGAGTTCCTCAGCGAAGGGGTCACGCACATCTACCTGCGCGAGGAGTGGGTCGAGCCGGCCGAGGCCGCGCCGACCGAGGCGGCACCTCCGGGCCTCGCCCTCCGCGAGTTCGGCGAAGGCTGGTCCGTGAGCGGTTCGATGTCCGATCCCTTCCCGGTCGCCGATGCGGGCCCGGTCCCGCTGCTGGGCCGTTTCCGCGCGGTGCCGTTACGTTGACAGGCGTCCTGTAGGCGCGTAACTTTGCGGGTTTCCGCCCTTGCAGCCGCGGCAGCGTCGAGGTGCTTGCGCCGCAGCCATGGCGCGGGCGGAGCCGGACCGGACCAGAGGCGCGTGAGAGGCGCGTGAGAGGCGCATGAAGACACCGATGGCCAACCCCGGGGAGATCAAGCCCCGCTGGTACGTGATCGACGCGGAGAAGGAGATTCTCGGTCGCGCGGCGACGCGCATCGCGAACATCCTGATGGGCAAGCACCGCCCCACCTACACGCCCCACCTCGACACCGGGGACTTCGTGATCGTCCTCAACGCGGGGAAGATCGGCACCACCGGGAACAAGGACGCGGGCAAGACCTACCAGTGGTACACGCTCTACCCCGGGGGACAGCGCGAGCGGAGCCTCGCGGAGATGCGCGTTCGAAAGCCGGCCGAGATCGTGCGGCTCGCGGTGCGCCGGATGCTGCCGAAGAGTTCGCTCGGGCGCAACATGCTGAAGAAGCTCAAGATCTACACGGGAACGGAGCATCCGCACGGCGCCCAGAGGCCCGAGCCGCTGTCGTTCGGAACCCGGAGGGCGCGCTGATGTCGGACGCAACGTTCACTTGGGGCACCGGTCGGCGCAAGAGCGCCGTGGCCCGGGTTCGGATCAAGCCGGGCAGCGGCGACATCCAGGTCAACGAGCGGGATCTGAACGCCTTCTTCCCGACGGCGGACATGAGGTCGCTCGTGCTGGCGCCGCTCGAGGCGACCGGCAACGCGGGCAAGTACGACGTCCGCGCCCGAGTCGATGGCGGCGGGGCGCTGGGCCAGGCGGGAGCGATCCGTCTCGGACTCGCCCGGGCGCTGAAGACCGTCGATCCCGGCACGGAGCCGGCGCTGCGCGAGGGGGGCTTCCTCACCCGCGATTCGCGGATGAAGGAGCGCAAGAAGTACGGCCAGCGCGGCGCGCGTCGCAAGTTCCAGTTCAGCAAGAGGTAGCGAGTTGCGGGGGGGCATGGGGGGAGCGGTTCGCGTGCGTTTGGCCGGAAGCGCTCCTTCCTGACGTGGCGGGTCCGCGGAGAGCAGGGATGGGAGCCCCGGCGGCCGGGTAACACCCGGGATGGGCGGCCTTAGAATCGGGTGGGATGGCCGCTCTCGTTTGGGAGACGCCGCAGGGGCGTCAGGTGCGCCAGCTCGACCGCACGCTGCTGATCCTCGGGCGCGATCCGGCGAGCGACCTCTGCATCGAGGAGGCCTCGATCTCGCGCCGCCACCTGCTCCTGCAAGTCGAGGGCGCCGCCGTGAGGGTCACCGATCTCGGTTCGACGACGGGCACGCGGATCAACGGCGCCCTGCTGACGCCCGATCTGCCGAGCACGCTGGTTGTGGGCGACCTGATCCATGTGGGACGCGTGCTGCTGACCTTCTGCGCCGAGCCGGCACCGGCGCCCCCGCGGGAGGCCAAGGCCGCGGAGGCGCGCGCCGCCCCCGCCGCCCCCCCCGTTCCCGTTACGCCCGCACCGACCCCACGCCACGCCCCTGCCCCGCGGCGCGTCCTGGCGGCGGCCCGGCAGCCCCCGGCGGCGTGGCGCAAGGTCGCTCTGGGGCTCGCCGTTCTCGTCGTCGCGCTTCTCGGCGCGGTCGGCGCGCTGCTGACGGCGGACCATGGGCCGACGCGGGCGATCGTCGAGGTCGTGGAGCGGCCGGCCCCCGTCGCGGACTCCGCGCCTCCTCCGGACGCGCCGCCGCCCGAGAGGGCGCCGCCGCCGGCCGCCGGGCCCGCCGAGCCCGCCGGGCCTCGGAGGGCGGCTGCGGGCGCGCTTCCGCCGTCCATCGACGCGCCGCTCGACGCCTGTCCCGATCTGATCGAGATCGACGGCGCGCGCCATGCTCCGTTCGCAGTTTCGTCATGGGACGACGTCGCGATCGAGGGGGCCGGGGCCGACGGCCTCGTCTATTCGATCGCGCGCGGCCGGGTGTCGAAGATCGAGTCGCGCGCCGACGCGCAGCGTCGGGCACGAGGCGCCGCCGCGCGCCTGGCTCCCGAGGAGGTCGAGGGCCGTGTCGCGCTCGCGGCATGGTGCGCCCGGCGCCTGCTTGTCGCCGATGCGACGCGGCTTGCGCGGGAGGCGTTGCGCCTGCGCCCGGGCCATCCGGCGGCGCGGGAACTCCTGTCGGCGATGGGGGAGCGCTAGTGCGCATCGTCGTAACGCGGGCGCCGGGACGCAGCGGCGAATTCCGGCGGCGCCTTGTGGAGGCGGGGCACGAAGTCAGCGCGATCCCGCTGACCGAGGTGCGCGACAGCACCCCCTTCCCGTCGCCTGCGGGCTACGACGGCGTGCTCTTCACCAGCGTCGCCGCCGTCGAGCGCGCCCCCCGCGGCGTCCTCTGGCCGAGGGTCGGGGCGGTCGGCCCGGCGACCGCCGCCGCGCTGCGCGCGAGGGGCATCCGGGTGGATGTGTGGGGGGCGGCGGGGGGGGCGGCCCTCGCCTCCGCGTGGGGAGATCCTCGCGGGGAGCATCTGCTCCTCCCGCAGGCGGCGGAAGCCCATCCCGCGCTGGCGGCACGGCTGCGGGAGGGGGGGGCGCGGGTCGACGCGGTGGCCGTCTACCGCACCCTCCCGCGCACCGACCTCGCGTCGGGGGAGCGTGCCGCCCTCGCCGCCGCCGACCTGCTCTGCTTCTTCGCCCCATCCGCCGTGCGCGCCTATCTCTCCCTCGGGCTGGCCCGGCGGGGCCGTTGCTGGGGCGTCGGCCCGACGACACGGCAAGCGATCCTAGAGGGGAACCTCGATCCCCTCGACGATCTCCTCTAGAAGGCGCTCGCGGTCGCGGAAGGAGGTCTCTCCCGCGGAGGCGCCCTCCGGGAGGATCCGGTGCGCGAGGACCGGCCCGAGCAGGCGCTTGATGTCGTCGGGCAGCACGAAGTCGCGGCCGTCGAGGAAGGCGTAGGCCTGCGCCGCGCGCTGCAGCGCGCCGCTGGCCCGGGGGGAGGCGCCGAGACGGAGCCGTCGGGAGTCGCGGGTGGCCGCGACGATCGAGAGCAGGTAGTCGCGCACGGAGTCCTCGATCCGGAGGCGGCGCACGCGCCCCTGCAGCCCGAGGATCTCCGCCGCGGTGACGACGGCCTTGACCGCATCGAGGGGGTCGACCACCTGCTGCTGGATCAGCATGCGCTTCTCGTCCTCGCGGGAGGGGTAGCCGATGTCGATGCGCATCAGGAAGCGGTCGAGCTGCGACTCGGGGAGCGGATAGGTGCCCTCGAACTCGAAGGGGTTCTGCGTCGCCAGCACGAGGAAGGGGCGCGGCAGCGGGCGCGTGACGCCATCGAGGCTGACGGTCGCGGTGTTCATCGCCTCGAGCAGCGCCGATTGCGTGCGCGGGGTCGTCCGGTTGATCTCGTCGGCGAGGACGACGTGCGCGAAGATGGGGCCGGGGCGGAATTCGAACTCGGAGGTCTTCTGGTTGTAGACCGCGGTGCCGAGGATGTCGCCGGGCAGCAGGTCCGGCGTGAACTGGATGCGCGAAAAGGTCGCGTCGACCGCCTTCGCGAGGGCGTGGGCGAGAAGCGTCTTCCCGACGCCGGGGACGTCCTCGAGCAGCAGGTGCCCCTGCGCGAGCAGGCCCGCCATCGCGAGGCGGATGACGTGCGGCTTTCCGAGCAGCACCGCGCCGAGGGTGCGCTCGAGGCGCACGCACGCCTCGTCCATCAGGCGTGGATCTCCCGCAGCACCTCTTCCGGGATGTCGGCGTTCGTGATCGCCGACTGCACGTCTTCGAGCTCCTCGAGGGACTCGATCAGCAGGACCATCCTGCGTGCGGCGTCGGGGTCGAGGAGCACCTGGGACTTCGGGAGGTAGGTGACGTCGCTGGTCTTCGCCTCGATCGACGCGCTTGCGAGCGCGGCGACGAGGGCGCCGTAGCCATCCGGCGGCGCCGTAATCGAGTAGGTGTCCCCCTCCCGCACGACGTCGTCGGCGCCGGCTTCCAGCGCAATCTCGAGCAGCGCCTCTTCGGCCACGGCGTCGGCCGCTACCGTAACGAGCGCCTTCTGCTCGAAGTTCCAGGCGACCGATCCCGGCTTGCCGAGGGTGCCGCCGCGCTTTTCGAGCGCGCTCCGGATCTCGGGCACCGTGCGGTTCGCGTTGTCGGTGAGCGCCTGGATCAGGATGCCGGCTCCGCCGGGCCCGTAGGCCTCGTAGGTCGCCGGGGCGAACTCATCGCCTCCCAGCGCACCGGTTCCGCGTTTGATCGCGCGCTCGACCGTGTCCCGGGGCATGTTGGCCGCCCGCGCGCGCTCGAGCGGGAGCCGCAGCGAGAGGTTGTCCTCCGGGTTCCCGCCGCCCGCCCGCGCGGCGGCGATGATCGCGCGCGCGATCTTGCTGAACTCCTTGCCGCGCTTCTTGTCCACCGCGGCCTTGCGGTGCTTGATGTTCGCCCACTTGCTGTGCCCGGCCATGGCGGGAGGATTATACGCCGCTGCTCCGAGCGTCGACGACGGCGCGCGCCGCGGCGAGGCGGGCGATGGGGACCCGGTAGGGGGAACAGGAGACGTAGTCGAGGCCCGCGTCGTGGCAGAAGCGGATCGAGGCGGGGTCGCCGCCATGCTCCCCGCAGATGCCGACCTTCAGCTTGGGCCGCGCCTGGCGCCCCTCGTCGGTCGCGATCCGGATCAGCCGGCCGACGCCGATCGGGTCCAGCGTCTGGAAGGGGTCCTTCTGCAGGATCCCCTTCGCGAGATAGTCGGCGAGGAACTTCCCCGCATCGTCACGGCTGTACGCGTAGGTCATCTGGGTCAGGTCGTTGGTCCCGAACGAGAAGAACTCCGCCGTCTCGGCGATGGACGCCGCCGTCAGCGCCGCCCGGGGGACCTCGATCATCGTGCCGAAGAGGAAGCGAACCTCCGCCCCCCGCTGCTGCAGGGTGCGGGCGACCACCTCGCGAAGCTGGGCGACGCAGACGTCGAGTTCGCGCTTCTCCCCGACGAGCGGCACCATCACCTCGGGGATGACCCGGGTGCCCTCGGCCGCCGCGTCGCAGGCCGCTTCGGCGATCGCGCGCGCCTGCATGACGAGGATCTCGGGGTAGGTGATGACGAGGCGGCAGCCGCGATGGCCGAGCATCGGGTTGAACTCCGCGAGCTCCTCGCAGCGGCGTTCGACGGTCTCGAGCGGGATGCCCAGCCCCTTCGCGAGGTCGCGCCGGGTGGCGTCGTCGTGGGGGACGAACTCGTGCAGCGGGGGATCGAGAAGCCGGATGGTCACCGGAAGACCGTCCATCTCCCGGAAGATCCCGAGGAAGTCCGCGCGCTGTTCGGGGAGCAGCTTCGCGAGCGCCACCTCGCGCGCCCCGCGGGTTTCGGCGAGGATCATCTCCCGCACCGCCGCGATGCGCGACTCCTCGAAGAACATGTGCTCGGTGCGGCAGAGGCCGATTCCCTCGGCGCCGAACTCGCGGGCGACCTTCGCGTCGTGGGGCGTGTCCGCGTTGGTGCGCACCTTGAGCCGCCGATGGCGGTCGGCGATCGCCATCAGCCGGTGGAAGTGCGCCCCGAGGCTCGGGGCCATCGTCCGCACCCGTCCGAGCATGACGTGGCCGCTCGCGCCGTCGAGCGAGATCCAGTCGCCCTCTCCGAGTTCGTGGGCGCCGAACTGCAGCCGCTTCCGCGCGAGGTCGATCCGCGCCTCGCCACAGCCGGCCACACAGCACTTGCCCATGCCGCGGGCGACGACCGCCGCATGGCTCGTCATGCCTCCGAGCGCGGTCAGGATGCCTTGGGCCGCATGCATGCCGCCGATGTCCTCCGGAGAGGTCTCGCGCCGCACGAGGATCACCTTCTCGCCCTTTCCGGCCCACTCCTCGGCCTCCTCCGCCGTGAAGACGATGCGCCCGCTCACCGCCCCCGGCGAGGCGGGCAGGCCCGTCGTGCTCAGCAGCGTGCGTTCGGCCTTCGGATCGAAGGTCGGGTGGAGCAGTTGGTCGAGCTGCGCGGGGTCGACCCGGCGCAGCGCGGTCTCCTCGTCGATCAGCTTCTCCTCGACCATCTCGACCGCGATCCGCACCGCCGACGCGGCGGTGCGCTTGCCGGTCCGCGTCTGCAGCATGAAGAGTCGGCCCTGCTCCACCGTGAACTCGAGGTCCTGGACCTCGCGGTAGTGGCGCTCGAGGATGTCCTTGATCGATAGGAGCTGGCGGTGGATCTCGGGCATCACGCCCGCGAGCCGCTCGATCGGCTCCGGGGTGCGGATGCCCGCGACGACATCCTCCCCCTGGGCGTTGACGAGGTACTCGCCGTAGAAGACGTTTTCGCCGGTGCTCGGGTCGCGGGTGAAGCAGACGCCGGTGCCGCTCGTAGCGCCCAGGTTGCCGAAGACCATCGCCTGCACGTTCACCGCGGTGCCGATGAGCCCCTGGATCGCGTGGATCTGGCGGTAGCGGACGGCGCGCTCGGCGTTCCACGAGTGGAAGACCGCCTCGATCGCCCGGCGGAGCTGCTCGCGGGGCTCCTCGGGGAAATCGCCGCCGACGTGGGTGCGGTAGATCCTGCGGAACTCGCGGACCACCTCCCCGAGCCCCTCCGCATCGAGCTCGGTGTCGAGGATCGCCCCCCGCGCCCCCTTGATCTCCCCGAGCGCATCCTCGAAGAGGTGGTGGGGGACCCCCATCACCACGTCGCCGAACATCTGGAGAAGGCGCCTGAAGGCATCCAGCGCGAAGCGGCGGTTGCCCGACCCCTTCGCGAGCCCCTCCAGCGTCGCGTCGTTGAGGCCGAGGTTCAGGACCGTGTCCATCATGCCCGGCATCGAGGCGGCGGCGCCGGAGCGGACCGAGACGAAGAGGGGGGCGTCCGGGTCGCCGAAACGCCGCCCGCGGCTCCGCTCGAGGCGGGCGATGTTCGCCTCGATCTCGGCCTCGACCGCCGGCGGGACCTTGCCGCCGCAGGCGTAGAACTCGGCGCAGACCGTCGTCGCGATCGTGAACCCGGGCGGGACCGGCAGCCCGAGCCGGCACATCTCGGCGAGATTGGCCCCCTTCCCGCCGAGCAGCGCCTTCTGTTTGGCGTCGCCGTCGGCGTCGCCCCGCTCGAAGAAGTAGACGTGTCGGTCGGGTCCGCTCATCGCTTTCGATCCTTGGTTTGGAGGTAGGTATCCCGCACCGTCGAAGGGGAGTCGTCGCCGACGGAGAAATCGTCGAGGAACCACTCGCCGCGCGCCTCGATCCGGTCCACGGCGCGGCCCTTCCCGATCTGCGACAGCACGTCGTCACGCCACTCCGCGGGGAGCGGGATCGTGAGCCCCGCCTTGCCCGGGAGCAGCTGGAGCCGCGGTAGAAAGTCGTAGAGGAAGGGCTCGCTCTGCCCGTCCGCGAAGACGCGCAGCAGGAAGACGCGACGGAGCACGAGTTTTCCTTCGATGCCGAACGGAAAGCGCAGGTCGAGCAGGGCGCGCCCGTCGGGCAGCAGGTGCGGTTCCCCGCGCTCCTTCGAACGCCGGATGCCCCGGATGACGGCATGGCGGGGACCCAGGACGATCCGGCGCGCCTCCTCCCACTCGGCGCGGCTCGCGAACCCGAGCCGGCCGCGCAGGCCGTCGCTGAGGCAGTCCCACTCCCGCGCGATCTCGTCGCGCGCCAGCGCGCCGCGGAAGGTGCGGTAGGCGGCCACCGGGTCCGAGCGGTCCTCGACGCGAGGCGGCAGGGCGCAGGAGGCGAGCAGCGGCACGACCCAGAGGGCCCACTTCACGGGCGGCATTCTACGGTCTTCGTCCCTCCGCATTGACTTGGAAGCCGCAAGTCGAATACTAGGGGGCTGTCCGTCGTCCCTTGCGGCAGCGTCGCGCCGCTCATGGCAGCCAAAGCAACGCAGACGAAGAGAGAAGAGGTAGCAGAGCGTGGAGCCTCGCAAGCGGCTGGGGGAGATCCTCCTTCAGATGGGACTGGTGACCACCGAGAAGATCGAGGACGCCCTCGTGCACGCCCGGCGCACGGGCACGCGCCTCGGCGAGGCGCTGGTGGACCTCAACATGGTCGCCGAGGAGCAGATCACCCGGGCCCTCTGCCGGCAGAACAAGCTGCCCTTCGTGGACCTCGCGAAGGTCAAGCTCGGCAAGGATGTGACCGACCTGATGGACCCCAAGGTCGTCGAGGAGTACGACGTCGTCCCGATCAAGAAGCAGGGACGGCAGGTGATCTGCGCGATCCGGGACCCGGGCCAGATCTTCCAGGCGGACGGCCTGCAGTTCGTGCTCAACGCGGAGGTCAAGTTCGCCCTCGCGACGCCGACCGACCTCACGAACGCGAAGGCGCAATACTACGGGATCGGCAACAAGGTCGAGAAGAAGGGGGGGGCGGCGCTGGCCGCCGCGAAGGACCTCGAGGACGACGACGCGCCGATCATCCGGCTCGTCCACCAGATGCTCGAGGAGGCGCTGCGGGCGAGGGCCTCGGACATCCACGTGGAGCCGATGGCGGAGCGGGTCCGCATCCGCTACCGGGTGGACGGCATCTGCTACGAGGCCAAGTCCCTCCCGAAGGACATCCAGGGGACCGTGATCTCGCGCATCAAGATCATGGCGAGGATGGACATCGCCGAGAAGCGGAAGCCGCAGGACGGCCGCATCCAGGTCGACCTGATGGGGCGCTCGATCGACCTGCGCGTCTCGGCGTTGCCGGCGACCCACGGGGAGTCGATGGTCATGCGCATCCTCGACAAGGAGGTCGCGCTCGTCAACCTGCAAGCGCTCGGCTTCGCGCCGGAGGACTACACCCGCTTCCAGCGCATCATCAAGAAGCCGAACGGGATCTTCCTCGTGACCGGGCCGACCGGCTCCGGGAAGACCACCACGCTCTACGCCGCGCTGCAGGAACTGAACCGGCCCAACGTCAAGATCATCACGGCCGAGAACCCGATCGAGTACCACCTGAAGGGCATCAACCAGTGCGAGGTGAGGCACGGCATCGGGCTCGACTTCGCGCGCATCCTGCGCGCGATGCTGCGGCAGGCGCCCAACATCATCCTCGTGGGCGAGATCCGAGACCTGGAGACCGCCGAGATCGCGATCCAGGCGGCGCTGACCGGGCACCTGGTCTTCTCCACGCTCCACACCAACGACGCCCCCTCCGCGCTGACGCGCCTGATCGACCTCGGCGTCAAGCCCTTCCTCGTCTCGACCGCGGTGCTCGCGGTGATGGCGCAGCGCCTCTTCCGCGTGCTCTGCTCCAACTGCAAGGGGGCGTGGGAGCCGGAGCCGGCGAAGCTCCGGGCGCTCCGGATCGAGCCGCAGCACATCGAAGGCAAGACCCTCTACAAGGCGGTCGGGTGCAAGGAGTGCCGGCACGACGGCTACCGCGGCCGGAAGGGGATCTTCGAGATGTTCGAGATGGACGGTCGCATGCGCGACCTGACGTTCCAGGGGGCCTCGACCCTAGACCTGCGCACGCAGGCGCGGGCCTCCTGCGGCATGCTTACGCTTCGCGAGGACGGCGTCCGCAAGATCCTCGCCGGGATCACCTCCGTGGACGAGGTGCTCCGTGTCGCCGGTTCCGCCTTGGAGGTCTGACGCTTGCTCCTCACGATGCACCAACTGTTCGACTTGATGGTCGAGGAGGGCGCCTCCGACGTCCACATCACCGTGGGGCGGCCCCCCGTCGTCCGGAAGCACGGGCGCCTCAAGAACGTCCGCCACCCCTCGCTGACGCCGGCGGACACGATGACGCTGCTCGAGGAGATCGCCCCCGAGCGGATGATCACCGAGTTCCGCGAGGTGGGAAGTGCCGACTTCGGCCACGCCCACGGCACGCGCGCGCGCTTCCGATGCGCGATCTTCCGCCAGCGCGGGCATGCGGCGCTGGTCGCGCGACTGATCCCGAATCGCCTGCTCTCCTTCGAGGAGATCGGCCTGCCGGCCCAGGTGCAGCAGCTCTGCGAGCGCCCCCGCGGGCTCGTGCTGGTGACCGGGCCGACCGGCTCGGGCAAGACGACGACGCTTGCGACGATGATCGACGCGGTCAACACGAACCAGGACTGCCACATCATCACGATCGAGGACCCGATCGAGTACTACCACGAGCACAAGATGTCGATCGTCAACCAGCGCGAGATCGGGATCGACGTGCCGAGCTTCGCGGAGGGGCTGCGCCGCGCGCTGCGCCAGGACCCGGACGTGGTGCTGCTGGGCGAGATGCGCGACATGGAGACGATCTCGACCGCCATCACGGCCGCCGAGACCGGACACCTCGTGTTCGGCACGCTGCACACGACGGGGTCGGCGCGCACGATGGACCGCATCATCGACCAGTTCCCCGCCGAGCAGCAGGAGCAGATCCGCGTGCAGCTCTCGGTCTCGATCCTCGCGGTCATCTCGCAGGTGCTGATGCCTCGTGCCGACAAGCCCGGGGTCATCGCCGCATTCGAGGTCATGATCATGAGCCCTGCGATCGAGAACCACATCCGCAAGGCGGAGACGTTCAAGATCCCGTCCACGATCCAGACGAGCAAGAACCTCGGCATGTTCCTGCTCGACGACCACCTCTTCACGCTCGCGAAGGAAGGCAAGATCTCCCGCGAAATCGCGTACAGTCGCGCGCAGAGCCCCCGCGGGTTGAAGGAGAAGCTGGAGGGCACGGCCAGTGGCGGTTGACAGGTTCGGCGTCCGCAAGAAGCTCCTCGGCCAGGTCCTGAAGGAGATGCGCCTGCTCCACGAAGGGCAGGTGCAGGAGGCGCTGCAGGTCCAGAAGCGCGACGGAGGCCAGATCGGCCAGATCTTCGTCCGCGCGGGCCACATCACCGAGTCGCAACTGATGCTGGCGCTCGGCCGGCAGTCGGGGCTCGAGATGGTGGACCTCTCCTCGTTCCAGCCGCAGAAGGCGGCCATCGAGAAGGTGGACGAGGCGATCGCCCGCCCCTTCCAGTTCGTCCCGCTCTCCTTCGACGGCAAGACGCTGACGGTCGCGATGGCCGACCCGATGAACAAGTCCGCCCTCGACGACATCCGGTTCACGGCGAACTGCGACGTCGTGGGGGTCGTCGCGGAGTCCTCCCAGGTGGCGGCGGCCCTCGACAAGGCCTACGGCAAGGAGGAGCAGGTGATGGCGTCGATCTTGAAGGAGATCGAGCAGGGGGTCACCGCCTCCTCGGCACCGGTGCGCCGCAGCGGGGCGGGCGTCACCGACCTCGCCGACGCCGAGGCGATGGCGAATTCCGCCCCCGTCCGGAAGCTCCTCAACTACATCCTCTATCAGGCCATCCGCGACCGCGCCTCGGACATCCACCTCGAGCCCTTCGAGGACGAGTTCAAGATCCGCTACCGCGTGGACGGGGTGCTCTACGAACTCGAGGCGCCCCCCCTGCACCTGGCGACGGCCCTGATCAGCCGCGTGAAGGTCATGAGCGGGCTCGACATCAGCGAGACCCGCATCCCGCAGGACGGGCGCATCGACCTCGCGATCGGCGGGCGGCCGGTGGACCTCCGCGTCTCGACGCTGCCGACGATGTTCGGCGAGTCGTGCGTGATGCGCGTGCTCGACCGGTCCGTCGTCAGCCTCGACCTCTACCAGATCGGCCTTCGCGACAACGAGGTCGCGCGCATCAAGCAGCTGATCGACCTCCCGCACGGGATCATCCTCGTGACCGGCCCGACCGGTTCGGGCAAGACGACCACGCTCTACAGCGCGCTGAACCACGCGAACGACATCTCGATGAAGATCATCACCACCGAGGACCCGGTGGAGTACGATCTCGAGGGCATCGTCCAGGTGCAGATCAACGAGGAGGTGGGGGTCACCTACTCCGCCTGCCTGCGCTCGATCCTGCGCCAGGACCCGGACATGATCCTCGTCGGGGAGATCCGCGACCGCGACACGGCGCAGATCGCGATCGAGGCGTCGCTGACCGGACACGTGGTCTTCTCGACGCTTCACACCAACGACGCCCCGCTCGCGGTCACGCGCCTCGTCGACATCGGCGTCGAGCCATTCCTGATCGCGGCGACGCTCGAAGCCGTGGTCGCGCAGCGCCTCGTGCGCCGGATCTGCCCGGAGTGCCGCACGCTCTACGAACCGAGCGTCGAGATCCTGCGCGAGCTCGACCTCGGGCGCGACCAGGTCGGCGATCGCAAGTTCGCCTACGGCAAGGGGTGCAAGAACTGCAACGGCACCGGCTACCGCGGCCGCCTCGCGATCTTCGAGATCATGGTGGTCTCCGACACCGTCAAGGACCTCATCATGGACCGCGCGAGCAACAGCGTCATCCGGTCCACCGCCCGCGAGGAGGGGATGCAGACGCTCCGCGAAAGCGGCCTCCTCGCGATCTTCGACGGCTCGACCACGGTGGAGGAGGTGCTCCGGGAGACGATGCTGAGCGTCTGAGGCGGGCGGACCCGGCGAATGTGGGGGGGTCGGGGGGGCCCGGGGGGGGGTTGCCGGGGAATCCGGCACCCAATCCCGCCCGGACGTTGCGTTTCTGCCGAGAGTTTTGAATCATGTTGGGCCGACCGGCGCGCAGCGAGGTCGGCCGCCGGGGGTGCCCTGGCAGCGAAAGGAGCGATGGATGGCGAGCAAGAAGGCGCCCGCTGTAGCGACCGCGACCCAGCCCAAATCGGGCGGCTTCACCATCGGCGGCGTCTCGGAGAAGCAGCTGACCCAGTTCACGACCCAGCTGAGCACGCTGCAGGACGCGGGTCTCCCGATCGTCTCGTGCCTCAAGATCCTCGAGGGGCAGCTTCCGAAGGGGTACTTCAAGAACGTCCTGCTGGGGGTGACGGAAGACGTCGAGTCCGGCTCCTCGCTCTCGGAGGCGCTCGCGAAGCACCCCCGCGCCTTCGACGGCCTCTACGTCAACATGGTGCGCGCCGGGGAGGCGGGCGGCGTGCTCGACGTCATCCTGGCGAGGCTCGCCTCGTTCAAGGAGAAGAGCGAGAAGCTGAAGCGCCGGGTCAAGGGCGCGGCGATGTACCCGGTCGCCGTCCTCGTCGTGATCGTGTTGATCCTGCTCTTCATCATGACGCAGGTCGTCCCCAAGTTCGAGGAGGTCTTCCGGGGGCTCCCCGGCGGCGCCGAGGGGTTGCCCGGCATCACGAAGGTGATGATGGGGATCTCGAAGTGGCTCGTGGAGTGGTGGTGGGCCTTCCTGCTCGGCATGGTGGGTGTGTTCTGGGCCGTCCCGCGTCTCATCGCGATGTCACCGGGCGGACGCTACTTCATCGACCAGACGAAGCTGAAGCTCCCGATCGCGGGGAGCCTCTACCGCAAGATCCTCGTCGCGCGCTTCACGCGCACGTTCGGCACGCTGATCTCGTCGGGCGTCCCGATCCTCGAGGCCCTCGACATCGTCAAGGGTGCCGCCGGGAACGCCGTGATGGCCCGCGTGATCGGCGAAGTGCACGACGCGATCCGGGAGGGCGAGTCGATCGCCGAGCCGCTCGGGAACCAGAAGATCAAGATCTTCGACGATCTCGTCGTGAACATGATCGACGTCGGAGAGAAGACGGGCGAACTCGACAAGATGCTGATCAAGGTCGCGGACAACTACGACGAGGAGGTGGACGTCGCGGTCAACGGCCTCACCTCGCTGCTGGAGCCGCTGCTGATCGTCGTGATGGGCGGCGCCGTGTTCGCCATCGTGCTGGCGCTCTTCCTGCCGCTCCTTTCGATCATCGAGTCCCTCACGGGCGGCGGACGCTAAGGGGGGAGGAGAGGCGCGGGCGTGTCGCTCCGCCTGCGCATCCTCTTCCTCATCGCCGCGGTCAACGTGGCGGTGCTGCTGCTTGTCGCGAAGTTGGGCGCGGCAAGCACCGCCGAGGCGTCGCCGGTCGGCACCGGGGCGATCCTCGAGGCGCTCCACCTCGCCCACGCGGACCGACCCGCGGACGTGCCGTGGCACGCGGTCCGCTGCCTGGTCCGGAGGCAGCAGGGCGGCCGGGAGTTCGAGATCTACGGCCCCGCCGCGGATCGCGACCACCTGAAGGCGATCTCGGAGAGGCTCCAGCGGAAGGCCGAGGAGGGGACGACCGGTTTCGAGTTGGACTCGGACGGGCTCGCGGCCGTCCATGCGATGCCGCGCTCCGGGGAGTGGACGGCGTTCTACGTCGGCTTCAACGAAGAGGCGCGCCGGGAGGCGTTCTCGGCCCTGCGCTCGATCTACCTGCTGCTCGCCGCCGGCGTCCTTGCCCTGATCCTCGTCACCTATCTCGTGCTGGACCGGCTCGTCCTGCGTCCGCTCGCGCAACTGGGCCTCGCCGCGCGGGCGGTGGCCGAGGGCCAGGCCGCCCCCCCCGTCCCGGCTCCCACCGGGCGCAGCGAAATGGCCAACCTGATCCACGTGTTCAACCGGATGACGCAGGAGGTGAGGGAGTACCAGGGACATCTCGAGGCGCGGGTGCTCGACGCGCTCCGCCGCGTCGGGACCGCCGAAAACCGGCTCGTCGTCGCGCAGCGGCTCGCCGCGACCGGGACGCTGGCGGCCGGCTTCGCCCACGAGATCAACAATCCTCTCGGCGGGATCCTGAATGCGCTCCGGAAGTTGCGGGATGCCGACTTGAAGCCGGACAAGCGCGAGGAGTATTTCGCCCTCGTCCTCGAGGGGTTCGACCGGATCCGGACGATCGTCCAGCGCATCCTCCACTTCACGCCGCGCCAGCGCGAGCCGGCCCCCCTCGACGCCGCCGAGGTCTGCAGGAAGGCCGTCGAACTGGCCTCCCACCGCGCGGAACAGCGCGGGGTCGGTCTCTTCCTCGATGCCGCCGAGCCCGTCCGCGGCGTTGTCGGCGACTCGCAGGAGCTGACGCAGGCTGTGCTGAATCTGATCCTGAACGCCGTGGACGCCATCCCCGAAGGCCGGGCCGGCCGCGTCTCGGTCGCCGCCCGCAGGCAGGATCGCCGCGTCGTGCTCGAGGTGCGTGACGACGGCGTCGGGATGGACGAGGAGACGGTCCGGCGGTGCGTCGATCTCTTCTTCAGCACCAAGCCGGAGGGGCAGGGGAGCGGGCTCGGACTGGGCATCGTCCAACACATCGCGACCGACCACGGAGGCACGCTCGCGATCGACTCAGCCCGCGGGGAGGGGACGACCGTCCGCATCCTGCTGCCCGTCGGCGACGCGGCCTGAGTGGGGGGGGCACGCGCCCATGGCGACTGCGGCGCGTGAATCGCCCGGTGCCGGCGGGCGGGACCGGCCTGTGAAGGGGAGTCTCGGGAACGGCTCCGTCGGCACGACAATTGGGTTGTTCGGGGGGGGAGGGCGTCGCAGGGCCTCCGCCCTCCCCCCCCCGCGCCCTCACGACCGCGCGACGGGGAATGGAGGGGCAGCGGGAGGGTGGACGGCTCTCCCGACTCGCGTGAAGGGGACCTTAGGGAACGGCGCCAGCGGCAAGACGGTTGGGTTGTTCGGGGGGGGATGGCGTCGCAGGGCCTCCGCCCTCCACCCCCGCGCCCCCCCCCGTCCCTGTACCCTCCGCGCCCTCACGACCGCGCGACGGGGAATGGAGGGGCAGCGGGAGGGTGGACGGTTCTCCCGACTCGCGTGAAGGGGACTTTCGGGAACGGCGCCAGCGGCAAGACGATTGGGTTGTTCGGGGGGGGATGGCGTCGCAGGGCCTCCGCCCTCCCCCCCCGCGCCCCCCCCGCGCTCCTCGTGACCCCTCCGTTACAGGGGCACGGCTATGATGCGGGGCCCTACCCCGGTCAACTTGCCGGAGGGGGCTTGAAGGCCTCTGCGGAAACTGCTCCAATACCGGCTTGCCGGTCGGGGTTCGAGCCGTTGGACGCGGGCCGGGAGAAACGAATGCGCGACCGTAGGGATCACATAATCGCCGCGCTGGCGGCGGCCCTCCTCTTCTGCCTCGGCCTTCTGGTCGGGCAGGGACGCGAGCTCTTTCCGACCGCCCAGGCGCAGGGAACGAAGGCCGCCGAGAAGGGGTTTGACCCGGAGGCCCCGATCAACGCCACGGGGGGCTCGCCGGGTGGGGGCGGCCAGGGCGGTCTCACCATCGCAGTCGACCCGAGCAATCCGTCGGGCAGGCGCGGGGGCACGACCGCCTACACGTCGACGGATTCCAACAGCAACAACCGCTTCGTCGCGGTCACCTCCCCGATCGGAAGCGGCGAGTCGGCCCTCTTCGTGCTGGACTCGAAGAACGACCAGCTCGTGGTCTACCGCTTCCGCCGCGGCCACGGACTCGAGTTCCTGGCGGGCCGGAAGATCGACTACGATCTGCGGATCAACCAGTACGAGGACATCTCCAAGTTTTCGCGCGATGAGTTGAAGCGCGAGTTCGAGAAGCAGCTCGCCAGGGCGGCGGCCGAGGCGGCCAAGCAGTCCACAGGCGGATAACCCCCACGCAGGAGCAGGCAGGCATTTATGGCAAAGAGTGGCGAGTTCTACACCTTCGACGAGGTCGTCCGGCAGCTCAAGATCGACGAGAACAAGCTCAAGCGCCTCGTCTCGGAGGGCGAGATTTCCGCCTTCCGCGAGGGTGACGTGATGAAGTTCAAGAAGACGGAGATCGACCGGCTCGCGACGAAGGGCGGCTCGGAAACCTCCGAGACCGTCCTCTCGGAGATCACGCTCGAGGACGAGGCGCCGGCGTTCGAGGAGTCAGGGGAGACCCTGACCGACGATCTCGTCTTCGAGAGCAGCGAGACCGGCGACGAGGTCGACCTCGGCGCGGACGCGGGCCTCGCCACCGAGGAGATTTCGAGCCAAGACACCTTCATCGAGAAGGGCGGCGACGTCGGGATGAGCACCGAACCCATCGACCTGAGCGCCGACCTGACGCAGGAGGTCGAGGAGGAGGTTGAGGAGGTATCCGCCACGCGCGGGCGCCCCACCACGTCGCGCTCGACGGTGCGGCGCGACGCTCAGGCGCCGGCCGGCAATCCCGGGATCACCTTCGCCCTCGTGCTCGGCTTCATCTGTCTCATCTTCGGCTTCCTGCTCCAGTACCGCACCGGTCTCAACGAGACCTACAACGACAAGCCGATGCTCGAGGACGGGATGTTCCGCAAGCTCGCGGGGGTCTTCTACGACAACATGGGCACCCAGAAGATCGTCAAGGACGCCATCGACAAGACCGTGGGCGGCATGCGCAGCGCGACCGCGGGTTCGCGCTAGCTCCCCCCGGTTCGGGAGTCTCCCGCCTCGTCGGCAGCACGACGATCCAGGCAGCGCGGTGGCGCAGCTTGGATCGTCGGTCCTTTCGGACATAATCGCACGGATGATGATCCGTGATCGCGGAAGCGCCCTTGGTGCCGGCGCGCCCCCCCTTCCCCCCCCCCATCTCGACCTCGCGGGCAGGAGGCCGGCGAGCGCGGCCTCCCCCCGCGCGCTGCCTGCGTCGCTCCTCGCGGCCGCGCTGCTGCTGACAGGCTGCCAGGCGACTACCGGTGCTCCCGAGACCGCCGACAACGAGAATCGCAATCTGCACGGCCTCGCCGAGGCGCAGCAGAGGCGCCTCGACGAGATCGCGGCGGAGAAGAAGGACCTCGAGCGCCGCGTGAAGGAGTTGGAGGCCCAGGTGGCCAATCTCGGCAGCGCCGAGAAGGTCGTCGAGGAGGCGAAGGAGGAGATCAGCGCGACGGTGCGCCAGATGATGGAACGCTTCCGCGGCGATAGCGACATCGACGTGGAGCGAACGCCCGAGGGGTACAGCTTCGTGCTGCGGCAGGCGGTGCTGTTCGAATCGGGGTCGGACAAGCTGACCGCCCCAGGACGGGCGGTGCTGATGCGCGTCGCCGACGCGCTGCGCGGAGGCGAGCACCCGATCCGCATCGAGGGCCACACGGACGATGTCCCGGTGGCGAAGCCCGAGACGATGCAGAAGTTCCCCCGCGGAAACATGGAACTCTCGGTGGCGCGCTCGCTCGCGGTGTGGGAGGCGCTCGTCAAGGAGGGTCGCGTGGCGGAGCCGCGCCTCTCGGTGACGGGGTTCGGTCCGCACCGCCCGCGCGTTCCGAACGACAGCGAGCGCAATCAGTGGCGGAACCGCCGCGTCGAGATCCACGTTGCCGAGAACTAGCGCGCGGCTGGCATGGGGAGTCCAGGACAGGCGGGCCCTGTGGGCCGGCCGAGGCTCTGCGCCGCTGGCGATTGCGAGGGGCGGGCCGGATCGAGCCGTTCGCCGGGCCGCGGGGCGCTGCCGCGGGCAAGGCCGGCGTGGGACAATGCCGGCTCGTATGCCTGCCCTCCGGTTCGGGGCCTTCGTGTGCGTGGCGGTCGCCGCGGGCTCGGCGCTGCGCGCGGAGCCGTCGGAAGCGATCGCCCCGAACGAAGCCGGGCTCGCGAGCCTGACGGCCGGCCGCGCCCTCGAAGCGATCGGCCGGTTCGAGGCGGCCGCGCGCGCGGCCCCGAACGACGCCGTCATCCGGCGCAACCTCGCGGCGGCGCTGGCGGCCGAGGCGGATCAGCTGCGCCAGGCGGAAGAGTTCGACGGCGCCGCGCGCCTCCTCGACCGCGCGATCACACTGCACCCGAGCCGGTTGCGCTACAGGGTCCTTCGGGGTCGTGCCCGTTTCGAGGGCGGGCGGGCGGCCGAACGCATCTCCGCGTACGAGGACTTCGCCTGGGTGCTGGCGCTCGATCCGGAGCACCTGGATGCGCTCGTGAACCTCGGGCAGATCGCCTATGCGGAGCGCCGGCTGCCGGAGGCGGAGCGCTGCTGGACGGCGGCGCTGCGTCTTTCGCCCGACGATTCCGACATCCGGACGAGGCTCGACCGGGCGAGACGCGAGGGTGCGGTCGAGGAGGCGTTCGAGGAACTGAGGAGCGCGCGCTTCCGGGTCAGGTTCGGGGCTTCCGTTTCGCGCGAGCAGGCAGGGGAGGTGCGCCGCCTCTGCGAGACCGCCCACGACGAGCTTTGCGCGCGGTTCGGCACCCACCCTGCGGCGGAGACGGTGGTGACCCTCTACTCCGCCGCGGAGTTCCGTTCGGCCACGCAACTCCATGGCTGGGTTGCGGGACTCTCCGACGGCTCGATCCGCATCGCCGTGCGTGCCGACACGCCGCTCGACGAACTCCGCGCGACGGTCTACCACGAGTACACGCACCACCTGATCCGCGGCATCAGCCCCCGCGTCCCGCCCTGGCTTCACGAGGGTCTCGCCCAGTTGGCGGAAGGCCGCAACGTTCCGCGTGCCGAGGCGCGGCTCCGCCTGTCGCTGCCGCTCCCGCCATCGGCCCTCGACCACGCGGTGCTGAGCGAGAGCGACCCCCGCCGCGTCGGCGGATTCTACGACCTGGCGCTGGGCTTCGCCTGGCGCTTGCAGGAGTTGCGCGGAGACGCCGGTTTCCAGGAGCTGCTCCAGGGCATCGGCCGGCTGCGCGACATCGACGAGGTCATGCGTCGTGTCTACGGCGGCTCCCGCGACGAGCTCTTCGCAGACTGGACCGCGCGGCTAGCAGCAGGATGAGCGCCGTCGTTGCAAGAGTGCCCGGCTCCGGGAGAGGCGCCGCTGCCGCGACGCTGCCGGGCGGTGCGGGGGGGAGGGGCGACAGGGGCGAGATCGGCGCGCGGACGAAGGTCGAGAGGAAGCGGACGCCGTCCCATGCCCGCGCGATGGCCTCGTCGCCCGGCCCCGAGGCGGCCCCGCTGGAGATCGAGAGCCGGTCGAGCAGCGCGCCATCCCCATCGCGGAGCAGGATCTCGATGAGGTTGTTCATGGCGCCCGGCGGATTCCCGATGACGACGAACCCCCCGGGGAGCAGGGCATGGATCGAACTCCCGGCCGAAAACCGGAGCACCACCGATCCCCCGGAACCGAAGACATAGACCTCCGGCGAAGTGTCGAGGAACTCCAGCACATGCCGGGCGAGATCGATGGCGACCGGCCCGGCGTTGTAGATCTCGAGGAATTCGTCGACGGTCGAGATCGAGCCCGTGCCCGGCATCCCGTCGTAGGGCACGCCGTTGCCGCCCGAGCTCTCCGAGTGGTCTCCCTGCGGGTCGACGACCGCCTCGGTGATCAGCAGGGAGTCGGCGCCCGCCCGCGAAGCCGCGAGCAGCATCGGCAGCGCGGCGAAGGGGAGGAGCGCGAGGAGGGGCGAGCGGGAGCGTCGGCGTCGTGCGGCGGAGATCCTCATGCATATAGAGACGCGGACAGGTGTCACGGACGCCCCGGTTGACACCCGTCCGCGTCTCTATGGGTGTGACCGCCACCACGCACGCCCCGGGAGAGGAGCGGCTGCTCCTCGCCGGCCCCGACGCCCTCGCCGACGACGAACTGCTGGCGATCCTGCTCGGGCGCAGCGCCGACGACGCGGCCGCCCGCCGGCGCGCGCAGGCGCTGATCGCGATGCACGGGCCGCTCCGCCGCCTCGCGACCCGCTCGCTGCAGGAGATCGGCCGCACCGCAGGCGTGCGCCCCCTTCAGGCCGTTCGCCTCGCCGCGACCTTCGCGCTGACGCGCCGGCTCATGGGGGAGCGGTTGCGTCCCGGCGTGCTCTTCACGCACCCCCGCCAGATCTTCGACCACTACCATGGGCCGCTCCGGGACCGGAAGAAGGAGATCTTCCTCGTCGTCCTGCTCGACGCGCGCCACCGCATCCAACGGGAAGAAGTCGTCTCCGAGGGTTCGCTGACCTCGTCGATCGTCCACCCCAGGGAGGTCTTCGCCCCGGCCGTGCGCGAGTCGGCGGGCGCGGTCGTGCTCGTACACAACCACCCCTCCGGGGACCCGAGCCCCTCCGAGGAGGATGTCGCGGTGACGCGCCGTCTCGTGCAGGCGTCCGAGTACCTGGGGATCCGCGTCCTCGACCACGTGATCGTGGGGGACGGGAGCTACGCGAGCTTCAAGGAGGCCGGGTTGCTTTGACTGTCCGCCGGCGGACCCGGCTACGCTGCCGCCGTCAAGCGCGTCGGGCCGCCTCGGCCGGAGATGGGCCGCGGAGCCGGTCGGAGCCCTCGGCTTGCGCGGGGGGAGGCGGGGTGCCTCCGGGCATGCTCATGGAGTGTGCTTCTGGATCGCCTTCCGCACCATCCGGCCTTCGATGATGCCCCAAGCCGAGGAGACGCACATGTAGACCGAGAGCGCGGCGGCGTAGTTGTAGAGCATGAAGAAGAAGATATAGGGCATGAAGCGCACGATCTTCATCTGCGCCTGCACTTGCGGGTCGTCGCTGTTCGGGGTGGGGGTCGCCTTCTGTTGCAGGACCCAGAGCACCAGCATCAGCAACGGAAGGAGGTTGAGCCAGTGCGGCCAGAAGGGAAGCGGGGCGACGCGGTCCGGCATCGAAAGATCGCCCGCCCACAGGAAGGGCGCGTGCCGCAGCGAGAACTCGACCCGGAGCGCGCCGAAGAGCGCGAACCAGATCGGGATCTGCAGGAACATCGTCAGGCAGCCCAGCGGGAATCCCACCTTGTGCTCCCGCATGACCCGCATCCGTTCGGCATTGAGTTTTTGAGGGTTCTTTCCGAACTTCTGCTCGAGCTCCTGCAGGATCGGCTTCAGCTTTTGCATGCGCGTGCCGTAGCGTTGCATGCTGAGCTGCGTCTTGTAGGAGACCGGGAGCAGGACGGCGCGCACGATGACCGTCATCAGCATGATCGCCACGCCGTAGGACCCGACGATGCCCTGAAGGAGCTTCATCAACCACATCAGGAAGCGGCCGATCGAGCCGAAGAAGCCGAAGTCGATCGCGGGCTCGACGCGCAACGGGCGGAGGTGCGTCAAGTCGTTGGGCCCGGCGTAGAGCGTGAGGTTCGACGCGGCCGAACCGGCATCGAACGGAAGGTCGAGCATGAGGTATCCGAGCAGGCTCCGTCGCAGCGTCTCGCCGTCGGGCCGCTTGTCGGGTACGGCCAGGTCGACAGGTCTCACCCCCGCCTCCGCGACATCGCCGAGCGGCTTCCCCTCGCGGTCGAGGCGCTCCTCGGTCACCAGCGCGCAGAGGAAGAAGGCGCCTCGGACTCCGACCGCCCGAGCGTGGTGTCGCGACTCGGGGCCGTAGCGGTGCAACAGCGGCTCCTCCCGCTTCGACAGCGTCTCCAGGTCGCTCTCCTCGTCCTCCCCGCCACGCCTCTCGAGGATCATGCCCGCCGGCGGCTCCGCGCCGATGATGCCGCGGTAGGCATCGAGGAGGTAGGCGCCGGACGGGCCCGTGATCCGGAAGTGGGCGCGCTCCACGGGGGTGCCCGAGGGCCGGACGATCCGGATTTCGACGCGGAGGTCGAAGCGCCCCTCCTCCGGCAGCGAGATCCTCTTTTCGAGCCGGTAGCCGCGCGGGGTTTCGAGCGTGAAGTAGGCGTGGACCGGGGTCGCTTCGGCGAGCCTCCACGGCAGGACGGCCGGATTGCCTCCGAGCTGGTCCGGGTCGTCGAAATGCATGAGGAGCGGCCTGTCGGCGCTTCGGACCCCCTTGCCGACCATGTGCAGCCAGGTCTCGGGCCCGAGCGGCTCGCCCACCGAGGAGGTAAAGGACTTGAGCCAGAGTCCGGTGAGCGCCGCGCCCCGGTCGGAGAGTTCCACCCGCATCGTCCCGTTCTCGAGCGTGACGCGCCTCTCCTGCGCCGCGGCGGCGAACTTCGCCAGCTCCGGTGCGCGCTTCGCCGCCTCGTCCCGCGGCGCCCAGCGCAGCCGAAAAGTCCCCTCATAGCCGCGGTCGATCGCGAGCAGGCTCGCCCAGGTCTCGATCTCGCGCGTCTCCCGGCCGCCTCGGTCGGTGCGGAAGCTCACCAGATTGAGCGCATCCACCGCCGGGAGCCCCTCCATCGCCAGGTAGTGGTGCGCCCCGAGCAGGCCAAACCTCTCGACGACGGAACCGCCGTCGAGCTTGCGCCGTCGCGACAGATCGAGGGGGCGCGGGAGGGGCCTCTCCTCGTCGCGCGCGCGAGCCAGCAGCGTCCGCCTGCGCCCCTCCTGCTCTTCGCGGCATTCGTCGAGGTTCCGACTCCATGCCTCTTCCGTCGCGAGCTTCCAAAAGGCGATCCCCCCCTCGGCACCGGACGCCGCCCCCCCCCGATCCCCCCCCTCCTCCGCGAACGAGACTCCCGCCGCACAGGTCAGCTCGAACCCCCTCACATCCTGCGGCGCGCCGGCGATCTTGAGCAGCAGGTCGACCCCCGAACCCTCCTCCGCGAGCAGGTAGCGCTTGACGAGCGCCAACCCGTCGCGCTCGTGGCGGAACTCGATGCCGCCCGGGACGTCGATCCGCCTCCACGCGTCGGGCTCGCGCGGGAGATCGCGCTTGCGATCCTCCTTCGTCGCAAGGAGGAGGCTGAAGACTCCGCGCGAGCGGGGGAGCGGCCTCACGATCTCCTCGTCGCCCTGGGCCACCGAAACGAGGGTGCCGCGGTGGTCGAAGGTGATCGCCAAGCCGGTGGATTCGTCGCGCAGCACCGCCCGGTCCTCCGGGGCCGGCAGGAAGACGCGCTCGACGGTCTCCGCCGGCGGCGCCTCCTCCGCCGGGCTGCACCCCCCCCGCAGCAGCAGCATCGCGCCCAACATCAGCAGGAGGATGGTCAGGGTCTGGCGGGCCATGGCAGGTGGGAGGCGGCGGGCGGAGGGGGCCTTGCGGGCGGCGACCGGAGCGGCGGCCCGCGGCCGCCCGGGGATCGGGCGGCTAGCGTCCGACCGCGAGCCGATCGGCGAGGTAGTTCGGGAGCCGCTCTTCCTTGTAGATCTTCTCCTGGGTCTTCCGGTAATCGTACTCGCACCGGTGGAACCGGACGGTCCGGTTGTCGAAGGTCACATAGGAGGCGCGCGGATCGCCGTCCCGGGGCTGCCCGACCGCGCCGGTGTTGATCAGCGCCTTGCGCCCCTCCTCGATGCGGTACTCGTTGCCGATCGTCTTCGGATCGATGTAGCGGAGTTCCTGCGTGTAGACCCCGGGGATGTGGCTGTGGCCGATGAAGCAGACGCGTTCGAACCGCGTGAAGATATCCTTGAGCTTGTCGGGAGCCTTCTTGCAGTCCTCCGGCGTCACGTATTCCTTCGTCGGGTCGCGCGGGGAGGCGTGGACGAACATCGCCTCGTCCGTGACGATCACCTGCTCCATGACGCCGAGGAAGTTCCAGAGGTCGTAGTTCTCCTCCTTGGGACGGTCGGAGCGGTTCAACTGATCCCGCGTCCAGTCGATCGCCTCGCGTGCCTTCGGATTGAAGTCCTCGCCGTAGTAGAGGACCGCCTCCTCGTGGTTTCCCATCAGCACGGCCTTGCACCCCATCAGGGCCTGGAGGCACTCGCGGGGGTTGGGGCCGTACCCGATGATGTCCCCGAGGCAGATGATGTCGCGGATCATCCTCTTCTTGATGTCGGCGAGCACGACCTCAAGGGCCTCGAGGTTCGCGTGGATGTCCGAGACAATTGCGATTTGCACGTTGAGTCCGAAGGCTCACGCCGCGCCCGGGGCGGCGGCCGCGGCCTCCCAAACGCACAGTATCTGGACCCCGCGGCGGCTCGTCAAGCCTCCGCCGTCCGCTCCTCGCCGATTGACGCACAACCCCTAGTATGCTAGCCTCCTCCCGTGCACGCATGCTGTGGGTGGCGGCTCGGGAGCGGCGGACCCCTTGCTGCGAGCGGGGACTCATGAAGTGCCCCTTCTGTAAGGCGGACGACGACCGGGTCGTGGACTCGCGGGCCAGCGCCGACGGGTTCGCGATCCGCCGGCGCCGGGAGTGCGTCGGCTGCGGGCGGCGCTATACCACCTACGAGCGGATCGAGGAGTCGCCGATCCGCGTCGTCAAGAAGGAGGGCAGCCGGGAGCCCTTCGAGCGCCGGAAGATCCTCGCGGGCCTGATGAAGGCGTGCGAGAAGCGGCCCGTCAGCATCGAGACGCTGGACGAGATCGTGACGCGCATCGAGCAGCAGGTCACCGAGCAGTTCGACCGCGAGGTTCCGAGCAAGTTCATCGGCCGGCTGGTCATGAAGGAGTTGCGGCGCGTGGACCAGGTCGCCTACGTGCGCTTCGCGTCGGTCTACCGCGACTTCAAGGATGTCGCGGAGTTCGTCGAAGAGATCCGCCCGATGCTGCGGGCCTCGGGGCGCACCCCCAAGAAGAAGACCGGCCCGTGATCGGGCGGATCGCGAAGGTCCGCAAGCGCGACGGGCGGCTCGTCGATTTCGACGAGGTCAAGATCGCCGACGCGATCTTCAAGGCCGCCTGCGCGGTCGGCCACGAGGAGCGCTTCCTCGCCGAGGAGCTCGCCGGGGTCGTGACGCTCTTCCTCGAGAAGCGCCATGCCGGCGGCGTGCCGGGCATCGAAGAAATCCAGGACATGGTCGAACGCGTCCTGATCGAGACGGGCCACGCGCGGATGGCGAAGGCCTACATCCTGTACCGGGAGAAGCGGGCGCGGGCGAGGGAGCAGGTACGCGTGACCGCGAGCCCCGCCGCGGGCCCGCGCGTGAACAGCCCCTCCCGCGGGCGGTCGTGCCCGTGGTCGAAGGCGCGCATCTGCGCGGCGCTCGTCCAGGAAGCCGACCTCGACGAGAAGATCGCGGCCGAGGTCGCCGCCCGCGTCGAGCAGCGCGTCTTCGACAGCGGCGCGACCGCCCTCTCGACCGCGATGATCCGCAGCCTCGTCGAAGCCGAATTGCTGCTGATGGGCTACAGCGACCGCGTCGGGCGCCAGGCTCTCGTGGGCCTGCCGCGCTACGACCTCGACCGCCTGTTGCGTTCCGGCAAGGGGAGCGACTGGCGCCCCAGCGGCCCCGGCGACCTGAAGCGGGCGGTCGCCGACGCCGTGCTCGGCCAGTACGCCCTGCTCGAGGTCTACGGCGCCGAGGTGGTCGACGCGCATCTCGACGCCCGCCTCCACATCCTCGATGTCGGGAGCCCCTTCGAGTGGGTTGGGGCGATCGCGGCCCTCTCCGGGGCGGGGGATGAGGACGCCTGGGTGGAGGGGGCGGCGCTGCTCTGCTCGCGCCTCGCCTCGGTCGTGACCCGCGAGGTGACGGTGACGGGGCTGCTGCCGCCGGACGGAGGCCGGCCCTCCCGGGGATGGGAGGGGGGTGCGGGGGGGGCGCTGGCGGCGGCGCGACGGCTCCTGGGCCACTCCGCGCTGCGCGCGATCGACCGGCGGGGGGGGCGCTTCCGCCTCGCGCTCTCGCTGCCGATCCTGCCCTCCGGCGATGTGGCGGCGGCGCTCGCCGAGGCGCTCGTTCGCGAGCACTGGGCCCGCTTTCGCGACGGGCACCTCGAGGCGCTGCCCGAACTCATGCTCGAGGTGGCCCCGGCGCGGATCGAGTCCGATGTCGGCCGCCGCCGACTCCTGCCGGTGCTCGCCGCGGCCGCCGAGACCGGGCGGGTCCGCCTCGCCCTCGACCGCGATGAACTCGCCTCGCTTTCGACCCCGTGGATGCGCGTGCCGGTGGCCGACATCACGCCGGGGGTCGCCCAGCCGGTCGCGGGCGCGGTGGCGATCAACGTGGGGGCCCTCGCCTCGGCGGGCTCGGAAGCGGCGCTCTTCGAGGGGCTCGACGGCGCGATCGACCTCGCGGTGAAGGCGCTGCGACAGAAGCGCACCTTCCTCGAGGCGCTGATGGGTGACCCGGGCGCTCCGCTCTATCGCGTGGCCGGCGGCGCGAAGCCGCTTCTCGCCGGGCATCGCGGCTTCGACCTGATCCATCTGGTCGGGGCGCCGCGGGCGGCCGCGGCGCTCGAGCGCGAACCTCTCGGGGCGAGCCGGCTGCTCGGGCGGCTGCGCGCCTATGCCGGCGTCCGCGCGGCGGAGGAGGGGCGCAGGGTCCGGCTGCGCGTGCTGCTCGCCCCCGACCGCGATGGCGAGGCGCGCCAGCGCCTGCTCGAGGGCGAAGAGCCGCCGCAAGCGCCCGAGCAGGAGCCCTTCGCGCTCCCCCCCTCCCGGGGGCTCGCCGGCGTCGAAGCGCTGCAGGAGCCCGCCTCCGAGCAGCTTGTGTTGCGATTCCCCCGGGAGGCGGCCCCCGCCCCGGAGCCCCTCTTCGAGCTGCTCTGCCTGCTCGCCCGCGAACCCCGCGTTCGGACCCTGCGCCTCCAGCCATGGCCCGACCGCTCGATCCGCACTCCCGTCGCCGACTCATAGACAATAGGCGCGCCGCCCCCGAGCCCCCCAAAGAACGTGAAACTGAAGAAACTCACCCTCCACGGATTCAAGAGCTTCGCCGACAAGACGGAGTTCGACTTCCAGGACGGCATCACCGTCATCGTCGGCCCCAACGGCTGCGGCAAGAGCAACGTCGTCGACGCGGTCAAGTGGGTGCTCGGCGAGCAGCGCCCGTCGAGCCTGCGCGGCAAGGAGATGCAGGATGTGATCTTCTCCGGCACCGACTCCCGGAAGGGGGTCGGCTTCGCCGAGGTTTCGCTGCTGCTGGACAACGGCATGGGCATCCTGCCGATCGACTACGCCGAGGTGCAGATCACGCGCCGCCTCTATCGGTCGGGCGAGAGCGAGTACCTGATCAACGGCAATCCGGCGCGGCTGCGCGACGTGCGCGAGCTGCTGATGGACAGCGGCGGCGGGCCCGGCGCGCTGACGATCATGGAGCAGGGCAACATCGACCGGCTGCTCCGGGCGGATCCGCAGGAGCGGCGCGTCGTCTTCGAGGAGGCGGCGGGCATCGCGAAGTACCGCGCGCGCCGCAAGGAGACCGAGAGGAAGCTCGAGCGCACGACGGAGAACCTCGCCCGGTTGCGCGACATCCTCGGCGAGTACGAGACCCGCGAGCGCAGCCTCAAGATCCAGGCCGGCAAGGCGCGCCGCTGGCGGGAGATGACCGATGACCTGAAACGCAAGCTCGTGGCCGGCGCGCTCGCACGCTACCGGGAGCTCTCCCTCCGCCGCAGCGAGGCGCAGGCGGGGCTTGCCGACGTGCTGCGGCTCGAGCGGGAGGCCCACGCGGCCCTCGACGCGGCGATGGACGATGGCGAGGGGCGGCGCCGGGAGCTCGATGCGCTGCGGGACCAGGCGTCGCGCACCGAGGCGGAGATGGCGGCGCTCGTCGCCGAGGGGCGCGCCGCGGAGGAGAAGCAGCTCGCCCGGGAACGGGAGGCGGTGGAACTCGCCGAGAGGGCGGAGGTCGCCGAGCGGGAGGGCGGCGCCGCCGGGGAGCGGGCCGTCGCGCTGCGCGCGGAGCTGTCGAGCGGCCAGGAGGAGATCGAGCGGGCGCGGCGGGAGCGCGGGCAGCGCCAGGCGTCGCTCGCGGCCGCCGAGGAGCGCCACGCGGCGCTGGAGCGAAGCGTCGAGCAACTCAGGCGCCAGCGCGAGAAGCTCGACCTCGACCGGACCGAGGCCTTCCTTTCGGAAACGCGCGCGCGCAACGAGGAGGCGGCCGGCGAGGCGGAGCTGCGGGGCCTCTCCGCGCGCCTCGCCCGCCTGGAGGAGCGGGAGCGGCTCGGGGCGGCGGAGTGCGAGGCGCTCGAGAGGGAGCGGGCGGCGGCCGCCGTCGACGTGCGGAGTGGCGAGGCGGACCTTCGCGCCCTCGAGGAGCGACACGCCGCCGCCGAGGAGGGCGCCCGCGAGGCGCGCCTCGGCGCCGAGCGCGCATCCGAGGAGATGCGCAGGCGCGCCGGGGAGGCGGCGGGGCTCTCCGCGCGGCGCGACCTGCTTGCCAAGCTCGTCGCCGAGGGGGCGGGGTTGGGAGCCGGCGCGAAGGCCTTGCTCGACGCGGGCCGCGCCGGCAGTCTCGAGGGGGTGCGGGGGACTCTCGCCGACCTCGTCGGGAACGCCGGCGAGGAGGCGGCCGCCCTCGACCAGGCGCTCGGCGAACTCGCGGCGGCGGTCGTCGTCGACACGACGGACCAGGCGTTGGCCGCGATCGCCTGGCTGAAGGAGGGGCGCCGCGGGCGGGCACGCATCCTGCCCCTGGACCGCACCGGCAGCGCGCCGCTGCCCTCGCGCTTCAGCGCCCTCGAGTCGGAGATCGCCCCGGCGGTCGGCGCGCTGCTCCGCGGCACGAGGGTGGTCGCGACGGTGGAGGAGGCGCACGCGATCGATTCGGCGGCGCGGGTCATCGTGCTCTCCGGCGAGGAGTTCGAGCCCTCCGGCGCGCTCGTCGGGGGCACCGGGGACGCCGGGGCGGGGCTCGTGCTGCGCCGCTCCGAGTGGTCGGCGGTGGTGGCGAAGGTGCGCACCGCGGAGAAGGCCCGGGAGAAGGCCGACGCGCGCGTCGAGGCGGCGAGGGGCCGCGCCCAGCAGTGGGAGGAGACTCTGGAGGAGTTGCGGCCTCTGCTCCGCGAGGGTCGGGAGGAGTTGCGCCGCGCCGGCGAGCGCTTCGCCGCGGCGCAGAACGCGGCGACCTCCCGCGCGGCGGAGCTCGACCTCGACCGGGCGGAGCAGGGCGATGTCGTCAAGATGCTCGAGGAGTTCACGACGCGGCACGAGGAGGCGCGCGGGCGCTGCGCCGTGGCGGAGCGTGTCCGGTGCGAACTCGAGGCGGAGCAGCGGGAGTTGCAGGAGGCGCTGAGCCGGGCGGGCCGCGAGCGCGAGGAGGCCGCGTCGGCGAGGACCGAGGCGAAGGTCGAGGCGGCGCGCTGGAGCGAGAAGGCGGAGGCGGCCGAGGCGAAGGAGCGGACGCTCGCGGCGATGATCGAGCGGACGGCGCAGGAGGCGGAGCAGCGCGCCGCCGAGGCGCGCACCTGTCGCGAACGGAGGAGCGCCTGCCTCGACGAGGTCGAACTCCTCGCGCGGCTCCGGGTCGAGCGGGAGGCGACGTTGCAGGAACTCGCCCGGGCCGCGGAACGGTCGCGCGGCGCCGCGCGGGCGGCGCAGCAGGGGATGGAGCAGGGGGAGCGCCACCTGAAGGCGCTGCGGGAGGCCCACGACCGCCACCGCGCCGAGCTCGAGACGCACCGGATGCGCGAACACGAGATCCGCCTGCGCATCGAGACGCTCTGGGAACAGGTCAAGCGCGACCACGGTCTCGATCTCGCGGCGGAGGGGGGCGCCCCCTCCGTCGAGGCGGCTTCCGACCCGGAGGCGCTCGAGGCCGAGATCGCCGAGCTTCGCGACCGGCTCGAGCGGCTCGGCAACGTCAACCACACCGCCGTCGACGACTTGCAGGAGGTCGAGACGAAGCTCGGCTTCCTCCGGCGCGAGGAGGCCGATCTCGTCGGTGCGGACCGCCAGCTCCGCGAGACGATCGAGAAGATCGACGAGGTCTGCGTGACCCGCTTCACCGAGACCTTCGCGTCGGTGCAGGAGCAGTTCCACATCGTCTTCCGCAAGCTCTTCGGCGGCGGCAAGGCGGAGATCTATCTCGAGAATCCGGAGCAGGTTCTCGAGAGCGGCATCGAGATCCGCGTGCGTCCCCCCGGCAAGGACCTCCGGAACCTCGCGCTGCTGTCGGGCGGCGAGAAGAGCCTGACGACGGTGGCGCTGCTCTTCAGCATCTACCAGACCAAGCCGCCGCCCTTCTGCCTCCTCGACGAGGTCGATGCGGCGCTCGACGAGTCGAACACCGTCCGCATGTGCGAGATGCTGAAGGAGTTCGCGACCCGCGGGCAGTTCCTCGTCATCACCCACGCCCGGGCGACGATGACCGTCGCCGACACGCTCTATGGCGTGACGATGCCGGAGGCGGGCATCAGCCGCCGCGTCGCGGTGCGCTTCGCCGACATCGAGGCGGGCCGCGTCGTCGGACTCAACTGACTCGCAAGGGGATCGTGCCCTACCCGCTCCGCATGCGGCTGCCCGTGACGCCCGTGGCCGGCGTCTGGCGTCTCCTCGGGCTCTTCGGGTGATGCGCATCCTCTGGACGGGCTTCGGACTCGGTCTCATGCCGGTGGCGCCCGGGTCGTTCGGAACGCTGCTCGCCGTGCCGATCGCGTGGGGGCTCGGGGGAGGATGGGGGGTGGCCGTCGCGGCTCTGGCCATCACCCTCCTCTCGGTGCCGCTCGCCCGCGCGGCGGAAAGGCGGGAGGGCTGCGCGGACCCCCCTTGCTTTGTGCTCGACGAAGTCGCCGGCTATCTCGTCACGATGGTCGCCCTGCCCGCCACTGGGCCGCACCTGCTCGCGGCCTACGCCGCCTTCCGCCTCTTGGATATCGCAAAGCCCTGGCCGATCCGCCGCTTGGAGCGACTTCCGCGCGGATGGGGGGTCGTCGTCGACGACCTGATGGCCGGCGCCTACGCGAACCTGCTGGTGCGGCTGGCGCTCTCTCTCTAGCCGACCGTCACCCCCTCCGCGTCGGGGCGGAAGGGAAGGCCTCCGGTGAACCCCTGCGCCTCCGGCACGAGCAGCGCGAGACCCCCCCCGCCCCCTGCACCGCAGATCTTTGCCGCGAGGGCGCCGCGGCGGCGGGCGTCGGCGATGCAGGATTCGATGCGCGGGTTCGATACGACCGGTGCCAGGTCGCGCCGCGCCGACCACTCCGCATCGAGGGCGCGGGCGGTCGCGGCGAGATCGCGGGCGAGGAGCGCCTCCCGCATCGCGTAGGAGCACTCGTTGATCCGGTTCAAGTTCCTCCGGGTCTGCTCGTCGCCGTCGAGGAACCGCCGGACGACCTCCCAGTTGTTCATGCCGCTTGCGTGCTCGATCCCCGTATCGACGACGACGAGGTGGCGGCGCAGGAACGCTTCCGCGCCAGGGATGGGCGTCACGACGATGCCGCGCTCGGTGGCGCCGATGGCGTTGACGCCGCCGCGGATCGCCGGGTAGTAGTCCTGATAGCCCGTCGGCAGGCCGAGCACGCGCGTCTCGGTCGTCTGCACGAGTTCACGCAGCGCCTCCCCGGCGAGCGCGTCGCCGCGCAGCGCCGCCAGAGCGGCGGCGATGGCGACCGAAAGTGCGCTCGACCCGCCGAGCCCGGAACCGGGAGGAACCCGGCTCTCGATCCGCAGGTGAAGCGCCATGCCCGGGGCGATCGCCTCCGCGAGGCGGGTGGCGATGCCGAGGCGGTCGTGCCGGAGGGCGTCCGCCGGGTGCGAGACGCGCTCGTTCCGGTCCACAGACTCGACGACGACGAGGCCGTCGGTCCGCTCCTCCGCCTCCGCCCGCGCCCGGCGGTCGATCGCGCAGTTGACCGTGAGCCCCGGGCGTTCGAGCAGGTGGCAGAGGGGCCAGATGTCGAGCGTCCCCCCGGCGAGGTCCACCCGGGCGGGGGCGGTGGCCGTGATCATGTCGCGTATCAGGCGATACTGGAGGGACATGAACGACCGACCCCTCATCGGCATCACCTGCCGCACGGCCCTCCATCAGGCGTCGCAGAAGCTCCGACAGACCGAGACGGTCACGCGCACCTACGTCGAGTCGGTCGAACGGGCGGGCGGCCTCGCCCTGCTCCTCCCGAACACCTCCCCCGATGCGGCGGAGGCCTACCTCGACCTCGTCTCGGGGCTCGTGCTGACCGGCGGCGACGACGTCGCGCCCCGCTTCTACGGCGAGGAGCCCCACCCGGCGATCGACCTCGTCGACGACCGCCGCGACGCGTTCGAGATCGCGCTGCTGCGCGCCGCCCACGCGCGCCGCATGCCGCTGCTCGCGATCTGCCGCGGTGTCCAGATCCTCAACGTCGCCTTCGGCGGAGACCTCTACCAGGACCTTCCCAGCCAAACCGGGAACACCCTCGGACACGCGCAGCGGCGCCTCGACGATGGGCCCTGGCACGAACTCAACGTCGAACCCCCGAGCCTGCTCGCGCGCCTCTCGGGCCCCGCACCCCTCCATGTGAACTCCTTCCACCACCAGGCCTGCCGCCGCGCCGGGAGGGGCCTCGTGCCGACGGCGCGCGCCGTGCGGGACGGCTCCATCGAGGCGCTGGAGGATCCCTCCCTGCCCTTCTGGCTCGGAGTCCAGTGGCATCCGGAGCTGAACGCGGCGTCGGGCGAGCCCCGTTCCCTCGCTCTCTTCTCGGGGCTCCTCTCTGCCGCAAGGGAGAGGGGCTCTGCGGCGTCCAAGTAGGCGAGGCGCCCGATTCGGGCGATAATGGCCCTGTCGTGCCCAAGAAGTCCTCCATGGTGATGACGGCGCTGGCCCTGTTCGGGGCGGGCGTCGTCGTGCTGCTGATCGCATTGCTGTCGGCGGATGGGGAGGGGGTCCGGGGGAGGGCGGAGGCCCACGGCGGGGGCGATCCTGCCCGTCCGAAGGCAGGTGGGGGGTCTGCCGAGCCGGTCGTGATCCCCGCCGAGGGCCAGGGGCCGGCCCGGACGTCGGGTCGCTTCGGCGGCAGCATCACGACTCCAGGCCGGGTGCCGTTCGACAGCCCCGAGTACCTCGCGCAGGTCGCCCAGGACCAGCGCAGGGTGCTCGAACTGATCGACGTGATCCAGCGCATCGATCCGAAGGATCCGGCCGAGCAGGTCGCGCGCTACCGGGAGTTGCAGGAGCTGATCCGCTCCCTCGGGCAGCAGATCAACCCGCAGGTGAGGGATCATCTGCTCCGCATGCTGCCGGAGGTCGAGGAGAAGTGGCGGGCCCTGCTCGGCGACACCCTCGGCTCGTTCCATGAGGACAAGGCGACCGCCACCGCGCTGCTCGCCATGCTGCAAGCGCGCCCGGAGAACGTCTATACCCGCAATGCGATCTTCATCGCGCTCGGGAAGATGCAGGTGAAGGAGGTGGTCCCGGAGCTGATCGCGATGCTCGGCACCGGCCACGACAGCGAGCACCTGATCGTGCGGACGATCGGCTCGATCGGCGGTCGCGAAGCGGGCCAGGCCCTCTTCGAGAGGCTCTCGCTGCCGATCATGCCCGAGACCCAGCGCGAGATCGAACGCGTGCTCGGGGAGCAGCGCGACCCGGCCATCCTGGCGAAGGTGCGGGACGGGCTGCCGGAGGGGGACGCCTCGCGACGCAACTCCTACGTGAGCATCCTCGCGATGACCCGCGACGAGGCCTACGCTCCGGCCATGCGGAAGCTGCTCGAGAGCGAGAGCGACCCCAACGTGAGGAGGAACGCGTTGCGCGCGCTCGGGATGTTCGGGGACGCCGAGTCGGGGAAGGCGCTGCTGGAGGTCGTCCAGGGCGACCGGCAGGAGGAGAGCGTCGACGCGATCCGCGCGATCCACTACATCACCAACGCGGCGACGGTGGAGGCGCTGAGCGAGGAGTGGCGGACGCTCAACGACCAGGGCCGCATCGCCGTCCTTGGCGCCGCCATGCGGCTGACCCACCCTACGGAGAAGCTCCTCGCGATCGCCGGCGACTCGATGCGGGACCCGAACGAGCGCGTTCGCAGCTCGGCGGCGCAGATGCTCGGGCGGCCGGGGCGCGATGCTTCGGTCCCGCCTCTCGTCGACTTCCTCGCGCGCAGCGAGACCGTCGGAGAGCGGGCCGTCGCGATCTCGGCGCTGCAGAAGGTCGGCACGCTGGCCGCCGCGGAAGGGGCCCTGCGCGGGCTCTCGGTCATCCCGGACGAGCGGCAGCGCGCCGCCTACCGCGAAACGTTCGAGAAGATGCGCGACCGGCACCTCGAATTGCAGCGGGGCCGGTAGCGATGCGCCAGCCGGTTGCCGCCCTGCTGCTGCTGTTCACGGCGGAGGCCGGAGGCGCGGAGCTCTCGACGGAGGTGTCGAGGGCCTTCCGGCCCGAGGAGGCTTCCGCGCGCGCCGCGTCGCTGCGCTCGCTCCACGCGTCGGTCCCGCCCGCCGACGATCGGGAGCGGAACAGGGCCGCGGCGGCGGTCGAGCGCGAGCTCGGGGAGGAGCCCTCCCCCGCGGTCCGGATCGCCGCGTTCGACCTGCTGCTCGTGCTGCGCACCGCGCGCTCCCTCGATCGGCTCGTCGCCGGCGTGCTCGACCGCGCCCCGGAGGTCGTGACGCACATCCACGGGATCGTGCGCGACCGCGCCGACCCGGCGCTCTTCGACGCCATCGTCCGCGCACTGCGCGAGGACGCCTCGTGGCGGATGCGGGCGGAGATGGTCCTCCTGCTCCTCTCCGCCGCACGCGAGCGCTGCCGCCCGCCGCTGCTGGAGGCGCTCGGCGACGCGCACCCGGCGGTGGTCGCGGCCGCCGCCGAGGCGCTCGAGCGCCTCACCGGCCAGCCCCTCGGCGTCGACCGGCACCGCTGGGAGGAGTACATGATCGCCGAGGCGAAGCGCGCCGCAGGGGCGGATGCGGCCGAAACGGTGACGGTGGCCGGCGCCGACCGCAAGGTCCCGCTGAAGCAGGGGCCCATCGAGGGGCTCCGTCCGACGCTCTTCACGATCCCGATCGTCGAGAAGCGGGTGATCTTCGTCGTCGACATGTCGAGTTCGATGCGGCAGGGCAGCCGGGCGACCCACTTCACCGAGCTGAAGAACGCGATCTGGGGGCTTCCCTCCGACGTTTCGTTCAACCTGCTCTGCTTCGACGACCGCCTCTTCTTCCTGACCGAGGCGAAGGGGCTCTTGCCGGCGACGCTCGAGGGCAAGGAGAGCGCCTCCCGCTGGATCGATGCGCTCCCCGCCGGGCGCAAGACCGACGTGCAGCGGTCGGTCGCGAGCGGTCTCGCGATGCTGAAGGAGGCTCTGCTGGCCGACCCGACGGCGCGGGCGGAACTCTTCATCGTCACCGACGGGCGCGAGACGGCCGCCTCGCTCGCTCCCGAGGCGGTCGAGAACCAGTTCCAGAAGCTGCCCCCGGGACGCTGCCGCGTCCACATCGTTGCGCTGGGCAACCACACCACGCCCTCCCTCCGGCTGCTGGCAGAGCGGAGCGGTGGTAGATTCGTCGAGGCGCCCGGGCGGTAGCTGTTGGCCCCCGAGCCCCCGACCGATCCACAAGCGTAGGCTTCGCCTCGCAGGCCTGTCCTCCGCGGAGGACACTCTTTCTCACCCCTCTCCCGCTGAACCTTCGGCCCGCTGGTTGCGTATACACCAATGAAGCCGGGTAGGCGGGAGGACCGCTGGCCCGGCTTTTTTCATGGGAGAAGTGAAACGATGGTGAACAAGCTCGAGATCGTCGATGCGATCCGCTCGTCGAGCAATCCCGCGGCCTTCCGCGAGCTGAACTGGACGGGATCCTTCGGCCAGTACCTCGACATCGTGCTCGAGAACCCCGGCGTCTTGCGGACGGCGCACCAGAGGCTCTACGAGATGATCCTCTCCTTCGGCCACGAGGAGGCGACGGTCCACAAGGAGCGGATCACCCGCTACAAGTTCTTTTCCGACGTGCTCGGGGAGGGGCACGACGCGATCTTCGGGCTCGAGAAGCCCCTCGCGACGCTCGTCGACAACTTCAAGGCCGCCGCCTTCGGCTACGGGACCGAGCGCCGCGTGCTGCTGCTGCACGGTCCGGTCGGCTCGTCGAAGTCGACGATCGTCCGGCTGCTGAAGCGGGGCCTCGAGCACTACAGCCGTTCGCGGGAGGGGGCGCTCTACTCCTACGGCTGGAGGCTCCCGGACCAGGAGGAGGTGCTCCCCTGCCCGATGAACGAGGAGCCGCTGATGCTGCTGCCGCTCGAGACGCGCGAGCGGATCCTGAACCGCCTCAACACCGAGTGGAAGGCGGGCTACCGGCTGCGGGTCGAGGGGGAGCCCTGCCCCGTCTGCCGCTACCACATCAACCAGCTCCTGCACCGCTACGACGGCGACCTGAACCGGATCCTCGAGCACGTCGTGATCCGCCGCGTGGTCCTGTCCGAGCGCGACCGCGTCGGGATCGGCACCTTCCAGCCGAAGGACGAGAAGAACCAGGACAGCACCGAGCTGACCGGCGACATCAACTACCGCAAGCTCGCCGAGTACGGAAGCGAGTCCGATCCCCGCGCGTTCAACTTCGACGGCGAGTTCAATGTCGCGAACCGCGGCTTGATCGAGTTCATCGAGGTGCTGAAGCTCGACGTCGCGTTCCTCTACGACCTGCTCGGCGCGTCGCAGGAGCACAACATCAAGCCGAAGAAGTTCGCGCAGACCTACATCGACGAGGTCATCATCGGGCATACGAACGAGCCCGAGTACCGCAAGCTGATGAGCAACGAGCTGATGGAGGCCTTCCGGGACCGGACGGTCAAGATCGACGTCCCCTACAACCTCCGCCTCTCGAACGAGATCCGCATCTATCAGAAGGACTTCAACGAGAAGAAGGTAACGAAGCACATCGCGCCGCACACCCTCGAGGTGGCGGCGATGTGGGCCATCCTGACCCGCCTCGCGGTCTCGAAGAAGGGCGACCTGAGCCTGATCGACAAGCTCAAGCTCTACAACGGCAAGTCGCTCGAGCGGTACAGCGAGGAGAACGTTAAGGAGCTTCGCGAGGAGAACCCCCGGGAGGGGCTCGAGGGGATCTCGCCGCGCTACATCCAGGACAAGGTCAGCAATGCGCTGGTGCGCCGCTACTCCAGCAGCTGCGTGAACCCGTTCATGGTGCTGCACGAGCTCGAGGAGGGGCTCGACCACCACAGCCTCATCACCAACGAGGACCTCCGCAAGCGCTACCGCGAGCTGCTCGCGGTCGCGAAGGAGGAGTACGCCGAGATCGTCAAGAACGAGGTGCAGCGCGCCATCGCGGCCGACGAGGAGCAGATCCAGCGGCTCTGCTCGAACTACATCGACAACGTGAAGGCCTACACGCAGAAGGAGCGCGTCCGCAACCGCTACACGGGCCAGGAGGAGTCCCCGGACGAGCGGCTGATGCGCTCCATCGAGGAGAAGATCGACGTGCGGGAGAGCGCGAAGGACGACTTCCGGCGCGAGATCATGAACTACATCGGCGCGCTGGCGGTCGAGGGGCGCAACTTCGACTACCGGATGAACCCGCGCTTGCAGCGCGCCCTCGAGAAGAAGCTCTTCGAGGACCAGAAGGACAGCATCAAGCTGACGAGCCTCGTCAGCTCCGTCGTCGACCGCGAGACGCAGGAGAAGATCGACGTGATCAAGGCGCGGCTGATCAAGAACTTCGGCTACAACGAGGAGTCCGCGACCGACGCGCTGAACTTCGTCGCGAGCATCTTCGCGAGGGGAGACGTCAAATCGAAGAGCTGATGATGGTCCACACGATCGACCTGGACCACTCCCGCTTCAAGCACATCGTGCGGGGCGCGATCCGTCGCGACCTGAAGAAGCACATCGCGAACGGGGCGATGATCGCCCGGCAGGGGGCGAAGACCGTCTCGATCCCGCTGCCGCAAATCGACCTGCCGCGTTTCCGCTTCGGCAGCAACGAGGGGGGATCGGGGGTGGGGCAGGGGGAGGGGGAGGTCGGCGATCCCGCCCCCGGCGAACCGCAGCCCGGCAGGGCCGAGGCCGGGGAGGCGCCCGGCGAGCACGCGCTCGAGGTCGAGGTGACGCTCGAGGAGCTCGCGAAGATCCTCGGCGAGGAGCTGCAGCTCCCCAACATCCAGCCCAAGGGGAAGAAGCAGGTCACGACGGAGGTGCATCGCTACACGGGCCTCCGGCGCATCGGGCCGGCGTCGCTGCGCCACCTCCGGCGCACCTTCAAGCGGGCGCTGAAGCGCGAGATCGCGTCGGGGCGCTTCGGCCCCAAGGGCGGCATGGTCGTCCCGATCCGCGACGACATGCGCTACCGCGCCTGGGATCCACGGACGATCCCCGAGTCGAACGCGGTGATCCTCTACATGATGGACGTGAGCGGGAGCATGGGCGACGAGCAGAAGGAGATCGTGCGGATCGAGGCCTTCTGGATCGACACCTGGCTGCGCAGCCAGTACCGGCACATCGAGACCCGCTACATCGTCCACGACGCGGAGGCGAAGGAGGTCGACCAGCACACCTTCTTCCACCTGCGCGAGTCGGGCGGCACGAAGATCTCCTCCGCCTACGAGCTCTGCAACACGCTGATCGACCGCGACTACCCGCCGGACGAGTGGAACATCTACCCGCTCCACTTCAGCGACGGCGACAACTGGTCCGGCGGGGATACCGCGCGCTGCCTCGAGCTGCTGCGCCACCAGTTGCTGCCGAAGGTCAACGTCTTCTGCTACGGGCAGGTGCGCTCCACCTACGGCTCGGGCCAGTTCAAGACCGACCTCGACAACGCGTTCCCGGACGAGCCGCGGGTCTTGACGTCGGACATCCCGGACAAGGAGGGGATCATGGCCTCGATCCGCGAGTTCCTCGGGAGCGGCAAGTGACGCTGCCCCCGGAGCTGCAGCGCGAGCAGGCGCGCATCCGCGACATCGCCTCCGAGTGCGGTCTCGACTTCTTCGAGACCATTTTCGAGATGGTGGATGGGGACGGCATGAACACCGTCGCCTCCTACGAGGGGTTCCCGGTCCGCTACCGCCACTGGCGGTTCGGGATGGGCTACGACCAGATCTCGAAGAGCTACGCGTGGGGGATGAGCAAGATCTACGAGCTCGTCATCAACAACGACCCCTGCTACGCCTACCTGCTGCGCGGCAACTCGACGGTGGACCAGAAGCTCGTGATGGCCCACGTCTACGGCCACTGCGACTTCTTCAAGAACAACCTATGGTTCCAGCCGACGAACCGGCGCATGGTCGACGAACTGGCCAGCCATGCGACGCGGATCCAGCGCCACATGGACCGCGAGGGCTTCGACGAGGTCGAGGCCTTCCTCGACTCCTGTCTCAGCATCGAGAACCTGATCGACATCTACTCCCCCTACACGACGCCTCCCGCCGCGAGGAGCGCGCAGGCCCGCGAGGAGGAGGAGGATCGCGCCGTGATCCGGTTCCGGGCGAAGGACTACATGGAGTCCTTCATCAACCCGCCGGAATTCCTCGCGGAGCAGAGGCAGCGGCTCGAGGCCGAGCGGAAGCGGAAGCCCGCCTTCCCGGAGCGGCCGGAGCGCGACGTGATGCGCTTCCTGCTCGAGAACGCGCCGCTGAAATCGTGGCAGCGCGACACCCTCGGGATGATCCGCGACGAGGCGTACTACTTCGCGCCGCAGCGCCTGACGAAGATCATGAACGAGGGGTGGGCGAGCTACTGGCACAGCCGCATGATGACCGGGCACCTGCTCGAGCCCGGCGAGATCATCGAGTACGCGGAGCGCCATGCCGGCGCGATGGCGGTGCAGCCGGGCCGGATCAACCCCTACAAGATCGGCATCGAGCTCTTCCGCGACATCGAAGAGCGATGGAACCGCGGACGCTTCGGCAAGGAGTACGAGGAGTGCGACGACCTCGACGCGCGGCGCGCCTGGGACACCGGTCTCGGCGAGGGGCGCACGAAGATCTTCGAGGTGCGCCGCATCTACAACGACGTCACCTTCATCGACGAGTTCCTGACGCCGGAGTTCTGCGACGCCCAGCGCCTCTTCACCTACGAGTGGAACGCCAAGACCAACCGACGCGAGATCACGAGCCGCGACTTCGGCGACATCAAGGGGCAGTTGCTGCGCAGCCTCGCGAACGGCGGCCAGCCGATCATCGAGGTCGTCGAGGGCAACTACGCCAACCGCGGCGAACTGGTCCTGCGCCACCGGCACGACGACGCCGACCTCCAACTCGGGCAGGCGCGCGAGACGCTGACCCACGTCCACCGCCTCTGGACCCGGCCGGTGCACCTCGAGACGACCGTCGAGGGGCGCGCGCGGCGGCTCAGCTACGACGGCAAGACCCACGAGATGGGCGACCGCTGATCTGCTAACGTTGCGCCGTGCTCTCCTACGTCACCTCGGGCGAATCCCACGGCCCGGCGCTCTTCGCCGTGGTGACCGGTCTGCCGGCGGGGCTGCCGATCGACCGCGCCTTCCTCGACGCGATGCTCGCGCGGCGGCAGGGGGGCTACGGGCGGTCGGAGCGGCAGCGGATCGAACGGGACAGGGTCCACCTCGTCTCGGGCGTGCGAAGGGGGAGGGGCACGGGGAACCCGATCACGGTGCGCCTCCGCAACCGCGCCGGCGGCCGGTTCGCTCCGGTGACCCGGCCGCGCCCGGGCCACGCCGACCTCGCCGGCGTGCTGAAATTCGGCCATGAGGCCGACGCCCGCGACGTGCTGGAACGATCGTCGGCGCGGGAGACGGCGGTGCGGACCGCGGTCGGCGGCCTCTGCGCGCTGATGCTGCGCGAATTCGGGATCGCCTGCTTCGGCCATGTCGTGCGCCTCGGCAAGGTCCCCTTCGCCCCCGGACCCCCCGACATCGCCGTACGCGACGCCTCCCCCTTCCACTCCGTCGACCCGAAGGGCGACCGGAAGGCGAAGGAGGCCGTCGATGCCGCCGCGAAGGCGGGCGACACCCTCGGCGGCGTCGTCGAGGTCGTCGCCACCGGAGTTCCGCCGGGGCTCGGCTCGAACCGGCAGGCGGACCAGCGCCTCGACGGGCGGCTCGCTGCGGCGCTGCTGGCCATCCCCGCGATGAAGGGGGTCGAGATCGGGGCCGGCTTCGCCGCCGCCGCGCGGCGCGGGTCGCAGGTCCACGACGTGATCCGCACGGGCCCGGAGGGGCGCATCGTGCGTCCGACGAACCGGGCGGGCGGCCTCGAGGGGGGGATGTCGAACGGCGAGCCGATCGTCGTCCGGGTTGCGATGAAGCCGCTCTCCACGCTCCGCCGCCCCCTCGAGTCGGTGGACCTCCGCGAAGGAGGCCGCAAGGACGCCCACTTCGAGCGCAGCGACGTCACCGCGGTCCCCGCCGCCGCCGTCGTCGCCGAGTCCTCCGTCGCGATCGTGCTGGCGCAGGCCCTTCTCGAGAAGTTCGGCGGCGACTCGCTGGGGGAGGTGCGTCGCAACGTCGAGGGCTACTATGCGCAGATCGGCGCCTTCTGGGGGGCGGGGGGGGTCACTCCCCGAGCGGCCCCCCGATGATCGCACGCACGCGGTCGCGCATCTCTTCGAGGCCGTCGCGGCCGACGCCGCCCATGTCGATCGGCTCGTGCAGGTGGACGGTGATCTTGCCCGGCCGGATCCAGCGCCCTCCGGTGCGATACCAGCGGTAGGCGCCTTCGATCGTGACCGGGACGATCGTCGCGCCGATCTGGCGCGCGATGCGGAAGACCCCCGCCTCGAAGGGACGGAGCTTGCCGTCCCGGGTGCGGCCCCCCTCGGGAAACATCACGAGCGAGAGGCCGGTCGAGAGCGCCTCCTTCATGAGCCGGTAGGTGCGCTTGAGCCCCTCCGGGTCGCGGGCGTCGGGCACCGGGACGTTGCCGAAGCGCTTCATCGCCCATCCATAGACCGGGATCTTGAAGTGCGACTCGAGTTCGACGCCACGGACATATTGCGGGATGCTCGGCGAGAGCACGAAGGGGTCGAAGAGGTTCACGTGGTTGCTGACGAAGAGGTAGGTCTTCTTCGGATCGAACCCCGGCGCGCGCCGCACCTCGCGCCACGCCCCGGTGAAGAAGAGGATGCAGCGCGCCCAGATCTTCACGTACCACTCGACGCGCCGCGTGCCGAAGAGCGAGCCGAGCAGGATCAGCCAGAGCGTATGGAGCACGAAGTGGAGGAGGCTCACCGGCCAGAGGAGGAGATTGAGCAGGATCAGCGCGATCTTCATGCGAGGACATCCAGCGCGCCGGGCAGGATCCGCAGCGCGCGAGGGACCGTGTGGAGGACCTCCCCGTCGATCATCAGGTCGGCGGGGCGCTCCCCTTCGAAGCGCACGTCGCGGACGCCGCGGCGCCGGGCCCAGCGCAGGTTGACCAGCGAGCCGTCGAAGAGCCGTCGCAGGTTCCAGAGCAGCGCGAGGCGCCCGATCGGGCCGAAGTGGAGGTACTCGATCAGCCCGTCGTCGGTCTGTGCGAGCGGCGCGATCTGCATCTTGCCGCCCGTGAAGCGGCTGTTGTTGAATCCGAGGAAGAGGCAGCGGTCCGCTTCGGCGACGCCGTCGGCGACGAGCGGAAAGGTGCGGCGGGGCAGGCGCGCGAGGCAGGCGACGACGCCGAGCAGGTAGCCGAGGGTCCCGAACCGCTTGAAGCGGCGATTCGTCACCGCGGCCACATCGGCGGGGAATCCGAGGCAGATCAGGTTGATCGAGTGAAGCAGCCCGCCGGAGTGTTCGAGGCGCATCACGTCGCAGGGCCGCGTCCGGCCGGAGCGGATGCACTCGATGCCGTGGCTGAGCCCCTCGGAGCTGAAGTCGCGGAGGAACGAGTTCCCGGTGCCGAGAGGCAGGAATCCTAGGGTCACGCGCTCGTCGCAGGGGAAGAGCCCGTTCAGCACCTCGTGCGCCGTGCCGTCGCCGCCGACGGCGAGGAAGCGGCGCACGCCCCGCCCATAGGCCTCCCGGGCCAGCACCCGCGCGTGGCCCGGCCCCTCGGTGGTGGCGCGCTCGACGTCGATGCCGAGGCGGGCGAGGGTCGCATCGGCCTCGCGGCCGCAGCGGCCGCCTCCCGCCGCCCGATTGATGACCGCGAGCATCATGGCGTCACGACCCGGTCCGACCCGGCGGCCGCAACCGCCGCGGCCAGCTCGTCGCGCTTGATCTTCATCGATGCGGTGCGCGGGAAGTCGCGCTCCCACACGACGTGGCCGGCCACCCGCTTGTAGTCGGGCAGCGTCCGATTGCGTCGCCACAGCTCCTCTTCGAACGGGACCCTCCGGTTGGGGCGCACGACCAGCAGCAGGCGCTCGTCGCGCCCCGGCCAGAGGCGGTGCGCCGCAAAGACGCAGAACTCGGCGACCTCCATCCCGTCGAAGGCATTCTCGATGTCCTCGGGGTAGACGTTCTTGCCGCCGGCCGTCACGATCATGTTCTTCCGGCGGCCGAAGAGGCGGAGGTGGCCGCTCGCTTCGAGCCTCCCTTGGTCCCCGGTGCGAAGCCAGCCGCCGACGATCGTCTCCGCGGTGAGGTCGGGATCCTTCAGGTAGCCCGCCATCACGGTACGCCCGGAGACCTGCACCTCGCCGATGCCGTCCGGCCCGGGATCGGCGATGCGGACCTCGGTGCCGGCGAGCGGACGCCCGACCGAGTCCTCCCGGAAGTGCCCGCCGTCGTTGAGCGTCACCACCGTGCCCGCCTCGGTCAGCCCGTAGCCGTTGGCCACCTCGATCCCGAGGTCGCGGAAGAAGCGCAGCGAGGAGGGTTCGGAGAAGGCGCCGCCGACGAAGAGCGCCTTCAGCCGGCCCCCGAACCCCCGCTGGATCTCCCGCAGCAGCAGCCGCGCAGCCCGTGGCGAACGGAGCCTGCCCACGAGGGCGACCAGCCGCCGTTTCCAGCCCGGCAGAGCCGCGATCCGGCCGCGCAGCCCGCGCTCGAGATTCGTCAGCACGAGAGGGACGAGGGCCATATAGGCGATCTGATAGCGCGTGAAGGCCTCCCGGACGAACTCGGGCCGCAGCGTGCGCAGGTGGATCACCGTCGCCCCGCAGGTGTAGGGACCGAGGAAGCCCACCATGAAGTCGATCGCGTGGTTGGTGGGGAGGATGGAGAGGTAGCGGTCGCCCGGGTCGAATCGGTAGAGCCGAAGCAGCGCGGCGCACTGTTCGAGGTAGTTGTCGTGGGTGAGCTGGCACCCCTTCGGGCGGCCGCCGGTGCCGCTCGAGTAGACGATGCAGGCGACATCGGAGCGGCGCCGCGGGACGAGCGGCGGCGCGGCCGCGCGGCACTCCTCGTAGCGCGCGGCCCCCCGCAGGTCCGTCGACGGAGGCGCCTCGCTGACGATGGCCTGCCCGCCGAATGCGAGGGCGCGCCAGAGGTGGTGCTCGATAAAGAGCGTGTCGGCCTCGGAGTGGCGCAGCAGTTCCGCCTGCTCCGCGGCGGGGAGTTTGGGGTCGAGCGGTACGAGCTGGCCTCCGATGCGGAAGAGGGCGCACGCGGCGATGTGCCACTTCGACTGGTTCGTCATCAGGATCGCGGCGCGCCTTGTGCCGCGGGCGGCGAGCCAGCCCGCGAGCGCCGCGGAGGCCTCGGCGACTTCGGCGTAGGTGAGGCGTGCGCGCTCGCGGTCGCGGTCGGCCTCGATGAGGCACACGCGTTCGGCGAAGGTCTCGAAGGCCTCCGCGAGGGCGCTCTGCAGCGATTCGTGGCGGGCGAGATCCACGGTCAGAGCCGCGCGTGGATGCGCTCGGCCAGCGCCTGGAAGTTGCTCACCCCTTGCAGTTCGTAGTCCGGCAGCTCGACGCGAAAGTGGCTCTCGAGGCGCGTCAGCAGGTCGAGGGCTTGCAGGCTGTCGATGCCGAGCTTCTCGAAGATGTCGTCGGCGCCGCCGAGGCCCGCGCGGGGCACCTCGAACTTCGCCGCGGCGAGGTCGAGCAGTTCGGAGAGCGTCTGGCCCAGGGTGCGCATGTCAGGGAAGGTAGGGGAGCGGGCCCTGATTCTCGACGAATCGGCGCAGGTTTTCCTGCACCTCGGGACGGCGGAAGAGCCGCAGGAAGACGGCGACCTCGTCGTCGAGTTCGGCGCGGCAGAGCGGTTTGATCCACGGCTTCGCGGCGGCGAGCGTCCCCGGATCGAACTTCAGCATCTGCTGCGCCGCGGCCCGGGCGGCGCGCAGCGCCGAACCCTCGCCGACGAGCTGCCCGACCAGGCCGCACTCGTGGGCGCGGGTCGCGTTGAGGCTCCGGCCGGTCAACAGCAGGTCGCGCACGACGGCGTTGCCGACATCCCGGCGCAGGCGCGGAATGCCGCCGAAGCCGGGGATCAGGCCGAGACGCAGCTCCGGGAAGGCGAAGCGGGCGCCCTTGTCCGCAACGACGACGTCGGCGCAGAGCGCGAACTCGAGACCGCCGCCGAAGCAGATGCCGTGCACCGCGGCGACGACGGGCGCCGGCGAAGCGTCGAGCAGCGCGAACACCCGGTGGATCCGCTCGAGGAAGCGGCGCACCCGGGCGACGCGCTCCTCCGTCGGGAGGCTTGCCCCTTCGCGATAGAGCTCGCGCAGGTCGGCGCCGGCGCAGAACCCGGCCGGCAGCGCGGAGTAGACGAGAATCGCCCGCGCCGAAGCGACGGCGCCGAGCGCCCCCTCGAGCGCATCGAGCAGCCGCGACCCGATCTCGTTGCAGGGGGGCTCTTCGAGGCAGAGCTCGAGGACACCTTCGCGCGTCTCCGTCCTCATGCGTAGAGCCCCTCCACTTCCCGCGCGAAGCGCGTCAGGACCTCGCCGCGGCGGATCTTGCCGTTGGCGGTCAACAGCCCCGGCTCCGCGGCGAGCGGGTGCGGGTGGATGTGCACCGCCCGCACGCGCTCGAAGTGGGGGAGGGTCGCGTTGACCTGCTCGAGGTCGCCCCCGGGCCCCCCGAAGAGGATCGCCACGAGGAAGGGGCGCCCATGTCCGACGACGACGCTCTCGCCGAGCCCCGCCTCGGCGATGCGCCGCTCGACCGCCTCCGGCGCCACGTTGTGTCCCGACGCGAGCACGAGCATCTCCTTCTTGCGCCCGGCGATGCGCCAGCGCCCCGCCGCATCGACGTCGCCGAGGTCGCCGGTGGGGAACCACCCCTCGCGGGGCGGTTCTCCCCAGTACCCCTCGAAGAGGTTCGCGCCGCGCACGAGGATCTCTCCCGCCTCCGAGAGCCGCATCTCCACGCCATCGATCGCGGATCCGACGCGGCCGGGCACGGCATGGCCCGGCTCGTCCATCGTGCAGATCGCCGTCGTTTCGGTGAGGCCGTAGACCTGGAGCACCTCCATGCCCAGCATCATAAAGAACCGCTGCGTCTCCTCCGAGAGCGGCGCCGATCCGCAGATCATCGCCCGCAGGGAGGGGCAGAGCCGCTTTCGGATTGCGCGGCCGAACAGCGGACCGCGCAGGAACGGGAGCTTCCAGAGCAGCTTCCGGCCGACCTTCTCGAGGATGCCCGCCCGCAGCCGCTCGAGCAGCAGCGGCACGTTCAGGACGGCGTGGGGGTCGGCCGCGGCCATCTCCTCCGGGATCCGCTTCAGGTCGCTGCAGAGCGTGAGGCGGCTGCCGCGCAGCAGCGCGGTCGAGAGCAGGATCCAGGAGCCGGCAAAGCAGAAGGGCAGATAGTGGAAGATGCGCTCGGGCTCGGCGAGGCCGGCGAAGAGGCGGTCGAGCCGCGCGCCGGTGCGCTGCAGCATGAAGTCGATGTTCGGCTCGGTGAGGACGACGCCTTTCGAGGCGCCGCTGGTGCCGCTCGTGTAGACGATCCGGCGGCGATGCGAGGGGGCCGCGGGGGCGACGACCTCGTCGCGGCCGACATCGTCGCCGAAGGGGCCCCGCAGCACGGCGCGGGGTGCGGCGTCGGCGAGGATCGGCGCCAGCTCCCGCTCCGGCAGCCGGGCGTAGAGCGGGACCGCAAGTGCGCCCTCCGCCATGATCGCGAGGTCGAGCGCGATCCAGTCCGCGCCGTTGTCGCCGATCAGCGCGACGCGGTCGCCGGCACGGACCCCTTCCGCGCGCAGGCGGCCTCGCGCGCGGGCGATCCGCCGCGCGAGGGAGCCGGCGGTCGTCGACCCCTCGCCGCACCGGAGCAGGAGGGCGTCCGGTGCGCGGTCGAGCCCTTCCAGGATGCGCGCGAGGAAGCCCATCAGGCCGGATGCGCCTCGACGATGCGGCGCAGCGCGGGGGTGAGCGGGGGCAGGTACTCCTCCCACGAGTGGATGCCGCTGCGCGTCGGGAAGTCGGGGTAGCGGGAGCGCACGTGGTCCTCGAAGTGGACGCCCATGCGCGCCATCGTCCGGAGCTGCGCCGCGACGTTCTTCGCGATGCCTTCGCGGATCGCATCGCGGTCGCGATGAAGCGTGTCGAGCACGACGCCCAGCTTCGGCTCGAGGTCGGCGTCGTCCACGTGCAGCAGCAGGTGTTCGTGGCCCCGGTCCCGCAGCAGGTTGGCGATCCGCTCGTCCATCGTGATCCCGGCGGAGGCGACCAGCGCCGGCATGCAGGTGACGATGCCGTGGTAGCGCGATGAGACGAGATAGGAGCAGGCGCGCAGGATGCCGACGAGGGAGTACATGTCGTGGTCGCTCGACGAAAAGATCGGTGCGCCGCCGAGCAGCTCCCCGAGGCGGATGCATGCGCGCGTGTCGAGTTGCTCCATCGCGATCAGCACCGGGAAGACCGGCGTGCGGCGCCGGAAGTCCGCCACCGCGCGGGCGATCGCGCCGAGGTAGCGCTCATACGCCCGGTCCACCTCCGGCCCGGAGTCATGGAAGTAGACCGACCGGTAGTGGCTCTCGCGGTAGCCGCCGAAGAGGCGGGCCACCGCCTTCGGCAGCGACGCCCGCACCGGCCACCAGAAGGGATGGATCGGGCAGAGGCCGAGCACCGGCTGGCTTCCGTCCCACCCCGCCGCGCGCAGTGCCTTCTCGCCCTGCTCCGGGGGGTGCGACTCGAAGGTCCACGCGGTGTCGGTGCCCGGCTCCGTCGGGACGCCGAGCCCGCCGAGGATGTCCTGCGACTCCGGGTTGCGGGTCAGGATCAGGCTGTCCTTCACGTAGCGCCGCGTCATCCGGCGCGGGATCCGGTTCATCTTCCCCGCTTCCGCGCCGTAGCCGACCGAGAGGCGATTGCGCGCCGACGCGAGACCGAGGGCGCCGATCATCATCGTCGTCAGCGCATCCGCGAACTTCGACTTGAACATCGACCCCTCGCAGGTGATGACGCCGTCGTGGCGGGGCACCTCTCGCGCGAGGAAGGGCGGGAAGATGTCCGGAAGCCGGATCTGCCGCGCGTCGCCGAAATAGCCCTTCGTCAGCGCGAAGTCCTGCGTCAGCACCGAGAGTTCGAGCCGCTCCTTGCCGAGCACCTGGCGCACCTGCCGCAGCATCTCCTCGACCCGGACGTCGGAGCCGGTGTTGCGGGCGCCGTTGTACCCCGCGAAGAGCAGCCGCAGCGGTCGTCCCGGCCTCCAGCGCTCGCCTGCGCCCAGCATGTGGCGGAGCTTGGCGCGCTCGATCGAGGCGGCGGTCCAGGCTTGCAGCAGCAGGTCCATCAGCGGGGCCACTCCCGATAGGGGTAGGCGAAGCGGTTCTCGAGGCTCCACTGGAGCAGCCTCGACGCGTACGCCGGAAAGGGCGCCGGGGCCGCGCCCGCCGCCGCCACCGCCCGCGCGTTGTCGAAGACGGTGTTGAAGCGCAGGTAGGGGAGGAAGACTTGCAGCCGCGACGCCGCGCGGCCCGGGCCGGTGCCGTGGGCGATCGACGAGAGGAAGCGGACCATGCCGTCGAAGGGGCGTGCCAGCCACGGGAGATAGGCGGGAGAGCGCGAGAGCGCGGTCGTGATCTGGCGATAGGTCGGGGACGCCTCGCCCGCGCTCAGATGGTAGATCCCGTGGTCGGGGGGCGTCTGCAAGTGGATCTTCGCCGCGGCGGTCGCCACCCAGTCCACCGGGACGATGTCGATTCGGTGGTCGGGTCGCAGCGGCAGGATCGGCAGGCGCGCGAGGAATGCGAACGCGTGCACCATGTCGAACTGCGTCGTCTGGCCCGTGCGGCCATCGCCGAGCACGACGCTCGGCCTCAGGATCGTGCGCGGAACGTCCGGGAGCAGTCGCGCGATCATGTGCTCGCAGAACTTCTTCGTGCGCGCGTAGGGGTCGTAGTCGGAGCGCTCCCAGTCGATCGCCGCATCCTCGCGCACCGTCTCGTCCTGCCGCTTGCCCGCGACGGCGACGGTGCTCACGTGGGTGAATCGGCGCAGCCCGTGGTCCGCGACGATCGCCCGCGCGAGGTCGAGCATCTCGAGGGTGCCGCGCAGGTTCGTGTTGAGGCAGGCCTTCTCCGACTTCCGGTTCAGCGAGGCGGCGCAGTGGAGGATCGATGTCGTCTCCCGCGTGACCAGCGCGCGGTCCGCCGCCGAAAGGCCGAGACCCGCCTCGGTGATGTCGCCACCCACCGCCCGCACCCTTCCCCCGAGCAGCGCGCGGAAGCGGTCGAAGTCGAAGTGCGGCTGCATCGCGCGCCAGAGCCGCTCCGGCGAGGGATCCCGCGCAAGGAGGAGGACCGAGACCTCCTCCCGCTCCAGCAGGCGGGCGAGGATGTGGCCTCCGACGAATCCGGTCGCCCCGGTGAAGAAGACCCGCATCGCGAGGGCGCCCTACGCCTTCACTCCCCGTCCTTCGAGGAGGGGGAAGGACCAGCGCCGCAGGGCGGGGATGTGGATGTCGATCCAGTACTCCGACCAGTCGATGGTCGCCGGATCGCAGCCGAAGCGCACCCGCTCCTCGGGGGAGAGCGCCGCGGTCAGCTTCTCGATCCGGTCCGACTCGAAGACCTGCTCGTTCTCGAGGATGAAGGGCCGGTAGAGTTCGATCAGCTTCTCGACGCGGTCGAGGGACTTCTCGGCGCGACGCAGCGGCGCCCGAGCGAAGGGCAGCACGCGTCCGAGCACGCGCACCACGGCCTTCTGCCGCGGCGCGGAGAATGCGCGGTAGCGCCGGCGCGAGACGGCGACCGTGTCGAACTGCCGCCGCAGCCAGGGCGCCATCCCCGGCAGCGTCCGGTAGTGCTTGCGGTGCGCGAGGCCGGTCAGCTCGATCGACCGCCGCATGTCGCACGGGTTGCGAGAGGAGGTCGCGATCTGATAGATGGGGTCGTGCCGGCGCTCCACCAGCGCCGCGGCGATCAGCGTCATCGCCCGCGTGACCAGATCGACCGGCACGATGTCGAGCCGCTTCCGCCCGTTGCTCGGAAGCTGGCGGAAGTAGGTGCCCAGAAGCCACGAGAGCGGCGCCGACGTGTTGATGCCCTCGTTCCAGCCGCGGAAGGGCTCCTGCGTCGAGGTCTCGACGATGGAGGGACGCACCACCGCAATCGGCAGCCCGGCGCCGCGACGGAGCAGCAGCGACTCGGCCAGGCTCTTCGTGTAGGTATAGGTGTTGGGCCAACCCCACGAGAGGGCGCGCTGCATGCCGAGGTTGATGAGCCGCTGCCGCAGGCCGCCGCCCGCCTCCGCCGACTCCTCGGCGCGGACGAGGCAGGCGAGTTCGTTCCGCTCCTTCTCGGCGTCGAACCCCGGAAGGCCGCGCGGGTTGTAGTCGGGGATGATCCGCTCGGCGATGCGCCCGTTCCGGCGGCCGGCGACGTAGCAGGTCGACAGGTGGAGCAGCGCCGCGTGGGCGCAGCCGCGCAGGAAGTCGAGCACATGGAGCGTCGCATCGACGTTGGTGGCCGCGGCCCAGCGGACGTCGGGGCCGAACTCGGTGATCCCGCCGCTGTTGACGATGAGATCGAGCGAGGCCGCAAGCGTGCGCTTCGCATCGGCGGAGAGCCCGAGGCCGGGGAGGCACATGTCCCCTTCGACGACACGCACCCGCGCGAGGCTCTCGGCCGGGAGCCCCCCGAAGAGCGGCGATTCGATGAACATGCGCCGGACCCGTTCCTCGCCGGAAATGGTGCCCTTCCGCCGCACCAGCAGGTGGATCGCGGCGAGTTGGGGGAGGTCGCGCAGCACGTTCGAGAGCCAGACCTTCCCGATGAACCCCGTGCCGCCGACGAGCAGGATCTGCTTGCCCGCGAGGGCGCGGAGGACGCTCAGGTCCCCCCGGTTGGGCCCGTTCTCGAAGAGGACGATCGCCTTGGTGGCGGGCGCCCTCGTCGGCTCCGGAAGCGTGCACTCGGTCTGCTCGAGCCGGCCGGTCGCGATCCCGTCGCGGAACTCCATCCGGGGGCAGGCCACCCGCGGCACGCCGGCCGCGCGCGCGAGGGGTAGCGCGACGTGGTCGAGCAGGTCGGTGGAGAAAAACTCGCAACGCGCCGCGGCGGGGAGGGTTGAGGCGAACTCCTCGCCGAGAAAGTCGAGCCGGTCCCGGCTCATGCCGCGCAGCGGAAGGTGGATAAGCCGCCGCGCGAGGCGCCGCCCCCCGAGCCCCCCGAGGATCCAGCGCAGAGGCGCGATCAGCAGCAGCAGCACCGCCCGGACATAGCGCTCGCGCATGCCCTGCGCGTGGATGCAGAAGTAGTAGAGTTCCCGCACCACCGGCGAAGCGTACGGGCGCGGGGACGGGGGGTGGTTCTCCCTCGTCTCGCCCTCGGTCAATCCCTCCCACGCGCGACTCATCGGTAGATCGGCTCCGGCCCGGGGCCTCCTCCCCGCAGCGGCAACGCCGCAAGGTAGCAGCCCCCATGGGGTGGCTTCAAGGTAAGCGAGGCGGCGGGGGGGGGCCCGGTACAATGCGCCACCGGGCGACGGCTCACCGCGCCGGCGTAGCTCAACGGTAGAGCCCTGGTTTTGTAAACCAGAGGTTGTGGGTTCGATTCCCACCGCCGGCTCTCGTCCGGCCGCCCGCTATTCGATCGCGGCCGAGAGGATCCGATCCAGGTCGGGGAACTCCTGGGCCAGATAGCGGTTCCCCTCGCCCTGCATCCTGGATTGGAGCGGTCCCCTCCCCTGCGGCGGGCCGTCTCCGTAGCCGGCATGGAGGCGCTCCACGACCTCCAGCCCCTCGACCACCCGGCCGAAGGGAGCGAAGCCGAGGCGGTCGAGGCTCTTGCGGTTGTCGCCGGTGTTGACAAACACCTGGACGGTCCGGCTGCCCGCCTCCCCGGCCGCGGTCGCGAAGACGACGGTGCCGCGGTCGTTTTCGATGACGACCGGATCGTCGGGGATCTTCGCCGTGCGCCAGAGGGCGTTGACCCTGGGATCCCCGTGGATCCCCCACTGGGCGACGAAGCGCGGGATCACGCGGAAGAGGGCGACGTCGCTGTAGTAGCCGATCCGGACGAGGTTGAAGAGCCGGTCGGCACCGTTGGGGGCCCACGCCCTCTCCACCTCGACGACGAAGGGTCCCTTCGTTGTCGTGAAGCGGACCCGGAAGCGGTCGGGCGCCCTCTCGCGGGCCAGCGTCGGGCTGAAGAGCGCCGGGTGGGGGGCCTCCCGGAGCCTCCTCGCCGCCTCGACGAAGGGGCCTGCCTCCCGCTCCGCGAGCGCCTCAACCTCCGCCAGCGCTGCGCGGGCGGGATAGCCGATCGAGGCGAGCGCCAAGGCGGCCCGATGCCGTACGGCGGCATCCTCGGCGGCGAGCCCTTCGCGGAGGCAGGCGATCACCGGGGGGCTCGGGGGGCCGGCGCGGCCCAGCAGCAGCGCGGCGCACGCCCGGGCCGGCGGCTCCCCCGTGCGGACGATGCGCATCAGCTCCGCGACCGTGTCGGCCGCGAGGGAGTCGGCGAGATCCTCCTCGCGCTCCCACTGCGCGGGAGTCCGGTTGAAGTAGAGCGTCAGGTCAAGGGCTGGCGTCTTGTACTCGGGGCGCATCGCTTCGCGGCCGACCATCGTGAGGAGGGTGGGGCGCTGGCCCACCGCTCTCAGGTCGATCTGGCGCAGCGAGAGCAGGAAGCGGACACCCTCCAGAAGCCGATCCTCGGGCAGCGTCAGCAGATGCGGGCCACCGGCGTCGAGACCCGCCGCCCCGGACGCAGGGTAGAGGGGGATGGCGTCGAGCCGCTCCGCCACCCGGCGCACCAGTTGGCCCGCCGTCTCCCCCTTCGCGACCTCGAGGGTCGTCTCCCCGGACCAGGCGCATGGCAGGGCGGTGGCGAGCGCGAGCAGGAGGATTCGCGTGATGCGCATCCCCGGATTCTGTCACAATGGGGCGCGCATGCATGAGATGGGGGCGACCGACGGCGACCGGGCGATCGACTGGGGGCGCACGAGCGGCGACTATGCCCGCTACCGCCGCGGCTACCCGGAGAGCTTCTTCCGACGCTTGAGCGCCCTTGAGGTCGGCGTGCCGGGGCAGAGGGTCCTCGACCTCGGGACCGGCACCGGTCTGCTTGCCCGGGAACTCGCCCGGCGCGGCTGCTCGGTCGTCGGGGTCGACATCGCGCCGGGTCAGATCGAGGCCGCCCGCGCACTCGCCGCCGAACAAGGGGTGGATGTCGAGTTCCTCGTCACCGCCGCCGAGGAGACGCGCTTTCCGGACAGGAGCTTCGACCTGGTCACCGCGAGCCAGTGCTGGCTCTACTTCGACAAGGAGAGGGTCGTCCCCGAGGTGCTGAGGCTCCTTGCGCCCGGGGGGCGGCTGCTGACCTGCCACCAGTGCTGGCTCCCGAGGAGGGATGTCGTCGCCTGCACGACCGAGGAGCTTGTGCTCAAGTTCAACCCGGACTGGTCGGCCGCGGACTACGCGGGGGATGTCCCTCCGATGCCCGACTGGGCGCTGCGGCGCTTCGAGCTGGTGGCGATGTTCTGGTATGACGAGCGGCTGCCCTATTCCAGGGAGTCGTGGCGGGGGCGCATCCGCGCCTGCCGGGGGGTCGGTGCGACCCTTCCGCCCGAGGCGGTCGCGGCGTTCGACGCCCAACTGGCGAGTCTGCTCGAGGTCATCACGGAGGGGGAGGAGTTCGATGTGCTGCACCGGATCGACGCCCACCTGCTCCGCCCCCCGGACCCCCCCGAAGATCCGCCGCGGGGCGGGGCGGAATCCCCGGCGGCGGCTCCTCCGTCAAGTTGACAGCCACGGCGGGCGCTCTAGAATGCCCGTTTCCCCTTTTCGGGCCGTGGACGCGTCGTGCGTCGGGGTCCGCGGGGGGGAGATAGGCGGGTGTAGCTCAATGGTAGAGCCCCAGCCTTCCAAGCTGGTTGTGTGGGTTCGATTCCCATCACCCGCTCCAGTACCTGCTCTTTCGGGCGGAACGCGCCCGGTCGGATCGAAGACGACGCTGCCGTAGCTCAGGGGTAGAGCACCTCCTTGGTAAGGAGGAGGTCATGGGTTCAAATCCCATCGGCAGCTCCATCGTGGTAGGTGCCCCCCCTGCATGCGGCGGCCGGGGGAAGGCTGTCGACGTGTCTCGCGTGCTGCCGGAAACTGAACCCGAGAAGAACGGCAAGAATCAGGAAGAAGGATCCAGGGATGGCCAAGGAAGTCTTTCAGCGGACGAAGCCCCACTGCAACATCGGGACGATCGGGCACATCGACCACGGCAAGACCACCTTGACGGCGTCGATCGTCTACACCCTCGCCGCGGCGACCGGAGCGAAGTTCAAGAGCTACCATGACATCGCGAAGGGCGGGACGGTGCGCGACGAGACCAAGGTCGTGACGATCTCGGTGGCGCACGTCGAGTACGAGACCGACAACCGGCACTACGCCCACGTGGACTGCCCCGGGCACGCGGACTACGTCAAGAACATGATCACCGGCGCTGCCCAGATGGACGGGGCGATCCTCGTCGTCGACGCCGCCGACGGTCCGATGCCGCAGACGCGCGAGCACATCCTGCTCGCCCGCCAGGTCGGGGTGCCGGCGATGGTCGTCTTCCTGAACAAGTGCGACCTGGTCGACGACCCCGAGCTGCTTGACCTCGTCGAGCTCGAGGTGCGCGAGCTGTTGACCGAGTACGAGTTCCCCGGCGACGCGATCCCGGTCGTTCGCGGCGCGGCGCTCCCCGCGCTTCAGGCGACGAAGCCGGGTCCGACGAATCCGGACAGCAAGTGCATCTACGACCTGATGAAGGCGTGCGACGAGTACATCCCGCAGCCCGTGCGCGAGACCGACAAGCCCTTCCTGATGTCGGTGGAGGACGTCTTCTCGATCAAGGGGCGCGGCACCGTCGCGACCGGCCGCATCGAGCGCGGCATCGTCAAGGTGGGCGAGAAGGTCGAGATCGTCGGCCTGAAGAAGGAGACGACCGACTCGGTCTGCACCGGCGTCGAGATGTTCAACAAGACGCTCGACCAGGGCCAGGCGGGGGACAACGTCGGCCTGCTGCTGCGCGGGATCGAAAAGGACCAGATCGAGCGCGGGCAGGTCATCGCGCAGCCGAAGACGATCACGCCGCACACCCACTTCGAGTGCGAGGTGTACGTCCTCACGAAGGAGGAAGGCGGGCGCGCGAACCCCTTCTTCAGCGGGTACCGCCCGCAGTTCTACTTCCGCACGACGGACGTGACCGGGGCGATCAAGCTCGAGGGGGCGGAGATGTGCATGCCCGGAGACAACATCAAGATGACGGTCGAGCTGATCACGCCGATCGCGATGGAGCAGAATGTGCGCTTCGCCATCCGCGAGGGCGGACGGACCATCGGGGCGGGGGTCGTCACGAAGGTCATCGCCTAGCGGCGGGAGGAGAGTCGCACAGCGACCACATCAAACGGGCGTAGCTCAATTGGCAGAGCAGCTGATTCCAAATCAGCAGGTTGTGGGTTCGATTCCTACCGCCCGTGCCACTGGAACCGACCGGAAGCGACGATGGACACCTACAAGAGCGGACAGGGCAGCTTCACGCGGCTCACGGCGGCCCTCGGCCTCGGCGTCGCGGTCTTCCTCGGCTGCGCGAACGTCTATTACTGGATCCGCAGCCCGCGGACGGACGAGCCGATCTTCGGGCTCGGCTCCGACCTGCTGCGGAACGTCCCCGGCGTGGGGGGACCGCTCTCGTGGAAGCTGCTCCTCTGCGTGGCGCTCTTCGTCGGTTCGATCTTCCTGCTGAAGCGGCTGATGACGCGCGCCTCGACGGTGGACCTGCTCGTCGAGACGGAGATGGAGATGCGCAAGGTCTCCTGGCCGACCCAGCAGGAGTCCCTCAACGCGACGGGGGTCGTGATCCTCGTCTCGATCGTGCTCACGGGCTCGCTCACGGCCTTCGACTTCGTGCTCCGCACGATGTTCTCCTTCGTGTTCTGAGGCATGGCGATGCAGTGGTATGTGCTTCGGGTGGCCAGCGGTCAGGAGGACCGGGTCCGCCGCGGACTCGAGGCGCGCGTGAAGGCGGGCGCGGTCGAGGACAAGATCCCGCGCATCCTCGTGCCGACCGAGTCGGTCACGGAGATGCGGGGGGGCAAGCGCCGCACGATCAAGCGGAAGATCTACCCGGGCTACGTGCTCGTCGAGATGGAGCTCGACGAGCCGACCTGGTTCCTGATCCGCGAGACCCCGGGCGTCGGCGACTTCATCGGCGCCCACGGCAAGCCGGAGTCGATGGCCCCGGAGGAGGTCGAGAAGCTGCTCGGGCAGGTCGAGAAGGACGTCGAGAAGGGCCCCAAGCTCAAGATCGAGTTCGCGAAGGGCGACGCGGTCAAGATCAAGGAGGGGCCCTTCGAGGGCTACGACGGGGTCGTGGACGAGGTCGACGCGAAGAAGGGCACGCTGAAGGTGATGATCACCGTCTTCAACCGGCCCACGTCGGTGGAACTGGGCTATTGGCAGGTCGAGGGAATCTGAGGGATCTGGGCGGAGGGCGGACTTCCGATGGATCGATTCGCAGGGCACTAGGGAGAGCAATCCGGAAGGACCGCGCATATGGCCAAACAAGTCACCGCGAAGATCAAGCTGCAGTGCCCGGGGGGCAAGGCGACGCCCGCGCCGCCGGTCGGCCCGGCGCTCGGCCAGCACGGCGTGAACATCGGGCAGTTCGTGCAGCAGTTCAACGCCGCGACCGCCGACCGACCCGGCCTGATCATTCCGGTCGAGATCACGGTCTACAAGGACCGGACGTTCACGTTCACGATGAAGTCGCCGCCGGCCTCGGTGCTGCTGAAGCTCGCCGCCGGGCTCGAGACGGCGTCGAAGGAGCCTGGGCGCACGATGAGCGGCACGGTGACCCGGGCGCAGGTGCGCGAGATCGCGAAGACGAAGCTGGCGGACCTGAATGCCGGCAGCATGGAGGCGGCGGAGCGCATCATCGCCGGGACGGCGCGCTCCTGCGGCATCGAGGTGGTCGAGGGGAAACCCTGATTCGCAACAGTCCGGAACGGGCGTGGGAGTCCCCGGGAGGGGACGTTCGGACCACGGAGGATCCATGACGCAACGCAGCAAACGCTACGAAAAGGCGCGCAAGATGGTCGAGTTGGGGCGGCGGTACGCGCTCCCCGAGGCGGTCGCGCTGCTGAAGCGGCTGCCGGCGACGAAGTTCGACGAGTCCGTGAGCCTCGTCGTCAAGCTCGGCATCGACTCGAAGAAGTCCGACCAGATCGTGCGCGGCGCCTTCTCCCTCCCCCACGGCATCGGCAAGAGCGTGCGCGTCTGCGTCTTCGCGGAAGGCGAACACGCCGAGGCCGCGAAGCAGGCCGGCGCCGAGGCGGTGGGGGGGCAGGATCTCGCGGACAGGATCCTCGGGGGGTGGATGGACTTCGACGTCGCGATCGCCCACCCGGGCATGATGCGTGTCGTCGGCAAGCTCGGGAAGGTGCTCGGACCGCAGGGCAAGATGCCCTCGCCGAAGGCGGGGACGGTCACCGACGCGATCGGCAAGGCGGTCGGCGAGTTCAAGGCGGGCAAGATCGAGTTCCGGAACGACGCGGGCGGCAACGTCCACGCCGTCATGGGGAAGAAGAGCTTCGACGAGTCCAAGCTCGCGCAGAACATCGAGGCCTTCCTCGGCCACGTCCAGTCGCTGCGGCCCGCGACCACGAAAGGCAACTTCATCCTCGGCGCCCACGTCTCGACGACGATGAGCCCGGGGATCGAACTGGCGGTGGCCTAGGCCCCCGGGGGTACCGATGTCGAAGGAACTCAAGAACCTCATGGCCGAAGCCGTCCGCGCCGATCTCCGGCGTTCCCCGGACGTGCTCGTCGTCAGCTTCGTCGGCCTCGACGCGGCCGCGAACTTCCAGCTCCGCCGCGACCTGCGTGGCCACGGCGTGAGGCTCCGCGTGATCCACAACCGGAGTTCGCGCCACGCGCTCGATGCGAAGCGGGGGGGGCTCGGGGGCCTCTTCCTGGGCCAGACGGCGCTCGCCGTCGCGGAGCGGGCGGAGGTCGACTTCATCCCGGTCGCGAAGGCGCTGCTCGAGGCCGAGCGCGGCAAGAAGATCGCGGTGCGCGGCGGGTTCGTCGACGGCGAGTTGCTCGACCGCGACGGGGTCGACGCGCTGGCCAAGAGCCCGGACAAGCCGACGCTGCGCGGCATGGTGCTCGGCGCCATCCAGGGCCCCGGCCGGGGGATCGCGGCGAGCATGCAGGCGGTCCTCGCCGGGCTCGCGCGCTGCCTCCGGCAGCGCGCCGAACAGGGCGGGGAGGGCGGCACGGCCGCCTGATTTCAACCACACAACCAACACTTCCAGACGGAGGGATCGATGTCCGACGAAACAAGCAGCTCGACGGTGGCGCTCGACGCCGACCTCGAGGCCATCTTCACGAAGCTGGACGGCCTCACGCTGGGCCAGGCGGCCAAATTGGTCAAGGCGCTCGAGTCGCGCTGGGGCGTCAGCGCCGCCGCACCCGCGGCGGTTGTTGCCGCGGCCCCGTCCGGCGGCGCCGCCGCCGAGGTGAAGGAGGAGAAGACCTCCTTCGATGTGATCCTCAAGTCGGCGGGCGACAAGAAGATCGCGGTGATCAAGGCCGTCCGCCAGATCACCGCGCTCGGCCTCAAGGAGGCGAAGGACCTCGTGGATGGCGCCCCGAGCAAGGTGAAGGAGGGGGTGGCCAAGGAGGAGGCGGAAAAGATGAAGAAGGAACTCGAGGAGGCGGGGGCGGTCGTCGAGCTCGCCTGATGCACGCCGCCACCCCCCGGGCCCCCCTGGAATCGGGTCTCCTACCCGCTGCACCTGCCGCCGCGAAGATGGCCCCCCCGGCCGAGAAACGCGACGGGTCGCCTGCGGTCTGCCGCGACCGCACGGATCCCGCGAGGCGCCGCGCCTCGGGGACCGCCCCTCGTTGGCCGCACCGCAACGCCGAGAGGATCCGAGCGATCTGAAGAACGGGAGACAGCATGGAAGTACTGAAGTTCGGACGCACCGAGGGCGAAGTCGCCCTCCCCGACCTCGTGGAACTCCAGACCTCCTCGTATGTGGAGTTCCTGCAGGCCGACGCTCCGTTCACGGAGCGGGAGGAGAAGGGGCTCGAGGGGATCATCCGCGAGGTGTTCCCGATCCAGTCCTACGACGGGACGATGTCGCTCGACTACCTCGGGTACGAACTCGGGGCGCCGCGCTACACCCCCGACGAGTGCAGCCGGCTCCGGCTCACCTACGGTTCGCCCTTCAAGATCCGAGTGCGTCTCAACAAGGCCGAGCCGGTCGAGGAGGAGGTCTATCTCGGCGAGCTGCCGATCATGCTCGGCGGCGGCGAGTTCATCATCAACGGCACCGAGCGGGTCATCGTGACGCAGCTTCACCGGTCGCCGGGGGTGGATTTCAGCGTCGAGACGCACACGTCGGACAAGAAGCTGCACAGCTGCTGGATCATCCCCGAGCGCGGTTCGTGGATCGAGCTCAACGTCTCGAAGAAGGACGCGCTGCAAGTGCGCATCGACCAGTCGGGCAAGTTCGCGGCGACGATGCTGCTGCGGGCGCTGAGCGAGGACTACTCGACGAACGCGGCCATCATCCGCCTCTTCCACGAGACCTCCCGGGTCAAGCGCGGCACGCGCGGGTTCCTGCAGAAGATCACCGGACGCATCGTCGTGGAGGACGTCGTCGACGAGGCGACCGGCGAGATCCTCGTGCCCGCCGGGGACGCGATCTCGGAGCACCACGCCGAGATCATCCAGAAGAGCAAGATCAAGGAGGTCGAGGTCATCGAGTCGCTCGAGGACGGCCTCATCCTGAACACCCTCGCCGAGGATGCGACGACGAGCCATGAGGACGCGCTCTTGCGCCTCTACTCGCGGCTCCGCCCCGGCAATCCGCCGCAGCCGGACAAGGCGCGGGACCTCTTCAAGGAGAAGTTCTACGATCCCAACCGCTACCGCCTCGGGCGGGTCGGGCGATTCCGGCTCAACCGCAAGTTCGGAAAGAAGACGGACGAGAACGTGCAGATCCTGATGCGCGACGACCTCGTCGACGCGATCGCCTACATCCTGGGACTGCGCAACGGCAAGGGCGAGATCGATGACATCGACCACCTCGGCAACCGCCGGATCCGCGCGATCGCCGAACTGGCCGGCGACGAGATCCGCAAGGGCTTCCTGAAGCTGCGGCGGACGGCCCAAGAGCGGATGAACATCGAGAACCGCGAGACGATCACGCCGCGCTCGATCATCAACAGCAAGACGATCTCGTCCGCGATCGACTACTTCTTCGGCCGCGGGGAGCTCTCGCAGGTGGTGGACCAGACCAACCCGCTGAGCCAGCTTACGCACGAGCGGCGCCTGAGCGCGCTCGGGCCGGGGGGTCTCAACCGCAAGCGCGCCGGATTCGAGGTGCGCGACGTCCACATCAGCCACTACGGGCGCATCTGCCCGATCGAGACGCCGGAAGGCACCAACATCGGCCTCATCTCCTCCCTCGGCATCTACGCGAAGGCGGACCCGTACGGCTTCCTCGTGACCCCCTACCGCGTCGTCGAGAACGGCCGCCTCTCCGGCGCGATCCGCTACCTGCGGGCGGACGAGGAGCGCGACCGCATCCTCGCGCCCGCCGACACGCCGGTGGACGGCTCCGGGCGCATCACGACCGATACCGTGCTGGCGCGCCGCAACGACGATTTCCTGCTCGTGCCGGCGAAGACCGTCGAGTACCTCGATGTCAGCCCGAAGCAGCTCGTCGGGGTGAGCGCCGCGCTGATCCCGTTCCTCGAGCACGACGACGCCAACCGCGCGCTGATGGGGAGCAACATGCAGCGCCAGGCGGTGCCGCTCATCAAGACCGAGCCGCCGCTGGTGGCCACGGGGATGGAGCGGGCCGTCGCGCGCAACTCGGGCATGGTGCCTCGCAGCGAACACGCGGGCACCGTGATCAAGGCGACCTCGACCGAAATCGTCGTCCGGGACGGGAGCGAGGAGTCGGTCTACGCGCTGCGGAAGTTCGTCGGCCTCAACGAGCGGACTTGCCTGAACCAGAAGCCGCTCGTGCGCGCCGGCGACAAGGTCGAGAAGGGGCAGATTCTCGCCGACAGCGCCGGGACCCATTCCGGGGAGCTCGCGCTCGGGAAGAACATCCTCGTCGCCTTCATGCCGTTCGACGGCTACAACTTCGAGGACGCGATCCTGATCTCGGAGGAGTTGCTGCGCGAGGACACCTACACCTCGGTGCACGTCGAGGAGTTCGAGATCGAGATCCGCGAGACGAAACTCGGTCGCGAGGAGTTCACCAACGACATCCCGAACGTGTCGGAACGCGCGCTGCGCAACCTCGACGAGGAGGGCATCGTGCGCGTCGGGACCTTCGTGCGTCCGGGGGACATCCTGGTCGGCAAGGTCTCCCCGAAGAGCAAGAGCGAACTCTCGCCGGAGGAGAAGCTGCTTCACGCGATCTTCGGCCGCGCCGGCGAGGACGTCAAGAACGACTCCCTCGACGTGCCGAGCGGCGTCGAGGGCATCGTGATCGATGCGCAGAACTTCAGCCGCAAGGTGAACCTCACCGAAGAGGAGCGGCAGCGGAACCTGCAGGAGATCAAGCGCCTGGAGAAGGAGTTCCTGACGAGGTACCAGGAGGTGCTCGAGGAGTGCATCCGGCAGATGGAGGCCGGTGCCGAGAAGCCGCCGAAGGACCCCGAGACGAAGAAGCCCTTCTCCGTGGGGGCGGTCCTCAGCGCGACCGAGTTCAAGAAGATCCGCGACCGGCTTCGGGGGGAGGTGGTCCAGGAGGAGAAGAGCCGCGCGCGGGAGAAGCGGCTGAAGACGCTGAAGGACGCCTTCCATCGCATCGACGTCCACGAGGCGGAGAAGAACAAGCGCGTGAACCGCCTCAGCCGCGGCGACGAGCTCCCCACCGGCGTGCTGGAGATGGTGAAGGTCTATGTCGCGACCAAGCGCAAGATCTCGGTCGGGGACAAGATCGCCGGGCGGCATGGCAACAAGGGCGTGATCAGCCGCATCCTCCAGGTCGAGGACATGCCGTTCCTCGAGGACGGGACCCCGGTCCAGATGGTCCTCAATCCGCTGGGCGTGCCCAGCCGCATGAACGTCGGGCAGATCCTCGAGACGCACCTGGGGCTCGCGGCGCGCGCCCTCGGCTACCAGATCGTGACGCCGGTCTTCGACGGATGCCAGGAGTCGGACGTCGAGGCGCTCCTCGAACGGGCGAACCTGCCGAAGGACGGCAAGTCGGTCCTCTACGACGGCCGCTCCGGGGAGCCCTTCGAGCAGAAGGTGACCGTGGGGTACATGTACATGCTCAAGCTGCATCACCTCGTCGATGACAAGGTGCATGCGCGCGCGACGGGACCCTATTCGCTGATCACGCAGCAACCCCTGGGCGGGAAGGCGCGCTTCGGCGGGCAGCGGTTCGGCGAGATGGAGGTGTGGGCGCTCGAGGCCTACGGCGCGGCGAACATCCTGCAGGAACTGCTGACCGTCAAGTCGGACGACGTCGACGGCCGGATGAAGATCTACGAGGCGATGGTGAAGGGCGAGAACATCCTCGAGGCCGGAACGCCGGTCTCCTTCGAGGTCCTGACCAACGAGATCAAGGGGCTGGCCCTGAATCTCGAGCTGGTCAAGCAGGCGTTCTAGGGGGGGACCGATGGTCGACACGCTTTACAACCGCATCAATGACTACAGCGCCGTCAAGATCCGCCTCGCCTCTCCCGAGGACATCCGCTCCTGGTCCTATGGCGAGGTCAAGAAGCCGGAGACGATCAACTACCGCACCTACCGCTCCGAGAAGGACGGTCTCTTCTGCGAACGCATCTTCGGCCCCGAGCGGGACTGGGAGTGCGCCTGCGGGAAGTACAAGGGGATCAAGCACAAGGGGATCATCTGCGACCGCTGCGGCGTCAAGGTCACGCATTCCCGCGTACGCCGCAAGCGCATGGGGCACATCGCCTTGGCGGCCCCCGTCGTCCACATCTGGTTCTTCAAGGCGATGCCCTCGCGCCTGGGCACGCTGCTCGGCATGAAGACGAACGCGCTCGAGCGGGTCGTCTACTTCCAGGACTACGTGGTCACGGAGATCGGGGACACGCCGCTGAAGCAGTTCCAGCTCCTCACCGAGGAGCAGTACCGCGAGTGCCGCCTGAAATATGGCGACAGCTTCAAGGCCAGCATGGGCGCCGAGGCGATCCGCGATCTGCTGCGCACCCTGAATCTCGACGAGATCTCCGAGGAGTTGAAGCAGGAGCTGACGACGACGAAGTCCCGGCAGCGGCAGAAGGACATCATCAAGCGCCTGAAGCTCGTGGACGCGCTCCGCGAGTCGGACAACAAGGCGGAGTGGCTCGTGCTGGATGTCATTCCGGTGATCCCGCCGGACCTCCGCCCCCTCGTGCTGCTCGAGAGCGGGAATTTCGCGACCTCGGACCTGAACGACCTCTACCGGCGCCTGATCAACCGGAACAACCGTTTGAAGAAGCTGCTCGACCTGAACGCCCCGGAGGTCATCATCCGGAACGAGAAGCGCATGCTGCAGCAGTCCGTCGACGCGCTCTTCGACAACAACCGCTGCCTGCGCGCCGTGCTCGGCTCCTCGAACCGTCCGCTCAAGTCCCTCACGGACATGATCAAGGGCAAGCAGGGCCGGTTCCGCGAGAACCTGCTCGGCAAGCGCGTCGACTACAGCGCGCGCTCCGTGATCGTCGTCGGGCCCGACCTGAAGCTGCACCAGTGCGGACTCCCGAAGAAGATCGCGCTGGAGCTCTACCAGCCCTTCATCATCCGCCGCCTCAAGGAGATGGGGCTCGCGGACACGATCAAGAGCGCCAAGAAGATGCTGGAGCGCCGGGACGAGGAGGTCTGGGACATCCTCGAGGAGGTGATCCAGAACCACCCGGTCCTGCTGAACCGCGCCCCGACGCTGCACCGCGTCGGCATCCAGGCGTTCCAGCCCGTGCTCGTGGAGGGGAACGCGATCAAGATCCACCCGCTGGTCTGCACCGGATTCAACGCCGACTTCGACGGTGACCAGATGGCGGTCCACCTGCCCCTCTCCTACGAGGCGCAGATCGAGGCCTCCACGCTGATGCTCTCGCCGAACAACATCTTCTCGCCCGCCCACGGCAAGCCGATCATCGCGCCGAGCCAGGACATCGTCCTCGGCCTCGGCTACCTGACGGCATCCCACGACCTGCAGGAGGGGAACCCGATCACGGTCAGCAGCGTGAACGAGGCTTTCCTCGCCTATGGGACCGGTCGCCTGCGGACCCACAGCCGCCTCCGCCTGCGGCTGGCGCCGGGTCGGGCGATGAAGACCAGTTCGAAGGAGGATGCCGCGACGCCGACGGGGGTGGTCGAGTCGACGATGGGCCGACTCGTGTTCAACGACATCCTTCCGGGGGGGATGCCCTTCTACAACTACGCGCTGACGAAGAAGGGGATCCAGGACGTCATCTCGGACTGCCACAAGATCCTCGGCCGCGAAGCGACGATCCGCCTGCTCGACGACATCAAGGACCTCGGATTCAAGTCCGCCACGCGGGCCGGCGTGTCGTTCGCGAAGGACGACATGCGGACGCCCGCCGCGAAGGACCGGATCATGCGGGCCACCCAGGAGGAGGTGGATGGCATCGAGCGCAACTACCGGCACGGCGTGATCACCGAGGGCGAGCGGTACAACCAGATCATCGACTGCTGGACCGCGGCGCGGGAGCAGATCGGGCAGGAGATGATGAGCGAGCTGAAGGCCGATGTCCGCGACGGCAAGCCCTATCTGAACCCGATCTACCTGATGGCCGACACGGGGGCCCGCGGCTCGGTCGAGCAGATCCGCCAGTTGGCCGGCATGCGCGGTCTGATGGCGAAGCCTTCGGGCAAGATCATCGAGACCCCGATCAAGGCGAACTTCCGCGAGGGCCTCAAGGTGCTCGAGTACTTCTCGAGCACGCACGGCGCGCGCAAGGGCCTCGCCGACACGGCGCTCAAGACCGCGGACTCGGGCTACCTGACCCGGAAGCTCGCGGACGTGGCCCAGAACGTCGTCATCACGATGCAGGACTGCGGCACGCTGAACGGGATCTCGAAGGGGACGGTCTACAAGGGCGACAAGGTCGAGGTCTCCCTCGCCCAGAACATCACCGGCCGGATCGCGCGCGATCGCATCGTGGACGTCATCACCGAATCGGTCGTGATCGAGGAGAACGAGGTCATCACCGCGGAAGTGGCGCGCGCCATCGAAGCGATGGGCTACGAGAAGATCCGCGTGCGCAGTCCTTTGACGTGCGAATCCCCGCTGGGCATCTGCGCCCGGTGCTACGGCATGGATCTGTCGCGCGGCAAGCTCGTGGAGCGGGGCCTCGCGGTGGGGATCATCGCCGCGCAGTCGATCGGGGAGCCGGGCACGCAGCTCACGATGCGCACGTTCCACATCGGCGGCACCGCGCACAAGACCGTCGAGGAAGCCGAGTACCGCACGCGCTACAAGGGCATCGTGCGCTTCGACAACCTGAAGGCGGTCCGGAACGAAAAGGCCGAGAACGTCGTCCTGAACCGGAATGGCGAGATCGTCGTCGAGGACGACCAGGGGCGCGAGGTCGATCGCCACCTCGTGCCGGCGGGCGCGCTCATCCTCGTCACGGAGGGGCAGGAGATCAAGGAGAAGCAGGTCCTCTGCCGCTGGGACCCGCACCACGTCCCGATCCTCTGCGAGCGCGAGGGCATCGTTCGCTACGACGAGATCGTCGAGGGCAAGACGATGCGCGAGGAGAAGGACGAGGCGAGCGGGGTGCGCCGCAAGCAGATCATCGAGCACAAGGGGGATCTGCATCCGCAGGTGGTGATCGTCGATGCCGACGGCCACCCGCTGGCGCTCTACCCGATCCCCGAGCGCGCCTACCTCGAGGTGGAGAACGGGAAGAAGATCAAGGCGGGCACGCTGATCGCGAAGACGCCGCGCGAGATCACCGGCACGCAGGACATCACCGGGGGCCTGCCGCGGGTCACGGAGCTCTTCGAGGCGCGCAAGCCGAAGGAGCCCGCCGTCATGTCGGAGATCGACGGCGTCGTCGAACTCGGCGAGAAGAAGCGCGGCAAGCGGATCCTTCGCGTCCGAAGCGAGCAGGGGATCGAGAAGGAGCACTTGATCCCGCAGGGCAAGCACCTGCTCGTGCACAACGGCGACCGCGTGCGGGCGGGGGAAGCGCTGACGGAGGGCCCCCTCGTCCCCCACGACATCCTGCGCATCACCGGCGAGGAGAACGTGCAGAACTACCTCCAGCGGGAGGTGCAGAACGTCTACCGGTCGCAGAATGTCGGGATCGACGACAAGCACATCGAGATCATCGTGGGCCAGATGATGCGCAAGGTCAGGATCGAGGATCCGGGCGACACGCAGTTCCTGCCCGGATCGGTCGCGGACAAGCACCGCTTCCGCGAGGCGAACAAGGCGGTCATCGAGGAGAACGGGCGCCCCGCGCGGGCGACGCCGCTGCTGCTGGGCATCACGAAGGCGTCGCTGCAGAGCGATTCCTTCATCTCGGCCGCCTCGTTCCAGGAGACGACGAAGGTCCTGACCGAGGCGGCGCTCGCCGGGCGCACGGACAGCCTGCTCGGCCTCAAGGAAAACGTGATCCTGGGACATCTGATCCCGGCGGGGACCGGATTCCGCTGGTACGCGGGCGCCCGCCTCAAGCGCACGCTGACGATCGAGGAGGGCATGACCGAGTTCGAGGCGCCGATCGGCGCCCGGCCGCAGACGGGGCCGGCGGCCTGACCGCAGGGAAGGAGCCCCCGCCCCGCCCGGTTCTTGGCCCGCCGGGGAGGGCGGGGGTATATTGCTCAAGACGCATGCCGACGATCAATCAACTCATCCGACACGGCCGCGGTACCCGGATCTACCGGAGCAAGTCTCCGGCGCTCGAACGGTGCCCGGCCAAGCGCGGCGTCTGCCTCCAGGTCAAGACGATGACCCCCAAGAAGCCGAATTCGGCTCTGCGCAAGATCGCGCGTGTGCGCCTGTCGAACGGCAAGGAGGTCACGGCCTACATCCCGGGGGAGGGGCACAACCTCCAGGAGCACAGCATCGTGCTGGTGCGCGGGGGACGCGTGCGCGACCTGCCGGGCGTCCGCTACCACATCATCCGGGGCACGCTGGACACGGCCGGCGTCGAGGACCGCAAGCAGGGTCGCTCGAAGTACGGAGCGAAGAGGCCCAAGTAATGCCGCGCAAGTACCAGAGCACCGAACACCTGCTGAAGGGCGATCCGCGCTTCAACAACAAGCTGGTCGCGAAATTCATCAACTCCGTCATGCTGGCGGGGAAGAAGTCCACCGCGCAGCGCCTCGTCTACAGCGCGTTCGACATCGTGGCCGAGCGGCTGAAGGACAAGGATCCCGTCGAGGTCTTCTCGCAGGCGGTCAGCAACGTGCGGCCGCTCATCCAGGTGAAGAGCAAGCGCGTCGGCGGCGCCACCTACCAGGTCCCGACCGAGGTGAGCCGGAAACGCGCCCACATGCTGGCGATCCGCTGGATCCTGGAGGCGGCGCGGGGGAAGAAGGGTCGCCCCGTGTCGCGGTCGCTGGCGGACGAGCTGATCGCCGCCTACAACGGCGAGGGCGGCGCGATGACGACCCGCGAGAACGTCCACAAGATGGCGGAGGCCAACAAGGCCTTCAGCCACTTCGCGTGGTAGGCGACCAGACGCGCCACGGTCGCGCGCGGCACCGGGCGGGTTAGGGGGCCGTCCGTGTCCGATCTTCATCACGTCCGAAACCTCGGGATCATCGCCCACATCGACGCCGGCAAGACCACCGTCACCGAGCGCATCCTCTTCTACACCGGAAAGGAGCATCGGATCGGCGAGGTCCACGAGGGCGCCGCGAAGATGGACTGGATGCTCGAGGAGCAGCAGCGCGGGATCACGATCACCGCCGCCGCGACGGTCATCTTCTGGCGGGAACACCGCATCAATCTCATCGACACGCCGGGCCACGTCGATTTCACGGCGGAGGTCGAGCGCAGCCTGCGCGTGCTGGACGGCGCGGTGGTCGTCTTCGACGGCGTGCACGGCGTCGAAGCGCAGAGCGAGACGGTCTGGCGGCAGGCGGAGCGCTACCGCGTTCCGCGCCTCTGCTTCATCAACAAGCTCGATCGCGCCGGCGCATCCTTCGACCGCTCGCTCGCCTCCATCCAGCGGCGGCTCGCGAAACGGACGCTGGTCCTGCAGATCCCCATCGGAAGCGAACGGGGATTCCGGGGGGTCGTCGATCTCGTAGCGCGGAAGGCCTTCCTGTGGGAGGACGAGTCCGATCCGCACCGGGTCACGGAGGGGGAGATCCCTGACGACCTCCGCGAACTTGCCGACCTCCAGCGCGAGGAGCTGGTCGATGCGGTCGCCGACCTCGACGACGGCGTGGCGGAACGCTACCTCGCCGAAGAGGAGGTGCCGGCAGAGGAGCTGCGCGCGGCGATCCGCCGCCTCACGATCTCGAACCGCGCCACGCCGGTCCTTTGCGGGGCCGCGCTTCGGAACAAGGGCATCCAGCCGCTGCTCGATGCGGTGGTGGAGTACCTCCCTTCGCCGCTCGAGGCCGAGACTCCGCACGGCACGCACCCCGAGACGGGCAAGGCCGAGACGCGCCCGTGCGACTCCGGCGCGCCGCTCAGCGCACTCGTCTTCAAGGGCTTCTCCGACCGGCACGGCGAACTCGTCTACCTGAGGATCTACAGCGGCACGCTCGCCGAGGGCGGACACGTCTACAACCCCCGCGTCCGGAAGGGCGAGCGCATCCAGCAGGTCTTCCGCATGCATGCGAGCGAACGCGAACGCGTCAAGGAGGCGCAGGCCGGCGACATCGTCGCGACGGTCGGCCTCAAGTACGCGGTCACGGGGGATACCCTCTGCGCGAAGGGCGACCCGATCCTCTACGAGCCGGCCCGCTTCCCGGAGACGGTCCTGTCGATGGCGATCGAACCGAAGAGCAGCGCCGAGCGCGCGCGCCTCACCGAGGTGCTCGAACGGCTGAAGCGCGACGACCCCACCTTCGACGTCCACGAGGATCCCGAGACGGGCCAGACGATCATCAGCGGCATGGGGGAGTTGCATCTCGAAGTGCTGAAGAACCGCATGTTGCGCGACTTCCAGGTGGACGCCAACGTCGGCGAGCCGCGCGTATCGTTCCGGCAGACGATCCGGGGGCCGGGGAGCGGGGAGGGCCTCTTCGACCAGGAGACCGCGAACAAGCGCCAGTTCGGCCGCGTGCGCATCTCGCTCGCGCCGGCGGCGAAGCCCGAGGCCGTGGAGGTGCGCATCGAGCCCGCGGTGGCGCTGCGGATCCCGAAGGTCTTCCATGCGGCGATCGAGCGGGCGCTGATCGACGAGGCGAGAGGGGGCGCGGGGGAGGGCTACCCCTTCATCGGGATCTCCATCCTCGTACAGGGCGGCGAGGCGAGCGAGACCGATTCGACGGAGCTCGCGTTCGAGGTCGCCGCGGCCCGGGCGCTGCAGCAGGGCGTGACGGCCAGCGGTCGACTCCTCCTCGAGCCTCTGATGCGCGTCGAGATCCGCACGCCGAACGAGTACGTCGGCGAGGTCCTCGGAGACCTGAACCGGCGTCGCGCGACGATCCTCGGCACCACGCCGGAGGACGCGCAGAGCACGCTGCTCGTCGCGACCGTCCCGCTGCGGGAGATGTTCGGCTACGTCGGTACGCTCCGGAGCCTCAGCCAGGGGCGCGCCTCCCACGCGATGGAGCCGACCGGCTATCAGGAAGTGCCGCCCGACCTGATGTCCAAGCTGCTCTTCTGATCGGCCCGCCCTCCCCCCCGAGGCCCCCCCGCCCATTTCTTGCCCTGACGGCAGGGCGTGTAGACTGACGGGCTCGCCGGGGTTTCTCCCGGAGTGCCAGCGAGTCCCCTCGGAGGGGGCGTTGAGCGGCGAGTCGGCCCCCGCGCGGTTGCGCGGCCGGGTCGCGCCCTCTACGTCGTCGTCCCGGGTTCGTTGACACCCGGTAGGGCCACCGGTAGCATCGAAGGCTTCGCCCTAGGCGTGGGCGAAACGAAACCCAGGTCGACGAAGACGAACGTGACTCTCCGCCGGACCTCGAGTCCGGGAGAGGCAAGGCGGGCGAATGGACGAGATCAGGATCCGGATGGAGGCCTACGACCACGAGTCGCTGGACACCTCCGCCATGGAGATCGTGGACACGGCGAAGCGCACCGGCGCCCGCGTCGCGGGACCGGTCCCCCTGCCCACGCGCATCGAGCGCTACACCGTCCTCCGCTCTCCGCACATCGACAAGAAGTCGCGGGAGCAGTTCGAGATCCGTACGCACAAGCGGATCATCTACATCACCGAACCCACCCCGAAGACCGTCGATGCGCTCAGCAAGCTGAACATGCCGGCCGGCGTGGACATCCGGATCAAGGTCTGACGATGAGTGTCGCCGTTCCCCGCCTCGACTCCTCGGGAAAGATCGCCGACCGCGCGGTCGACCTCGCGGCCTTCCGGCGCCGGGGGCGCAAGGTGCTGCTGCACGAGGTCGTCGTGATGGCCGAGGCCAGGCGCCGCGTGGGAACGCACTCCGCGCGCAGTCGCGGCGAGGTCCAGGGCTCGACGAAGAAGATGTACCGGCAGAAGGGCACCGGCAACGCGCGCCACGGCAATTTCAAGGCGCCGCAGCTTCGCGGGGGCGGCATGGCCTTCGCGAAGAAGCCGCGCGACTACGGCTATGCGCTCCCGAAGAAGGCGCGCCGCGCGGCGCTCGAGGCCGCCATCCGCGGCAAGCTCGAGGACGGGGAGGTGCGCCTCGTTTCCGAGTTCGGGATCGAGAGGCCGAAGACGAAGGAGTTCGTCGCGCTCCTGGGCCGGCTCGGCGTCGAAGGCTCGTTCCTCGTCGTGCCGGGCACGCACAGCGAGGCGGTCAGGCGCTCCTGCCGCAATCTGCGGGGGAGCGGCTATCAGGTCGTGGCGGACCTGAACGCGTACGAGGTGCTTCGCAAGAGGTTCCTGATCCTCGACGACACGGCGTTGAAGGCGCTGGAGGAGCGGTTCGGTCATGCCTAAGCACGTCGCGTCCGGCCCGGAGGTGCACTACCGGGTTATCCTGCGCCCGCGGGTGACGGAGAAGGGGCTCAAGGTCGTCGAACGCACCCGAGGGTATGCCTTCGAGGTCGCGCCGGGCGCCAACAAGGTCGAGATCCGCCGCGCGGTGGAGGCCCTCTTCAAGGTGAAGGTCGAGGCGGTCCGGACGATGAATGTCGTCGGGAAGCTGAAGCGCATGGGGCGCAGCTGCGGACGCCGGCCGGCGTGGAAGAAGGCGATCGTGACTCTCCGCGAGGGGCACACGATCGAGAACTTCTACTAGCCGGCGGAGGCGAAGGCGATGGGCCTCAAGAAATTCAATCCCACGAGCCCCGGGCGTCGCGCCGGCTCGGTGTCGGACTTCGCGGAGATCACGAAGACGACGCCGGAGCGGACGCTGCTCGAGCCGCTGCGGAAGACGGGCGGGCGGAACAACAGCGGCCGGATGACGCAGCGCCGCCGGGGCGGCGGTCACAAGCGGATGTACCGCGTGATCGACTTCCGGCGGGAGAAGGACGGCATCCCGGCCCGCGTCCACTCGATCGAGTACGATCCGAACCGGTCCTGCCGGATCGCGTTGCTGCACTACCGGGACGGAGAGAAGCGCTACATCCTCGCCCCGCAGGGGCTGAAGGTCGGCGCCCTGCTGATGAACGGCAAGGGCGCGGACCCGACCCCCGGCAACTGCAAGGAGCTGAAGAACATCCCGGTGGGGCTGCAGATCCACAACATCGAGCTCGTCCCCGGTCGGGGAGGCCAACTCGTGCGGGCGGCGGGCGGGACGGCGCAGCTTCAGGCGAAGGACGGGATGTGGGCGATCGTGCAGCTCCCCAGCGGTGCGGTCATGAAGATCCACGAGCGCTGCCGCGCGACGGTGGGGCAGCTCGGGAACATCGACAACAACCTCGTTTCCGTCGGCAAGGCGGGGCGGACGCGCTGGCGGGGGCGTCGCTCCAAGGTGCGGGGCAGCGCGATGAACCCCGTCTCGCATCCGATGGGCGGAGGCGAGGGGCGGCGCTCGGGAGGCCGGGACCCGATGAGCCACACCGGAGTGCTCGCCAAGGGCGGCAAGACGCGCAACAAGCGCAAGAACAGCAATCGTCGCATCCTGCGCCATCGCAAGCGGGGCAAGCACCAGCGCTAGGCAGAGGGAGACGGAGAACGGCATGAGTCGAAGCCTGAAGAAGGGTCCCTTCCTCGCGGACCACCTGCTCGAGAAGCTGGAGAAGCTGGGCGGCCGCAAGGAGCCGATCAAGACCTGGTCACGCGCGAGCACGATCGTGCCCGAGTTCATCGGTCACACGTTCCTCGTCCACAACGGCAACAAGTTCCTGAAGGTCTTCGTGACGGAGGACATGGTGGGCCACAAGCTGGGCGAGTTCGCCCCGACGCGAACCTTCCGCGGCCATACGAACAAGAAGGAAGCCGCCAAGGCGACGCCGGTATGAGCGACGCAGGCAAGACGTTTCATGCGGTCCACCGCTGGGCGCGAATCGCGCCGCGGAAGGCCCGCCTCGTCGCGGATGTCGTGCGGGGCCTCGCCGTGAACGATGCGATCGCCGTGCTGGACCAGAGCCCGAAGCGCGCCGCCCGACTGGTGCGGAAGGTCCTCCGCTCCGCGATGGCGAACGCCAGCCAGCACGTCGACGTCGATCTGAACGCGCTCGTCGTGCGGGAGTCCCGCGTGGACGCGGGGCCGCTCCTCGGCGGGCGTGCGCGCTGGCAGCCGCGCGCCCAGGGGCGTGCCTGCCCGATCCACAAGCGCACGAGCCACATCCACATCGGGCTCGGGGAGTCCTCCGACTCCGACGGCCGCAGAAAGCGCGGCAGCCCGGCCTCCGCGAAGCCGGAGCGTGCGGAGGCGGCCGGAGAGGCCGGGGAGTAGCCATGGGCCAGAAGACTCATCCCGTCGGGTTCCGAGTCGGGATCACCCGGCGTCACGATTCGCGCTGGTATGCGCACAAGAAGGAGTTCCCGCAACTCCTGCAGCAGGACTTCCGGATCCGGCAGTTCATCAAGGAGCAGTTCTACGGTGCGCAGATTCCGCGCATCGAGATCGACCGCACCCGCGAGCAGATCCGGATCCTCGTCCACTGCGCGAAACCCGGCGTGTTGATCGGCCGCAAGGGCGCGAAGGTGGAGCAGTTGCGCCAGGACCTCGCGAAGCTCGCCGGCAACAAGATCCAGCTCGACATCCTGGAGATCAGCAAGCCCGAGCTCGAGGGCCAGATCGTCGCGGAGCAGGTGGCCGACCAGTTGATGCGTCGCATGCCCTTCCGGCGCACGCTGAAGAAGATGCTGGAGCTCTGCCGGGAGCGGGGCGCGCTGGGCGTGAAGCTGCAAGTGAGCGGCCGGCTGGGCGGCGCCGAGATCGCGCGCACGGAGAAGCAGGGCTGGGGCCAGATCCCGCTGCAGACGCTGCGCGCGGATATCCGCTACGGCTACGCGATCGCGAAGACGACCTACGGGACGATCGGCTGCAAGGCGTGGATCTACCGCGGCCTCTTCGGCGACGTCAAGGACGACAGCGTGATGCGGAAGGAGCGACGCAATGTCCCTGATGCCTAAGCGCGTCACCTGGCGCAAGCAGCAGCGCGGCAACGTGCGCGGAAATGCGACGCGCGGCCACTACGTGGCCTACGGGGACTTCGGCGTGCAGGCGCTGCGCGCCGGATGGTTGACCGCCCAGCAGCTCGAGGCGGCGCGGGTGGCGGGCACGCGCGCGCTGGGGACGTCCGGCGGGCGCCTGTTCATCCGGGTCTTCCCGCACAAGCCGATCACGTCGATGCCGGAGGAGACGCGCATGGGCAAGGGCAAGGGCGACGTCGCCTACTGGGCCGCCGTCGTGAAGCCGGGGACCGTGATCTTCGAGGTGGGCGGTGCGCCGGAGGAGCTCGCGAAGAAGGCGTTGAACCGCATCGCGCACAAGCTCCCCGTTCGCGTGAAGCTGCTGCGCCGGAGGCACGCGGTATGAGGCGCACCAACTACCGCGAACGGGCGGACATCGAGCTCCGCGAGCAACTCGCGGACTTCCGCGAGCAGCTCTTCCAGGGCCGCTTCCGGTCGGGCCAGGACGAGGTCGAGGAGCGCGGCAAGTTCAAGAAACTGCGCCGCGAGGTCGCCCGCATCCTCACGCTGCTTCGCGAACGGCAGCTCGGGGTGCGTGGCCAGGCACCCGCCACCGGCGCGCGGGCGAAGGAGAAGTAGTCGTGCGGGTCCGCAACCGGAAGACGCTCATGGGCACGGTCCTGAGCGACAAGATGCAGAAGACCATCACGGTGCAGGTCGAGCGGCGCTACCAGCACCCGAAGTACGGCAAGTACGTGCTCCGGACGCGCCGGTATGCGGCGCACGACGAGAAGCGGGAGGCCCATGAGGGCGACCGCGTCGAGATCGCGGAGACGCGTCCGCTCTCGCGCACGAAGCGCTGGAGGTTGGTGCGGGTCCTGGAGCGGGCGCCCAGCCGCGAGGGGAGTGCTTCGTGATCCAGATGCAGACCTACCTCGAGGTCGCGGACAACACCGGGGCCAAGAGCGTCATGTGCATCCGCGTGCTGGGCGGCACGCGCCGGCGCTACGCGCGCATCGGCGACATCATCGTCGCCTCGGTGAAGAAGGCGCTGCCGACGAGCGAGGTCAAGCAGGGCACCGTCGTGCGCGGGGTCGTGGTGCGCCAGAAGGCGAACCTGCGCCGGGACGACGGCTCCTACGTGCGCTTCGATACCAACGCCCTCGTGATCGTGGACGAGGAGGGGAACCCGAAGGGGACGCGCATCTTCGGCGCCGTGGCGCGCGAATTGCGGCAGAAGAACTTCATGAAGATCGTCTCGCTGGCGCCGGAGGTCGTGTGATGGCGCGCATCCGCAGGAACGACATGGTCGAAGTGATCGCCGGGAACGACCGCGGCAAGCGCGGGCGCGTGTTGCGGCTGCTTGTGCACAAGGACCGCCTCGTCGTCGAAGGGATCAACCTGCGCTGGAAGCACATGCGCAAGAGCCAGCAGATGCCGCAGGGCGGCCGGGTGCGCCGGGAAGCCCCGATCCACCGGAGCAACGTGATGCTCTACGACGAAGCCGCGGGAGGGCGGACGCGCGTCGCATTCCGGACGGAGGCGGGCCGGAAGGTGCGCATCGGGCGGAAGAGCGGCGCCGAGATCGGTGCCGCCCCCGAGCCCCCGAAGAAGCCTGCCAAGCCCGGGAAGGGCAAGGCCGCCGAGACGGCCGCTCCCGCCCCGAAGCGACCGGCGAAGCCCGCAGCGCCCCGCAAGGCGAAGGGCGGGAAGGAGTAGCCGATGACGCGACTGCTCGAGCGCTACCGCGCGGAGATCCGACCCAAGCTGATGAAGGAGTTCGGCTACGGCAATCCACACGCCTTCCCGCGTTTGACGAAGATCACCGTGAACATGGGCATTGGCAAGGCCCGCGAGAATCCGAAGCATCTCGAGGAGGCCGTCCGCGACCTCGCGACGATCACCGGGCAGAAGCCGATCGTCACGCGCTCGCGGAAGTCGATCGCGGCGTTCCACCTGCGGGAGGGGTATCCCGTGGGGTGCTGCGTCACGCTCCGCGGACGCCGGATGTACGAGTTCCTCGACCGGTTGATCTCCGTCACGATCCCCCGCATTCGCGACTTCCGCGGACTGCCGGAGCGTTTCGACGGCGGCGGCAACTACTCGCTCGGGCTCCAGGACCAGGTGGTCTTCCCGGAGGTCGATGCGGACAAGGTCGAGCATGTGCAGGGCATGAACATCACCGTGCGGATCAGCGGCGGCCGCGACGACGTGAGCCGGCGGCTTCTCGACGAGTTCGGGATGCCGTTCCGCCGGCAGGAAGAGAAGGAAGGACGCTAGGTACGTGGCAAAGAAGAGCTGGATCGCGAAGGTCTCCCGCACCCCCAAGTACAAGACGCGGGCCTATACGCGCTGCAATCTGTGCGGCCGTTCGCGCGCCTATTACCGGCGCTTCGGACTCTGCCGCATCTGTTTCCGGAACCTCGCGCTTCAGGGGCTCATTCCCGGCGTGACGAAGGCAAGCTGGTAGGGGTACGCGATGACGATGACGGACCCGATCGCCGACCTGTTCACGCGCGTGCGCAACGCCGGGGATGCCGGGCGGAAGACCGTGGACATGCCGCACAGCGCCCTGAAGGAGGCCATCCTGCAGCTCCTCGTGCGCGAGGGATTCCTGACGGAGGCGCGTACCACCGAGGTCGAGGGGCGCAGGCGCCTTCGCGCCTACCTGAAACTCGACCAGGACGGGCGCACCGTCATCAGCCGCATCGAGCGGATGAGCAAGCCGGGTCGGCGCGTCTACCTTACCAATCGCGAGGTGCCTCGCGTGCTGCGGGGCCTCGGCGTCGGAATCTACAGCACGAATCGGGGCGTGCTCTCCGACCGCGAGTGCCGCGAGGGCCGCATCGGCGGCGAGTATCTGGGGAGGGTCTGGTAGCCATGTCACGGCTCGGCAAGCAGGCCATCGCGATCCCGCCCGGGGTCGAGGTCAAGATCGACGCCGTCTCGATCAGCGTGAAGGGCAAGCTCGGGACGATGGTCGAACGGTTCCCACCGGGCATCTCGGCCCGCGTAGAGGGCAAGATGATCCACGTCGGCCGGTCCGGCGACGACAAGAGGGCGAAGGCGCTGCACGGCCTGACGCGCGCGCTGGTCCAGAACCATGTCACCGGCGTCTCCGAGGGGTATCGCATCGACCTCGAGATCGTCGGGGTCTCCTACCAGGCGACCGCCTCTCCGAAGGCGCTCAAGCTGAAGGTCGGCTACGCGAACGAGGTCGAGGTGCCGATCCCGGCCGGCGTCAAGGTCGAGGTCCCGAATCCGACCTACGTGACCGTGTTCGGCGCCGACAAGCAGAAGGTGGGGCAGTTCGCCGCCCAGGTGCGCTCCTGGCGCAAGCCGGAGCCTTACAAGGGCAAGGGCATCCGCTACCGCGGCGAACACATCGTCCGCAAGAGCGGCAAGTCCTTTGTGGGGAGCGAGTAGGCGACCATGAACCGCGAGAAGAGGATCCACGCGACGCGCGAACGCCGCAAGCACCGCGTTCGCAATCGGGTGCGGGGGGGCGCGGACCGGCCGCGCTTGACCGTGTTCCGAAGCCACCGGCACATCTATGCCCAGCTCATCGACGACGATCAGGGACGTACGCTGTGCGCCTCCTCGAGCCGGGTCGTCTGCGGGGCGTACGGCGGCACCGCCGCGCACGCGAAACTGGTCGGGGCCGATCTCGCGGAGAAGGCTCTCGGCCTCGACATCAAGCGGATCTGCTTCGACCGCGGTCCCTACAAGTTCCACGGCCGAATCCGCGCGCTCGCGGAAGCCGCGCGCGAGAAAGGGCTGGTGTTCTAGATGGCGCGCCACGAGTTCCGCGATCTGGTGAGCCCGGAGGGGCTGACGCTGACCGAAACGGTGGTGAAGATCAACCGGTGCGCGGCCGTCGTCAAGGGCGGCCGCCGGTTCTCCTTCAGCGCGCTGGTCACGGTCGGGGACCAGGCCGGCGTCGTCGGCTTCGGCTTCGGCAAGGCGAAGCAGGTGCCCAACGCGGTCGAGAAGAGCGTCAAGGATGCCCGCAAACGGCTCGTGCGCATCCCGATGGTCGGCACATCGGTTCCCCACGAAGTGATGGGCAAGTTCAGCGCGAGCCGCGTCGTGCTGATCCCGGCCGCGCCGGGGACCGGAGTCATCGCCGGCAGCGCGGTCCGCGCCGTGCTCGAGGCCGCCGGCATCCGCGACATCCTGACCAAGGCCTATGGGTCGAGCAATCCTGTCAATCTCGTCAAGGCGACTTTCGACGGCCTCGCGCAACTGCGTACGCGGCGCCAGACGGAGAAGCTGAGGGGGGTCAAGATCCGATGAACCTCGCGGACGTCCGCAAGGCGCACATTCCGCGGAAGAAGCGCAAGCGCGTGGGCCGGGGGGTCGGCTCCGGGCAGGGCGAGACCTCGGGCCGCGGAACGAAGGGGCAACAGGCGCGCAGTGGCGGCTCGTTGCGCCCCGGCTTCGAGGGCGGCCAGATGCCGCTCTATCGGCGGCTTCCGAAGCGCGGTTTCAACAATGCGATCTTCCGTACGGTCTATGCGATCGTCAACCTCGGTCAGATCGATGCCGCATTCGAGTCCGGCGCCTCGGTGGACGCCGCGGCCATCCGGAAGGCACACCTCGTCAACGCGCGGACCGGGCCGATCAAGGTGCTCGGGGGCGGCGAGCTGACGAAGCGCTTGACGATCACGGCGGACCGCTTCAGCGGGTCCGCGAAGAGGAAGATCGAGGCCGCCGGCGGCTCGGCGATCACGGCGTGATGCTGCGGCACATCGCGAACCTCTTCCGGATTCCCGAGCTGCGGCAGCGGATCCTGTTGACGTTCGCCTTCCTGGTGGTCTACCGGGTCGGATGGAACATCCCGCTTCCCGGCATCGATCCCGAGAAGGTGGCGAAGCTGGTCGACCAGCAGGATCCGAACGCGCTGGTCAACTTCCTCAACATCATCAGCGGCGGCGGGCTGGAGCACGCATCCCTCTTCAGCTTGGGGATCATGCCGTACATCAGCGCGAGCATCATCTTCTCTCTGCTGGTGAAGGTGATTCCGGCGCTCGAGAAGCTCTCGAAGGAGGGCAGCGCCGGCCAGCGGAAGATCAACCAGTGGACGCGGTATGCGACGGTGCCGATCTGCCTCGTCCAAGCGGTGTTCGCGGCGAGGCCCTACACGGTCCCCGAACCGCACCTCGCCAAGTTCTACGGCGTGGCGGTTCCGCTCACCTTCGAGTACGACCCGGGTTTCTGGTGGATCGTAGGGGCGATGCTGGCGCTCACCGCCGGCACGATCTTCATGATGTGGGTCGGCGAGCAGATCACCGAGAAGGGGGTCGGGAACGGGATCTCGATCCTGATCATGGCGGGAATCGTCGCCCGCCTTCCCCACGCGATCTTCGGAACGAACCTCACTCCGGCACAGGGGTTCCTGATCGCGTCGCTCTTCGTCCTCGTGACCCTCGGTGTGGTCTTCATCACGAAGGGGCAGCGCAAGATCCCCGTGCAGTACGCGAAACTCACCCGCGGACGGCGCGTCTACGGCGGTCAACGCCACTACATGCCGCTGCGCGTCAACATGGCGGGCGTCATGCCGGTCATCTTCGCGTCGGCGCTTCTCGCCTTCCCTCCGCTCATCTTCGATGCCGTCGGGCTCAACGCCCTCGCGAGTGCGCTCCACTACGGCAAGTACCTCTGGGCGGTCCTCTACATCGCGCTGACATTCTTCTTCGCGTTCTTCTGGACCGCGCTGATGTTCAACCCGGTGGAGATGAGCAAGAACATGAAGGAGTACGGCTCCTTCATCCCGGGAATCCGGCCCGGACGGCCGACGGCGGAGCACCTGGAGAAGATCATGAACCGCGTCACGCTGGCGGGGGCCACCTTCCTGGGCCTGATCGCGGTGCTTCCCGTCGTCCTCGCCGACCTGCTCGAACTGCCCCCCATCCTGACGACCTATCTCGGCGGCACGACGATCCTGATCGTCGTCTCGGTGGCGCTCGACGTCGTGGACAAGCTCAACTCCTACCTCGTCATGCGAAGCTACGAGGGCTTCCTTCGCGGCGGCAAGCGCGGGGGGAGCTAGCGTCGATGCGACTCGTCTTCCTCGGCCCCCCTGGCGCAGGAAAGGGTACGCAGGCGAAGTTGCTTGCGAAGGAGGAGGGGCTCGTCCACCTTTCGACAGGCGACTTGCTGCGCACGGCCATCGCTCGCGGCACGCCGACGGGACTGAAGGCGAAGTCGTTCATGGATGCGGGAGGCCTCGTGCCGGACGAGGTGGTGGACGTGCTGATCGAGGAGCGGTTGCGGGAGCCCGATGCGCGGGCGGGGTTCATCCTCGACGGCTACCCGCGCACGCTCGCCCAGGCCACGGCGCTCGCGCGGATGCTCGCCGCGGCGCGGACTCCGCTGACCCGCGTCGTGCTGATCGAGGTTCAGGACGAGCGACTCGTCGCGCGCAGCAGCGGCCGCCGCAGCTGCGCCTCCTGTGGCGCGATCTATCACGTATCGTCGAAGCCGCCCCGCCGCGAGGGCGTCTGCGATGGCTGCGGTGGCAGGCTCGACCAGCGTGCGGACGACCGCGAAGAGGTGCTGCGAGAGCGCCTGCGGGTCTACCGCGAGAAGACCGCGCCGCTCGTCGCGCACTATGGCGCGCAAGGACTGCTCGCACGCGTGAATGGGGACTTGCCGATCGGCGACGTCACGCGCGCGGTCCGGCTGGCGTCGCGAGGAGCCGCGGCTTGATGGTCCTGAAGACCGATCGCGAGATCGGGCTCTTGCGCGAAGCCGGCCGCATTGCCGCGCTCGCCCTCGCGTGGGCGGGGCGCAATGCCGTTCCCGGACGGACGACGGCCGAACTGGACGCCGGCGTCGAGGGCATCCTCCGCGATCACGGGGCGGAACCTGTCTTCAAGGGCTACCACGGCTTTCCCGCGTCGATCTGCGCCTCCGTCAACGAGGAGGTCGTCCACGGGATCCCAGGATCCCGCGCGCTGCGGGAGGGGGACATCATCGCCGTCGACGTGGGCGCGCGCTACAAGGGCTTCGTCGGGGATACGGCCTGGAGCTTCGGCGTCGGCAAGATCGGGCCCGAAGCGCGGCGCCTGCTCGCGGCGACCGAAGAGGCGCTCTTCGCGGCGATCCGGGCCGCCCGGGTCGGCGGCAAGCTCAGCGACATCTCCCGCGCCGTCCAGACGGTGGCCGAGAGGGGCGGCTACAGCCTCGTGCGGGAGTACGCCGGTCACGGCGTGGGACGCAACATGCACGAGGATCCGCAGGTCCCCAATTACGTCGATGACGACCTTCTCCGGAGGGACGTGCGCCTTGAGGAGGGGCTCGTCCTGGCGATCGAACCGATGCTCTGCATCGGGTCGGGCCGGACCGAGGTCGCCTCCGATGACTGGACGGTCCGGACGGTGGATCGGGGGCTTTCCGCGCACTTCGAGCACTCCATCGCCTTTACGCGCCGGGGCGTGGAGATCCTGACGCTCCCGGGAGGGGAGGCGGTACGATGAGGGCGGGCGGAGCCCTCCCCGCGGTCGTGCGGCAGGCGCTGCCGAATGCGCGTTTCCTCTGCGAGGCCGAGGACGGCCTCGTGGTGACGTGCCATGTCGCCGGCGAGATGCGGATGAAGGTCGTCCGCATCCTCCCCGGCGACGGAGTCCGGATCGAGCGATCGCCCCTCGATCCCAGCAAGGGACGGATCGTGGGCAAGGCCGGGAGGCAGGACCAATGAAGGTGCGGGCGTCCGTTCGCCGCATGTGCGAAAACTGCAAGATCATCCGCCGCAAGGGCGTGGTGAGGGTGATCTGTTCCGACAAGCGCCACAAGCAGAGACAGGGGTAGATTCATGCCGCGTATCCTCGGTGTCGACATCCCGCCGCAGAAGCCGACGTGGATTTCCATCACCTACATCTACGGTGTCGGCCGCTACCAGTCGGCCCGCATCCTCGAAGCCTGCGGGATCGACGGCCGGCGCCGCGCCCGCGATCTCAGCGAGGACGAGGTGGCACGGATCGCCGGCGAGATCGAAAAGAACCACGTGGTCGAGGGCCAGCTCAAGCGGCAGGTCCAGGCCAACATCCAGCGGCTGAAGGACATCGCCTGCTACCGCGGGATCCGCCATCGCCGCTCGCTCCCCGTGCGGGGGCAGCGGACGCGGACGAACGCGCGAACGCGCAAGGGACCCCGGAAGACCGTGGCCGGCAAGAAGGGCGTCAAGGCCAAGTAGGGAGCCATCATGGCGGTCGGCAAGAAGAAGAAGATCAAGCGCAACATCCCGAAGGCGATCGCCTTCGTCCATGCGTCGTTCAACAACACGATCGTGACGATCACGGATCCCAACGGGGACGCGGTTTGCTGGGCCTCGGCCGGCACGATCGGGTTCAAGGGGTCTCGCAAGTCGACCCCCTTCGCCGCCCAGCGCGCGTCGGAAAAGTGCGCGGACGCGGCCATCAAGATGGGGGTCAAGGAGATCGACGTTCGTGTCAAGGGCCCGGGGGCCGGGCGGGAGTCGGCGATCCGTTCCCTGCAGGCCCGCGGGCTCAAGGTCCGCACGATCGAGGATGTGACACCGCTTCCCCACAACGGCTGCCGGCCGCGCAAGCGTCGCCGGGTCTAGACGGAGCGAAGTCCAGTGGCTATAGTAATGGGCTTCGCCTTCCGGAGAAGGGTCCATGGCACGAACCTATAAGTCGTTCTGCAAGTTGTGCCGGCGCGAGGGGGTCTCCCTCCACATCAAGGGCGCGCTGAGCTTCAACACCAAGTGCGCCGTCAAGCGGCGCGAGTATCCCCCCGGGCAGCACGTCTACCGCCGCCAGAAGGTGTCGGACTACGGCCTCAAGCTTCGCGAGACGCAGAAGCTGAAGCGCGCCTACGGCCTCTCCGACCGTCAGTTCCGGCGCATCTTCGACGTCGCCCGCAACATGCCGGGCAACACCGGCGAGAGCCTGCTCCAGCTTCTCGAGCGTCGGCTGATGAGCGTGGTCGCCACGCTGGGCTTCGCGCCGTCGTGCAACGGCGCGCGCCAGATGATCGCCCATGGGCACGTGCTCGTGAACGGGCGCCGGATGTCGGTCCCCTCCTACATCGTCAAGCTCGGCGACGTGGTGAAGGTCCACGGTCGCGAGCGCAGCCAGGCACTCGCGAAACGGAGCATCGACATCGGCTTGCAGGGCCGGACGCCCGCCTGGCTCGAGCGCGGCGAGGATCCGCCCACGGGGAAGGTCGTCGGCATGCCGACCCGGGAGGACGTCTCCCTGCCCGTCAATGAGAATCTGGTCGTCGAGTACTGCTCGCGCTAGTCCGAGAAACCGGAGGAAAGGTCGCAGATGCGCATCCGCTGGAGGAACCTCGAACTCCCGACCCGGGTGGTTGCCGAGGAACTCACGCCCACCTATGGGCGCTTTGCCGCAGAGCCGTTCGAGCGAGGCTTCGGGACGACGGTGGGGAACGGCCTGCGCCGGGTCCTGCTCTCTTCGATCGAGGGCTCGGCCGTGACCAACGTGAAGATCCGTGGCGTCCGGCACGAGTTCACCGCGCTGCCGGCGATGGTGGAGGACATCACCGACGTGATGCTCAACGTCAAGAAGCTCCTCGTGCGGCTGCACGAGGGCAGTCACGCGACGCTGCGCATCGAGCGCAACACCAAGGGGGCCATCACGGGGGCGGACATCATCTGCGATCCGGGGGCCGAGGTGATCAATCCCGAACTCCACCTCTGCACGCTCGTGGAGGACACGGAATTCGCCTGCGAGATGACGGCGCGCAAGGGACGCGGATACGTCACCGCCGAGGAGAACAGCGGTGCGGAGGAGGAGATCGGGATCATCCCGGTGGATTCGATCTTCTCCCCGGTGCATCGCGTGCGTTACCGCATCGAAAACACCCGGGTCGGCAAGCTGACGAACTACGACAAGCTGATCCTCGAGATCTGGACCGACGGCACCGTCAAGCCGGACGACGCGCTCGTCGAGGCGAGCAAGATCTTCCGCAAGCACCTGAACCCCTTCGTGCAGTACGGCTTCGCGGGCGCCGAACTGCCGGCCGAGCGTGCGATGCCCGAGGCGACGCTGCCCGAGCCGGTGCCCGCGGGGGGCGAGAAGCTCCAGCTCCGCGAGCGGCTCGCGCTGCCGATCTCGGACCTCGACCTGTCGGTGCGCGCGAGCAACTGCCTCGAGCAGGAGAACATCAAGACGATCGGCGACCTGGTCCGCCTCAGCGAGGTCGATCTGCTGACGATGAAGAACTTCGGGAAGACGTCGCTGCGCGAAGTGAAGGTCAAGCTCGCCAACGTCGGGCTCTCCCTCGAAATGGACCTTGACGCCCTCGCGGGCGGGTAGGGACGGAAGACGCGATGCGCCACCGCAAGCGGCCCGGAAAGCTCAACGTCTCGTCCGCGCACCATCGCGCGCTGCGACGCAACATCGTGGCGGCGCTCTTCGAGCACGGCAGGATCGAGACGACGATGGCGAAGGCGAAGGCCTTCCGTCCCGTCGCGGAGAAGCTCATCACCCTTGCCCGCCGCGGCCTTGAGGCGAAGAGTTCCGGAACGCCGCAGGGCGCCGCGGCCCACCTGCACGCGGTCCGCCGCGCCGCGGCGATCCTGCCGAACAAGCCTGCGGTGCGGCGCCTCTTCCGCGACGTCGCCCCGGCGACGGGGACGCGACCGGGGGGGTACACGCGGATCGTCCGGCTCGGCACGAGGCGCCTCGGCGACAACTCGCCTCTCGCGCTGCTGATGCTCGTCGACGCGCCGGCGGGAGCGAAGGGCGAGGCGGAAGGCGCCGGCAAGCCTGCGGAAGAGGCGGCTGGCGAGGAGGAGCGGGGGGCCTAGGGGGGAGACAGTGAGGCTCGCGCTCGGGCTCCTTCTCTACGTCTTCTCGTTCTTCCTGCTGCTGCACCTCGTGGACAGGCTCGCGTCGCGCGAGCCGCCGGCCGGGCCGCACGAGGAGGGGGAGGGCTAGGTGGCGATGCGCGGTCGCCAGCGCGAGGCGCGCCGGGGCTTGCCTTGGGCCGTCATCGAGCATCATTTCGGGAGCAAGAACAAGTTCCTCGCGATCTTTCGCGCGTATGAGGAGCGCGTCGCCGATCTGGTACGCGATCGCGGCGTTCCGCGCGAGAAGATCCAGCTGAACGCGCTGGAGACGGTCGAACTCTTCGACATGCCCCGGCTGCAGGCGCTGCTCCGCGAGGAGGTGCTGCCGCTGCGGGACGCGGCGCACTCGCTCTTCCGGGACCACAACATCGGCGAACCCTACGACTCGAAGGTGTCGCGGATCTACCACGAACTTTCGATCCTCAAGGAGGAGCATCTCTCCGTCACGAACTTCCCGCGCGACGGGAGCGCCCAGGACTTCGCCCGGCTCTTCGAGGAGGTCTCCCTCTACTACCCCGAGCGGCTCCGCCGCGTCCGCGACCTCTTCGCGGCGGCACAACGGCGACTCGACAGCCTCCTCCCGCGCTTCCAGGCGGACACGATCGTGCTGCGCTCCGCCTTCCTCTTCCGCGCGCGACTCTGGCCCGAGGGCGCCCGCACCGGGCTCGTGCGGTTCCTGCGGCGCATGTTCCCGGAGGAGGGCCACCTGCGCGGCTTCCTGAAGATCGGGAAGTCCTTCATCCGGGCCGGCTTCTACGACCAGGCGGAGGAGTGCGCCCTGCTCGGCCTCGAGACGCGGGCGGCCAAGAGCGGCGCCGCCGAGGGGCCGCGGGAGGATCTCGAGAAGCTGCGGGCCAAGGCGGCGGCCGAGAAGCGCGCGCTCGAGGAGACGCAGGCGTCATGAAGCGGCTTCACCTGATCAGCTTCGGATGCCAGATGAACGTCTACGACGGCGAACTGATGGCCTCCGCCTTCCGGCGCGCCGGCTACGACCGTGCGGCGGAGCCATCCGAGGCCGACGTCATCCTCGTCAACACCTGCGCCGTCCGGGAACATGCCGAGGAGAAGGTCTTCTCCTGCCTCGGGGAACTGGCGCGACACAAGCGCCGGCGCGGGGGCGTGCTGATCGGCGTCACCGGGTGCATGGCCGAACGCATGGGCGGCGAGATCGCCCGGCGAGCCCCCTATGTCGACATCATCGCGGGAGCGCGGTCGTTTGGGGACATCCTCGATCTCGCCGCCGCCGCGCGGGAGGGGACGGGCGCGGTCATCTCCGTCGGACACGACCGCCCGCCTCCCGACCGGGATGTCAGCCTCCGCACCGATCGCTACCGCGCATTTCTCGCGGTTTCGCGAGGCTGCGACCACCATTGCACCTTCTGTGTCGTCCCCGCGACCCGGGGGCGGGAGAAGGGGCGCCCGATGGCGGAGGTCGTCCGCGAGGTCGAGGCGCTCGTCGCCGACGGCGTCGTCGAGGTGACGCTTCTCGGCCAGAACATCGACTCGTACGGCAAGGACCGCCCGGAGGGCGAGGATCTTCACCACCTGCTGCACGCCTGCCACGCCGTCCCGGGGCTCAAGCGTCTCCGGTTCGTCACGTCGCACCCCGAGGACATGGAGGAGCGGATCTTCGACGACATGGCGAGCCTGCCGAAACTCTGCGGCGCGCTGCACATCCCGCCCCAGTCGGGCAGCAATGCCGTGCTCAGGCGGATGGCGCGCGGATACACCCGGGAGCGCTACCTCGAGATCGTGGCGGCGTTCCGGCGGCGCTTCCCCGAGGGGGAGGTCGCCGCGGACTTCATCGTCGGGTTCCCGGGCGAGAGCGAGGAGGACTTCGAGCAGAGCGTCTCGCTGCTGCGCGAGGTCGGCTTCCAGCAGAGCTTCATCTTCCGCTACTCCCCGCGGCCCGGCACGCCGAGCGCGCAGCACTTCGCCGACGACGTCCCGCTCGCCGCGAAGGCCGCGCGCAACCTGCGCCTGCTGAAGACCCAGGAGGCGGTGAGCCGCTCGAAGCATGCCGCGATGGTGGGCCGGACGTTCGAGCTGCTCGTCGAGGGCACGTCGAAGAAGGACGACGCGATGCTGACGGGACGCACGCGCGGCGGGCACATCGTCCACTTCCCCGGGGAGGCCTCCCTCGCCGGCGAACTGGTCCAGGTGCGGGTCCAGGACTATAGCCCGGTGAGCCTGCGTGGCGTCCTCGCCGGCTAGCCTCCACCTGCGCCGCGCCGCGGACCTGGCGCAGAGGGGGCGCCTGCGCGTCGAGCCGAATCCGGTCGTCGGCTGCGTTCTCGTGCGCGCCGGGCGCATCGTCGGCGAGGGGTGGCATGCGGAGTGGGGGGGGGCCCATGCGGAGGTGGCTGCGATCCGCGCTGCGGGATCGATGGCGAGGGGGGCCACCGCCTACGTCACCCTCGAGCCCTGCTGCCATCACGGCAAGACCCCGCCCTGCGCCGACGCGCTGATCGCCGCCGGCATCCGCGAGGTCGTCTACGCCCACGCCGATCCGAATCCGCAGGCCTCGGGCAGCGGCCCGGGACGGTTGCGGGCGGCAGGAGTCGCCGTGCGACGCGTGCGGCCGGATGCGCGGGTCCGGCGGCAGCTCGCGCCCTACCTGGCCCATCGCGCCGGCCGGCGCCCGTGGGTGATCGCGAAGTGGGCGATGACCCTCGACGGCCGCATCGCGGCGGCGGGGGGGGACTCCCGATGGATCAGCGGCGACGAGGCGCGCGCGCTGATCCACGAACGCTTCCGCGCGTCCGTCGACGCGATCCTGATCGGCGCGGGGACGCTGCGCGCCGACGATCCGGCCCTGACGAACCGCTCCTCGCGCGGCGGGACGCCGTTGCGCGTCGTCGCCGCCGGCCGCGGCCCGCTCCCGTCGCGAGCGCGGATCTTCCGCGACGGCGGACCCACGCTGCTGGCCCTCCCGGCCGCGTGTCGCCCTCCGCGGGGAGTCGCCCACCTCTTCTGCGGCAGCGGCGGCAGGGTCGACCTGCAGGCGCTGCTCCGCGTATTGCAGAGCCGAGGCATCTCCCGGCTCCTCGTCGAAGGGGGAGGCGCCCTGCTCGGCAGCCTCTTCGACCGGCGCCTCGTCGACCAGGTGGCGGCGGTGGTGAGCCCGAAGATCATCGGCGGCCTGCACGCTCCGGGACCGGTGGGGGGGCGCGGGGGCCGGCGGATCGGCGAGTCGCTCGCGCTGACGGACCGCCTCGTTCAGGCGATCGGAGAGGATCTGTTGATCGAAGGCCTCATCCGCCGGTGACGCGCGGGCGGGCGTTCGTGATCTCGGAGGCCTTGAAGTGGATGCGATTCCGCTCGATCTCCGCCTTCATCTCGAGCGCCTCCTCGTGGATCGGATCGTAGTAGAGGATCTTGCGCACGGAATCGACGGCGGCCTTGTAATTGCGGTCGCGCATCAACTGGCGGGCGACACCGAGGTAGCACTCGAGCAGCCGCTTCTCGGTCGCGTCGTATTCCGCCTCGAGGTCCTCCCGTGCCACGATCGTGAAGCCCGGATCCGCCTTCGCGATCGCGCGCAGGAAGGTGCGCGCGCTCTTCAGGTACTTCTCGGCCCCTTGCGGTTCGATCAGGCACTTCTTGATGCGCGAGATCACGCGCTTCTCGATCGCGTCGGCGCTCTCGAGGATCAACCCGTCGGCACGGGCGAGCGCTTCGCCCTTCTTGCGCTGGAGCTTTCCGATGTCATTCCGGAGCTTCTCCGCGGCCGCGTCCTTCTCCGAAGCCTCGGCGAGGTCCTGCTTGCCCTGCATCTCGCCGGCGATCGCATCGACGAGTTCCTGCACGCGGGGCTCGTAGAGGCCGTTGCCGGGATCCTCCGGGAAGCGCTCCCGAAGGCGCTTGATCGCGCGCAGGCACTCCGTCGGATGCGCCTTCGCCCCAAGCAGCGCGTCGATCCGCTCCTTGAGCCAGGCCAATTCCACCGAGGCCCACTCGCCCGACCGCCGCTCGAAGCCCGCCTCGTCGATCCCGTCGAGGGCGAGTGCGATCTCGAGTTGCTCCTGCGCCTCCGGGTAGAGGCGGAGCCCTGCGGCGAATTCGGCCAGCGCGAGGCGGGCCGCCCCGTCGTCGAACGACGTGAAGGACTTCCGGACCGCGTAGGCGCTCTCGGGGAGCAGGGCGGCCCACTCGATGCGCCGCCCGCCGCCGCCCTCCCGTGCGACGAGACCCTCCCCATCGCAGGATTCGACCGCAAGCGTCTTCTTCTTGCCGTCCGCGAAGTGCAGCGTGTGCGTCTCGGCCGCGCCGGCCGCGACGCAGAGGCCGAGGAGCGACGGGAGGATCCGGGAGATCGGGCGGGCCATCGTGGTCTCTCCAAGTATAAGAAACGGCTGCCGACCCGCCTTTTCCGATGATCCCCATCCTGCTCTCGCTGCTCGCCTCCTGGCCCGTGACCGTCGGCGAGGCGCTTCTCCGCGCCTGGCACTCCTACGACCTGCTGCGGTGCGATGTCGTCGCGACGCCGGAACCCGCCGGCCTCCGGGTCGCCTGCACCCTGACGCTCCGCGTCACGCGGGAGGGGCCGCTCCGGTTTCTGCTCTCGTCGGGGGTCTCGGGACTTCGCACAAGTCGCTCCGGGGAGCCCCTCCGCTGCCAGTTGGACGGCACCGGACTGTCGCGACTCGTCCGCATCGCCGCACCGGCGGCGACCGACATCCCCGGTCTCCTGACCCTGGCCCCCGAGCCCCCCCCGCATCCTGGCCAGACGGTCGAGATCCTCGTCGAATACCTCTGGCATCCATCCGGCGACGGCTTCGCCTATGCGACGGCCCCAGGCATCGATACGCACCTCTCCGGCTTCTGGCTCCCGACGATGGCGGACGAGCTCTTCGACGCATCGGTCGAGTGGCGAGGGGAGGGGTCCTTCGCCACGCTCCCCCGTGCGACCGGGGATGGTCGTTTCGAGAGCGTTGCGCCCGTGCCGGTCGTGGCGCTCATCGCCGGGGAGTTCGAGGCCCACCGTCGCGGGGGATTCGCGCTGCTCCTGCCGCCGGCCTGCGAGGCCGACCCCGAAGCGCTGCTCGACGACCTTGAGGCGGTCACGACCCGTCTCACTGCGCGGTTCGGGCCCTGCACGGAGGGACCGTTCACCCTTGTGGTGTCGCCTCGCCTGCGTCCGGTCCCCTCCTACTGCGGAGGCTCCTTCGCGGTCGTGCACGCCTCGATGCTGCCCGGGGCGGCGGGGCGACTCCGCTGGATCGACCACCTCGCCCACGAGTGCAGCCACCGGTGGTGGGGCCACGCGGTGCCGATGCCGGTTCTCGGGGGAGGCGGTACCTGGCTCCGCGAGGGGCTCGCGCAGTGGAGCGGCATCGCTGTCGCGGGCGAGATGTTCGGGGTGGAGGACCAGCTCTATCGGGCCCATGTCCGCGCCTACCTCGGGCGCGTCGACCTGCGGCGGGCTCCGGGCGGGGAGAGGTTCCTCTTCGCGAACGAGGCGACGCTGCTCGACGCGACCGATCTCGACGACCCGTCGGTGAGCTATCTGCGCGGAGTGCTGGTCCACCGACTGCTCGCTGCGCTCGCAGGCCGGGAGCGATTCCTCTCGGTGCTGCGTTCGTGGCAGCACGGCGTCCACCGCAGTGCCCACGACCTCGCGGACGCGCTCGGGTTGTCCGCGGTGGTGGCCTACTATGCGGGCACGACGCGCCTTCCCGACTTCGTGCTGTCCGAGGTCGCAACCGGGCCCGGTTTCGCGCGGGCGGTGGTGCGGTGCGAGGACCGCCGCCTCCCCGCGCTCTCCCTCCCCTGCCTCGTCGAAGCGGAGGGGGGGGCGCTCGTGTGGGTGGAGATGCGCGACGGCCGGGGCGAGCTCTCGTGGACCGGGACCGGCACGCCGCGCCGGATCGAGATCGACCCCGAGCGGCTGCTGCTCGACCCGATCCGCTCCAACGGGTTTTGGGAGCGCTGATCCGCTGCTTCCGAACCTGCTCGCGCGGCGCGGGCTCCACGGGCGGCGATCGCGGGCCTCCCTTGACTGCAGCGTCGCTCGGCGCCGCGCGAGGGCCTCCGTGTCGTCGTGTGCCGACAGGAGGCGGCGCGGCCTGCGGCAGCCGCTACCTTGGTTGCGGTGCGGAGCCGCCCGCGGCGGGCGCGCCGGACTCCTGCTCGGCGACCAGCTTCTTGTAACGCTGGATCTGGCGGTTGATCTTGACGAGCTTCTCGGTGAGCTGTCCCAGGTCCTGCCGGTTGCGGTAGGCCTCCATGTCGGCCAACGCCATCCGGTAGTTCGGGGGCGTCAGCAACTCGTATGCCCGCGCACGCAGGTAGAGCGCCTCGCTCTCGCTCGCGTCGAGGGAGAGGATCGTGTTGCACTCCTCGATCGCCTCGGCATAGCGGTTCAGGTAGAGGTAGGTGTCGACGAGCGCGCGCCGGACGGCGACCTCCTCGATGATCGTGCGTGCGATCCGTTCCTCGTACTGGCGGCGCTGCGCATCATCGAGCACCCCCCGCCCCGCCCAGCCCTGCTCCGCCTCGCGCATCGGATCGGTGACGAGCATCGCCTCGCGACGCTGTTCCCAGAACCGGCGGGCCGTGGAGGCGATCCGGGCATACTCGCTGATGTGGCCGATCGCGCGCTCGATGTGCTCCGGCGCCTCGCGGCCCCCCAGCACGATCTCGCAGTGGGCGATCCCGATGTGCGCATCGGGCTTCAGCGATGCGCTGACGCGGGTCACGGCGCTCGCCTGGCGCGAAGCGAGCAGGTCGTCGATCGCGAGCACCTTCTCGAACTCGCGGATCCCGTCGCGCGCGTAGGAGCGTGCGGCGCTCTCGTCCTCCTCGGCCGGCTTCAGCCGCCCGGCGTCGCGCTGGATGCCCGCGCGGCGGTAGTAGAGCACCGCGAGCGTGCGGTAGGTGAGCGCGAGCCCGTAGACCCGCTTGACCTCGTCCCTCTCCTCCCGCAGCTTGCCTACGCCCTCGAACTCCTGCTTCGCAAGCATCAGATTGGTCGGGAGGTTCGTGAACATGAGGCTGTACGCGTATCCCAGCCTCGTAGGCAGGTGGTCCTTCCGGAGGTCGAGCGCCTTCTTGTACTGCGCCGCCGCCCGGTAGTAGTCCTTGCCGTCGTAGAAGGTGGCGGCACGTTCGCGCGCCTCGGCGAAGGAGTTCAGGTCCTTGTCCTTGTCCGTCGTGCGGCCGCCGAAGAACCCGTGGCACGCCCCGGTACCCGCGACGAGGAGACAGAGTACGACCCTGCGCATGGCGGCACTCTCCCCTCGACCTGTCACCGGAGCGTCACTCGCCCGCCCCCGCCGTCATCAGCAGTCGCGCCAGCCGGTCGGGCTCCCGCCGGAGCAGCAGCACGCGCTCGTGCGTCACCGCGACGAGCCCGGGCTTCGCCCCCTTCGGCTTCGAGACGTTCCTGCGCGGGGTCCATGTGACCTCGGCACGGTCGGCGCGCCGGCTGCGGCTGTAGTGCAGCGCGAGCGTCGCCGCATCGAGCAGCGTCTGCTCCCCGATCTCCTCCCCGCGGTCGAGCGGCACGATCACATGCGCCCCGGGCGAGCCGCGCACATGCAGGAAGATGTCGTGGGGCCCCGCGACCTTCAGCGTGGTCTGGTCGTTGTCGCCGCCTCCCTTGCCCACGAGGATGCGCCGTCCCTCGGCGCTGCGAAACGTGCGGTAGGGCAGGCGCGGCGCCTCGCGCCCCGCCCGGCGGCCCTGCAGCGCCGCCGCCGCCGGCAGCTCGCCCGCCTCGGCGCGCTCGATCATGCCGTCGATCTCCCCGAGGCGGCGTAGAAGGGCGGGAGGGGCCCGCTCCGCCTTCCGGGCGCGTTCGAAGATGCGGTCGACATTCTCATGAGGCTCGAGACGGGCGTCGATCTCGACGCCTTCGAACTTCGTCATCCCCTTGCGGAGCCGATCGAAGCCCGCGAGCAGCGTGCGGCCCTGTTCGCGGAGCCGCTCGGGATCCTCGACCTCGCGCAGGTCTCGCGCGACCGCCTCCCGCATCCTCCGCAGTCGCGCGATGGCCTTCCCGGTGTCGGGGGCCTCCGGGCGGGCTCTCTCCCGGAAGAGCCGGTCGATCTGATGGTTGACGGGAAAATCGCCCTCCGGGGTCGCATGCACAAGCTCCTCCTCCGGAGGAAGGGAGGGGGCCGGGGGGAGGGAGTAGGTGGCACCCACCGGATTGCCGCGGCGGCGCGCCGCCTCGCCGTCGAGCGTGCGCTCGACGCGTCCGTCTCCATCGAGCAGCAGCAGGTTCGGGAAGCGCGGGAAGAGCTCCAACACGAGGCGGTAGCGCGTCCGCGGCGTGGGGGCGGCGGCGGCGCTCCTGCCCCCCCGCGCCCCCTCGATATCCACGTAGACGACGCGGTCTTCCGCAGGGAGGGAGATCGCCGCGATCCTGCCGCCCCGAAGGGCCGTGCGCAGGATCGTCGCGAGCACCGGCGGCGACGGCGGGGTCGGAGGGGGCTCCTCGGTGAGCACGACGCGCGCGCGGCCCGCCGTCAGGTCGCAGACGAGCGTCCGCTTTCCGGGGTCGATCCTCAGCACGAAGAGCCGAGGCTCGCACTGGAAGACGTTCTCGACCACTCCGCCGAGGAGCGCCTGCTGCTCCTCGATGACGCGCTTCAGGTCGCGGAGCGGGAGTTTCGGCACGTCAGTGCGGATCGTCTTCGGAGAAGAGCCACGCGTCGACGGAGCGCGCGTACTCGGCGACCTCGCCGTCGCGGAAGAAGAGCGCGATCTCCTTTGCGGCGCTCTCGGCGCTGTCGGAGCCGTGGATCAGGTTATAGGCGGTCGAGCAGCCGAAGTCGCCCCGGATCGTGCCGGGCTCCGACTTCCAGCCGAAGGTAGCCCCCATCAACTTGCGCGAGATCTCGATGACCCGGGGTCCCTCGACGACGACCGCGACGACCGGGGCGCCCGTCATGTACTTGACGAGGCCCTGGTAGAAGGGCTTGCCCACGTGGGGGGCGTAGTGCTTCGCCGCGAGGTCGGCGGAGATGCGCATGACCTTCAGCGCGGCGATCTTGAGCCCCTTCTCTTCGAAGCGTGTCAGGATGCGGCCGACCAGCCCGCGCTGGACGCCATCGGGCTTGACGAGCAGCAGCGTGCGTTCCATGCGGGGGGATTGTCGCCCCGTAGGCTTGGAACTCCAGAAACGTCCGCGGCGATTTGCCGTGGACAGGAGGCGGACGGGGGGCACAATTCACGGACGTGCGAATCGTCGGGTGGCTCATCCCACTGGTCGCGGCGTGCGTCGCGCCGGCCGAGCGCACGCTCCTCGAGCGCGAGGTCGCGGGCTTCAAGGCGGAGAACGAGCGCATCCGCGCCGAGGACCTCGAGGCGGACTACGAAAGCCAGAAGCGGAAGGCGGACGCGCTCGCCCAGGAGCTGATCGGCGTCCAGCGCGCGCGCGACCGCCTCTATCGCGAGTACGATGCGCTGCGCGCGGAGATCGCCACGCTGCGCGTCCGGCGCGATGCGGCCGCCGCCGAGGTCGCGAGCGCCCGCGCGGACCTCGCGGAACTGGAGACGCAGGCGCAACAGCTCGCCGCCGCCGTGGAGCAGGCGCGGGTCGAGGCGGAGCGGCTGCGGGCGCAGGCGCACGAGGCGAGTGGCGAAGTGGCGCCGGGATAGGCCGGCCGGGCAGCGGAAGAACCCATGGCAGACGATCTGACGCCGCGACAGGTGGTGGCCTATCTGGACCGGTTCGTCGTCGGGCAGGCGCGCGCGAAGCGGGCCGTCGCGGTCGCGCTCCGGAACCGGATCCGGCGCCAGCGGCTCGACCCGGTGCTCGCGCGCGACGTGCTGCCGAAGAACATCATCCTGGCGGGACCGACCGGCGTCGGCAAGACGGAGATCGCGCGGCGGATGGCGGGGCTGCTCGATGCGCCCTTCCTGAAGGTCGAGGCGACCAAGTACACCGAGGTGGGGTACTGGGGCAAGGACGTCGAGACGATCGCGCGCGATCTCGTCGAGGTCGGCGTCGCGCTCGTGCGCGCCGAGGAGGTCGTGCGCGTGCAGGAGCGTGCGCGCAGCGGCGCCGAGGAGCGCCTGCTCGACGCGATGGTCGGCACCGAGCCCTTCAGCCTCGACGAGGAGGAGCGACGCGAACGCCGGGAGAGGCGCGAGCAGGCCCGGGCGCGGCTGCGGACGGGGGCGCTCGAGAACGAGCGGATCACGCTCTCGCTCGAGGACCGCGGAAACGCGTCGATGGAGGTCTTCTCGGCCACCGGGGTGGAGCAGATGGGGGTGGACATGCAGTCCTTCCTCGACAGGGTCGCCCCGCCGCGCCTCGTCAGCCGGACGGTGACGATCGCCCGGGCGCGGGAGGCGCTCGTGCAGAAGGAGGCGGATTCGCTTCTCGACCGGGAGGGGATCGTCCGGGAGGCGATCCGAAGGGTCGAGGAGAGCGGGATCGTCTTCCTCGATGAACTGGACAAAGTGGTGGGGGCCGGGGGAGGCCACGGCCCCGACGTCTCGCGAGGAGGGGTCCAGCGCGACCTGCTGCCGCTCGTGGAGGGGTGCACGATCCAGACCCGCCACGGTCCCGTCCGGACCGACCATGTGCTCTTCATCGCGGCCGGCGCCTTCCACAAGGCGAAGCCCGAGGACCTGATGCCCGAATTGCAGGGGCGCTTCCCGCTGCGCGTCACCCTCGACGCGCTTGGCGCGGAGGACTTCGTCCGGATCCTGACCGAGCCGGAGCACTCGCTGGTCCGGCAGTACCAGGCGCTCCTCGCCACCGACGGCGTCGATCTGAGCGTGACCCGGGAGGGGGTCGAGGAGATCGCGGCCCTGGCCCACCGCCTCAACAAGGACCTTGCCGACATCGGCGCTCGGCGCCTGCACATGGTGCTGGAGCGGCTCCTCGAGTCGGTCGCCTTCGATGCGCCGGAGGAGGCCGGAAGGGTCACCGTCGACGCCTCCTACGTGCTGCGCCGCGTGGAGGCGCTTCGCTGAAGTTGCCCTCCCCCCGGGGGGGAGGTAACTTTCCCCTTTCCGAACCGGCGGCGTCCGGGCCGGTTGACCCCTCCGTGTACGAAACCTCCTATCGCACCCATACCTGCGGCCATCTTCGGGCGACCGACGAGGGGAAGCGGGTGGCGCTGGCGGGTTGGCTCCATCGGCGGCGCGATCAGGGGGGGCTCGTCTTCCTCGATCTGAGGGACCGCTACGGGCTCACGCAGGTGAGTGTCAGCCAGGAGAGCGGCAGCGCGGCGCACGAGGTCGCCGGTACGCTTCGTCCGGAGTACACCGTGCGCGTCGAAGGGGTCGTAAGGCTGCGCCCGGAGGGCGCACGGAACGCCCGCCTGCCCACCGGCGACATCGAGTTGGCGGCGACCTCGATCCAGGTGCTCTCCACGTCGCCGACCCCCCCGTTCGAGGTCGGTGCCTCGGAGGAGGTCTCCGGGGAGCTTCGCCTCAAGCACCGCCCCTTGGACCTGCGCGGCAGCGAGATGCAGAAGAAGCTGCTGCTCCGGCACAAGATGAATCGCGTGCTGCGGGAGTTCTTCGAGGAGCGCGACTTCGTCGAGATCGAGACGCCGATCCTCGCGAAGCCGACCCCGGAGGGGGCGCGGGACTACCTCGTGCCGAGCCGGCTGCACCACGGCACCTTCTACGCGCTGCCGCAGTCGCCGCAGGTCTACAAGCAGATCCTGATGTGCGCCGGGTTCGACCGCTACTACCAGATCGCGCGCTGCTTCCGCGACGAGGATCTTCGTGCCCACCGCCAGCCGGAGTTCACGCAACTCGACGTCGAGATGTCGTTTGTCGATCAGCAGGAGATCCTCGACCTGATGGAGGAGCTGATCCTGCGCCTGCTCGCCGACGCCGCGCGGGAGCCGATTCTCCTCGCGCGGCCCCTGCCGCGGCTCACCTATGACGAGGCAATGCTTCGGTACGGCAGCGACAAGCCCGACCTCCGGTTCGGCCTCCAGATCTCGGATGTCACCGACCTTGCGATGGGGAGCGACTTCCGTCTCTTCCGCGAGATCGCCGCGGGGGGGGGCGCGGTGCGCGCGCTGACGCTGCCGCGCGGCGCCGACATGAGCCGGGCCGCGGTGGACGCGCTCGCCCCGGTGGCGGCCGAGTTCGGTGCAAAGGGGGTGGCTTGGCTGAAGCTCGGGAGCGGCGGCCCCCAAGGCCCCCTCGCAAGACACTTCGCCGGCGAAGCCTTCCTGGGTCGGCTTGGCGCCACTCCCGGAGACCTGGTGCTGGCAGTCGCCGATGCCGACCCGGCGGTAGCGGCCAAGGGGCTCGGCGCCGTGCGGCTGCATCTCGCGCACTCCCTCGGCCTAATCCCTCCCGACCGGCACGTGGCGCTGCTCGTGACCGACTTCCCACTCTTCGAGCGCGGCGAAGTGGCCGGGAGCTGGGTCTGCACCCGACACCCCTTTACCGCGCTGCGGGACGGGGATCTGGAGCATCTGGAGCGCGATCCGTCGGCGGTGCGGGCGAAGGCGTACGACGCGGTGCTGGATGGCGTCGAACTCGGTTCGGGCTCGATCCGCATCCACCAGCGCGATGTGCAGGAGCGGGTCTTTGCCGTTCTCGGGCTCGGGCCCGACGAGGTGCGGACGCGATTCAACTTCCTCTTCGACGCGCTGACCTACGGAGCCCCTCCCCATGGCGGTTTCGCGTGGGGGCTCGACCGCCTCGCGATGCTGCTCTCCGGCGCTACTTCGATCCGCGAGGTCATCGCCTTTCCGAAGACCGCCCGGGCGGTGGACCTGATGAGCGAGAGCCCGTCGGCGGTCGAGCCCTCCCAGCTCGAGGAGCTCGGTCTCCGGTTCGGGCCGGGGGAGAGTCGGGGTCCGGTGGTATGATCGGCCCGTCCATGCCGATGACTGTTCGCACCTCATGAGCGCGGCCGTCCGCGTCACCCTGCCCGACGGGAAGGTCGTCGAGGTCGAACGGAACTCCACCTGTGCCGACGTCGCGCGCAAGATCGGTCCCGGGCTCGCGAAGGCGGCGATCGGCGCGGTCTGGAATGGCGAGCTGACCGCGCTCGAGCAGCGGATCACCGCCGACGGCACGATCCGGATCCTCACCCCGAAGAGCCCCGATGCGATCCGCATCGTGCGGCACAGTGCGGCGCACCTCTGCGCCGCGGCGGTTCTCGATCTCTTCCCCGACGCCGAACTCGGCTTCGGCCCGCCCACCGACGAGGGGTTCTACTACGACTTCGTCGTCGAGCGCCCTTTCACGCCGGAGGACCTCGGGCGGATCGAGGCGAAAATGCGCGACCTCGCCCGGGAGGGGCTCCGCTTCGAGCGCGTGGAGATGGATGCGCCGCAGGCGACCGAGGAATTGCGTCGCCTCGGCTACCGGCTCAAGGCGGAGTACATGCAGGAGCTCGCCGCCGCGGGAGAGGTGATCTCCTTCTACCGCAACGGGGAGCGGTTCAGCGACATGTGCCGCGGCCCGCATGTCGAGTCGTTCGCGGCGATCCCGGCCTTCAAGCTCCTATCCGCTTCCGGGGCCTACTGGCGCGGAGACGCGTCGGGGTTGCCGATGCAGCGCATCCACGGGACCGCCTTCCCGTCGCAACAGGAGCTGGACGCCCACCTGCACCTCCTCGAGGAGGCGCGGCGCCGCGACCACCGCAGGATCGGTCCCGAGTTGGACCTCTTCTCGTTCCACGACGAGGCCCCCGGCTTCCCCTTCTGGCACGCCGGGGGCGTGATCCTCTGGCGTGCGGTGGAGGCGCTGATCCGCGAGCAGCTCGGCCGGCGCGGCTACCTCGAGATCCGCACGCCGCTGATCCTCACCGACGAGCTCTGGAAGCGGTCGGGCCACTACGACCACTACCGCGAGAACATGTACTTCGTCGAGAAGGAGGAGCGCTCCTTTGCGGTGAAGCCGATGAACTGCCCCGGCGCCTGCATCGTCTACACGACGCAACTGCGCTCCTACCGCGACCTGCCGCTGCGCCTCGGGGAGTTCGGTTTCGTCCACCGCTACGAGCTCAGCGGCGTGCTGCACGGACTCTTCCGCGCCCGCGGCTTCACCCAGGACGATGCCCACGTCTACTGCACGCCCGAACAGATCGAGGCGGAGGTGCTCGACTGCCTCGACATGCTTCGCGTCGTCTACAAGACCCTCGGGTTCGACGAGGTGCGGCTCTATCTCTCGACGCGCCCAAAGGACCGGATGGGCGCCGAGGACCTCTGGGACCGGGCGGAGGCGGCGCTGTCGAGCGCGCTCCGCCGCGGGGACCACGCCTACACGGTCAACGCCGGCGACGGCGCCTTCTACGGCCCGAAGATCGACATCCACCTCACCGACAGCCTCGGACGGGGCTGGCAGTGCGGGACGATCCAGCTCGACTTCCAGATGCCCGAGCGCTTCGATCTCGAGTACGCCGGGGCCGACGGGCGGCGCCACCGCCCGGTCATGATCCACCGCGCCATCGTCGGCTCGATGGAGCGGATGATCGGCGTGCTCGTCGAGCACCACGCCGGCAAGCTGCCGGTCTGGATGGCGCCGGTGCAGTCGATCCTGCTGCCGGTCACCGACAAGTCGATGGCCTATGGGGAGAGCGTGCTCGCGCGGATGCGCGGCGCGGGCCTCCGCGCGGAGCTGGACCGGCGAAACGAGAAGGTCGGCGCGAAGATCCGCGACGCGGTCCAGCGGAGGATCCCCTACCTGCTCGTCATCGGGGAACGGGAGGTGGAGGCCGGAACCGTCGCCGTCCGCCTTCTGGACGGCACCGATCGGGGCGCCGTCGCCGTGGATGATCTGATCGACGAAGTCCGCCGCCTGCACACGACGCGCGGGCAGGACGAACTCAAGCGCCTTGCGGGAGGGACCTAGCAATTCCGAGACGACCCCATCGTGCCGAGGCACGCACCACGCGCGGACCGCGCGTCAACGACCGGATCCGCTCGCGCGAAGTGCGCGTCATCGGCCAGAACGGCGACCAGATCGGTGTCTTCCCGATCCAGGAAGCCCTGCGCATGGCGCAGGATCTCGAACTCGACCTCGTGGAACTCGCGCCGGACGCCCGGCCGCCGGTCTGCAAGATCCTCGACTTCGGCAAGTTCAAGTACGAACAGAAGAAGAAGAGCAAGGGGAGCAAGAAGCCGGGAACCAAGCTGAAGGGGATGCGTCTGCGTCCCAAGACCGACGCTCACGACCTCGAGGTCAAGACCAACCGGGCCCGCGAGTTCCTCGCGGAGGGCGACAAGGTGATGTTCACCGTGATCTTCCGCGGCCGGGAGCTGGCGCGCCAGGATCTCGGCACGGACCTGCTCAAGCGGGTGGCCGAGATGCTCGCCGATGTCGCGAAGGTGGAGAAGACCCCTCACATGGAGGGGCGGCGCATGCACATGATCGTCGCCAAGAAGTAGGCGCTACTTCGCGAACTCGGTCCCGAAGGCCACCCCGAGCGCCCGCGATCCGGCGAGGTAGGGGGCGAGAAGCGTCGCCTCGCGGCGCAGCACGCGCGCGATCACGTCCCCCTTGGCGAAGAGCGCCCGCTTCTCGTCGAAGGCCCTTTTCGCGGCGTCGGGCAGCCTCGCGGCGACCGCATCGGCCCCGCGCTGGAGCAGCGCGTCGAGCGCCCCCCTTGCCGCACCGTCCTCCGCCGCGCCGCGGGCGCTCAGCTCGATCCGAACCGCGACGGTCTTCATCTCCTCGACCTGGTCCGCGAGCCCCTCGATCTGCTTGCCCAGCCCGCTCGTCACGACGTCGCGGTTCCAGCGCAGGCGGGAGGAGGTCGCCCTGCCGCTCGGATTCGGCGTCGTCAGCGCTTCCGCCAGCGCCTCCGCGCGCACCCCGAAGATGCGGAAGAGGTCGGCGTCGTGGTCGAAGACCGGATTCGGGCTGCAGATCGGAAGCTCCTCCGGCTCGACACCCTTCGCCTCCGGAATCGCGAGGTCCTTCCCGCTGCCGATGCGGGCGTCATCGAGCGCCCTCGCGGCTTCCTCCGCCGTGGCGCGTACGAGTCGCAGCACCTTCATCCGCCCGTCGATCGCCTCGGCGAGACCGTCCAGGTGCCGGTGGGTCCCGTCCTTGAACCACTCCCCCTTGAACGGGTAGAGCCCCTGCGCGTTCTTCTCGAGCGTCCCGTCCTTGACGATCTCGTAGAGGCGCTTCGCCTCGCGGGTGCCCCCGGTGGCGGCCCCCTGCAGGTGCTTTGTCACGCCGACGGACCCGCCCTTCTCGATCACCGCCAAGGCGCGTTCGGCGAGCCGGCGCATACCGGCATAGTCGCGGTCGCCTTCGGCCCTCGCATAGGCCGGGTAGATCTCCGTCTCAAGCTCCTTGACCGCGTCAGGAGCGCTCATCCCTCCCCAATTGAAGAGAAAGAGCAGGATGAGGGCGACCGCTATCCCGACGAGCAGGAGGCCCCCGCCGATGATCCGCTGTTCCGCAGGCATGGCGCGTACCATACCCCATGCGCCGGCTCCGCGAAACGCCCCCGTTGGGCGCACGCGCGGGCGCGGGCGGGTCGCAGGCGCCGGGTAGCCGTTCGAACGCTTGCCAACCGCCTGCGGGCGACTATCCTAGGCGGTTTCCGCCATGCCGAAGCAGAAGACCAACCGCTCCGTGAGCAAGCGCTTCAAGGTGACGAAGTTGCGCAAGGTGAAGCGGAACAAGGCGTTCCGTCGCCACCTGCTCGCCGGGCGCACCACCAAACAGAAGCGAAACCTGAGGCGCCAGGGGCTCGTCAGCCTCTCCGAGCGCAAGACCTACCTACGCCTGCTCGGCGAGGGCTAGCCGGAGAGGGCTCGACCAATGCGAATCAAGCCGGGCGTAGCGAAGCGCCGCCGCCTCAAGCGGATCCTGAAAGACGTCAAGGGGTACAAGGGGGCTCGGGGGCGCCGCATCAAGCTCGCGAAGGAGGCGCTGGTCCGCGCAGGGGTCAACTCCTACCGCGGCCGCCGCCTCAAGAAGCGCGACTACCGTTCCCTCTGGATCGTCCGCCTCAACGCCGCCGCGCGGGAGCGGGGGATCACCTATAGCCAGATGGTCTACGGCCTCAAGAAGGCGGGCGTGGAGATGAACCGCCGGGAGCTTTCGGGGGTCGCCTACCGCGACGCGGCGGCGTTCGACCGATTCGTGGAGATGGCAAAGGCAGCTCTCTAGCCGCGCCGCCGTCGCTGCAAGGGGGGCCGCCGGTGGGTGGCCCCTTTCTGTTGGAGAAGAGCGCATGGATCTCGATGCAATCCGCGCGGAAGCGCTCGGGGCGATCAGCGAGGCCGCCGACGAGGCGGCCGTCGAGAGGCTCCGGGTGCTCTACCTCGGCCGGCGGAGCGCGCTGGTGGGCGTGCTGCGGACCTTGGGAGAGCTTCCCGCGGCGGAACGCGCCGCCGCCGGGCAGAGGGCGAACGAGGCGAAGCTCGAGATCGAACGCGGGCTCGTGGAACGCACGGCCGCGCTTCGCGCCAACGAAGAAAGCGGTCGGGGCGAGAGGGAGTGGTTCGACCTCTCCCTGCCGGCGCGCCGCCCGGCGAAGGGGCACCTGCACCCGATCACCCAGCTCGAAGAGGATCTCGACCACCTCTTCCGGGGGATGGGGTTCCGCGTGCTCGAAGGGCCTTGGGTCGAGGACGAGTGGCACAATTTCGACGCGCTCAACATCCCCTCGTGGCACCCCGCGCGCGACTCGTGGGACACCTTCTGGCTCTCGGACGGCAACCTGCTTCGCACGCACACCTCTCCGGTGCAGATCCGCGCGATGAGGCGCTTCGGCGCCCCGTTGCGCGCCGTTCTGCCCGGGCGCTGCTTCCGCAACGAGGCGATCGACGCGACGCACGAGGCCGTTTTCAGCCAGATCGAGGGGCTCGTGATCGACCGGGAGATCCAGCCGGGCCACCTCTTCCACTCCATCCGGGCGATCGTCGGGGCGATCCTCGCGGAGGACGTCGAAACGCGCTTCCGTCCCAGCTTCTTCCCCTTCACCGAGCCGAGCTTCGAGTGCGACGTGAAGCGACCGGACGGACGCTGGATGGAGCTCTGCGGCATGGGCATGGTCCACCCGAAGGTGCTGGAGGCGGGCGGGCTCGACCCTGCCCGCTGGTCCGGCTTCGCATTCGGCATGGGGCTCGACCGCCTCGCGCTGCAGCGCCTCGGCATCGACGACATCCGCTGGTTCCACAGCGGCGACCTGCGCTTTTTGGAGCAGTTCTGATGCGCCTCTCCGTCGAATGGCTCTCCGACCACGTGGACCTCTCGGGGCTTGCCCCCGAGCGGCTCGGCGAACTGCTGACGCTGCACGTCGCCGAGGTCGAGGAGGTGTCGCTGCCCGGCGGAGGCTGGCCCGGAGTGGTCGTCGGCCTCGTCCGCGCGGTGCGTCCTCACCCCGATGCGGACAAGCTGCGCCTCGTGACCGTCGAGGCAGGCACCACCACCGCCGAGGTCGTCTGCGGCGCGTCCAACGTCGCCGCGGGCCAGAAGATCTGCTACGCGCCGGAGGGGACGACGCTCCCCGGCGGGCTGCTGCTCAAGCGGCGCAAGATCCGCGGCGTCGAGAGCTGCGGCATGGTGCTCTCGCGCAAGGAACTGGGGCTTGGCGAAGACCACGAAGGCATCCTCGTCCTCGATCCCTCCGTCGCGCCCGGGATCCCCGTGCGCGAGGTGCTCGGCGGCGGAGCGTCCATCGAGATCGGCAATACCGCCATCACGACGCGTCCCGACCTCTGGGGTCACTACGGATTTGCGCGCGAACTTGCCGCGCTGCTCCAGCGCGAACTCCGGCCGCTCGACCTCGGCGATCCGCTCCCCGCGCCCCGTCCGGGGGGCGGAGGTGACAGCCTCTCCGTCGAGGTAGAGGCCCCCGACCTCTGCTCGCGATATCTGGGCTGGCGCATCGGGGGAATCGCCGTCGCGCCCTCCCCCGACTGGCTCCGGCGCCGCCTCGAAGAGGCGGGGCAGCGCCCGATTAACAACATCGTCGACCTGACCAACTACATCCAGCTCGAATGCGGCCAGCCGCTGCACGCCTTCGACCGCCGCCAGATCGCCGGAGGCAGGATCATCGTCCGCCGCGCCCTTCCGTCCGAGCAGGTCGTCACCCTCGACGGCACGCGGCGCGAACTCCCGGCCGGCAGCTGCGTGATCGCCGATCCGGAACGGCCGGTGGCGATCGCGGGGGTCATGGGCCTGCTCAACTCCGAGGTGATGGGGGACACCCGCGAGATCATCCTCGAGGTCGCCCACTTCGACATGAGGTCGATCCGGGCGACGGCGCAGGCGCTCGCCCTTAGGACCGATGCGGCGATGCGCTTCGAGAAGGGGCTCGATCCCGAGGGGATCCCCGCGGCCGCGCGGCGGTTCGTGCGGTTGCTGCGGGAGGTCTGCCCGGGCGCGAAGCCGATCGGCCCCCCCAGCGATGTCCGCCTCCCCCCCGAGCCCCCCCGGACTCTCCGCGTGGGAGCGGACTGGATCCCCGAGCGCCTCGGCACGGCGATCCCGCGCGAGCGGGTCGACGCGATCCTCCGCCGCCTCGGCTTCACCATCGCGCGCTCCCCCGGCGAATTGGCGGTGACCGTGCCCTCCTGGCGCGCCGCACGCGACGTCACGATCCCGGAGGATCTCGTCGAGGATGTGGGCCGCATCCACGGGTATCACCTCATCGAGCCCAGGCCCCTCGTCGGCGGACTCGAACCGATGCCCGAGGAGGCCGCCCGCGCCGCCCGGCGCCGCGCGCGCCACGCGCTCTCGTACGAGGCGGGTTGCACCGAGATCTACACCTACCCGTTCACGACCGCGCGGGATTGCGAGCGGACGGGCGTCGAGGCGGGCGCGCTCGCGGTCGCGAATGCGGCGCAGCAGGGGCTCGATCTGCTCGCGACGAGCCTCCTGCCGAACCTGCTGCGCGCCGTCGAGACGAACCTGAAGTACCGCGACGCGTTCGCGATCTACACGACGGGCCCGGTCTTCCTGAAGGAGCGCGCGGAGGGTCTGCCGCGCGAGAACGAGCGGATCGCGATCGCGCACGTGTGCCGCGGTGGCGAGGCACGCCTGCTCGAAGTGAAGGGCGCCGTGGCGGCGCTGCTCGACCGTTTCGGTATCGCAAACGTCAGGCTCGTGCAGGAGCAGGGGCCGCCGTGGCTCCACCCGGGGCGGGCGGCGCGCCTCGGGCGCGGCAAGGAGCACTTCGCGTGGCTCGGCGACCTCCATCCTCGCGTTCGGCGCGCCTTCGATCTCGACGCGACGGTGGCGGTCGCCGACGTCGACCTCGATGCGGTGCGGTGCGCGAAGGGCGCGCCGCCGCGGATGAGCCCGATCAGCCGTTTCCCGGAGGTTCCGTACGACGTCGCCGTGGTCGTCGAGCGGCGCACGCCCGCCGCGGAGGTCGAGGCGGTCTTGCGACGGGTCGATCCGAAGCTCGTGAAGGAGGTGAGCCTCTTCGACGTCTACGAGGGCGAAAACCTGCCCGCCGGCTCGAAGAGCCTCGCCTACACGATCACCTTCGGCTCCTCGGCCGGCACGCTGGGCACGGCGGAGGTCGAGGAGCTGCGGGGGCAGGTCGCCACGGCGCTCACCGCGCGCGGCTGGAGACTACGGACCTGACGTGGCGCGGCCGATGGGGTTACTATCGGGTCGCGGCGCATCCGGCGCCCGGCGATTGACAAGAAACGATCCTCTGCCATGTACGTCACGGAGCCAGACAAGTTTCGTTGATCCGATGACCCTCGAACCGGGAGCGTCACGTGCGAGGTCTAGGCCATGCCCTGTTGCGGCGGGGAAGGCCGATGGCCTCCACGTCGCACCCACCTACGGTTTAAGGGATCAACACTTCACCTCCGAACGGCATTGCGGCGGAGGATTTTCTTCCCGACGGACCGCTCCCGCGCGGCGCGGTAGAATCCTGTCCGCCGCCGCTCGTACCCTTCCATTCGGGAGGAAGCATGAAACCTTGGATCTTCCTTGTCGTCGCGTTGATCGGCGGCTACTACGCCTACCATGCGGTCTGGGGGGGCTCGGGGGCCGGAGCGGGTGGTTCGGCGGAGCAGGGCACCGCGCCGGTGAGGCTTGCACTCCCGCACCCCTCTGCCGACCGGGCGGAGGAGGGCCCGCAGGCGAGGGAAGCCGCCGCGCCCGTGAGCACGCCGGAGGCGGGCGGTACCGACGCAGTTCCTGGGACTCCGGTCGATCCGGAGGCGGCTGCCCTCGACCGGCGCCGTCTCGAGGCCCTCGCCTCGGGTGACATGGCCAAGGCCGAGGAGGCGGAGGCGGCGCTCATGGCCGGACACGCCTCCAGCGAACCGGCGCGGAGCCTGCGCTTCGACCGCGGCAGGGCGCATCTTGCACGGTTTCGTGCGCTGGGACAGAACGTCGATGGTCTAGCGGCGGCGCAGGAGGCCCGCCGACTGCTGACCGAGGGTATCTACCTGACCACCCTCGACGGCGGGGCTCGGAAGACGCTACGGTCGACCCTAGCGGAGCTCGCCGAGGCAGTCCTCTTCTCCGGCCGCCATGTGGAGGGCGTCGACCGCCTGTACACACCCAAGCGCGGCGACACCCTCGGTGCCCTCTGCGCCGGGGAGTTCCGCCAGTATGGGTCGAGCGTCGGGCCTGGCTTCATCTGCGCCGTCAACCGGATGCGCAGCCCCACCGACCTGCGTGCGGGTGAACCGATCAAGGTTCCGCTGGGCGGTTCGTCGATTGTCGTCTGCAAGCGCGAGTTCCGACTCTACTTCCTGGTGGGCGGGGCCTACGTCGCGGACTTCCCGGTCGGCTTGGGCAAGCTCGGTTCGACCCCGGTGGCCGACTTCGTCATCGAGAAGAAGCTCAAGAACCCCGATTGGTACCCTTCGCCGGGAGTGATGATCCCCTACGGGGACGCGCGCAACATCCTCGGCTCGCGCTGGCTCGGATTCCGGAATTCTCCCGAGTACCGGGGGTTCGGCATCCACGGGACGACAGACCCCGCGTCGATCGGTCGCGAGGAGTCCTCCGGCTGCGTTCGGATGCAGGCCGCCGACGTGGAGCGCCTCTACGACTGGGCCCCCGAGGGAACCACGGTTTCGATCCTCCGCTAGGGCGTTTCGTGCCAATCCGACTCACGGATGGCCGGTCGGGGGGGGTGGTCAGGCTGGCGGGGCCGTGGCGACGCGCTCGATCAGCGCCGGAGGGATTCCCATGTCCACGACGGTGACCTGCCCGGTGTGGAGGGGGCCCTCCCGAAGCCGGAAACCCACTTTCGGGGCGGCCATGGTCGCCGTCACGGTGGCCCTCACAGCCACGCCCAGGGGCTCCCCGGTGTTGGCGTCGAGTCCCGAAGGCACGTCCACGGCCACCACCGGCCGACCTGAGCTGTTGATCGCATGGATGGCCGAGCGATAGGGGTCCTTGGGCTCGCGCGCGAGCCCGATTCCGAAAATCGCATCCACGAGCAGATCGGTTTCGCCGAAGTCCAGATCGCTCCGCAGCGGAAGCCGCAACGCACGCACGATGGCGAGGTTGACCGCCGCGTCCGACCCCTCCCGGTACACCTCGGGTGGCACCAGCAGGTGGATGCGGACCTTCGCCCCCGCGTTTGCAAGGTGGCGGGCGGCGGCGAAGCCGTCGCCGCCGTTGTTGCCGGGACCGCAGATCACGGCGACCGCCCCCGCGGCCCCCGGCAAGAGGCGCCGCGCGGCCCCTGCGATGCCGATGGCGGCGTTTTCCATCAGGAGCAGGCTCGGGATCAGGAGATCCTCGATGGCGATCCGGTCGAGCTCCCTAGCCTGCTCGCGAGAGAGGAATCTCACCCACCCAGTCTAGCGCGGGGAGCGTCCCGGAACGCGTTCCGGGGGTCGACAAACCCTTGACGGGAGGGGGCCGCCGCGGTACCTTCCGCGCTTCGCTTGAGCTGTCTCTGGGGCCTAGGCTATCGAGTGCTCGGGCCTTCGAGGCGGACGCGGCGAAGACTTGCGCGGCTCTCTCTGGTCCGGTACCTTAAGCGGCTTGCCGTACGAGAGTTCGAGAGACGCGGCAACGAAGATCGCTCCTTGAAAAATTGAGACGACTCTACATACACGAGCCGGTTTGGGGCGCCGAAAGGCACCCCGGAATTCGAATTTTCAGCAGACCCCGCCCGCATGCGCGGGCGGTATTCGGATCAAATACCTTGAAGGGTTTGATCCTGGCTCAGAGCGAACGTTGGCGGCGTGGTTTAGACATGCAAGTCGAGCGGAAAGGCCCTTCGGGGCACTCGAGCGGCGAACGGGAGAGTAATACCTAGGCAATCCACCCTAAAGACGGGGATAGCCACTGGAAACGGTGGGTAATACCCGATGGCCCCCGCGGGTCACATGACCTGCGGGGTAAAAGGTGATTCCGCTTTGGGACGAGCCTAGGTCCCATTAGCTAGTTGGTGAGGTAACGGCTCACCAAGGCGACGATGGGTAGCGGGCCTGAGAGGGTGACCCGCCTCACTGGGACTGAGACACTGCCCAGACTCCTACGGGAGGCTGCAGTCGCGAATCATTGGCAATGCGCGCAAGCGTGACCATGCAACGCCGCGTGGGCGATGAAGGCCTTCGGGTTGTAAAGCCCTGTCAGGGGCGAAGAATGCTACGGGTCCACTCGTAGTTGACGTTAGCCCCAAAGGAAGTCACGGCTAACTCCGTGCCAGCAGCCGCGGTAAGACGGAGGTGGCAAACGTTGCTCGGAATCACTGGGCTTAAAGGGCGTGTAGGCGGCTGCTCAAGTCGGGTGTGAAATCCCTCGGCTCAACCGAGGACATGCTCCCGATACTGGGTGGCTAGAGTGTGGGAGGGGTAAGTGGAACTCCAGGTGTAGCGGTGAAATGCGTAGATATCTGGAGGAACGCCGGTGGCGAAAGCGACTTACTGGCCCGCAACTGACGCTGAGGCGCGAAAGCTAGGGGAGCAAACGGGATTAGATACCCCGGTAGTCCTAGCCCTAAACGATGAGCACTTGGCTGTGGTTCCTCCACGGAATCACAGCCGTAGCGAAAGTGATAAGTGCTCCGCCTGGGGAGTACGGTCGCAAGGCTGAAACTCAAAGGAATTGACGGGGGCTCACACAACCGGTGGAGGATGTTGCTTAATTCGAAGCAACGCGAAGAACCTTACCTAGCCTTGACATGCACGTGGTACGGATTCGAAAGTTGAAGGACCTTGGCTTTGCCAAGGAGCGTGCACAGGTGTTGCATGGCTGTCGTCAGCTCGTGTCGTGAGATGTTGGGTTAAGTCCCGTAACGAGCGAAACCCTTGTTCCTAGTTGCCAGCGGGTCATGCCGGGGACTCTAGGGAGACTGCCGGCGTCAAGCCGGAGGAAGGTGGGGACGACGTCAAGTCATCATGGCCCTTACGGCTAGGGCCGCAAACGTCCTACAATGGGCGGTACAAAGGGATGCAAGGCCGAGAGGTGGAGCTAACCCCAGAAAGCCGCCCCTAGTTCGGATTGTGGGCTGAAATTCGCCCACATGAAGCCGGAATCGGTAGTAATCGCGGATCAGAACGCCGCGGTGAATATGTTCCTGAGCCTTGTACACACCGCCCGTCAAGCCACGAGAGCTGGTAGCACCCGAAGTCGCTGGCCCAACCGCAAGGAGGGAGGCGCCGACGGTGAGACTGGTGATTGGGACTAAGTCGTAACAAGGTAGCCGTAGGAGAACCTGCGGCTGGATCACCTCCTTTCTAAGAGGATCATCTTGGATCCCTGACGGTCGAGAGGCCGGAGGGGAATTGCGTGGAAACCGGGACGTGTCGGAGTCGTCTCTTTAAATCATGGGGCGTCCTCACGGGCGCCCCGTTCGCTCTATGAAAACAGAACAGAGGTAGATGCAGTTATCGAGTGGATGCCTCGAGGATCGATCGAAGGATCGCATCTTCGGTGCACCCTTGGTGAAGTACCCACCCACAATGAAAGTCAGTTAGAGATCGCGATAGCGACCACGGGAAAAAAAGTGGTCAAGCTATCAAGGGCACGCGGGGGATGCCTTGGCGCCAAGAGGCGATGAAGGACGTGGCAAACTGCGATAAGCTCCGGGAAGCCGTTAAGCAGGCTGCGATCCGGAGATTTCCGAATCGGGAAACCGGTCCGGGGTGATGCCCGGACAGTCGGCCCTGAATGCATAGGGGCCGGCAGTGAACGGGGGGAACTGAAACATCTCAGTACTCCCAGGAAGAGAAAGAAACCTCGATTCCCTCAGTAGCGGCGAGCGAACGGGGAACAGCCTAAACCGTGCACGTGCAAGCTCGACGGCGTTGCGTGCGCGGTGTCGTGGGATTTTCTTGGACCGGCGTCGATCGGTCCGGGGAGTTACAAAGGTCCTGTCCAGCCGAACACCCTGGAAAGTCTGGCCACAGCGGGTGACAGCCCCGTAGGCGAACGGCAGGACCCTCCCGGAAAACTCCCAAGTAGGCCCGGACACGTGAAACCCGGGTTGAATCCGCGGGGACCACCCCGCAAGGCTAAATACTACTTGGCGACCGATAGCGAACCAGTAGCGCGAGCGAAAATGGTGAAAAGTACCCCTGCGAGGGGAGTGAAACAGTACCTGAAACCGCGTGCCTACAAGCCGTGGAAGGGCTATGGCCTTCGGGCAATGCCTGACCGCGTACCTTTTGCATAATGGGCCTGGGAGTTACCGTCTGCGGCAAGGTTAAGGGTCTCAAGGCCCGAAGCCGAAGCGAAAGCGAGTGTGAATAGCGCGTTTAAGTCGCAGGTGGTAGACCCGAAAACGGGCGATCTAACCATGGCCAGGATGAAGCGGACGTAAGAGTCCGTGGAGGTCCGAACAGGTTGAGGTTGAAAACTCATCTGATGAGCTGTGGTTAGGAGCAAAAGACTAATCAAGCCCGTAGATAGCTGGTTCTCTCCGAAATGCCTTTGGGGGCAGCGTCGGGCGGCGTATCGCGGGGGTAGAGCCACGGAATGGAAACGGGGGGCTACCCGCTTACCCTTTCCAATCAAACTCCGAATACCGCGCATACAGACCCGGCAGTGAGTCCACGTGGGATAAGCTGCGTGGACGAGACCGAGACAACGGTCACCGACGGTTAAGGTCCCGAAGTGTAGCTAAGTGCATAAGGAAGTCCGGGTGCGAAGACAGCGGGGATGTTGGCTTAGAAGCAGCCATCATTTAAAAAGTGCGTAATAGCTTACCCGTCAAGCACCCGCGCGCCGAGGATGAGCGGGACTCAAGCTACACACCGAAGCCACGGGATCCGGAACGCCTGCGGGCGATCCGGATCGGTAGGAGAGCGTTCGACGGCAGGATGAAGGATGACCGTGAGGACATCTGGACGAGGTCGAAGTGATAATCCAGGCACGAGTAACGATAAAAGTGGTGGGAATCCACTTCGCCGTAAGCCTAAGGTTTCCTGGGGAAGGTAATTCCGCCCAGGGTTAGTCGGGTCCTAAGGCGAGGCCGAAAGGCGTAGTCGATGGACAGCGGGTTAATATTCCCGCACCACTCCATAGCCCAACACCCGAGGAGGGGTGGAGAAAGCTAGATGATCGCACGGATGGAAGTGTGCGTGCCTGTCTTTAGGGGGTTCCATTGGCAAATCCGTGGAACACACACCCTGAGGGGCGGGCCGAGACCGTTTATGAGTCGAAGTCATCGATGCTCTGCTTCCGAGAAAAGCTCCGCGGGGCATGGCGATGCGAGTGTCCGTACCGCAAACCGACACAGGTAGGCAGGGTGAGTATCCTCAGGCGCTCGAGTGATCCGTCGTCAAGGAACTCGGCAAATTAGCTCCGTAACTTCGGGAAAAGGAGCGCCCCTGGAAGTGTAGATCCTCGCGATCGAAGCGTCCGGGGGCCGCAGAGAAATGGGCCAACCGACTGTTTATCAAAAACACAGGTCTCCGCTAAGTCGCAAGACGCCGTATGGAGACTGACGCCTGCTCGGTGCCGGAAGGTTAAGGCAAGGGGTCAGCGCAAGCGAAGCTCCGAACCGAAGCCCCGGTTAACGGCGGCCGTAACTATGACGGTCCTAAGGTAGCGAAATTCCTTGTCGGGTAAGTTCCGACCCGCATGAATGGCGTAACGAGTTGGTCACTGTCTCGACGACGGGCTCGGTGAAACTGCAGTAGCGGTGCAAATGCCGCTTACCCGCGGGTAGACGGAAAGACCCCGTGAACCTTCACTGTAGGCTAGTATTGGGTTTAGACGTAGTCTGTGTAGGATAGGTGGGAGACGATGAAGCGGAGGCGTCAGCCTTCGTGGAGTCACCGGTGAAATACCACCCTTATTGCGTTTGAGCTCTAACCTTGTCCCGTATATCCGGGAGAGGAACAGTGCTAGTTGGGCAGTTTGGCTGGGGCGGTCTCCTCCCAAAGAGTAACGGAGGACTCCAAAGGTGCCCTCAGTGCGATTGGCAACCGCACCAAGAGCGTAAAGGTAGAAGGGCGCTTGACTGCGAGACCTATAAGTCGAGCAGAGACGAAAGTCGGGCTTAGTGATCCGGCGGATTCCGTGTGGAAGGGCCGTCGCTCAAGAGATAAAAGGTACTCCGGGGATAACAGGCTGATCTCTCCCAAGAGTTCACATCGACGGGGAG